>Ga0105164_10002865_pt1 | contig 10586 bp, 9 predicted proteins | sample VDWuncwatermetaG_FD_89674 | JGI IMG/M metagenome (GOLD analysis project Ga0105164, IMG submission 89674) | Wastewater microbial communities from Netherlands to study Microbial Dark Matter (Phase II) - VDW unchlorinated drinking water | ecosystem: Environmental > Aquatic > Freshwater > Drinking... | reverse complement strand
TCCCAGTAGTAATCCACTTTGTAGAAAAGCTCGTGGCCGCCTCCACGATTGTAACGGATAACGCGAACCTCTTTCTTGTTCACCTGAAGGGCCTTTTCCAGCAGCGCCACGCCTTTCAAAATCTGCGGTTCATCGCCCGCCTCGACGAGAAGCAGCACGGGCGCGTTCAACGACGGCACATTTTGCACCTCATCGGCAAGCAGCCCGCGCCCCCACGCCGGCGCAAGCAGGAGAACGGCCTTCAGATCATTTCGCTCCACAGCCACTTTAAGGGATGTCAAACCGCCCATCGAAAATCCCATGAGTCCGATCCGAGAGGGGTCTGCATCTTGAAGCGTTTTGACGTAATCAACCGCGCGTGAGACCACCTCCTTGTAACGTTCATCGTAGCTCATCCAATTTCTCCCGCGAGGAACTTTCTCTCGAATCGGCGCAAAGGCCAAGAAACCATCCTCGGCCAATGTCTCGCAGATGGCACTAAGGCTGTAACCTCTTCTGCTCGCCCCAGGCCAGCCTGAACCGTCCACGATGCTGCCATGGTTGAAAACTACCACGGGGAAAGGCCCCGCTCCCTCCGGCCGGCAAAGAAGCGCATCACGATTGCCATCGCCGGCGGGGAAGCTCACCCTGGAGGCTCCGGCACCCCAGAGCTGGGTCACGAAAAGAACTAGAAAAACGAAGGCCAGCGCGGCCGAACGAGAGGAAGCTGTTTGCGGCATAAACGGTCTCCCGGGCGCCATCCGTTCAGTTCCCCTCGATCCGCTGGACGGCTCCCTTGGGGAGCGTGCCGAGGAGCTTTGCAAAAGCCTGATCGAGGTAGTTCTGATCTTTGGATTCCAGAGTGACTTTGACTTTGTATTCCGGGTTATCCAGGACGGGATAGGAGCCGAGAAGGAGTTCGGGAAAACCTTCAAGGAGGCTGTTCAGGATCGAGGCGATGATCCCTTCCCCCTCCCTAACGTAAACGACTTTGAGGAAGAAGGGGGCGTCGCGGAAGCGTTCCTTGATGGCGTGAAAGCGATCTTGCAGGACCTTGGGAATGCCTGGGAAGATGTAGATGTTTCTTAGTTTCACAGCGGGGGCATACAGCGATCCCTCGCCCGCCAGCTCCGCCCCTTCGGGAACCTCGGCCATTCGCAATCTCGCCTCGTTGATATTCTCTCCGTGGCGCTCCCGCAGACGCCGCTCCAGCTCCGGGTGGTGGATCACTCTGAGTCCGAATCCGTGCGCGATGCCCGCCATGGTGACATCGTCGTGCGTGGGGCCGACCCCGCCGGTGGTAAAGACCAGGTCGAAACGGCGCGAGAAAGAGACCGCCTCGTTGCCGATCAGCTCGATCTCGTCCGGAATCACGCAGACCCGCTGCACCTCCACCCCCAAGGCGCGCAGCTCCCGGCAGAGAAAATGAGAGTTGGTGTCCTGGGTCTTTCCGGAGAGGACCTCGTTGCCGATGATAATGATACCTGCGGTCTTAGACATAAAAACGCGCTCCTGCCGTTACACAACGACTATATACTAAAATTTGGTTTTTATGCCTAGGGGGTGAGGGAGGGCCGGATCAGGTGTCGAACTCGCTGCAGCTCTGGAAGTAATGGCATCGGGGATTGGAGCAGACGAAGCGGCATTTCTGATTGACCAGCCTGGAGCCGCAGATGGGACAGAACTCCCACCAGTTTTCCTGTTTTTTCTGAGGGACTTCGGATTGAGCCATTTACCGGAAAAGCCTCAGGGCGTTTTCCCCCAGGAGTTTTTTCTTTACCTGATTGGTGGCCTTCATCTTCTGAATGATCTTGACCGCATCTTTCAGCAAGCCAATGGTGGGAAAGTCGCTCCCCAGAAGCACCTGCCCCTCGCCCATCATGTGAACCGCGAAGCGGATCTCTTCCGGGCTCCAAAAGGGAGGGGCGGTATCGATAAAAATATTTTTCTTATACTTGTCGAAAAAACCCTTGGGGCGCTTGTCCCAAAAAGCTGGGTTGAGGCGGTTTTTCAAGGCGAAGAAAGCGCCTCCCAGGTGGGAGAATACAAACCGGAGATTGGGAAAACGGTCCAGCGTGCCGCTCATCATCAAGCGCGCGATGTTGATGGTCGTGTCAAAGGCGCGGCCCAAATTTCTCGTGAGATTGAACTGCTCCATGCCGTGCGGGTGGGACATCGGGAGCTCGGAAGCCGGGTGGACCAGAATCGGGATGTCGAGATCGGAGACGGCTTTGTAGAAGGGATAGAGCCTCTCATTGTCGAGGAGAACTCCCCCGACATGGGTGTTGATGCCCACCCCTTTGCAGCCCAGCTCCACGACCGCCCTTCTCAACTCCCTCTGCCCGTCGGTTTCCAGCGGCGGGACATGGGCGAGCGGGATGAGACGGTTCGGATATTGCGCCGTGATCTCCGCCATCCTGTCGTTGATGAGCCGCGCGGCCTTGAGATCGACCCAGTCCAGCCAAACCCCGACGTGAAGGGCCGCCTGGTCCACCCCGGCCCGGTCCATCGCCTTGATTTGCTCCTCGATACGGGCGGTCATTCTCGGCGGAGAGAAGAGCTGGACCCCGGCGCGCCGAATGCGAAAACGGTCAGGCTCATGAACGACCTCCTCGTCCTGGCGCACGTAAAGCTCCGGCCTGCGGTAGTGTTCTTCAGGCATCCAATGGTGATGCACGTCGATGACGGGATTCTTCTTCATGACCCTTTCTTGTAATAGAAAACACCTTTGTTGACAAGAGTTTTTTTCTTTCGGAGATCCATTGGACTTCCGTGAAGTCCCGTAATATGATTTCCGGCAGACATGGCCAACGCTGTCATCCGCATCGAAAATTTAAGAAAAAAATACGGCCCGATCACCGCCCTGGACGGCATCTCCCTGGAGGTCGAGAGAGGACAGATTTTCGGCCTCCTTGGCCCCAACGGGGCGGGAAAAACCACCGCGGTCAAGATCATGACCACGCTGGTCCGCCCGGATGAGGGAAAGGTCGAGGTGGCCGGAGCCGACGTTCAAACGGATCCGGTCCGGGTGCGCAGTCTTATCGGCTATGTCCCCCAGGAGCTGACCGTCGATCCCTATCTCACGGTGCAGGAACACTTACGCTATTACGCGGACCTCTACCACCTCCCCGCCCCGGTCAGGGAGTCCCGAATCCGGGAGGTGCTGGGGCTGGTAGGTCTGGCGGGACAGGAGAGCCGCCGGGCGAAATACTTGTCCGGCGGAACGAAGAAAAAACTCGATCTGGCCTGCGGGCTGATCCATCGGCCGCCGCTCATTTTTCTCGACGAACCTTCTCTCGGTTTGGATGTTCATGTGCGCCGCGACGTCTGGAGCTATATTCTAAGACTCAAGGAGCAGGGAACCACGGTTTTTCTCTGCACCAATTATATGGATGAGGCGGAGCAGCTGTGTGATGTCGTGTCGATCATCGACCACGGCAAGATCGCGGTCGCGGGCGCTCCTGCGGCTCTGAGAAGCCAACTCAAAAAAGACGTTATCTCGATCGAAATTGCCGGAGCCAACGAACACCGGAGAGAAGCATTGGAGACCTTGGAGAAGGCCCTATGCCGATTGGCCATCGTTCAGGGCACCGTGAAGGACGGCGCACAGCTCAAAATCTATGTCGAGAGCAACGAGATCGCCCTCCCCCAGATCCTCCAGTCGAGCGCTTCTCTGTCCATCCCGATACGCACCATCACCTACAGCCGTCCGGGGTTGGATGAGGTTTTTCTCCATTACACGGGCCGCGCTTCAGCCGAGGAGAGAGAAAAAGATGTCTGAGTTCGTGCAAGAGACTAAAGCGCAGCTGGTGCGCTGGATGATTCATCTGCGGCGTGAGCCTTTCAATATGGCATTCAATCTGCTCAACCCCGTCATCCTTCTCATTTTCATGGGCGGAGCCTTCCAGGGGCTCGCCCGCGATTCTCTCAGGGGAGATTACCGCGCCTATCTCCTGCCGGGGATCCTCGCCCTGACGGCCTTCGGCAACAGTATCGCCGGAGGCATCCCTCTGCTCTTCGATAAAGAGAACGGTTTCCTCGTGCGCTTGATGAGCGCGCCGATCTCGCGCAACTCCATTCTCGTCGGACGTTTCCTCGCGATCAACATCAACACCATGCTCCAGTGCCTGATCATGTTGGGATTGGGTCTCATCTTTGGGATTCGTATCGCCGCGGGATTCGGCGGAGTCCTGGCCCTCCTCATCATCGGATTGCTCCTCGGCTTCGGGGTAACGGTCATTTCTCTGATACTCGCCTTTATTTTACATAACCATGGCGACTTCTTCGCCATCATGGGCATCTCCGCCCTTCCTCTGACTTTTCTTTCCAGCGCCTTCGTCCCGATAGATTCCCTGCCTCTCTGGATGCGTCTGGTTGCCTGGGTCAATCCTATGACTTACGCCATCGATGCCATGCGATCCCTGGTCCTGACCGGCTGGGATGGATCCGTGCTCGCGCAGACGGCAATCGCGCTGCTGGTTTTTGACGGAGCGATGTTTTGGTTCGGCGGGAGAATCTTGCGCCGCCATCTGGCGTAATTGTCCTCATGAATGGCCCGACGCCAAAAAAAGGCCTGGAGGAATTAAAGGCGGAGAGGCGCCGCGAACGCTGGAAGGCCTTCTTGAAGCCCCTCATCACTTTGGTCTCGATCGTCGGCTCCGTAGCCATGCTCATGGCGATCCTGAAAAGCTGCAGCAGCGGGCGTTTCCCCGCACCCCAGAAAAGCCCCCTGGCTCCGAAGTCCCACCTCCTCATGAGTCCCAACTCGCGCGTTGAAGCGCCCGCGCTGCATCTCCGAAGATGATTCTCCCTTTGATTGAGCCCATACTTACGCTATAATTCCCGCTGCACATGTTTTGGTTCGGTCTGGAAACGCAACCATGAAGGATCTCGGAGTGATCCTGCTGGCGGCCGGTTTGGGAAAGCGGATGAAGTCCGGCCTGCCGAAGGTTCTCCACCCCTTAGGCGGAAAACCCCTGCTCTTACATCCTCTGGAGACCGCGCGGGGCTTAAACCCCGAGAGGATCGCGATCGTGGTGGGACACGGCGCGCAGGCGGCGAAACAAACCTGCGGCGATAACGGTGTCACCTGGGTCTTCCAGAAAAAACAGCTCGGCACGGGACATGCGGTAGGCTGCACGAGAGAGATCTTTCACGATTTCTCCGGAGATATCTTGATCCTGAGCGGCGATGTCCCATTGATCTCCCGGGATACCCTGCTGGCGCTTTTGCGCCATCACCGCGAGCAAAGCGCCGCGCTTACGCTCTTGACGGCATTTCTGGACCAGCCCTCGGGTTACGGGAGAATCTTGCGCAACGGCAGGGAAGAGTTGATCGGTATCATCGAGGAGCGAGACGCCGCTGAGCCGGAAAAAAAAATCCAAGAGGTCAACGCGGGGGTCTACGCGGCCTCGCCGCAGTTTCTTTACGCTGCGCTCGAGAATTTAAACAGCGACAATCAGCAGGGCGAATACTACCTTCCGGACATCGTGGGAGTCGCCCGAAAGAGCGGAAAGGTCGTCCGAACGATCCTGGTAAAGGACGCGATGGAGATCCTGGGCATCAACACGCGAGAGGAGCTTGCCTTTATGGAGAAAGCGTTGCAAGAGAGGATCAACCGCAAATGGATGGAATCCGGCGTAACCCTCAAAGATCCGCAGACGACCTATATTGAAGAAGGCGTGCGGATCGGGCAAGACGCCGTCATCGGCCCCAATACCCACCTGCTGGGCCATACGGTCGTCGGCGAGCGCTGCCGGATCGACGGCAACGCCTATGTAACGGACGCCCAATTAGGCAATGAGGTCCATCTCAGATTTTCCGTCGTCCTGACGGATTGCCGAATCGCAGACGGAGCCATCGTCGGCCCTTTCGCTCATCTTCGTCCCGGAACGTCCCTCGGACGCGGCGTGCATATCGGCAACTTTGTGGAAACGAAGGAAGCAGTCATCGGCGAGGGCACGAAGGCGAATCACCTCACTTATCTCGGCGACGTCACCATCGGCCGTGAGACCAACATCGGCGCCGGCACCATTACCTGCAACTACGACGGCTTCCAAAAATACCGCACCGCCATCGGCGACCGGGCGCAGGTCGGCAGCGACTCGACCCTGGTGGCGCCTGTCCGTCTCGGCGACGACGTCTACGTGGCTACCGCCACGACGGTTCGTCACGATGTCCCCGCCGGAGCCCTGGTTTATAACGAGCGAACGGAGAAAGTGAAAAAAGGCTGGACCGAGCAAAAAAGGAAGAAGATGAAGAAGGTTAAAGTCTGATGTGCGGCATCGTCGGATATATAGGCGGCCGTGAGGCGGCCCCACTGATTTTGGAAAGCCTCAAAAAGCTCGAGTATCGGGGTTATGACTCGGCCGGGATAGCCGTCCTGAGCGATGGACAGGTAACCATCCGCCGCTGCCAGGGAAAGCTCTCAAACCTCGAGAAAATTCTTCTCCAGAAACCGGTGCGAGGGAATGTAGGTATCGGTCATACGCGTTGGGCGACCCACGGGAGGCCCTCCGAGACCAACGCCCACCCTCACCGTGCCGGCGAAGTGGTGGTGGTCCATAACGGAATCATCGAGAACTATCTCGACCTTAAAGAACACCTGCTCAAGAGAGGGGCAAGGTTTGAATCGGAGACCGACACCGAGATCGTCGCCCATCTGGTCGATGAGAAGATCGAAAATGGCATGGACTTTCTCACGGCGGTGCAAAAGAGTCTGGGACAGATACACGGCTCCTACGCCCTGGTCTTCCTAAATAAAAAAAACCCTGACCGGCTCATCGTAGCCAAGAACTCGACTCCGATCGTGGTCGGCTGGGGAGAGGGGGAGAGCTTTGTGGCCTCCGACATCCCGGCACTGCTCGACTATACCCGCAAAGTGACCTTTCTCGAAGACGGCGAGATTGCCGAAGTGACCGCAGCGGGCTTCCGCATCCTGGATGGAAAAGGGAGAACGGTCAGACGGCCCGTTAAAGAGATCACTTGGGATACGGTGGCGGCCCGCAAGGGGGGCTACCCCCATTTCATGCTCAAAGAGATCCATGAACAACCCCGGGTGCTCGCGGACACCTTCCGCGGGCGCATCTCCCTGAAGGAAGGCGAGGTTACGCTGGAGGACATCCCTCTCAAGGCGCGCGAAGTTCAACAGATCAAGAGAATCCATCTGGTCGCCTGCGGCACCGCGTGGCACGCCGCCCTGGTGGGAAAATTCATGCTCGAAGAGATCGCCGGTATCCCGGCCGAGGTGGATTACGGTTCCGAGTTTCGCTACCGCTCTCCTCTCATCGATGCTCGTTGCCTCCTCCTCTTGGTCAGCCAATCGGGGGAAACTGCCGATACGCTGGCCGCAGTGGAAATGGGCCGGCAAAAAAAGACGAAGATCCTCTCCATCTGCAACGTCGTCGATTCTTCCCTGGCGCGCAAATCCGACGGGGTGCTGTATACCCATGCGGGGCCGGAGATCAGCGTGGCGAGCACCAAGGCCTTCAGCACGCAGCTTGTCGCGCTCTATTTATTGGCGCTCGGCCTCGGACGGTTGAGCGGCCGTCTCAAGCGCGCCGAGGCGAAGCGGCTTCTGGAGGATCTCATGCACCTGCCGCACTGGGTCGAAGAGGCCCTGAAACTCGACGGCGAGTTGGAAAATTTGGCGCGGGAGCTGAGCGGCGCCGCCGATTTTCTTTATCTCGGCAGAGGGATCAACTACCCGATCGCCCTGGAGGGGGCCCTCAAGCTGAAGGAAATATCTTACATCCATGCCGAGGGATATCCGGCAGGCGAGATGAAGCACGGCCCGATCGCCTTGATCGACGAAAAGATGCCCGTCGTGGTGCTTTTGCCGAGAGACCGCTATTTTCAGAAAACGCTGGGAAATCTCAAGGAGGTGGAGTCTAGAGACGGCAAGGTCATTGTGTTGACCGATGAGAACTCGGGGCCCATTGAAGCGGCGGCCTACCGGGTACTCACGGTCCCCAAGGCCTCCCACTTTCTCACCCCCATTGTCCTGACGATTCCGCTCCAGCTTCTGGCCTACCATATCGCCGTTCACCGCGGCACCGATGTGGATCAACCCCGCAATCTGGCAAAGAGTGTTACGGTAGAGTAGTGGCCTTATCCGGAGCCCACATCTTTAGCGCCTCGAGGACCCTGAGTTCTCTCCGGTTCCGAAATTTTCGCCTGCTCTTCATCGGCACCGTCATCTCCAACACAGGGGACTTCATGCAGGCGATGGCCCAGGGCTGGCTGGTCTGGACGATGACCGGCTCCCCTTTCCTTCTCGGTCTCATCGGCTTTGGCCAGGCGCTCCCCCGGCTCTTCTTGGGCGCTATCGGCGGCGCCATCGTCGATCGCTTGGACCGCCGCCGGCTGCTGGTGGTGACGCAAAACCTGGCCATGGTTCAGGCCTTCGTTTTTTGGGGGCTGGTTTATTTCGAGTTGATCAATTTCTGGCATATCTTCTTCCTGGTTCTCTTCCTCGGCACCGTAAACACGCTGAATCAGACGGCGCGCCAGTCCCTGATCAATAGCCTGGTTCCACGGGACGAGCTGATGAATGCCATCGCGCTCAACTCCTCGGTCGTCAACCTGAGCAAGGTGATCGGTCCTTCTCTGGGCGGCCTCCTGATAAGCATCGTCGGGGTCGATGGCTGTCTTCTGGTCAACGCCGTCAGTTTCCTCGCTATCATATTCTCCCTTCTGATGATGGAGTTGCCCCAATGGCAGAGGGAAGAAGGAGAGGAAAATTTCTGGCAGGAGATAAGCGAGGGCTACAGCTACATCAGGACCAACAACCGGGTCTTCTCCGTGCTTTTTCTTGCCTATGTCGTCGCCCTGATAGGCTCCCCCTATTCCCGATTCCTGCCGGTCTTTGCCAGCGACGTTCTTCACGCGGGTCCTTTAGGCTTTGGACTTCTTTTAGCGGCGCCGGGTGTGGGCGCGGTTGTCTCGGCTCTTTGCTTAGCCTCTATGGGCAACATCCGCCGCAGAGGAAGTTTTATCTACTTTAGTGTCTTTGTCTTCTCCCTGTTCCTCGTCCTCTTCTCTTTCTCGCGCTCGATGCCCCTTTCCCTGTTCTGCCTTGCCGTGGTCGGCTCCAGCTATATAGCCTTTCGCGCCGTGGCCAACACCACCATTCAGATGGAGACCCCGCCCCACCTCCTGGGAAGGATCCTGAGCCTCTTTCTCATGGACAAAGGTCTGTGGTCCTTTGGCACGCTTTTCATCGGCGCCGTCGCTTCCCTGATAGGAACACCCTGGGCAATCACGCTGTCCGGTTCCATCTGCGCTCTGTCTGCCGCCGCCCTGCTCTACCGCCGACTGCAGATGAGAGAAGAGACGCAGAAGAGTTTTGCGAAAATCCCTCTGGATTCCGGGATAGACGTGCCGTAAATCGCCGCTACGATGGATCGGATTCCGGCTTGACGTAGGCCCTGTGGAAGGGAATTTGGATTCCCTCTTTTTTGAAGCGCTGGAAGATTCTTTTTCTTACTTCGTGTTGGACCAAAAATTGATCGACGAACTTTCTCACATAGCAAGTAAGGGTGAAATTCATGGCGAAATCGCCGAACCCGGGGATGAAGCGGACATAGGGCTCGGGATAACGTAGCAGCCCCTCCACTTCTTCCACGGCCTCCTTGACTTCATCCAGCAGAATCTCCTCGACCCTCTGAGGATCGGAGTCGTAGGCGACCCCCACGGCGATCGATATAGCCATCCGCTCCTCGGGCAGGTCAAAGTTGGTGATGATCGTTTGCGCCAGTTTGTTGTTGGGCACTACGACGATGTTGTTTTGCAGGGTGCGGATCTGGGTGGAGCGCCAGCCGATGCGATCGACAAAACCCTCCTGGCCGCTCTCCAGCCGAACATAGTGACCCGTCTCGACGGGGCGGTCCGCCTTGAGATAGAGGCCGGCAAAAAAATTCCCCAGCGTGTCTTGCAGGGCTATGGCCACGGCCAAGCTGCCGATTCCCAGGGTCGTGATAATCGGGGTCAGAGAAATTCCCAGGTTGTCGAGAACGATCATCCCGCCGGCGGCGATGAATACGATCTTGGTGAGGATTTCTATCGACCCCTGGATATTCGCCATCGCTTGATAGCGGGCTCCAATGTGGCGCAGGATCATCAGGGCTGTCTTGCTCAAGACAAAGATCAAGAGCACGAGACCCGACAGGGCCAGCAGGCGGTCGGTCGCACGAAGAACCTTGGGCGGGAAAGGAAACGCATCCACAACAAACCAAAGTCCCCCCAGGATGAGAATCGGGAAAAAGTAGCTCTTCAGCAGCCGGTAAAACCGGTTATCCGCCTCCGTCGAGAGTTCCGGCGTGGCCCGCCGCAGCAGCCAGAGAGCGACCGAACTGATCAGGTAGGCCAGGATAACCGTGGCCAGGAGGAGGAGGGATAAACCTACCCACGGAGGAATTAAAATTTTGACGCCAAAAATATCAGTCATAGTAGGATGATCTGCTTGACTTCAGCTCGGGTCGAATGAAAACCCGGCTTCCTTTTTAAACCCTTGGCCGCAAAAGTAAAGCTCGGAGGAGCCTTTGCGCGTTGATTCAGGGCGGGCCCGCTGCAGAGAGCGAAAGTGGCGTTTGAGTTCCGAAGAGAGG
>Ga0105164_10002864_pt1 | contig 10588 bp, 12 predicted proteins | sample VDWuncwatermetaG_FD_89674 | JGI IMG/M metagenome (GOLD analysis project Ga0105164, IMG submission 89674) | Wastewater microbial communities from Netherlands to study Microbial Dark Matter (Phase II) - VDW unchlorinated drinking water | ecosystem: Environmental > Aquatic > Freshwater > Drinking... | reverse complement strand
TCGATCAGCACCACCACCTGACGTCCTTCCGCATAGAGCGATATCAGGCGTTCCTGCAGCGCGCGCAGCATGGCGGCGGGACGCGCATCAGGTAAGTTGATCTGCAATTCGGCGCCGATGGCGTAGAGAATTTCCTCGCGCGACAGCGTTGGATTGGCGAGAAAAACGCTGATGATATTTTGCGGCAGACGTTCGAGCAGCTTACGGCACAGCATGGTCTTGCCGCTGCCCACTTCGCCGCTGACCTTGACGATACCTTCATCGTGGGTGATGGCGTAGAGCAAGGCTTCGAGCGTCGCGCCGCGATTGGCGCCGGCGAAAAAAAAGTCCGTGTGCGGCGTGATACGGAAGGGCGCTTCGCTCAGGCCGAAATGATCCAAGTACATGGGCGTATTCTCACTCGTTTTGCCGGTGCGAACGTGGTTTCAGGGTGCAGGGCAAGACGCGAGGCAGCGCCGTTTGGTTATTCCAAACAAGCAACGAGCAACGCTGCCATGCGCTCTGAAACACCCGTTCCCTGCGGGTTGTAACCAAATGCCCCGCCTGCGGCGTTGCGCTCCTGGCCAATGGAGTAACCATTGGCGGCGTCGCGCGTCTAGCAGACAGAGCATTTGGATACAACGCATCCGGCAAAATGAGTGAGAACACGCCCAATGCTATCCGTTTTGTTTGGAAAAAACTGCGGGGCGGGGTGTGTTCATTTCGTCCGCAGGTAGTGCGCGTGCCGCGTTCTCCCGCGCAAAAATTTCCAGACGGTTGTAGAGCGTAGTGCGATTGATGCCGAGCAGCTTGGCAGCTTGGCTGACGTTGCCGTGGGTCAGTGCCAGCGCGGCCTCGATGTAACCTTGCTCCCACAGCCTGAGCGTGGCGTCGAGATCAAACTGGCCGCGCTCGCCCAGGTCACGCCGGGCGAATTCGGTCAGCTCACCGATGTTGCGCGAGGGCAGGGTTGCGGCAGCCAACTCCTCTTGCGTGTCCAGTTCGGTTTCAAGATCAGTGACAGCGACGGGCTGCCCCGGATATTTCGCCGTTAGTCGTATGACGATGTTGCGCAACTCGCGCACGTTGCCGGGGAAAACATAAGCCTGCCACAAGGCCAGCGCCTGAGTCGAGAGTTCGAAGGGCGGCTGTTTGGCTTGACGGGCGAAAAGATCACGGTAGTGATCAAGCAGAAGCATCTTGTCTGCGCCCAGATCACGCAGGGACGGCACGCCGATGGTGAATACGCTCAGGCGATGGTAGAGATCGGCGCGGAAGCGCCCGGCTTTTACTTCACGCCGCAGATCGCGGTTGGTCGCCGCCACGACGCGCGCCCGGCTGACGCGCAACTGGGTTTCGCCGACGCGTTGAAATTCGCCGTTTTCCAGGACGCGCAGCAGTTTGGGTTGAAGCTCCAGCGGCAACTCGCCGATTTCATCGAGGAAAAGGGTGCCCTCCGCAGCGTCTTCAAAATAACCGGATTTTGCTGCCGCCGCTCCGGTGAATGCGCCTTTGGCGTAGCCAAACAGCGTCGGCTCCACAAGGCCAGGCGAAATGGCGGCGCAATTCAGCGCGAGATAAGGACGGTTGCGCCGCGTCGTCGCAAAATGCAGACAGCCGCCCGCGACGATGTCTTTGCCGCTGCCGGATTCGCCTTCAATCAATACCGGGAATGGCGATTCGGCGTACTGGCGGATTTGCTCGCGTAATTTTTGCATCGGCAGGCTGGCGCCGACGAGGGGGCACGGCGCCTGCTCCTCCGCAGTGAATAGTTCTCGGGTGCGGAATGATTGCAGGCGGCGCAGGGTCTGACGCAACATGCCTGGGTCGGCCGGCTTGGCGATGAAGTCCGCCGCGCCCAGGGTGCGGGCATGGCGTGCATGGGCTTCCTCGCTCTGCCCGGACAGCACGACAATTTTTATTTCCGGCGCGTGCGCCAGTAAATCGGAGATCAGGGCGAAGCCCTCGTCGGGGCGGTGTGGCAGCGGCGGCAAGCCGAGGTCGATCAGCGCCAGTTGCGGCAGCAGATTTTTTTGGCGCAGCAGACTTATGCATTCGGGGCGGGTGGCTGCAGACACAACCTCGAAATCCTGATGCAGCAGAAAACCCAGCGAATCGACAATGAGCGGATCGTCATCGACAATCAGGAGCAAGGGTTTGTCCGCAGCGTTGAGCATGGTTTTCCGTGACGTTACGACTGTCTGCATCATAGCGCAAAGGCATGGAAATCGCTGCATCTGATGTGAGCGATACTTGGTCTGACGCTGACAGGCGGGAAGCGGGGCTGTGCTAAAATTCGCCGGTTTGTTTCGCAGGGAGCATGAAGGTGCCGGGTGAACCGCTGGTGCAGATCAGGAATCTCAATTTCACGTACGACCGGAGACCGGTGTTGACGGGAATCAACATGGAGATTGCGCGCGGGCGGGTGGTGGCGATCATGGGTGGCAGCGGCTGCGGCAAGACGACGACCCTGCGGCTGATCGGCGGTCAGCTCAGGCCAACGCAAGGTGAGGTGCGCGTGGCCGGCAAGGTGGTGCACGAGTTGAGCGAAAGTGCGCTCTACGATTTGCGCCGGCGCATGGGAATGCTGTTCCAGTTTGGCGCTTTGTTCACTGATATGTCTGTATTCGATAACGTCGCGTTTCAAATACGCGAACACACCGATTTGCCGGAAGAGTTGATACACGATCTGGTGATGATGAAGCTGCATGCGGTCGGCTTGCGTGGCGCGCATAACCTGATGCCGGCGGAATTGTCGGGCGGCATGGCGCGGCGCGTGGCGCTGGCGCGCGCTATCGCGCTCGACCCGATGTTGATGTTGTACGACGAGCCGTTCGCCGGACTGGACCCGATTTCTCTCGGCGTGGTCGGTGAGCTTATCCGCAAATTGAACGATGCGCTCGGAGGCAGTTCGATTGTGGTGACGCACGACATACAGGAATCGTTGCGCATCGTCGATTACATTTACTTTGTGTCGGAAGGCAAGATTGTGGCGGAGGGCACGCCGGACGAGATTCGCGCCTCCAACGATCCGTGGGTGCACCAGTTTGTGTGGGCGGAGGCCGATGGCCCCGTCCCTTTCCATTATCCGGCGCCACCTTATCCGGCTGACGTGTTGCAGCAAGAAAGACATCATGCTTGATCGAGCAATCAACCCCATTCGCGGCCTCGGTCGCCGGGTCACGGATCGCGTGTGGCGGCTGGGCACGGCAGCGCGCTTTTTTTTCCTGTTGATTCTGGCGTCGGCGACCAGTTTCCGCCGCGTCGGCCTCACTATCCGCCAGATTTATTTCACAGGCGTGCAGTCGCTCATTATCATTCTGGTGTCCGGCTTGTTCGTTGGCATGGTGCTCGGTCTGCAAGGCTATGACACGCTGCAACGCTATGGGTCGAGCGAAGCGCTGGGCATTCTGGTGGCTTTGTCGCTGGTGCGTGAATTGGGCCCGGTCGTCTCGGGACTCTTGTTCGCCAGCCGTGCCGGTTCGGCGATCACCGCTGAAATCGGCCTGATGAAAGCGACCGAGCAGATCAGCGCGATGGAAATGATGGCGGTTAATCCGATCGCCCGCGTCGTTGCGCCGCGCTTCTGGGCCGGGGTGGTTTCCATGCCCTTGCTGGCGGCATTGTTTTCGGCCATGGGGATTTTTGGCGGCTATCTGGTAGGCGTGCAGTTGATCGGCGTGGATGAAGGCTCGTTCTGGTCGCAGATGCAGGCCTCGGTGGATTTCCGTGAGGACATTATGAACGGCGTCATCAAAAGCTGCGTGTTCGGCGCGCTGGTGTCGTTGATCGCCGTGTTCGAGGGCTTTGACTGCGTGCCGACGGCGGAAGGCGTGTCAGCCGCGACCACGCGCACGGTCGTGACATCCTCTCTCGCCATTCTGGCCGCTGATTTTATTTTGACCGCATTCATGTTCAGAGGTGTGTAATGAATCGTACTACGCTAGACTTATGGGTCGGGTTTTTCGTTGCCATCGGCCTTGCCGCGTTGGGCTTTCTCGCGCTCAAGGTTGGCAACCTGACGACAGCCAACATGGAGGACAGCTATGTCATCCAGGCCAAATTTGATAATATCGGCGGACTGAAGGTGCGCGCGCCGGTGAAAAGCGCCGGCGTGGTGGTAGGGCGGGTGACAAAAGTCGAGTTTGATCCGAATAGCTACGAGGCGGTCGTGGGGATGCGAATTGACGGTCGTTACCAGTTCCCGCGTGATACCTTTGCTACCATCCTGACTTCGGGCTTGCTGGGTGAGCAATACGTTGGCTTCGAGGCGGGGGGGGATACCGAGATGCTGAAAAACAATGAGGTCATCAAAAAGACCCAGTCAGCCGTTGTGTTGGAGAAGTTGATCAGTCAGTTTCTTTTCAACAAGGCTGCGGAAGGCACGGAAACTCAGGTTGGTAAGAAATGAGCCGTTAACATAAGAAATAATAACTGAAAACGACGAAAGGGAACGCGCGTGAAAATCTCCTCATTGGCACGGAATATTGCGACATTAGCGCTGGCCGCCGCTATGGCAGGCTTGCTCGGCGGCTGCGCTACCAGCGGCAACCCGCGCGACCCGATTGAGGGCTTCAATCGCGCCATGTTTTCCTTCAACGAAGGCCTCGACAAGGTGATCATCAAGCCAGTCGCCCAAGGCTACGAGGCGGTCTTGCCCGAGATTGGCCGCACCGGCGTTTCCAACTTCTTCTCCAACATCAGCGACGTATTCATCGCCGTGAATAATCTGTTGCAGGGCAAGCTGGCGGAAGCCGTTTCCGACGTGGGGCGCGTATTGATCAACAGCACGATCGGTATCCTTGGCCTGATAGACGTTGCCTCCGATGCGGGACTGGAAAAGCATAATGAAGATTTCGGCCAGACCTTTGGCCGCTGGGGCGTGGGCGATGGCGCCTACGTCGTGTTGCCGGTTTTTGGTCCGCGCACCGCGAGGGATACCGTCGGTCTGGCGGTGGACCTGTATGCGGACCCGGTTGGTCATATCGACCATATACGGACGCGTAACTCTTTAATCGTACTGCGCGCCATCAGCGATCGCGCCGAACTCCTCAAGATCGACAAGATCATAGAGGAGGCCGCCCTGGATAAATACAGCTATGTGCGCGATGCTTATCTGCAGCGCCGGCGCAGCCTGATTCACGATGGGAATCCGCCGCGCGAAATGGGAAGCCTGCTGGAAGATGGGGAAGACAGCACAGGCAAGCTGAGCGCCGATTTCATGCGCGAACCGCTTGAAGCCGCGACCAGCATACTGTTTGTCAGCAGCGACGAAGTGCTGGAGTTGAAAACTGCCGAAGGCGATACGCGCAAAGCAGTCATAGACGAGACCGGCGGGATGCCGGCGCCCGTGAGAGAAGCAACGGAGCCCCAGGCCGGACTTGACAGAGAGCGGGATGAGACAATTGCCGCCGTTTTGATAAATTAGATTTGGAAAGAACAAAATGTTACGGATATTCATGGGCTGTTGGATGGTGTTAGGCTTGATGCTGCCGGCGGTTGCCGCGCCGGAGGCCACGCCGGATGTGCTGGTCAAGAATGTGACCAATGAAGTGCTGGAGATCGTCCGCAAGGATAAAGACATCCAGGCAGGCAATCAGAAGCGGACGCAGGAGTTGATAGACACCAAGATACTGCCGAACTTCAACTTCAACCGCATGACGGCGCTGGCTGTTGGCCGCGATTGGCGGCAAGCCACGCCCGATCAGCAAAAATCCTTGGTTGCCGAGTTTCGCACCCTGCTGGTGCGCACCTATTCCAATGCCTTGACCGCATACAAGGACCAAACGGTGGAGTTCAAACCATTCCGCATGCAAGCGGGGGAAACTGACGTACTGGTACGCAGCCAGGTCGTCCAGCCGGGCGGCAAGCCGATTTCGATTGACTACAATCTGGAAAAAACCGGCGAGAGCTGGAAAGTTTATGATGTGATCGTCGGCGGCGTCAGCCTGGTCACCAATTATCGCGGGACTTTTGCCAGCGAAGTGCGCAATGGCGGCGTTGACGGCCTGATCAAGACGCTACAGACGAAAAACCGCAGCCTTGATAAAGTCAGCCTGACGCGCATAGAGCAGCAATGATAAGCAAGACCGGTGATCGGCTCGAGGTTGCCGGCGCAATGACGTTCGACACCGCGCATGCTCTGCTCAAGGAAGGTACGGACATGCTCAATAGTGGTGAAGCGGTGTTCGATCTGTCGGCGGTGCGGGAAGTCGACTCCACCGGTTTGACCGTGATCTTCGCCTGGCGCCGCGCCGCCGAACGCCTTGGCAAGTCCATCCGCATCGTCAATCCGCCGCCCAGTCTGGTCAGCCTGGCGGCACTTTACGGCGTTACCGATTTATTGCCTGTTAGCTAATACTCGCACTTCAGACGATGTCAAAGCCGGTCTCGTCTCCCCGTTCAGCCCCCCACGTATCCTGAAGTTATGTCCCAGACACCGGCCATTCGCGTACACCAAGTCACCAAGCGTTTTGGCTCGGTACAGGCCTTGGCCGGTATAGACCTCGAAATTGCTCCCGGCGAATTTTTCGGACTGCTCGGACCGAACGGCGCGGGTAAAACCACCCTTATCAGCGCCTTGGCCGGATTGACGCGCCCTGACAGCGGTAGCCTGGAGGTGATGGGACACGATGTACGCGGCGATTATCGCGCCGCGCGCCGCGCGCTCGGTGTGGTGCCGCAGGAACTGGTATTCGATCCCTTCTTCACGGTGCGCGAAACGCTGGCCTTTCAGTCCGGCTATTTCGGCATACGCGACAATGGCGCGTGGGTGGACGAAATCATTCACCATCTCGACTTGAGCGACAAGGCCGATACTAATATGCGCCGGCTTTCCGGCGGCATGAAACGGCGCGTGCTGGTGGCGCAAGCCCTGGTGCATCGGCCACCGGTGATTGTGCTTGATGAGCCGACTGCTGGCGTCGATGTTGAGTTACGCCAAGGGCTGTGGCAATTTATTCGCCGTTTGAACCGGGACGGTCATACCATCGTGCTGACCACGCATTATCTGGAGGAAGCGGAAAGCCTGTGCGGCCGCATCGCCATGATGAAGGAAGGGCGCATCGTCGCCCTCGATACGACCGCCAATTTGCTGTCGCGTATCGAAGGCCACTCCTTGCGCCTGCGCCTGCCGGCCAATGCGCCATTACCGGTCCCGCTCGAATCGCGAGTCACGGCTGCGGGCGATGGCTGGTTCAGCTTGAATCTGGAGCGCGGCGAAGAGGTGGAGGGTATTCTCGCCAGCCTGCGCATAGCCGGTATAAATATTCTCGACATCGAACTCGGCAAGCCCGATCTCGAACAAGTCTTCATGCGCGTCATGGGAAAAATCGCCGCCAGCGATTTCCGGGGAAAATTGCAATGAGCGGCTTTCGCACGCTGCTCTACAAGGAAGTCTTGCGCTTCTGGAAAGTGGGCTTTCAGACGGTCGCCGCGCCCGTGCTGACGGCGCTGCTCTACCTGCTGATTTTCTCGCACGTGCTGGAAGCGCATGTGCGGGTCTATGAGAACGTGTCCTACACCGCGTTTCTGGTGCCGGGGCTGGTGATGATGTCGGTGCTGCAAAACGCTTTTGCCAACAGTTCGTCGTCACTGATCCAGTCCAAGGTGACCGGCAATATCATTTTCGTGTTGTTGCCACCGCTGTCCTACTACGAGTTTTTCGCCGCTTATGTGCTGGCCTCGATTGGACGTGGCGTGGTGGTGGGCGCCGGCGTGCTACTGACCACCTTGTGGCTGACCGGTGCGCATTTTGCCGCGCCATTGTGGATTTTGATTTTCCTGCTGCTGGGCGGCGCCATCATGGGCACGCTCGGATTGATCGCGGGCATCTGGGCGGAGAAATTTGATCAGCTTGCCGCGTTCCAGAATTTTCTTATCCTGCCGCTGACTTTTTTATCCGGCGTGTTTTATTCGATACACTCGCTGCCCGTTTTCTGGCAGCAGGTGTCGCATTTCAACCCGGTGTTCTACATGATCGATGGCTTTCGCTACGGCTTTTTCGGCGTCTCCGACATTTCGCCGTGGATCAGCCTGGCAGTGGTGGGCGGCTGCTTCCTCCTGCTCACGATTTTGACTTTGAAAATGCTTTCCAGCGGCTACAAGCTGCGTTCCTGATTTTTGATTTGAAAGGTTAACCATGCCGCAACCAGAAGATATAAAAACCTACATTAAACAAGGCATGCCCTGCGAGTTCGTCACCGTGGAAGGTGATGGGCAGCATTTTGAGGCCGTCATCGTCAGCGCCGAATTTTCCGGCAAATCGCGCGTGCAGCGCCATCAGCGCGTCTACCAGGCCTTGGGCGACCGGATGCGGGCGGAGATTCACGCGCTGTCTATGCGTACGCTAACGCCGGAAGAATGGCGCGGCGAAAATGGATAAGCTGCTGATCGAGGGGGGAACGCGGTTGAGCGGAGAAGTCGCCATCTCCGGCGCCAAGAACGCCGCGCTGCCGCTGATGTGCGCGGCGCTGTTGAGCGCCGAACCCCTCACGCTTACCAATGTGCCGCGCTTGCGGGACGTGCAGACCATGTTGCATCTGTTGCAACAAATGGGCGTGAAGGCGCATGACGATGGCGCGGGCACGCTGACGCTGGATGCCGGCGGCCTCAACAACCCCGTTGCTTCCTATGAAATGGTGAAAACCATGCGCGCCTCCATTCTCGTGCTGGGACCGCTGGTGGCACGCGCGGGCGAGGCCAGGGTGTCGTTGCCGGGCGGCTGCGCCATCGGCGCGCGGCCAGTCGACCAGCACATCAAGGGTTTGCAGGCGATGGGCGCAGAGATTCAGGTCGAGCAGGGCTATATCCATGCCATCGCCAGGAAACTGAAGGGTGCGCGCTTGTTCACCGACATGGTGACCGTGACGGGGACGGCGAATCTGATGCTGGCGGCGGTGTTGGCCGAGGGAGAAACGGTGATCGAAAACGCCGCGCGCGAACCCGAAGTCGTTGATCTGGCCAATTGCCTGGCGGCGATGGGTGCGCGAATTTCCGGTGCGGGCGGCGATGTGATTCGTATTCAAGGCGTAGCACGGTTGCACGGCGCGACGCATCGCATCATGCCTGATCGCATCGAGACCGGAACCTATCTGTGCGCCGCTGCAGCCAGTGGCGGCTCGGTGCGGCTGACGGCGACTTCGGCCAGCTATCTCGATGCCGTCATCGACAAATTGATGGATGCCGGTTGCGACATCGTCGCCGAGCGCGACGCCATCCGCCTCAAGGCACCGTCCCGGCTCACCGCGGTGAGCCTGCGCACCGCGCCCTATCCGGCTTTCCCCACCGACATGCAGGCGCAGTTCATGGCGCTCAATGCGATTGCCGACGGCACCGCGGTGATCCGCGAAACCATTTTCGAAAATCGCTTCATGCACGCGGTGGAGTTAATCCGTCTCGGCGCCAATATCAGGATCGACGGCAATACGGCGGTGGTCACGGGCGTGCCGCAACTCGATGGTGCGACGGTAATGGCGACCGATCTGCGCGCCTCGGCCAGCCTCATCATCGCCGGCCTGGCGGCGCGCGGCGAAACGCTGATTGATCGCATCTATCACCTGGATCGCGGCTACGAGCGTATCGAGGAAAAACTCTCCGCGCTCGGCGCTCGCGTCCGGCGGGTACGGTAGAATCCGTGCTTTAGCTGGGCGGATGAAAACGTGAACAGCATTACTCTCGCGCTCTCCAAGGGCCGCATTTTCGATGAAACCTTGCCGCTGCTCAAAGCGGCAGGCATCGTGCCGCGTGACAACCCCGAGACCTCGCGCAAGCTCATCATCAATACCAACCGCGATGACGTGCGGCTGATTATCGTCCGCGCTTCTGACACGCCGACTTATGTGCAATACGGTGCGGCTGATCTGGGCATCGCCGGCAAAGATGTTTTGCTGGAGCACGGCGGCGCGGGACTGTATCAGCCGCTCGATCTGGGCATCGCGCGTTGTCGCATGATGGTCGCCGTGCCGGAGGGTTTCGATTACGAACGCGCCGTCAGAAGCGGCGCGCGACTGCGCGTTGCCACCAAATATATCCACACTGCGCGCGAACACTTCGCCGCCAAGGGCGTGCATGTCGACCTCATCAAACTTTACGGCTCGATGGAACTGGCGCCGCTGGTGGGGCTGGCTGACGCCATCGTCGATCTGGTTTCAAGCGGCAACACACTCAAAGCCAATCATCTGCAAGCGGTCGAGGAAATCATGCCGATCAGCTCGCGTCTCATCGTTAATCAGGCCGCGCTCAAGATGAAGCGCGCCGCATTGCAGCCGCTGATCGACGCCTTCGCCGGAGCGGCGTACAAAAATGAGAGCGATTAAGCGGCTGGACACGCGCGCGGCGGATTTCGATGCCGCGCTCGCCACGCTGCTCGCCACGCCCGTGATCCTGGTGATCGACGCGCGCGGCATGACGCGCGGCGTCGCACCGTTGATTCTCGGCTATCAGGCGTTCGACACGAACATCCGCATCGCCGGCGTGATCCTGAACCGGCTCGGCGGCGCGCGCCACGAGGCCAAGCTGCGCGCGGTGATCGAGCATTACACCGACGTGCCGGTGCTGGGCGCGATCCAGCACGACGAGCGCCTGACCATCGTCGAGCGGCACCTGGGAC
>Ga0105164_10002863_pt1 | contig 10589 bp, 14 predicted proteins | sample VDWuncwatermetaG_FD_89674 | JGI IMG/M metagenome (GOLD analysis project Ga0105164, IMG submission 89674) | Wastewater microbial communities from Netherlands to study Microbial Dark Matter (Phase II) - VDW unchlorinated drinking water | ecosystem: Environmental > Aquatic > Freshwater > Drinking... | reverse complement strand
CTTTTGGGTTGCGCACCCTGTTAAAAACAATATAGGAATTAAAAGTAAAAATTTATGCATAGCCAGTCCTTAATGTATACTGATGACTTTATTTTCACTTTCAACAAACACAGTTTGTTGAAAAATGGTTTTATTATTTTCCATTACTGTAACTTCATGAGTACCGGGCTGAACAATCAGAACTCTTGGATTACCATTATATTGAGCGGTTAGACCCATATTTATATTATCGACTAAAAGGATTGAGTCTGCCGAAGCACCTGTAAATGAAAGAGTTGGACGAGAGTCAACAGTGCTTACCTTTGTTACCGGATAAGTATTGCATCCAATCGCAAACAGGCTTAAAAATGCACAAGAAAGAATTAATTTAGGCATTTACTCCCCCTCTTTTACAAAAAGCTGGTCAATTGAGGTAGAATCAAGCTTCCCATCAACAATCTGACACTGAGAACCTTCATTAGTATCGCTGTCACCAAATAAACTGACAACTTTGATGGTTGCTATTTTTTCAGGTGGCAAATCAATAGAAAATCCGCTTTGTTTGCTTGTCACTGCCCCTGTTTTCTTCATAACAAATAAAGTATCGCCTTCTTTTATACCTTGTGATTTGCCCCCGCTGATATAGACCAGGATCCCGTCTATCTTAAGTACATCTGTTTTCCAAGTGCGATTTGATAAAGAAATGATGACATTATTAATAAGATCAGAAATTGAAGCGGCAATGGCGCTATCGTTAAGTGTTGAGTCATAAGCAGCCGCGTTGCCGAACCCGGCCGTTTGTCCCTGTTCAGTACTCGCCTGCCCAGAACCTGTTGCAGAAAAGAAAGCTTGGCCTGTTTTTGTATCCACTAAACGAATTTCAACCGTTGATTTGGCTGTTTGAACGACTGCGCTACTTAAAAATCCGGCTTTTCCTGTTGTAGAGCGTCCAAATTCTGTAACTGCTCCAAAAATAATCGCATCGGCACCAATTAAACCTTTTTCATTGGCAATTTGTTGTTCAGCTTGGACTTGGCTTAAATCTGGTCGCTCTAATACAATAAAACGATTCGATTGAATTAACCTAGTCGCAAGCATGTCACTGGCTTGTATGCCCATATGCTGATATTCTTGATCGCTAAGTAAAGCTCTTCCATAATTTGTTTCATTTGTGAAACGGCCGATGATAATTTTCATTTTATATTTTTTCATTGGTGGTAATTGAGCAAACTGCTGAGCTTGAATTTGAGCTTGCTGTGAAGCTGGGGCTTCCACTGGTTGCGCTGGAGGAGCAACCGTTGCGCACCCAGCCATAAGAGTGGTGCAAAATATCATTAGAAGTATTCTTAAGAGCATTGTTTATCTCCTTTAAATAAAAAAAGACAACCCTTGGGAGGTTGTCTAATTTTATAAAGTCATTGTTTGGGGAAACATTTAGATATGCTAACGTACCTTCCTAAATTATGGCAAGAATTTATTTTTAAGCAGGTAGCCAGAAAAACAGCCATTGAATGTATGGATTATGATATGGTTTTAAGATTGAATTTTTTTAACAACCATTCGAGCAAAACCTGCTGATCATCTATTGTGGCACGACGTATTTGCGAAAGTAGATGAATTTGATCTGGTCTAGGTAAAGCTGTATTCTGTAACCCCTCATTGCAATTTGTGCAAACCGCACGAAGATTTTGAGGCGTATCATCACCACCCTTAGATTTATCTTTAATATGTCCCATGGTCAAGCGAACCGTACGCGGCCCTCCGAATGGATCTGGATCGCCCGCGGCAACTCCACACATTTGACACGTATATCCATTTCGTTCTAAAACCCATGCTCGTGTCTCTTTTGATATTCCACGTTTAAAAGCAGGAGTCCTATGAGTTGTTTCCAACAGATATTGTCCGGGCTTTAAATCTGCTCGATCTTTATTCGAAAGAATCTTATACCCCTCTTCATCTCGAAGTTCACGTACACGACGCGCCCACTCGACAGCTCCGCCGCTTGCAGCTTGAATACTTCTCGATTCTAAGACTTTTCCGATATTTTTTAAAAAATAATTTAAGATTCTCTCTTTAGAGCCTTTTTTTGCTTTGGTGGGCATGAAATATTCTTTCTTTAGAGAATTTTACATATGAGGAATTAAGTTCAATAAGAACCGCATTGCGCCCCAATTCTTGAGAAACCACACCTACGGTCCCAGAGCCTCCAAAAGGATCCAATATTGTATCGTTTTCACGACTACCGAGTAAAATGCAGCGCCGGGCCAACTCACGCGGGAAGGTGGCAGGGTGCCCATTGCCGCTTGCGTCCGGCCCTAATGCCCAGCAATTACGAAGATTTGCTCCCGTATCTTCGCGAACAGCATCGGAATTGTAGTAATAATTTGGCTCTTTCGAAAAAAGGAATATTTCTTCAGTGGCGCTTGTAGGTCGATTTTTGACGCTCTCAGGCATAGCGCTTTTCTTAAGCCATGTTATCTTTGATCTTAATATCCATCCATCCGCTTGTAAAGCAAACGCGACCCGCCATGGCATTCCCATCAAATCTCTATCTTTTAACCCCCAACAATCAGGCACCTTACAATTGCGTTTTTGGATCATTTTTTTCGTATTGCCGACTTTGGCATTTGGCCCGCAATTACCCGTCCCTCCGTTTCGAGCATACCCATCGCCTATATTCAGCCATAATGTTCCATCTTTCCGTAATACACGTCGAACACCCCGGAAGACTTCAACAAGATTTTCTACATAAATTTCAGGAGATTGTTCTGACCCTATTTGGGCATCATGAGCGTAATCCCGTAATCCCCAATATGGAGGAGAAGTTACACAAGATTGGATGAAATCATCAGGTAAATCTAAAAGAAATTTTCTACAATCACCTGTAAGTACCCGCACATTTGATTCCCGGCGATGCTTGGCTGGATTGAGGTCAGAAAAATGTAGTTTTAGTTGCGTCCCAGGCATTATCTTTGTCTCTTTTTGAATATAGTAATTAGATCACATTTGCCCATTTTAGGAAAGGTCTATCCTGTGCGTTTGTTTTGGTAGACATATTTTGATTATAAAGGATTTTTTGAATTCTTGTAAATTTTCTAAAATAAAAATAATCGGTCTCTTTTAATTGCTTTCCCGATATTGCTTTGAGTATAAAGCTGTCTTGAAGTCAATTCCTGCGTTGTCCCATCTATATAGTTATCTATCAAAAACTCCTTTGTTCCTTGATTATAATTAATTAGTTTACTTGATCTCAAACCACCATCTAAAAGAATGAAAAATTCTTGACCATCAGTTACACAGGCTTCCTTTAAATGATCAACGCTTTTAATTTGGCTCATACCCGCTACTCTATTCCGCAATACCCAAAATCAAAACCGGAATATCGATATTAGAAATACCCCTATTCTTTAAATCCCAGACGAATTGCTCAAAATAAGAAACACCCGAAGACATAGATTTAGCAAATTCTTTTACCGGAACTATTTCAACGCCCTCTGTTATATGTCCCAGATTTTTGAATATTGTCATCTTTGCGCATACGTTATAAACCATGAAAGAGTACTTACCAAACTGTAATTCAACGCCTAATTTATTCTTAACGAAATCCATTTCTCTAAATGCTCCCCGGGTATGCTTTGCGGTATAACCATCAACATAATACTCCTGGGGATATTCACACGGAACTCTAACAGTTTCCCAGCCTTTCTTTCCAAACTGTAATTTAAAGTCTTTATTTAATTTAACCGGACTAAAAAGTATACGCCCTTTCATTGTTTTTTCTTTGCTAATTTTGTTTTTATGTTTTGAAGCCGTTATTGACGTTATAATTTTTTTAATTTCTTGATACATTTCCGGGTATTTCTTGGGAATAATCTCTTTTCCGCCATTAAACGAATAAACTCCCGCTATTTTCATATTCCGCCTTTCCATTTTGCCACTCCGTTGGAATCTGTGAAACTTTTTCTTTACCCGTAGGAATAAATACAGGTTTACCAATGGGACGAGTTTTTAAATTCCCATCAGCAAAATCCTGTATTCTTTTTTTAGCTATCCTAAGAAATTCCTTTTCTTTATCACACCCGATACCTTTACGGTCATTCTTTATAGCGGCTACTACTGCAGAACCAACCCCACCATAAGGATCAAGCACCCAATCATCTTTGTCCGTTAAAGCAAGCACACATCTTTCCACTAACTCAATAGGAAATTGACATGGATGAATCGTTTTTTCAGGATGGTTTGATTTAACATTCGGTATGTCCCAAACTTGTTCATCCCAATCCTGTTGGATCACAGTCCATATATCAGAAGGGTTTTTCCCTTTGGGGTTACAAGATGGCATTCCCTTGGAATCCCCTCTATATTGCCTTTTACCAGGATACTTTTGAGGAACCCTAACATTATCTAAATTAAATTTGTATCCATCCCCTTTACTGAACCATAAAATTGTTTCATATCTTCCTGAGAACCTTTTAGAACAATGCAGCCCATGCCCAAATTTCCAAATAATTCTATTTCTTAATTTAAATCCTTCCTCTTTAAAAATTTTGTAAAAATAAGTATCAAGAGGAAAAACCTCACCGTCATCGATATAGTTTCCAACTTGCCAGCAGACGCTCGCATCATCTTTCAAAATACGCTTGAATCCTTTGATTATGCTATGTTGCCATGACAAATAATCATCCAAAGAGATTTTCGTTTCGTAGACCTTGCCGATATTGTACGGGGGTGATGTAATAATAAGTGATATTACTTTTTCAGGAATAGATTTGATTGTATCCAAAATATCCCCATGAAGTAAAACTGCCTGGGCGGATTTGTCAAACTTGTCTGATATTTTGATTGTTGTATTAAAAAGAGAGGACATAGAAAAATTATAACATACTTTAAATTTATTGATTGGAATTATATTGTAAAAATTCTGGATTTCATAAAATAAAAAACCTCCACCGAACTCTCGCCGGCGAAGGTTTTAATTATTTCAAGTGGCGGATTTACCCCTTCAAACTGCACCACACTACTAAATCATTGATTTATTTATACCTCTATATAGGTCTTGTGTCAATAAAATTCACAAAATTACGGTGACACTACCTAATTTTTATATTCGATTCTTTTGGCTAGCCTTCTTAAAACAGTATAAATATGATTCTTAGAAGGGCTCTCCTGATAATGCTTTTGTTCATCATTCCAAAGATAATTTAATATAGTTTTAATATCTTCATTCAATTGTTTTTTAACCATATCCCCCCTTTTATCGTAAAATCTCCATAAGCTCAGCCACAAAAACTACCTTTGAAGTATTGTCTTCATCTTCTGCTTTAAAAATCATAACATTATAAGACTTATTGCGAGGAACCAGTTCAACATGAGTATTCAACCCATCAGGCCCCTTTTTACTACGATAGTCTTTGATTGTATACGGCCCTCCTGTGTCTGGATCTGGATCACCTTGATACTCAAATAAATAAACTCTTCCTTGTCCAGAATATGGACCAACTGGATTTGCTTTAAATATACACAAATCTCCATCGGATATTTTAGGATACATAGAATTTCCAACTGCATGAACGACAAAGGTATCTTTGCCCCAACTTTTTGGCCTAACCTTAATCCACCCTTTCGGCTTTACATCTCTTTTATTATTAAATTTTCCACATGCTGCTTCTAAAGAATAAAGGGGTAAATACTCAACATACTTAAGATTTTCATTAATTTCTTTTTCGATCTGATCAATAAAGGCTTCGTCTTTTGGCTTTTCTGCTTCAACAACATCTCCCATTCTTGAACGAAAATATTGTTCTGTTTCTTTATCTACAAAATAAACATAGCAACTCCTCATCCCACGTGTCATTAGTGTACGATAGGTATTTAAGATAATTGCATTAGCTTTCGCTTTAGCAAACTTTGGGTCTTCAATTAAAGTTTTCTTATACCCATTTAGTGACGCATCAGTTTTAGCCCGTTTGTTTGGATCAGTGATCACTTTTCCATCTCGAACGATAAAATCTTCTCCAACAATTACGCCTATATAATCAACTTCTAAACCTTGGCAGGTATGAATACAGCCTACTTCATTTACTGATTCTGGCGCAATGATCCAAACATTTCCATCACTCGCCAAATTCCACTGCATAGCAAAATTATGCTCACGTATTATTATATCTTTTATTGCCTTATTCTTCTTACTTACCCAATCCCAACAATATCCCGCAACTAAACGGGCTTTATTATTAATTTTATTCTTTTCAAAAATTATATCTCTAAGCTCATTGGGAGAAGCCATAACTTTAAAGTCATATTTAATGCCCTCTAAAGTAGTGTTTGCTGTTTCTTTAACTTGTAACGTATTATCAAGCCACGAAAGATAACCGTCTGACCCATTACATCGAAATTGAGACTCAAGCTTAAGATTCTGGATTTTTGATCCAAGTTTATTGGCCCATTTTTCAATTTCTTCTTTTGTTCCGATATCATGCCAAGTCACTCTTTGATCTTCATCTATAAAGAAAACAGCAGATTTGGAGGTCTCAATAATTTCCTTTATTTGATTCTCACCTAAATTCTTCATCATTCCCGATTTAGCATTCAAACGATGGGCTTCGTCAACAATTAGCATATCAAAAATATTTTTGTCACAATTTGTATATGAGCCAGAACCAGTAAACATGTTTGAAAATGCAGTCTTTTTTAATGTTTTTGTTAGTTTTGACTCAAAGACTCCTCTTGGTGCGGAGTTTTTTGTAACATATTGCGTATTTAAGCCAAGCTTTGTAATTGCAACAAGGAGGTTAATGGCAACCACCGACTTACCTGTTCCTGGCCCTCCCTCAACAATCAAAATATTCTTATTTGTTTTGCTGGATTTCTTTGCTATAGCAAGCGCATCTTCATAAACTATTTTCTGATCATCAATCATGATGAATTCTTGATTCCCCTTTAACATGGAAGCAAGGCTATTCGCAAGGTCTTTGGAAGGACGAATTTCGCCATGATCAATCCGATAAAGAACATCTTTCTTATCACCATATTTTATGAATTGGGCAATAAAATCCTGAAGCCTCTCCTTTTCCCCTTTACAAAATGCGGGCGATTTTTGAAGATAATCTTCATAAAACGAATTCTTTATAACATTATCACTATCAATATGATTGTGTAAGTACGCACAGGGCTGAAGACCAACCTTCTCTTCATAAACAGTAACATTAAAACCATTTAGTAGAGTTGAGTAAGTCCATGCCTGATAGGAAGGATGAAGTGCTTCGGATGAAATCCCCTTATATCGAGTAAGCACCATTGCATCTTTTTCAGTGAGTTGAATATCCGTCCACTGTTTTAGTTCTATGATAATGACTTTTTCTTTATTGTTTTCATCTTGACCCGTAATGATAAAATCTATTCTATTTTTTGAACGAGGAATTGAATATTCTATAGCAACACCAGAATCATCAGGAATTCTAGACGTATTCATAACATGGTTCATAGCGTTGCCTAGTGAATTTCTCCATGATTCGTATTCACCGCTCCCAGGCTTTACATCAATATTTAATTTTTGTTTTACGTTCAAACGAATGATATCCTCTATACCATTAGAAGAATCTTCAAGAAAACCTCGTTTTGTGGTTTGATAAACAATCATTTTGCTTAAAGTTTATTATACTTGGTATGCTTTCCCTTTGCTTTATGCACAGGGTATTTTAGGGCGTTTTTCTTCATTTTATTGACCATGGCCTTGGATAGATCTATTTTTAGATTATCGGCCAATTCGAATAAATACATGGCTACATCGGCTAATTCATCAGCGAGTTCGTCTTTGTATTCTTTGCCGTGCTCTTCGACTTCTTTTGGTGATTTCCATTGGAAGTGTTCCAGGACTTCGGTGGCTTCCAGGACTAGTGAAAGGGCTACGTCTTTATGATTATGGAATTGTTTCCAGTCGCGGGCGTCGCGGAAGGCTTTGATTTTGGCGGTTAGCTGTTTTATATCTGACATAATTTAAGGCATTATGCCAGAAAAAGACCTGAAGAGCAACAAGTGGGTAATGAGCAGAGAAAAGTAGGTAATATTGGGGTTTAATACCCTATTTAAGCAGGCAACTTGGAAAGAGCTTTACCACCCTTCAGGTTTATGTATATTCGTACCGGTAATGGCAGCTGGTAATTGTGAGACAGCTAACGAAGAATTTCTTATTTGTTTGACAAAATGAGCCACTTCCATCAATTCTTTGGATGGGAAACAATTTGGTGGAAGCGCTAAACCTATAAGTTTTTTGTGGTGCTCTTTGACTAAGGTAATGGCTTCTTTTAAATCGCTATCATTGGATAGGACAATAGCACAGTCATATTTCTTCAACCACGCGTCATTTAATAGATGAACCGCCAAATTAACATCCGAACCCTTCTCTTCTGTTTTAATGATCTCTGCAGCAGAGTTCCTAGGTACAATTTTGTTTAAAGGAATTAAAATTTCCTTTCTATTCTTCCAATGTTTTGCTTTTCTTTCTTTCGAAAAAGGTGCCCAAACATTATGGCTCATAAATTGCCCGTAATGAATTGATATTTCAGGAATAGAGTGCTGTAATGCCCTTAAATATGCTTGCTGGCGGATAGGTTTCTGCGGGTCAAATTTTCCTGAAACAATCGCTGTAAAATATTTAATTCCGACAATTTCATGCTTCTCGTTGTCTAAAAGTCTTTGGAAAAGTGCTTTTAGGTCAAGCCATTTATACGAAGTATTCTTAAGCCTCCTATGGTAAAGGTTAAAACCGTCAATATAGATGTAGGTTTTTAGCTTCATAAAGTAGCAGGGGCTGCCACAAGGGCAGCCCCGCGCCTTGGGTCGAAACCCAAGGGTAGTAATCTATTTGATTGAATTGTACAATATTTTATCAAGTTTTGACATATTTTGTAAAAAATTCTAAGGGGGCTAGAATTTCACTATCGGTTGGGGAACCGATGTATTAAGAATACTATTCTTATGAGATATTGTCAATCTTAAATTATGACACCCTGCTCCACTATATCTGCGTCCCTATATTCAATTCTTTTGGCAAGCCTTCTTAATACAGTATAAATATGGTTCTTAGAAGGGTTTTCCTGATAATGTTTTTGCTCATCACGCCAAAGGTAATTTAAAACAATTTTTAAATTTTCTTTTTCATTTTTAGTCATAAATTATCTCTCTTATTTGAAGTAGAACTAATAAGTTTTTTTAAATTCACCTGAAATTCTCTAATTTGGATTTTGTCAAAAATTATAAAATTTCCACAACCATGTTCTGTTGCTGCTCAATGATAGGCTTCCTCATGATGATCTGCTTCAACAATAAATGTATCAATGGCATCTTCTTCATTAAATTGAGCAAAAACTATAAATTTATTCATTATTTATGCCATGCTCCCCGCACTTATTTATTAGTGATCTTTGATCAAATCTAATGCAAAGTCAATTAAATTTTGTTAATCAGATAGGATTATGTAGACACGTTACGTGTGCTTTGCGCGGAGCGAAACCCCCGCCGCACCAGAGAAAAACCACCGTTGAATTCATATAAAAGGGCTGGTAGAAAAAGATGACACTATGACGGCTCGTACTGCCGGGACCAGTACTTGAGTTTCTTCTTCATTACCGGTGTCCCCTTCCTAAAATGATTGGCCAGCTGGCCTAGAAAAAACCAGAATTCACTTTCCGTAAGGTCCATTTTCATTTTATTGACCAAGGTTGAGGTGAGGACTATCTTTCCGGACTCCCTGGGATTTGCGTGGTCAAAGACCAAATACCAGGGATCATGAATGTCTTTTAATTCCAACGGCATGCCGGTGTAATAGCACGTATAGCCGTATTTGCGGATGTAATCCCAAACGGCCTTGATGGCCTTGGCCGAGAACCTTTTGACCTTCATGCGATGGGCAATGTGGGAACAGGTGGCGCAAAAGGGTGAATGTTTGGAAAATCTGGGCTGGCCGCAAATGCAGCAGCCGCCTTCGCTTATACGCCAATGGATGATCGGCCGTTTTTTGATCTTGGTATGCTTAGTTCTATGGTCATGCAGTTGAAGCACGTAATACTTAAATTCGTCTTTGGTCAAGCCTGCTTTCATGACACAGAATAAAGCGGCGGCAAGGACCATCTTGTCCCTATTGCGCCTGTCCGGATAGCTGAAATTGCAATACCATGGGCCGGCGAAATCATTTAACTCGAGCGTTACACCGGAATAGTCACAGATAAGTCCGTGTTTTCGCACATACCTCTGGATGGATTTGCGTGCCTTGGGAGAAAGCTTTGATGCATTCATGCGGTAAACTAAATGAGAGCAGGGCCGGCAGTATAATTCAAGGACATGCTCGGCAATAATCTGCTTGCCGCAGAAGGCGCATTTCTTGGAAACGGGGTGCCATTTGTGATGGACCATGCCTTCTCCCTATTTTGGTGGGATTATTTTAGGTAAGAATAAGCCTTTTGGGTGGGAAAAGCAAGGATAAATGAGCGAAGCGAAACCCCCGCCGCACCAGAGAAAAACCACACTTGATATTCCAAATTGGAATATCAAATTAAGAGATTGCCTCCAGAACTGCCTTTGGATTGTTGTCAGCGATCTTTAAAAGTACTTGG
>Ga0105164_10002862_pt1 | contig 10589 bp, 10 predicted proteins | sample VDWuncwatermetaG_FD_89674 | JGI IMG/M metagenome (GOLD analysis project Ga0105164, IMG submission 89674) | Wastewater microbial communities from Netherlands to study Microbial Dark Matter (Phase II) - VDW unchlorinated drinking water | ecosystem: Environmental > Aquatic > Freshwater > Drinking... | reverse complement strand
TTACCACCAAGCTTCGATTTGTACGCCTGCGGTCGTGGTTGAGGTGCGCCCGCCCAGACCGAAAGTACCGGCGTTGGCGGCTGCGGCGGCGGCATTCCAGCTGGCACGCGTCACATAGAAGCGCATCTCGGGACGTGACCAGAAGTCAGGCGCCATTGCCAGCGTGGGTGCGAAGGTGAACTTGTTCAGTGTCTGGTTAGCCTGTCCGTCTATGCTGCGGCCGGTCGTGCCCACTTCGGCCAGTAACTTGAAGTTGTTGGTCATCGCATAGGAGACACGGCCACCCAGTGTGGTATCGCGGGTATTGATGCCGTTTTGCGGGCCTCCTTCGATCTTGCCGTTTTGCAGCGCGATGAGTGCCTGACCGCCAAATTTACCGGTTTGCCAGTTGATCGCATCGCCGATGCGTGTACTGCTTACGCCTGCGAGTTGACCTGAACCCAGTATCCCCGCATTGGTCGCCACCGTACTTGCATCGCCCAAGCCCTGAAACTGGCCATTCATATCGGCGTGTCCGCTGGCCGTTTGTACAAAGACCGTGTTGGTCAGGCCCGGGATGAGAAAGTCGGACTGGTTGTGCGAGACTGACAGGCTGGAGCCGGGTTTGCCATATGCAAAACTACCGCTGACGACTGAACCTAGTACCCGCAATACGCCGCCTTCGTTGCTGTGAATTTCGGATAGATCTACATTGATACGACGCGCATTGTTTTGCGCAGAATTCTTGTTGTTGATCGAGCCGCCGTTAAAGACACCGACACCCAGCTTGGCAAAACCCAGGCCGTAGTTGGTCACGCCAGCGCCAGTATTCAGGCCGTAGTCCATGAAGAACTTATCGACGATGTGTACATCCTGAATACGCAAACGACGCTGACCCGCCCAGAATTTGGCTTCCGGTGCGAAATCCAGTCCGCTCATTTCAGCAAACGCCTGATCCGTGCCGTTAACGCCGTTCCAGACGGTCGGCATGTAATCGACACTCCATTTGAGGCCGTTGCCCATGTCGAAGGTCTTTTTGATTTCCAGCTCGAAGCCGATATCGCCTTCATTGCCGAGGCGGTATTTCTGCATGTCGCCGCCTAAGGTGTAACCGCCGCGCGGCATGCTCGTCTGGCTGGTTGCAAAACCGCCGCGTGTGTAGCCCATGAGCTCCACACCGCCGACGTCGACTGCCTGAGCCGAAACGCTCCCCAGCAGTGCTAGCGTCAGTGCAGACAGCAGCATCTTTTTATTCATGTTTGAACTACGGATATGCTTGTTCATTTCGAAACTCTCCCTGTGTTTTAAAAGCAACAGCCGGTATCTCCGGTTAAGTGTTGCCCGTCTTTTGCACCCGCCTCTGCGGCATAGTGGCACTTTGTATTTGATTCACTTGGCTGAAAACGGACTGCCTTTTTTCAGAAGTGGCCAGACGATATCACCGGACAATTTGTGACACCAGAACACGCAGGAAATCGCGGTTAAATTATTCAGGCTGTTGATTTAATGTATATTTATTTGATTCAGGTAAAACTGAATGTAATGTTTCATTACAAACCCGCGAAGCTTGGACGGCGAGGATGCCGGTGGCTGCTGGGAGGAAGGCCGGAACGGGGTGTATGTGTCGTTTCACGCGCTGATACGTACTGCAATAAAAACTCACACTTCCTTACAATCCGGCAGACAAATTTACCTGTCGCATCAATTCACTTAGGCTATAGTCTTAAAAGGGAGACGAGAGATAAGAATGATGGTCACATCAACAAAAAAATCGACTTTGTACTGTAAGTTTGGCTGGTGCGGGAGACCCGCGTGGGTGTGGCATAGTCTGCTGGCCATGATGCTGACCGTCTGGAGCACGGCGTTGGCACAGGCAGAAACGCTGCAGGCGCTGAACTGGTGGAGTTCGACGAGTGAGCACAAGGCTGTCGACGCACTGGTCGTCAAACTTGCGATGGAGAATATCCTGTGGCAGGAGGTGCTGATTCCGAGTGGCTCGGGGGCCGGCGCCCTGATTGTGCTAAAAAGTCGTGTTATTGCAGGCGAAGCACCCGAAGTTGCGCAGCTCAACGGGACGATCATCGGTGACTGGGCGGATATGGGCTTGCTGCTGAATCTGGACACGGTCGCTCAGAGCGGAAAATGGGATAAAGTTTTACTTCCGGCGATCTACTCATGGATACGCCCGCGTGATCACGTCGTGGTGGCGCCCTTAGGTATTCATCGTGTCAATACGCTCATTTTTAATCCTAAAATGCTGACTCGATACAAACTTGTACCGCCACAGAGCTGGGAAGAGTTTGAACTTGTCGCCACCGCACTGCAAAAAGCCGGCATCCCTGCACTGGCTCAGAGCAGTGAAGCCTGGCAGGTGGCGACCCTGTTTGAGTCCCTGGTGCTGGCGGAAAGCGGGCCGGAATTCTACCGGGATATTTTTGTCAACAAAGATCCCCGTGCGTTTGCAGACCGGCGATTTAATCATGCGCTCTGGCGCCTGCGTGCACTGAAGAAGTGGATGGCGCAACCTGTCAGGGAACAGTCCTGGACCGAAGTCACTCACCTGTTTGCGGATGGCGGCGCAGCCATGATGGTCACAGGTGACTGGGCTAAAGGTGAACTGAACGCATGGGGTCTGACCACCGACATCGAGTTCGGCTGCAGCACCGTGCCTGGAACCGGGGATTACCATCTGTACGATATCGATACACTCGCCATGTTTGCTACACATAAAGGCCATCGCCCGGCACAATTGAAGCTTGCGCAGCTGGTTTTGTCGCCTGATGTTCAGAATGATTACAACCGGATCAAGGGATCGATACCGGTGCTGCGCAACCCTGACCTGTCCAGGATGGACAGTTGCGCACGCACTTCCTGGGAGCTTTTTTCCAGAGGGGCCCGCGTTCAGGTGCCCAGCTTCGCACATCGCATGGCAACCGATGAGACGTCAAGGGATACGATTATCGCTGAGCTGCACCGGTTCTTCACCGACGAGCATGTCTCAGTGTCCGACGCACAACGCCGCCTGGTGCAGATCGCCAAAATTTTACGAAAAGCCACAAAATCATGACACGCAAAATACTCATTGTCGACGACGACCATAAAACGCGTACCTTGCTGAAAACCTACCTTGAGAAGAATCAGTATGAGGTCCGTCTGGCTCATGATGGCGCGGCCTTTATAGCGGAATTTCAACGCTATGGGGAGGAACTGGCGCTGGTCATACTGGATGTAATGCTGCCGGATACGGATGGCTTTGCACTGTGTAAGTTCGTCAGACAACATTCCAACGTGCCTATCATCATGCTGACAGCAAGCCCCGATCAAATTGATCTGGTGGTAGGCCTGGAGCTCGGCGCCGATGACTATATCGCTAAACCTTATAATCCACGCGAATTACTGGCGAGGATCAAGGCGATTCACCGGCGCAGTGGCGTGGAGAGCACGTCGCTACCCCGTTATTATCGCTTCCTCGGATTTACTCTCGACGCGGTTGAACGCACGCTGGTTGATGCCGATGGGCAGCTCGTTCAGTTGACTGGTCTCGATTTTCAGTTGCTTAAGTATCTGGTCGAACATCCGGGCGATATTCTGGATCGCAATGTACTGTGCGAAGAGACACGCGGACGTGATGCCGGACCGCTGGATCGATCACTGGACGTCCAGATCAGCAGGCTGCGCCTGCGCCTTCACGATGACGGGAAGCAACCCCTGCTGATTAAGACGGTGCGCGGCGCAGGGTATGTGTTTGCGGCCGATGTGAGCGTGTCCAGTGTCTGAAGAGGGGCGGTACTCCCGCTTTGTCGCCAGAGTCCTGCCACAATCTCTGCTCGGCCGGATCTCGGTGGTCATGGTGGTTGGGGTAATGCTGACGCAATTGTTCGGCAATTATATCTGGTCTCGGCAGATGCAAAGCAAGACGGAGCTTGAGGTGAAAGCGGCTGCCCTGCATCTGGCCCACAGCGCCACCAACACCGCGCAGTTCTTCATGACGCTGCCCCCGAACTACCGGCCTATCATCATCCAGCAATTCATCAAAATGGGCGGGACGCAGTTCTTCGTCAATCTGAACAGCGGGCCCTTGAACATCAGTGAGATAGCTGCCCAGCCTCTGACACAACTGGCGATCCGTCAGGTCGAGATCGCCATCAAGCAAGATTTGCCTAATGTGTCACATTACCGCATCGGCTTTGCATACCCTGAGAATCTGGTCGTCTCCGACAACGGTGCCAAAATCAGCGATCTGCCCGAAAGCTGGGTGCAGCACATTCTGTTGCTGCAACCGAATCCTGCGCCTGTTCTTGTCATCCAGGCCGAGATGGAGCCGGGGAACTGGTTGTATCTGGCCAGTACTATGCCTGAACCTTATTTTCTTGAGAGCAGCAATGCTTTTTCCACAGATCGCATCTTGCTGCAGATATTGTCGCTGACAGCGGTGTTGCTGCTCTCCATTTTGATCGTGCGCTGGACTACACGACCGCTTGCCAAATTGTCTGAAGCTGCAGCTAGGTTTGGCAGCGGCGAACCCATGCCCGACCTGCCTAAGAGCGGCAGTCGGGAATTTCTTAATACCGCACGCGCCTTCGACGCGATGTATAAGCGCATCCAGCGTTACATCGAAGACCGTGAACGATTATTTGTCTCGATCTCTCATGACCTGAGGACACCGATCATGCGCCTTAAACTGCGTGCTGAATTGCTCGATGACGACGAGTTGCGCAGTGAATTCAATGGTGATCTGGATGATCTTGACATGATGGTAAAAGGTGCGCTGCAATGTGTTAAAGACAGCGAAATATATGAAAATCCGACTGAAATATCGCTCGACTCGTTGATAGAACGCATGATACGCGGCACTAAACTGGCGGGACACGCCGTAATCTTTGATAAAACCGGCTTGTCGGTCACCTCCCGCCCGTTGGCGCTCAGACGTGCGCTTGGCAACCTGCTGGATAACGCATTGCATTATGGAGAGAAGGTCGAAATTTCTGTCCGGTCTGCCGATGCGTATGTAGAAATCCAGATTCGTGACCACGGGCCTGGTGTCCCTGAAGAAGCGTTTCAAAGTCTGTTTCAACCCTATGTCAGATTGGAACACGGTCGCGACCACAACGCAGCCGGACTGGGTCTGGGTCTGGGCATCACCCGCGATATCGTGCAATCCCTCAATGGTGAATTATTGCTGAAGAATCATCCTGAAGGTGGGCTGGTTGCAACGGTGCGCCTGATGGCGAGTTTGCCATAGCGGTTAAAAATACTAAGGATATTTAAGTCGAGGACCGGTGCGTCGCGCATCCAACTTGCCATTTAAATACGTCCATGGCAGCCAATGAAGTTGATTGCATTCTAAAAGAACACCTTAATACTCAGCCGAATTTGAGTTTCATTAGCAGCACCGAGCCTGCCAGCAGTGCGGTGATGCTGTTTGCAATGATGATAGGCCATGCCATCAGAGCAATGCCATAGATGAGCCACAACACGACACCCAGTGTGAACATGGCATACATGCCCAGCGAGATATCGGCAGTATGACGGGTTTGCCATACTTTCCATGCCTGAGGGATGAATGCGGTGGTGGTCAGGGTGGCAGCGAAGCTGCCGATAAGGTCTGCGTTGATCATCAGTGTATTTTACAGGTTAGGGAACGGTTCAGCATCGATACTCCAGCCAGGCTGGACGGTAGCATGGATCTTAGTCTGCCAGAGAGCCTGACAAGCCTCGATATTTTGTTGTGCGCGGTGGATGCTGGGTTCATCAAGATGAAACACCATACGCAAATTGAATTCGCGTGATTCACCCGCTTCCAGCGTCACCACGCGACCCTGTGATTTTTCATACGAACGCGGGTTAGGATAGTTGGTTCCGGGCTCAAGTCCCGTCACATAGCCGTCCTGCAGGGATCCCGTGTCTTTCCATAGCGTGAAGCAGGGTAACTGGGTCAGATTGAAATAAAGACTGATCCCCATCGTTCCCTGTGCATTTTTCAGCAGCACCTGCGTCTGACCGTTTTCATCGCCGAGCAATTCCATAAAATAGACTTGCTCCTCGAAACCGGTCTCGGGGGCTGCGAATTTAGACCATTGCGCGACGCTTTTCGCGGCATGCAGGGTGCGCGGCACCAGTGTTTTGACCGGCGCAAAAAGTTGCGTACCGGCGCCCAGCAACGGCGCACCGAAATTGATGTGGTACAGCAGCTGGAACTCGGCAGTCAGGGCCGACAGATTACTCACCTTATCGTGTATCACGATTTCCAGTGAGTCGGCCGGACTACTCACCGTAGCGAGGAGTGCCAATTTTTGAAACTTGAAGCGAGCTTCTTCCACCCAACCTTGTACACATACGGCATCGCTTTCGGTTTCAATATCGACCTTGTAGGCCGGCAGGTTGGCAATCTTGCCGTGCAGCGGGTAGGTGAGTTTTCCGTGCACATCGAATTCAGGCGCGCCGTTGCTCTCCAGTCCGCAGCGACACAATAACTCATCGAAGCCATTCAGCCAGCCCAGTCCGCTCTCATCATATATTGGCACATACTGAGGATGCACCGGGCCTCGCACCGGTGAGTGCCAGCCGATTTCGATATCGTCAAGCCAGACCTTCCAGATGCCCATGCCGCGCTCGGGCAACAGCCAAAATTTCATCCGGCCATTGTTGACTTCAATGATTTTCATGCCCGCACGCAGGCCACCCTCCAGTGTGCGATGATTCACCGACTGAGGCTGGTTACCGGAATAGACGCTCATCGTTGCCTCCTCGATTCCAGTAGTTGCATGACTTCTGCCGCAGTCGGCGGGTAGGGGCCGGCGTGAGTGGCGGCTAGTGCCGCTGCCGCAGCCGATATTTGCAGATGTTTAGAATGGGGAGCATCAGGGGTGAGCAACAGGCTAGCCATCCAGCCTGCCATCGAGGCATCACCACAGCCGACGGTATCGATCACGGTAACTTTATATGACGGTTGTTCGATCACGTACTCCGCGTCGAACAATGTCATGCCATCCTTGCCTCGTGTGAGCAGGATTTGGGCATCCGGTGCCAGTGTGCGCAGTGCCATCAGTCCGTCTGTGGCTGATATGCCGGGGAATAAGCCGCTTAAATCATCGTCGGACACTTTGATGTAGCTGGCCATCCTGGCTATGATGCGAAAAACTTCCGGATAGGCGGGTGTATGCGCCATTTCGCGAAAATTGGGATCGAATGCGATGCGCTTACCGGCCGTTTTTGCCGCACAGGCTTCTTCAATCAGCTTGCTTGCTAAGGGCTCTCGCATCAGGCTGATGCCGCCGAAATGGAGGATTTCTGCAGTCGATCGCCAGCCTTTTGGGAGCAGCGCGGGATCGAAATGCAAATCTGCACTGTTATCACCGATGAAAAAATATTGCGGCGGGTGTTGTGAGGCCACCATCGCCAGCAACGGTAAGGCGTTGACGCGTTGCAGGAAACGCGGATCGAGACCCGCTGCATTTCCTTCGTCGGCAAGCTGATTGCCGAATAGATCGCAGCTGACTGCACCGGCAAAAGCTGTGGACACTCCCAGGCGTGCACCGACACGGGCGACATTCCAGCAGGCGCCACCGGGGACGGCCAACCAGCGACCGTCTTCCTGTCTCAACATATCGGTCAGCGCCTCACCGAATACCACATATCTGGGCAAGTTCATGGTGGTCAGTGAAACAGCGCGATGTCTTTGAGCGCGTCGGTAGCCCCCGGCAGATTATCCGGGTCAATCGCACCGGTGATAAGACCGACGATCTGTTCCGGATTGCTCTGCGCCGTCAGCACGGAGGCCACGATGCGTCCCTGACGGAACACCCAGATGCGGTCAACCAGATCGAATACCTGGCGCAAGTTGTGGCTGATGATGATCAGTGGCACGCCACGCTGTTTTAATCCCTTGATGATTTCTTCGACACGTGCTGTTTCCTGTATGCCGAGTGCCGCTGTGGGTTCGTCAAGAATGATTAGCTTTTTGGCGAATCCCGCGGCGCGGGCAATGGCCACACACTGGCGCTGACCACCTGACATGCCGCGCAGCGTTTCGCTCATATCCTGAATTTTCACGCCAGTGGTTGCCAGCATGCTAACCGACTCCTCGCGCATCGCCTTGTGGTTCAGAATGGACAGCGGCCCCAGATTGAACAGCACTTTTTCCCGGCCCAGGAAAATATTCGCCGGCACATCCAAGTCCTCTGCCAGCGCCAGCGTCTGGTAGACCGTCTCAACGCCTTGATCTCGTGCATCCAGCGGGGATGAGAAATTCACAATCTCTCCATCCAGACTGATTTCACCGTGATTGGGTTGTTCGGCACCTGTAATCAGGCGTACGAAAGTGCTCTTGCCTGCCCCGTTGTCACCGACAATCGCGGCATGCTCGCCGGGTGCGAGTGAAAAATTGGCCTCGGTCAGCGCCTTGACGCCACCGTAGTGTTTGGTCAGACCACGTATTTTAAGTATGGGTGTATTCATGACATCCTCCTATTTGCGCAGCAAACGCTTGCGACGAATCACATCGATCCACACGGCGATAATGACCACTGCGCCGATTGCCATCATTTGCTTGAATTGTGAGATTTCCATCAGGTTCATCCCGTTGCGTATCATCGTGATCAAGATCGCACCGAGCAAGCTGCCGATGATGCTGCCGCGGCCGCCGAACAGCGAAGTGCCGCCCAGAATGACTGCTGCAATTGCATCCAGTTCGAACATCTGTGCGATCTTGCCGCTGGAAGAATCCATCCGGCCGATCAGCACCATCGCTGCCAGCGCACAGCACAATCCGGACACGACATACACACCCAGCTTGTACCAGCGGATATTGATACCTACCTGTCTGGCACCTTCTTCGTTCGAGCCGATGGCGTAAACGTAGCGCCCGAGTTTGGTGCTGGACAGCACAAACGACATGGTGATGTAGAACACGGCCATGATAACAATAGGCATGGGGAGAAAACCGAACAGATCGCCGTAGCCGATGAACGGAAATGGATCGGGCAAGCCCGCCATATCGAAGCCGCCGGTGGCATCGAATGCCATTCCGCGCCACAGGGTCAACCCGCCCAGTGTGACAATGAAAGAAGGGATGCCGACAAAGGCGACTAGATAACCATTGAAAATACCTACACCCGCCCCGATGGCAAAAGCCGCCAGTATGGACAGATAGGGATTGATGCCCAGTTGGACCATCATATAACCTGCAACCGCACCGGCTAACGCGGTCAGCGAGCCGACCGCCAGATCTACTCCGCCGGTCAGTATCACAAAAGTTTGACCACCGGCGAGCAAGGCGATGACCGATGCCTGTACCAGAATATTGCTCAGGTTACGCGTATTTAAAAAATAGGGTGAAGCGATGGACAATAAAATCCCCAGTATCAGCACGGCGACCATCGCCCCGTACCACTCTTGTCTGACTAGTGTTTTCATGATTATTCCTCCTGTGTCAGGATGGCCAGAGCCATCCTGAGGGTGCGACTTACTTCACTTTCATGAATTGGGCTACGCCGGAATCTTTGGCGAACTTGTCCACATTAGACGGCAGCACCAGAAATGCACCGGTATCGATACGCGCCTCAACTTTTTGATGTTTGGCTGCCGCGATTGCGGTCTCTACCCCAGTCTGGCCAATCTTAGAGAGCATTTGTGCGGCATTCGCCTGTTGCCAGCCTCGTTTCATCATGTCCAACCCGCCGGGGGAACCGTCAAATCCTGCCAGTTTGATTTCACCCGGCTTGAATCCTGCACCCTTCATGGCAGCAACCGCACCTAACGCACCACCATCCCACGCGCAGGCGATTAACTTGATGTCATTGTTCGCGCGCAGTCCTGCTTCAACGCCGTTTTGGGCCTGAGTCTGATCCCAAGCCGTTGAAACCTCGATAATTTTCACGTTAGGACGTTTGGCTTTCAACGCATCGACAAAACCTTTCTTACGCTCCTGACCTGTGGATTGACCCTGATCACCGGTGACGTAGATGACCTTGTCACCGTCTTTGATTTGTTCTGCCGCCCAGTTACCCTGCACATTCGCGGCCTTGACGTTGTCTGTTGCCACATAGCTGGTGATCTTGGCACCGGTGATGCCGGTATCAACCGCGACGACCGGTATGCCTGCCGCCAGTGCGCGGTTAACCGCAGGTGCGATGCCTGCACTGTCGACCGGCGCGATCGCGATTGCATCGACGTGGCGGGTGATCATGTCTTCAACGATGGCAAGCTGCTTGGACAACTCACCGCGTTCCGCTGCCAGCTGAATAAATTTCACGCCGGCCTTCTTGCCTGCATCTGCAGCACCGCCGTTGATCAGCATCCAGCCTTCATTGGTATTGCCATTGGTGATGTAGGCGATGGTAAGCTCGGCATGTGCTGCCGACATCATTCCAACAGAAATCAGGGCGAGTGCCAGGTGGCTTACTTTAAGTTTGAGGTTCATTTTTTGCTCTCCGTATGGGGTATTGAAAGATATTTGGTTCTTTAATCAGGCTCTTTTCGAACAGCTGTTACCACCAAGCTTCGATTTGTACGCCTGCGGTCGTGGTTGAGGTGCGCCCGCCCAGACCGAAAGTACCGGCGTTGGCGGCTGCGGCGGCGGCATTCCAGCTGGCACGCGTCACATAGAAGCG
>Ga0105164_10002859_pt1 | contig 10592 bp, 11 predicted proteins | sample VDWuncwatermetaG_FD_89674 | JGI IMG/M metagenome (GOLD analysis project Ga0105164, IMG submission 89674) | Wastewater microbial communities from Netherlands to study Microbial Dark Matter (Phase II) - VDW unchlorinated drinking water | ecosystem: Environmental > Aquatic > Freshwater > Drinking... | reverse complement strand
CTTCTGTTTGCTCACCGAACACGCTCCACGTAGGCTCTCGTACGCGTATCGATCTTGATCACAGTCCCGGCTTCCAAATAGAGCGGCACCTTGATGATGGCCCCGGTTTCCAGTGTGGCCGGCTTAGTGCCGCCCGTGGCTGTATCCCCACGGAAACCAGGTTCGGCATCGACCACTTTCAGTTCGACAAAGTTGGGCAGTTCGACGTCGATCGGGCGATGTTCGTACACAAGAATCTTCACCGTCATGTTTTCTTTCAAGAGATCCGCATTTTCGCCGAGCTTGCCCTTCTCGAACGTCAGTTGCTCGAAAGTCTCCGTGTCCATAAAGGTATAGGCGTCGTCGGTCGCATAGAGGAATTGCATGGTCCGTTCTTCGAGATTCGGCTCTTCGAACCGTTCTCCGGATCGGAAGGTACGATCCAGGACATTGCCCGAAAGGTAGCTTTTGAGCTTGGTGCGCACGAAGGCTCCGCCCTTGCCGGGTTTTACATGTTGAAACTCAATGATATAAAAGGGCTGATTATCTACCATGAGCCGCACTCCACCGCGAAAATCGGTCGTGGAAATCACTCGATACTCCCTTCAAACTGTAAGAGGCCGCTCGGCCGGCTCCGCAATTATCTCGTTCCTTTTGCCATCCGTCGCGATGTCGCTGGTGCGGCCGTCTTCTTCTGGCGTCGGGATGCAGTCAGATGGTCGTGTAGCCCACGGAGTGCGAGGAGATAGCCGGTCGGACCTAAGCCGGAAATTTGCCCGATAGCGACTCCCGCAACGTAGGACCGCTGGCGAAACTCTTCCCGCCGATGAATATTGGACAGATGCACCTCAACCGTCGGCAGGCCGACCGACGCAATGGCATCCCGAATTGCGACGCTGGTGTGGGTATAGGCGGCAGGATTAATGATGATCCCATCGTATCCCGTCCGAGCCTCTTGAATCCAGGTGACCAGTTCACTCTCGCTATTTGATTGGCGGAGGTCCACCTTCACTGCCATCTCCTTCGCCAGCTTCGTGATGGCTGAGTCCAGGGCATCGAGGGACAGGGTCCCGTATATCGACTGCTCTCTGGTCCCGAGGAGATTCAGATTAGGACCGTGTAAGACTCGTATTCGTAGCATGTTATTGTGTTCACATACCGGATACGGCGGATGATTCCTCGTACAGGACCCAGCAGGGTGGCATTGTAGCAGTCCACCTCAGACCGGTCAAACGCGCGAAAAGGTTTAGGAAGTTTTGAGGTACGACTCGTTCGTTGCGTCACGAACGTGACGACGTAATTCGATGGTGTGAAGCCAGGCTTCCAGCTGGGCCACTGCTCCCGCGTGGGGCAATGCAGGAGGCATCAGCACAGTATCAGCGGCTTGGGAATTCGGCTCCGCGACCGCGAGCTGTTTCCCTATCTGGTCCTGTGTGCCGAGAGCTGTCTCCATACATTCCCTTGTCACATTAAGTGGGTCCGTAGAAGCGATCTCTGATAAGAGCGGCATTGCGACTGGTATGGCTTCTGATGGCGTACTCTCCTCCGGGGCGGAGGCTGTGAATTCGACAGAAGTAGGCGGTGCAGCAACCTGCTGGGCGGAGAGGTTACGCGTGACTCGAGCTGCCGGCTTTGGCCGTTCCGGTTTCTTCTTTTGTTTGAGCGGCCCTCCCAAAGCAGATTGGACTGAGAGCGCTTCTTCATCACGCGGATTGACCGCCAGGATGGCGGCGCAGGACTGCAGTGCCGATTCGTTGATCCCCTGGCTCTGGTAGATTTTGATCAACGTCCGGTGCGCGCGCAGATTTTCCGGGCTCAACTTGACGGACTCTTCCAGAATCGCCTTGGCCTTCGTGGCCTGACCCATGTGGTCGTAAGCCCGTCCGAGGGCAACCATGGCGGTAATGAAGCCGGGATAAAATGTCAGGCCGTCTTCGAGGACGCCCGCAGCTTCCTGCCACATGCCGACTTTTCCGTACTCTTCGGCCAGTGGCATGAAAACTTTGGAATGTGGATCTTTGGCTAACTGGGCGGCCATTCGATCGATTTCCAGGGCGCTCTCGGCGGCGTTCTGATTCTGATCCATGGGTTGCTAGCGTCCCCCCGCCATTGGCTTTGGGGCCTGGCTGGATTGTCTGGTGTGGAGCAGTTCTTGCGCCCGGTCCAGGATTGCATCGGCGAGTGCTCGTTTTGGCATCAGCGGCAGTTCTGTCATGGCCCCCTGCCGGTCGATCAATGTGGCTGCGTTCTGATCGCTGCCGAATCCCCCTCCTTCTGTCGTGACATCGTTTGCGACGATGAGATCGAGCCCTTTTGCCGTCAGCTTGTCTTTCGCGTGGGCGGTCAGATCGCTGGTCTCAGCGGCGAAGCCAACCATGAGTTGAGTGGTCCGCTGGGTAGATAAGGAGGCCAGGATGTCCGTGGTTCGTTCCAGATCAAGCGTCTGGTTGGTTCGTCCCTGTTTCTTTATTTTATGCGAGACAGGGTGCGCGGGACGAAAATCCGCCACAGCGGCGGCCATGATCACGGCTGTAGACCATGCAAGGTGCGCGGACAGGGCCTTCGTCATTTCCTCAGCCGTGGCTACTGCGACGACTTCGACGCCTCTCGGAGTCGGTAAGGCCGTGGGACCAGTGACGAGGACCACCTGGGCTCCCCTCGCCTGGGCGGCTTCGGCGATCGCATAGCCCATCTTGCCGGAGGAGCGGTTTGAAATGAATCGCACCGGATCGATCGGCTCTTGCGTCGGGCCTGCCGAAACCAAAATACGGTGCCCTTGCCAATCGCGACGTGGAGCCAGCGCCGCCTGAATAGCCTCCAGAATTGTGCTTTCCTCTGCCAAGCGGCCTTGGCCGATCCGCCCGGAAGCGAGCGGTCCTATTTCTGGATTCACCACGATCGTGCCCCTCGCACGCAATGTCGCTACGTGTGCTGTGACGGATGGATGAGTCCACATGCCTCCGTCCATGGCGGGGACCACAATCAACGGACACTGTGCCGTAAGGAGCATGGTCGAGAGCAAATCGTCGCCCAGCCCCAGCGCTGACTTTGCAAGACAATTGGCCGTGGCCGGCGCAATAACGATGGCATCTGCCTGTTCAGGCAATGACAAGTGTTTCATCTCCTGATGCGCCTCGAACACATCCGTCGAGACGGGACGTCCGGAAAGCACTTCAAACGTCAGCGGGGTAACGAACTTCGTGGCCGATTGCGTCATCACGACGTGCACCACCGCTCCTTCACGAAGCAAGGTCCGGAGCAACGCGACAGCCTTATAGGCCGCGATGCTGCCGGTCACGCCAAGCACGATCTGCTTCCCGATCAACGTCGGCCCTATGGAGCCGGAGACCTTCACCAATTACTCCTCGCTCTCACCCACCACCGGCTTCGGGGAATCGTCGACATAGACGCTCAGCTCTTTCTTAATTTCCTTCGCATCGTCGCCGGTCATCGCGGCAACGCGCTCCATTTCGCCTTCCTTGCCGCGCTTCGCTTCCTTCATCGCATCCCGCGCTTCTTGACCCACGAGATATTTGATTTGTCCCCGGAGGACTTCATCGAGTGCGATGCTCGTTTCTTTGGTGAAGCGGGAGGCGGCATGACGCGATCCCTGCACAATGTGCTTCGCCCGCTGGGCTGCAATAATCGTCAGCCGGTGGCGTGAGTCAAACTCGCCTGCTGTGTATTGGGGCAAAAGTCTCAACATGTCGATCATGGAAGCGGTGCTCCTTTAGGTTAGGGAAGATCTTTGCGATCTCCCGTTTTCTGTTCATCGTCAAGAATGAAATTATTCTCGATCCACGTCATGTTCAATCGTTTCGTCTTCAAGCGTTCTGACCAGAAGATGCTTTCGAGATCCCGGAGCGATCGGCCGAGGTCTTCGTTTCTGACAATATAGGCGTATTCCCGGTAGCTCCACACTTCTTCTTTCACTTTGTGCAGTCGCCGTTGAATCTCTTCCGGCGTATCGGAAGCCCTGGTTTGGAGTCGGGACCGGAGCACGGTCATCGAGGGAGGAAGGATAAAGATCGACACCGAATCCTCGAATCGTTTCTTGACCTGCATAGCCCCTTGTACATCGATCTCCAGTAACACATCGATCCCCTGATCGATCTTTTCGGTCAGCGATTTCCATGGCGTCCCGTAGAGATGTCCATACACATGCGCCCACTCGACGAACTCATTTCGCGCGATCATCTCTTGGAATGTCTGCTCTCCAATAAAGTAATAATCGCACCCATGCTCTTCGCCTGGCCGCGGCTTCCTCGTTGTAAAGGAAATCGAATGCCACAGTCCGGGGAGGTTCGTCGCGATTTGTTTGCAGAGCGTGGTTTTCCCCGTCCCGGAGGGCGCGGATATAATGAACAGAATTCCCCGCCGATCCGTCGAGGACCGCGGGTGATCAGATGCCGGCGCCGTAGAACTGGTCGTGGGGGCTGAGTTCATTCGACGTTCTGGACCTGTTCACGAATACGTTCCAGGTCAGCCTTCATCTGGACCACATGACCGGCGATTTCCGCGTCGTTGGCTTTCGAGCCGATCGTGTTGACTTCCCGCCCGATTTCCTGAAGCAGAAAATCGAGTGTTTTGCCTACAGAGTCTGCACGGTTAAGTGTCTGCTCAAACTGTATCATATGCGAGTCCAATCTGACTATTTCTTCCGTAATGTCGCCACGATCCGCGTACACCGCCAGCTCCTGATAGAGCCGGCAGGGATCGGGGACTTCCGATCCCAGCAGCTTCTCCACACGGATCTTCATTCTGTCGAAGCTCTCCTGGGCCAGCAAAGGGGTCCGTGCGGCGCCGAGCGTTTGGTGCCTCCGGATCGTCTGAATCCGCGCACGCATATCTTCTGCCAGCGCCTTCCCCTCGCGCGTTCGCATGCCTTCAAGATCTGCCAGTGCCTGGGTCGTCAGTTGCTGAACTATCTTCGCCAGTTTCGGGTCTTCCGTCGGTTGATCCGATACTGACAACACGTCACGGAGCCCAGCCATGAGCGCCAGATCGATGGAACCGCTCAGCTTCAGGGATTTCTTGAGAGTACGGAGGGCCTGATGGTACTGCTTCGCGAGAGGTTGGTCAAGATTGATGCTTCCGGCGCGGCCTTTGCCCGCTTGAACCGTCACTGTGGTATCGATACGTCCCCGGGTACAGCATTGCTGGATGGCTTTCTTGAAGGAGTCTTCCAGGTGGCTCAATGGCCGGGGTAGGCGGCAGGCGATTTCGAGAAAGCGATGGTTGACTGAGCGCATTTCCACCGTCACGGACCCATCCTGCCAGGGGGCCTGTCGTCTGCCGAAACCGGTCATGCTACGAATCATTGGAGACCTTTCTCTTTCCATGGGCAGTGCCGGTAGACCGGACAGGTGCGGCACTGGGGTTTTCTCGCGAGGCAGATGTAGCGGCCATGCAGTAACAGGCGTTGCGAAACATCCGTCCACTGGGATTTCGGCATAAGGCGCTGCAGGTCTTGTTCGACCAGGTCTGGATTGTCTGATCTGGTCAGTCCAAGTCGCTTCGCCACGCGCTTCACGTGGGTGTCGACAACAATACTGGGCTGGTCGAAGGCATTCCCGAGAAGGACATTCGCCGTCTTTCTACCGACGCCTGGCAAGGTGATCAATTCCTCCATCGTGTGCGGGACCTGTTCGCCGAAGCGCTCGGTCACGGCTTTGCCGCAGGCAGCGAGATGTTTTGCTTTGTTCTTAAAGAAACCGGTGGAACGAATGAGCTGTTCGAGTTCAGGAAGATGAGCCGCAGCCAGTTCTGCCGGTTGCCGATACCGCCGAAAGAGCGATGGAGTGACTTGATTGACTCGCTGGTCGGTACATTGGGCGGAAAGGATTGTGGCCACGAGCAGCTCCCACGGAGAACGATGGTCGAGTTCCATCTTCGGGCTTGGCATGGTGCGCTGGAGCGTCTTCGCAATCTCTCGGAGACGCTTCCGATAATCCGATGATGGCAGAGATTTCGTTGTCATGGCTGGTACCAGAGTGCCGATTGTGCAGCGGGTTAAGGACGAGATGCAAGTGTCGGGATCGGGGCTACCGATTTCTGGGAAGAACCGTCCAGCGGGACGAGCACAGCCAGCTGCTCTTCGAGGTGCTGGATCAGTGGGGGCACGGTCTCCGGATGCAGAGACGAAATCCCGATCGCGCCGTAGCGCCGGCACAGGGCCTCCGCTTGCCCGGCCGGAAGCTGGTCGCACTTATTGAACACCAAGACCCGTGGAAGCTGATCGAGGGTGAGGCTTTGCAGCACGGCGTCGACCGATGCGATATGGGCGTCCAAATCTTTGGCCCCTGCATCGACGACATGCAGGAGGAGGTCGGCATCGCGCATTTCGTCCAATGTCGTTCTGAAGGCTGCGAGGAGATCTTTGGGCAGGTCGCGAATAAACCCCACCGTGTCGGTGATGATGACTTCACGGCCATGCGGAAAATACAGTCTGCGGCTCGTGGTGTCGAGCGTTTCAAAGACGCGCGGGGCCGTGCTTACCTGACTGTTCGTTAAGACGTTGAGCAATGTCGACTTGCCGGCATTCGTGTAGCCCACGATGGACAGAACTGGGAATGCCTGCCGGACGCGGCGCGATCGCCGTTGGTCTTGGTGACGGGCAAAACCCTCGATCTCCCGCTCCAAATGATCGATGCGCTCTCTGATGCGACGGCGGTCTGTTTCCAGCTTCGTTTCACCAGGACCTCTGCTGCCGATGCCTCCGCCCAAGCGTGAGAGGCTCGTTCCCTGACCGGAGAGTCGGGGGAGCAGATAACGAAGTTGCGCCAATTCGACCTGCACCTTCCCTTCCCGGCTATGCGCCCGTTGCGCAAAGATGTCGAGAATCAACTGGGTCCGATCGATGACCGTGAGGTCGGTGATCTCCGCAATGGCGCGCACCTGCGCGGGAGCCAAATCTTGATCGAAAATGAGCAGGTCTGCTCCCTTTTGCATGGCTTGCATCAGCACGTCCTTGAGTTTGCCGCTTCCCAATTGGAACCGATGATGGCCACTCTGTGTACGTTGCACTAAACGGTCGATCACGGTGAGATCTGCCGAGGAAGCCAGTTCTGCCAGTTCGGTGAGGCGTTCTTCTTGGTCGGCCTTACTCTTAGGTGAAGCGCTCACGAGGATGGCGGTCTGCCCCTGAGCCATAGTGTGAGACCCGCTCTGACGTTGAAGGTCTGACTCCAGTTCACGAATGAATGTCTCGAAACTCACCGGGCATTGATGCACAGAAGTGGGCTTCAGCAGGGTATACAACTGCCCCCGCGGGCTGGGTGGATTCAAATGGGCCAGGGAGAGCAACCCTGGTTCGCCTTTAGGGGTGACGGCCAAGGTTCCGATCATGTCAAGTCGGAGTAGACCCAATATAGTGAGGTCTTCTTGGCCGATGGGTTGGTCCTTCACCTGCGCGCGGATCAGCCGAAGGCCCCGCAGCGAACGCGGGCTTGCACGAAAGGTGGCCAGAGTCGTTAGTGAGGGCTCGGTCCCGGCGCCGACCAGGACGTCTTGCACGGCTCCGCGTCGGGTGATGACGAGGCCGATGGGGCGCCGGATCTCATGTGTGAACTGTGCGAGGATTTTTGCCGCTTCAGCTGAGAGGACTTCATCCACGGGCATTCGTCGGCGATACAGCCGCTCAAGCATCCCGAGCTGGCCGGCGCGGAGACCAAGGACCTGTCCGTGAATTTCTGGAATGATCGTCGTTTCCTTATCGTGCTCGGATGCCTGGTCTATCTGGTCTATTCGGTCTGTCTCGTCTGTCCGGTCTATCTGATCGGAGAGGTCTTCTATTCTGTCTTTCTAGTCAACTGATCGCACGGGCAAGACCCACCGGACAGACCAGATAGACCAGATGGACCTCATCAACCAGATAGACCAGATGAACCAGACAAACCATATGAACAAGACAGCGAAGCTTGGGCATCGATGTCCAGGGGGGCACGGAGCCCTGCGCGAAGAGCCTGCCTCCCTGCTGCCGCGATCATTGCAGCATTATCTGTACAGTAGATCAACGGGGGAAGACTTAGGGCCAGGCTCTCGGAAGCAGCTCGTTGCTGGAGCAGCGCGCGCAACCGAGAATTGGCAGACACGCCTCCGACTACGGCCAACGCACGAGCGCCGGATGACCGGACTGCGGCAAAGGCTTTGTCCACCAATACGGCTACAATGGCCTCCTGATAGCCGGCGGCGAAGTCGGCAGCTTGCGCCGAGCGATATTTCTCATGTATAGCTTGAAGTGTATAGAGCAAAGCCGTTTTTAAACCACTGAAACTAAAATCAAGGCTCCCCTTGTTGAGATAGGAACGGGGAAATGTAATGGCGGCTGGGTTTCCATGTCGAGCTAAGCGATCGATGGCTGGTCCCCCCGGGTATTCCAGTCCAAGCAACTGAGCACCTTTGTCAAAGGCCTCCCCTGCTGCATCGTCCCTGGTAGAGCCAAGGAGCCGGCAGCGACCGTTAGGTTCCTTATAATAGAGATGAGTATGCCCACCCGAAACAACCAGGACCACGCAGGGTAATGGAAACGCTGGGTCCTGTAACCAGGCGGAGGCGATATGGCCTTCAAGATGGCTTACGCCGACCACCGGAATATTCAAGACATAGGCAAGTGCTTTTGCATAGTTGACCCCGACGAGTAGAGCGCCAGCCAGGCCGGGCCCTTGAGTAACGGCGATTCCAGTGAGATCCGTCCATGCGAGACCGGCTTGTTGCAGCGCTTCAGCGGAGACACCTTCAATCGATTCGATATGGGCACGGGAGGCAAGTTCAGGAACGACGCCACCAAATCGCCGATGAACGGCATGCTGTGACGTAATAATGTTCGAGAGGACGGCACCGTCTGCGGCAAGCACCGATGCGGCTGTTTCATCACATGACGTCTCGATACCAAGGATGGGGCCCGGTATCCAGGTTGAGGTGGGCTGTTCAACGGTCGTCATCATGAAATCGTTTTCGATCGCGCGAACTAGCCGCATAACTCACGAAGGCTTCTACTGTAATCGCGAGCTTTCTGGCGCGAGGCAAGTGGCCAAAGGCCAGGGGTGAAGACTTCCGATCGGAAACACGGATTTTTCCTCTAGCCCCCTCGCCTCGTCCCTCGCCTGGCTTCTATGAGAGGCTAAATAACACGGCCCTTGTGGCCGCTGACGCCACAAGGGCCGTGTCGAACTCTATGCGATGGCGTCGCGCAGTTGCATGGCTGGGACATTAGACGCCAGCCATTGCCTCCTGCTCGATGAATGCCGGAGCACCGTCCCGAAGCACCACGCGGATCTTTCGGCATTCCTTGAATCGCCCTCTAATCATCTCTTCGGAGAGTGGATCGCCGATCGCGCGCTGAATCGTCCGGCGCATCGGTCTGGCTCCGTAGAGCGGTTCGTAGCCTTCTTTAATCAACCACTGCTTGACGTCGTCCTCGACTTCGAGCTCCACACCCTTTTCAAGGAGACGAAGGTTGAGCTCACTCAAGAGGATGTCGAGGATGCTGTAGAGATGCGTCTTGTCTAATTGATGGAAGACCACGATCTCGTCGATCCGGTTCAGAAACTCCGGGCTGAACGAGCGGCGCAATTCTCCCAACACTTCCTCCTTCTTGTGGCGCTCCTGATCGCCTTCCGTGCTCTGGAATCCGAGCGAGACCCCCTTCTGGATCAACTTGGTCCCGATATTGGAAGTCATAATGATGACGCAATTTTTGAAGTCGACTTTGCGTCCGAGGCTGTCGGTCAGTACCCCGTCGTCCAATACTTGCAGCAGGATATTGAACACATCGGGATGGGCCTTTTCGATTTCGTCGAACAGGACCACTGAATAGGGCCGGCGCCGGACCCGTTCAGTCAATTGGCCGCCTTCTTCGTATCCCACATACCCCGGAGGGGCTCCGAAGAGTCGAGAACTGGTGAATTTTTCCTGATATTCGGACATATCGATCCGAACGAGTGCGTCTTCGCTATTGAAGAGGAACTCCGCTAACGTCCTTGCCAGCTCGGTTTTTCCGACCCCGGTGGGTCCCAGGAAAATAAAGGACCCGATAGGCTTCTTCGCTTCCTTCAGGCCGGCGCGTGACCGTCGGATGGCCCGGGCCACGGCGGAGATCGCTTCGTTCTGTCCGACCACACGTTTATGGAGGAATTCCTCCATGCGCAGTAGCTTGTCCGATTCTTCTTCTTCGAGCTTGAAGAGCGGAATGCCGGTCATCTTGGAGACGACATAGGCCACGTCTTCTTTTCCGATCGTCGGCTTGTTCTTTTCCTGATTCTTCTTCCATTCGCGCTTGGATTCATCGAGGAGTTTACGCAGCCGTTCTTCTTCCTCGCGATGGCGGACCGCTTCCTCGAAGTTCTGCATCGAGATGGCCAACTCCTTTTCGCGAGACACTTTCTTCAGCTCTTGCTCCATCGCCTTCAGCTCCGAGGGCAAGGCATAGGTCTGCAACTTCGCCCGCGACCCGGTCTCGTCGATCAAATCGATGGCCTTGTCCGGGAGGAACCGGTCGCTGATGTAACGATCGGACAGTGTGACCGCTTCGAGAATGGCTTCCTCTGAAATCTCGACGCCATGATGTTCTTCGTACCGGTCGCGCAGCCCTCTGATGATCTGCACCGTTTCGT
>Ga0105164_10002857_pt1 | contig 10595 bp, 13 predicted proteins | sample VDWuncwatermetaG_FD_89674 | JGI IMG/M metagenome (GOLD analysis project Ga0105164, IMG submission 89674) | Wastewater microbial communities from Netherlands to study Microbial Dark Matter (Phase II) - VDW unchlorinated drinking water | ecosystem: Environmental > Aquatic > Freshwater > Drinking... | reverse complement strand
GTTTAGAGCATCTGATTTTCGCGGCTAAGCGCAATATTGATATTACCATGATTATTCACAATAACCGCGTTTACGGCCTGACTACCGGCCAATATACCCCTACTTCACCCCTGGGATTTCGCGGCCGTTCCCCTCCGGAAGGCACAAAAGAATTTCCCATAAACCCCTTGGAACTTATGCTGGCCAGCGGCGCGACTTTTTTGGCACGCGGCACTTCCCACGGCCTGGAATTGCTGAAAAAAATCTTTAAAGAAGCAATCCTGCATAAGGGGTTTTCTTTGGTGGATGTATTGCAGGTCTGCGTAACTTATTTTAATATGTATGAATATTACGATAAACGGGTTTATGAGTTAAAGGGGCATAACCCCCAAGACTTTAATCAGGCGCTGGATAAAATAAGGGAATGGGATTATAATGCCGATAAGCCCATTGCCCTGGGCACATTTTATAAAAAAGAAGCGCCGACATTTGAAGAGAGTTTTTCTCAAGCCAAAATCCAGGCACAGGCTCCAGGCAAAGATTTTCTGCCGCAGGCAGATCAGCCTATGGCTGAAAAAATAAAAGAATTATTAAAAGCGTCTATTTAGGAGGCTCATTTTAAAATGGCAGGAAATTTTAATATCGGGCAGATATTTAATGAATATAAGAACAGGGTATACTGGCTCTGTCTGAGTATAACCCGTAACGACAATGACGCCGAAGATACGATGCAGAACGTTTTCCTTAAGGTGCTCAAGAACCTGAAGTATTTCCGGCATAAATCCAGCCTCTCCACCTGGATTTATAAGATAACCTATAATGAGGCGTTAATGAATTTACGCAAAAGAAAGAGCCAATTCAAACTCTCTACCAGCCTTAAGCTTTCCAGGGATAAAGGGACTTCCGGCCTCTTTGTAAACTGGTCTAAGTTACCCGATGAGCAGCTTTTGGAAGACGAATTAAAAGAGCGGGTAGATAATGCCATAAGGCATATGCCGATACAATACCGGCTGGCTTTATTGTTAGACCAAGTTGAGGGCCTGCCGCTAAAAGAGAGCGCGAAGATATTGGGCCTTAAAATAAATTCTTTGAAGACCAGGCTTCACCGGGCGCGTTTAATTATTAAATCAGATATGCAGGACTATTTTAAGGATAAGCAGGAAGAGCAAGAAGGGCCTCTGCCCAGAAGATGCGGTATTTGGACCGGCTTTGTCTATAATTATGCCCACGGAAATTTAGGTAAAACCAGGAGCAGGGCTTTTAAGAAGCACATAAAAGGCTGCCGCAGCTGCAATTTATTTTTAAATACATACCTTAAGGCCGTTGACATAACCAAAGCTCTGCAATGCCAGGACCTGCCTGAAGAACTGAAAGAAAGAATTGAGAGTTTTGTTTTAAAAAGGCACCATACGTGTCCAAATTAGCCAATGAATACCGATAACAGAATCTTTTTGAGATATAAATTTACGTTTGTCATCCTGAGGAGCGAAGCGACGAAGAATCTCAACGGATAAGATTCTTCGCTACGCTTTGAATGACGTAATTTGGACAGCTATGAAAAGGCAAAGAAAAAAACATTGAACCCTTTTTCCTCTTTTAGCATCTAAAGTATGAGAAAAGAGGAGGCGCATATGATGAGAAGAGCGAGGTGGATGGCGTGCGGTTATGAGCCGGTTTGCATCGCAGGTTATTGGACCTTTATGCCGCTTTTCTGCGAGACGAAAAAGTCAAGAAGAATGATTAGCCAGAGGAAGAAAAGCCGCTAAAGGCCTAGCCCAATGTGCTATAATAGTTGAGTTAAAGCGCTGACATTGGGCTATTTTTGAATTTAAGTGAGGACATCCCGCCAACGGCGGGATCAGTCCAAACTTATCCCCCCTGCATTCTTGCAGAATGCAAGAAGGGGGGATTAATTCGCCCAAACAACTTACGGTCATTTCATTCCGTAAGTTGTGGGCTCATTAAGGAGAGTTGATGATGGATAAATACAAATGCACTGTTTGCGGTTATATATATGACCCTGCGATTGGTGATTCTACGCAAGGCATTGCCGCAGGCACCGCTTTTGCAGATTTACCGGATACCTGGGTTTGCCCTGAATGCGGCGTGGGAAAGGATATGTTTGAGAAAGTAAGTTAGGGGCAATCTTATGGCAAGAAAAGTAACTTTTAAAGGCAACCCTTTGACACTGGTAGGCAGGGCTTTAAAGATCGGCATACCTGCGCCGGATTTCAGAGTTGTAAGCGCTGATTCCAAAGATACCGGCCTAGCAGATTTCAATGGTAAAATCAAAGTCATAACCACTTTTCTCTCTTTGGATACGCCTGTCTGCGATTTACAGGTGAAGGAATTTAATAGAAGGCTGGCAGGATTTTCCCCCGAAGTTATAATATTAGGCATATGCAAGGATTTACCTTTTGCGCAAAAGCGATTCTGCGCGATGAATGGGATAAATGATGTGGTTACGCTGTCAGATTATAAATTTTCTTCTTTCGGGATAAATTACGGGCTCCTGGTGAAAGAAATGAACCTTTTGGGAAGGAGCGTAATCATTTTAGATAAGAATAATATAGTAAGGTATATTCAGATAGTAGAAGAATTAGCCACGCCGCCGGATTACGCAGATGCGTTAAAGAATTTAGAAGAGGTTATAAAAACTCCCCAGATATTCGTAAGAGAAGAATTACCTTCTAAATGCAAGCCCTGCGAAGGAGGGACACCGCCGCTGCCGAAAGAAAAAATAGAGAAATTAATTGCTCAATACCGGGGCTGGGAAATCATAGAGGATAAGAAGCTGGTCAAGGAATTTAAGTTTAAAGATTTTGTTGAGTCCAAATATTTCCTGGATTTAGTTTCGGTTATTGCCGAAGAGCAGGGGCATCATCCTACCCTTACCTTGATTTACAATAGATTAAAGATTACCCTCACCACACACGCTGCCGGGGGCCTGACGGAAAACGACTTTATTATGGCTAAAATTATTGATGAGCTGTCCCTCGCATCAGATTTGAAATAGAAGAATGCTCGGGATCAATTTGCCGGTCACTAAACAATAACAAAGGAGGATAGAATGGAAGAGTTAAAGGCTTTAAGCGTAGGCCAAAAGGTGCCTGATTTTGAAATGGATGTTTATTTTCCGGATAAGAAAGATTTCGGGAAGATTAGGTTTAGCGATGTTTTTAAAAAAGGGAATTGGCTGATACTATTCTTTTATCCGGCGGATTATACCTTTGTCTGTCCAACGGAGTTGGCGGATATGGCAGAGAAATATTCAGAGCTTCAAAAAGAGGGCGCGGGGCTTATTTCCATCAGCACCGATACCCACTACGTCCATTATGCCTGGCAGAATGCGGAAAAGCTGCTGAGTGAAATTAAGTATCCTATGGGAGCAGACCCCACGCATATTATTTCGCGCGCTTTTGGTGTCTATGATGAAGCAAGCGGCCTTGCTTTGAGAGGGACATTTATTATTGACCCGGACGGAAAACTCCTTGCCTCGGAGGTTAATTATTTTCCCGTGGGAAGGAACTCAGATGAGCTTTTAAGAAAATTTATGGCATTTAAACACGTAAGAGATAATCCCGCGCAGGTTTGTCCGGCAAAATGGCAGTTTGGCAAGAAAACCCTTACGCCGGGCAAAGACCTTGTAGGCAAGGTAGGCGACAAGTTAATGGCATCCGGATAATTTTGATATCAAATACTGTGTGGAATTTGTTCGGAAACTTGCGTAAGTAAAAAGAGGGGTGGGTGTGTCTATTTTGAAGATACTGCCGGATATCTATTCTGTAGGAGTTGCGGATTGGAGTGTGCGCACATTCCACGGACATACCTATAGCACAAACCGGGGGACTACTTACAACGCTTACCTTATAATAGATGATAAGGTAGCATTGGTGGATACGGTCTATGGGACTTTTGCCGGTGAGCTGATTGAGAATATCAGGCAGATTATACCTCCGGAAAAAATAGACTATGTCATTGCCAACCACGTGGAAACAGACCATAGCGGTGCGCTTCCCGCGATAATGAAACTCTGCCCTAAAGCCAAAGTTTTGGGCACGGCAAAATGCAAGGAAGGCCTTTATCGGCATTATTACGGCGACTGGGACTTTCAGATAGTTAAGACCGGCGATAAATTAAAACTCGGCAGGAGAACTTTAAGTTTTATTGAGGCGCAGATGATACATTGGCCGGATAGTATGTTTACTTATTGCCCTGAGGAAGCGTTGCTTCTGTCTAATGACGCCTTTGGCCAGCACTACGCTACCAGCGAACGTTTTGATGACGAAACAAACACCGGCGAACTTATGGATGAGGCGGCAAAGTATTATGCAAATATCCTTTGGCCATTGAGTTCAGTTATCTTGAAAAAGCTTGAAGAGATAAAAAATTCCCATATCCCCATAAAAATGATTGCTCCCAGCCACGGCATTATCTGGCGCCGTGACCCCAAGAAGATTGTGGATGCCTATGTATCCTGGGCAAAGAATGAAACAAAGCCCAAAGCCATAGTGATGTATGAGACAATGTACGGCGCAACCGAGAAGATGGCGCGGATTATAGCGGAAGGAATAATTGACGCGGGGCTAAGCGTAAAACTCTTTGATGCGGCGGTAAGCGGCCGCACAGAGATGGCCAAAGAGATGCTTGATGCAAAAGGGTATATTTTTGGTTCATCTACCCATGATAATGATATGCTCCCCACGATCGCAGGTTTTCTGGAATTTATTAAGGGCCTTGCCCCAAAAAATAGAATCGCTTGCGTATTCGGCTCTCATGGTTGGGCAGGGGGCGCGGTAAAAGAGATAGAAGGTATTCTTAAGGTTAGCGGAATAGAATTAGCCCAGCCGGGCCTATCCGTAAAATATGTTCCGGATAGCGAAGATATTAAACGTTGTTATGAGTATGGCAGGGATTTTGCCAAAAAGATAACCTGTCCCACCCCTGGGGTGGGATAAGTCAAAAAGGAGGGAGAATGGCAAAGAAGAAGGCAGTTAAGAAAACAAAATCCGGGAAAGGCAGCCGTTATAGCTGCGGCGTATGCGGCCTGGCTGTAACCGTAGATAACATTTGCGGCTGTATTGATACCTGCGATATAATCTGCTGCGGCCGAGAAATGAAAAGTAAAAAATAAGACCGAAGTTTTTGAATTAAATATATGAAGAGGCTAAGCGGTGGTATAATCAATTTTTTTCACAATCAGGGCTGCGTTATTGTTTCTACCGTTGATAAAGATGGTTTCCCGCATTGCGCCTGTAAAGGAATAGTCCAGATAAATAGGAATGGCCAGATTTATCTCCTTGACCTTTACCACGCAAAGACCTACGAAAACTTAAAATATAATCCTCGCATAAGTATCACTGCTATTGATGAGCATAAATTTGTGGGCTATTGCCTGAAAGGCAAGGCAGAAATGATCCCGGAAGGGGAATTAAAATCCCATATTATCAAAGCGTGGGAAACCAGAATTATAAGCAGGTTAACCCGCAGGCTCTTAAAGAATATCCGGGAAGAGAAAGGGCATCCCCGGCACCCTGAAATCCTCTTGCCTAAACCCGAATATATGATTGTTATGGAAGTAGAAGAGGTCGTTGACCTTACCCCGCGCCACCTCAAACAAGGAGCTTAAAGCTATGGGGAACATATTTGCAGGAAGCGAAATAGTAGAATTGGGAATCCAGATTGAAATAAACGGAAGGGATTTTTACCATACTTTGGCGGGAAAGTCAAAGAACCAGAAAGCCAGCGATGTATTTAAATATTTGACCGCGGAAGAGGAAAAACATATTAAGGTATTTCAAGATATACTGGATAAGGCCGAAAAATATGGACCGCCGAGTTTTGGCGCCGATGAATATTTCGCATATATGAATGCCTTGGCGAGCGGCTATGTATTCACCCGGAAAGACAAAGGGGTAGAAATCGCTAAAACTATAAGTAGCGACTTAGAAGCAGTGAATATGGGCATAGGTTTTGAAAAGGACTCCATTATTTTCTACGAAGGGATGAAGAAGGCGGTGCCGGAGTATGATATTAAAATCATTGACGAACTGATTAAGCAAGAACAGGGCCATTTAAGACAGCTTTCGGACTTAAAGGCGGGCCTTTAAGTCCCTGTTAATAGGAGAAAATATGGATAAAAAAGTATTAGTCTACAGCACCCCTACCTGCCCGTATTGCATCAGGGCAAAACAGTTTTTAAAAGATAACAGCGTTGCATTTGAGGATATTGATGTTTCTATTAATCAGGCCGTTGCCAGCGAGATGGTCAGTAAATCCGGGCAGATGGGTGTTCCGGTTTTGGACATTGGCGGTGAAATTATCGTAGGGTTTGACAAAGAAAGAATAAAAACCGCGTTAGGATTGTAGAAGATGTATGACTTAATCATTATCGGCGCAGGGCCAGCTGGGATAACTGCGGCGGTTTATGCAGCGCGTAAGAGAATGAGCCTCTTAGTTATCACCAGGGACATCGGCGGCCAGGCAGCGATAAGCGGGGATATAGAGAATTACACGGGTTACCAGTTTATTACCGGGCCTGAGCTTGCGGCGAAGTTTGAAGAACATATGCGCAGGTTTGATATTGCGCTAAGAGAAAACGAAGAAATTGTAGAACTAAAGAAAACAGGGGATAAGATTTTAGTCAAAACTAATAAAGGCGCTTATGAAGCCAGGACAGCGATAATTGCCTCCGGCAAAAGGTCAAGGGAGCTTAATGTGCCGGGAGAAAAAGAATTCAGGAATAAAGGCCTGACCTATTGCGCTACCTGCGATGCCCCCTTATTCAGCGCAAAGGCAGTAGCGGTTATCGGGGGAGGGAATTCTGCCTTAGATGCGGCTTTGCAGTTAATCAAAATAGCCAAACATACCTATATTATAAATATTGCCTCAAGCCTCACTGGTGATGCTATTATGCGGGAAAAGATTAATGAAAGCGAAATTGTAACCGTATTTAATAATACCCAGGTAACCGCCATATTCGGCGATAAATTTGTTACCGGAATCAAGATAAAGAGAGAAGGAAAAGAAGAAGATTTGTCTGTAGAGGGAGTATTCATAGAAATCGGCCTCATACCTAATTCCGAGTTTACCCAGGAGATAGAAAGGAATCAATTAGGAGAAATTAAGGTAAATTGCCGCAATGAAACCAATATCCCCGGTGTTTTTGCCGCAGGGGATGTTACGGATGTCCCGGAGAAACAGATTATCATTGCTGCGGGAGAAGGGTCAAAAGCTGCATTAAGCGTTTTCCGGTATTTATCCAGGGCATAAATAATCCACTTATAGAATGTTGGACTTTAAAAAGATAAAGCAGAAGATTATTCAGGCAAAATTAATATAGCCGCTATCGCTGAATATTACAAGGGCGGGGGCCATTTTGATATTGCCGGATGCACTATCCCCAACAACCAGAGCTCAATTAAGGGGCTTTTAATTATGGCGAGAAGCCTGTTACGCTATTATGATAAACAAAGGGTAGTAATCTAAAGGCCGCGGTGTTATAATAAAAAACCCATAAAAGCTAGAGAATAATATAAATGGAATCAAAACAGGTTAACTCAGCAGATGAGGCAAAAATAGAAAAAGAAAAGGAGCGCAAAATGAAAGAAAAAGTAGAAAAGGCATAGATAAAATCCGGCCCATGCTTGCGGCTGACGGCGGGAACGTAGACTTAGTTGAGGTTACCGATGACGGCGTAGTAAAACTGAAGCTTACCGGAACCTGCGGCTGCTGCCCGATGAGCCAGATGACCTTAAAAATGGGGATTGAAAAAATATTGAGGCAGGAAGTCCCTGAAATAAAAGAAGTAGTTGCAATTTAGCATGGTCATTTCCTTTTAGGAGGTCTCTGAAAAACTCCTAAAATCTATGCCAGAGAGTTCTGCCTATTTTTAGACTTTTTCAGAGCTCTCTTTAGTTTGCGCAAGAGAAGTTTTAAAATGAATATAAACAATAAATTTATCCGGCTAAAGAAGATAATTGCTGATATGGGTTCTCTTCTGGTTGCTTTCTCCGGTGGCGCGGATAGCACGTTTCTGCTTAAAATTGCCTCAATAGCCTTACCCAGGGATAAAGTCCTGGCAGTTACGGCTTCTTCTGCGACATATCCCCGGGAGGAACTATTATTTTCCAAAAGTATTGCCCGTGCATTCGGCGTAAGGCACAAGATAATCAAGACAAATGAATTAGGTGACAGGAACTTTACGGCGAACCCGGTTAACCGCTGTTATTTCTGCAAAAAAGAACTTTTTAGCAGATTAAAAATTATGGCCAGGCGGTTTAATCTGAATTCTGTGGCAGATGCCAGCAACATATCAGATAAAGAGGATTTCCGGCCGGGCAATAGAGCAAAAGAAGAATTTAAGATTCGTTCGCCGCTTGAGGAAGCAGGTTTCACTAAAGAAGATATCAGGCTGTTCAGCAGAAAATTGGGAGTGCCTACTTATAATAAGCCGGCTCTGGCCTGCCTTGCCTCCAGAATACCTTACGCTAAAAAGATTACGCCCGCTATATTGGGCCGGATTAATAAGGCCGAAGTATTCTTAAGGCAATTGGGTTTTGCGCAGGTAAGGTTAAGGCACTATAACGGGCTATGCCGCATAGAGGTACTTAAAGAAGAAATCCCCAAGCTCGTGAATCAGCATGATTTGATAGTAGAAAAGTTAAAAAGGTTAGGTTATAATTATGTTACTGTGGATTTAGAAGGATACCGCACAGGCAGTTTAAATGAGGTGCTCAAGCAATGAGGAGAATATACTTAGATTACGCCGCCACCACGCCCTGCGACCCCGAAGTCTTGAAAGCAATGGAGCCTTATTTCTTTGAGAAGTTCGGTAATCCCTCCAGTATCCATTCTTTCGGGCAGGAGGCAAAGGCGGCAATTGAAGAGAGCCGCGAAAAGCTCGCTTCTTTCTTAGGGGCAAAACCAGAAGAGATTATTTTTACTTCAGGCGGCACAGAATCAAATAATTTTGCGGTGCAGGGCGCGGCTTACGCCCAAGAGAAAAAAGGTAACCACATCATTACTACGGCAATTGAGCATCACGCCATAACCGAGCCGTGTAAATTATTAGAAAAAAAGGGTTTTAAGGTTACTTTTGTCGGTGTAGATAAAGAAGGTTTAGTCTCTGCGCAGGATATCAAAAAAGCAATTACGGATAAAACCATTCTCATTTCCGTAATGCACGCCAATAATGAAATCGGCACAATACAACCCATTGCTGAAATCGGAAAGATTGCCAAAGAGAAAGGAATATATTTTCATACGGATGCAGTGCAGGCAGTAGGGCATATTCCTACGAATGTAAATGATTTAAATGCGGACCTCCTGTCGCTATCAGCGCATAAATTCTACGGCCCTAAAGGCGTAGGGGCTTTGTATGTAAGGAAAGGGACGCGCATAGAGAGGTTCCTGCACGGCGGGGACCAGGAGAAGGGCAGGCGCGCATCTACGCATAATACGCCGGGTATCGTAGGTTTAGGCAAGGCAATAGAGTTATGCCGGGACAAAATGCAAGAAGAGGCGCAGTTTCAGATGTTCTTACGCGACAGGCTGATTAAAGAAATCAAAGAAAGAATCCCTGAGGTTTATCTTAACGGCCATCCGCAGCAAAGGCTCCCCAATAATGTTAACTTTTCTATCAAATATATTGAAGGGGAATCCATCCTTTTAAATTTGGATATGCTGGGTATTGCAGCCTCAACAGGTTCTGCCTGCACATCCACGTCTTTAGAGCCCTCCCATGTATTATTAGCTATCGGCCTTGCGCATGAAATTGCCCACGGCTCATTAAGGCTCACCCTGGGCAGATGGACAACAGAAGAAGATATCAACTACCTCTTAGAACACCTCCCTTCGGTGGTTGATAAACTGCGGCAGATGTCCCCCCTTTACCCTGTTAGATAAAATCGCAAATAAAGAAAAGGATTCTCTAACGGGGTTTACGAAAAAAAATAATTATGCAAGAGAAGATTATTGATTTCCTGAAAAAAAGCCCTGAATATATCTCTGGCGAAGAGGTAAGCAGTCATTTAAAGATCAGCCGCCAGGCTTTATGGAAGCATATTCAGGAATTAAGGGATACCGGTTATGATATTGTGGCAGTGCCGCACTTAGGGTATAAACTTGTATCTTCTCCGGACAGGCTTTACCCTCACGAGATAACCTGCGGGTTAAATACAAAGCAAATCGGAAGAAAAGTATATTATTTTGACACGGTTTCTTCAACTATGGATATTGCCTTGCAATTAGCAATGCAGGGTTCGCCCGAAGGGGCGATTGTAATAGCAGAGTCCCAGGCAAAAGGCAGGGGCAGGCTCGGTAGAGCATGGTTTTCGCCTAAATATAAAGGAATATATTTATCTCTGATTTTAAGGCCTAAGATTTCTCCTAACCAGGCGCCCTTGCTTACTTTGATGGCCGCGGTCAGCGTCTGCGAAGCAGTAAGAAATGAGACGGGCTTGACTCCCCAGATAAAATGGCCCAATGACATATTAATTCACCATAAGAAATTAGGCGGGATACTGACAGAGTTGAACGCAGAGACGGATTTAAGCCGTTTTGTAATTGTAGGGATAGGATTAAACGTGAATAACGAAAAAAAGGCAATCCCTACT
>Ga0105164_10002856_pt1 | contig 10602 bp, 12 predicted proteins | sample VDWuncwatermetaG_FD_89674 | JGI IMG/M metagenome (GOLD analysis project Ga0105164, IMG submission 89674) | Wastewater microbial communities from Netherlands to study Microbial Dark Matter (Phase II) - VDW unchlorinated drinking water | ecosystem: Environmental > Aquatic > Freshwater > Drinking... | reverse complement strand
GGTTAAAGCATGCAATCCGGCGGAGCGCTCTTCTTGCGCAAAAAGATGGCATCGGCTTTATTCAGGACAGAGCCCGTGCCGTCGCAAGCTTTAAAAAGGTGGAAGCATACGATGATAGAAAAAGAGGGAATCCATGGTAGATGTCTCACTCATCGTCCTCATCATCTTCGTCATCTCGACCCTTCTCGGCGTCTATAAGCTGATCAAGCTCGGCGTCACCATCGCCGGCTTCATCTCTGTTGCCATCTCCGCAGCCCTGCTCTTCATGGGTGTCGCGCTCTACCTTGACGTCAACGAATTCCAGGAGAAGTTCGAGACCGCGCCAAAGCTCTTCCTGCTGAAAGAGGGGGACACCCTCCTCGCCGGCTTTTCCGGCGTGCTCGGCAAGGCAGGGGAGAAGCCTGCCCTTCTCTCTGCGGAATCCCTGATGGATCTGCAGGCAACGTACGACGCGAAGGATCTCGCGTCCATGCTCGGCGACAACTACAAGCTCTTCATCATCAACATCACTGTCTTCAACAACATCACGGAAGATCTTCTGGTGGAGGATGAGGCATATGCCAAAGACCAGATCGTCGCCATGATCCACTCGCCGACGGCGATGGATGATTTCACCGAGGATCTCCTCCAGCGGAAGGATATCTCCGCGCAGCAGCATGATACCGTCAAGCGCCAGCTGGTCGCCAAGCTGCAGAAGGACGCTCCGGACGACACGGCGTTCAAGGGAAACCTTTTCATGCTCCTGCTCGCCCAAGCGGTCAAGGAGCAAGGTTCCCGCTTTATCCTCACTGAATTCCAGCATGGCCATATCCGCATCTATCCCGAGACCGCGCTCTTCAAGCTCGTGAAGTACACCCCGCCGAGGTATCTCTCGCAGATCCTGCGGGAATCCACGGCGGCAGCCAACATGACTGCCCCGCAAGTATAGGGAACAAGGAGACACCATGGGAATGCTCGACAAGATCAAGTTTTGGAAAAAGAAAGACGCATTCCCCAGCCTCAAGCTTGACCTTCCTCAGGCAGCTGGAGCAGGAAGCGGTATGGGCGGCTTCAGTGCGGACACGACCGCAGGACTTGGGGGAACAGGCCCATTGGGCGGCATGAAAGAAAATGAGATCTCGCTCCGCGGCTTCGGCGCGGAGACCATCGAGGAGCAGCCGGCACGACTGACGCCGGCGCCGTTGGGCGGATCGAACTATAGCGGTGGCTTCGGCCAGCCGCAACAGGCGCCGCGAGCAGATATCATGGCGAAAGACATCGAGATCATCTCGAGCAAGCTCGACACGCTTCGCGCGACCATCGACTCCATCAACCAGCGCCTCGCCAACATAGAGGCGTACCTGAACGACCAGAAACGGCGCGGCGGCTGGTGAAGGCATGCGCCTCCACGCCAGAGCGAACGATTGGCGATTTTTGTGGATTGTGCTCGGCATCGTCGTGATCGATCAGCTGACGAAATTCTTCGCGTCACGCATCCCGCTGGGCACGGACATCCCCCTGCTTGGAGATTTCCTTGCGTTGACGCACGCGCAGAACACGGGCGCAGCGTTCAGCATGCTGCAGGGCCAGAATATCATCCTCGCCGCCATCACGATCATCATCCTCGCCACCATCGCGTGGTATTATCCGAAGATAAAAAAAGAGCAGCTTGTTCTTGTCGCGCTGATCACCGGGGGAGCGATGGGTAATCTCATCGATCGCGTGCGCCTCGGCTATGTGACGGATCTCATCCGCATCTCTATCTGGCCTGCGTTCAATGTGGCGGATGCGGCGGTGACGATCGGGGCGTTGGTGCTCGCGTATCATATCATTAAAGAAAAGAGATGAAAGAAGAGATGAACGTTAAAGAGATGAAAGCCTAGAACTCTTCAACATCCTCAAGCCCTTTCAGCCTGCCATCGCGCTTGAGGAACTCCATCTGTGAGCGGCGATACTTATAGATGAGATCTCCCTTATCCTTGTCATACTCCCACGGTTCGACGATGACGACATCTCCTTCGCGCACCCACAGCTTGCGCTTGAGCCTGCCGGGGATGCGCGTAATCCTTGTTTTGCCATCAAGGCAGCGTACGGACATCCTGCTCCCGCCAAGACGCTGCTCGACGATGCCGAAGACCTCCGGCGACCGAGGCATCTTCATGCGACGGATCTCTTCCTCTTCCTGCTGCTGCCGTTCGAATTCCGCTTTCTTTATACCCATGGAAGCACAAAAAAGAAGTCTCTTTATAAAGGTTGCGACGGAGAAGGGGAAGAAGCAGCTGGACGGTCCAGCCTGTCTCTCTCCTTACCCATGAGGAGAGAGAGACAGGCCAGACCGCATCAGTGGAAAGGAAGAGAAGAGCGGAAAGAGAAGGGATGATTATTTCCGTCGACGGATCTCATCGAGCAGCGCGGTGAGGAACTCATCTATCTTCTTCTCGCCGACAACCTCGTTGTTCCTCGTCCGCACCGTGACGGTGCTGTTCTTGATCTCCTGGTCCCCCACCACAAGGATGTAGTTGACCTGCTCGAGCTGCGCCTCGCGGACCTTCTTCGGGATGCTCTCTGAACGATCGTCCACAACGACGCGCAGGCCGGCATCAAAGAGCTGCTTGCGCACAGACTCGGCATAGCTATCATGTCGGTCCGCCACGGTGAGGATCTTCACCTGCACCGGGCTGAGCCAGAGCGGGAACCTGCCGGCGTAATGCTCGACCATGACGCCGATGAAGCGCTCGAGGCTGCCGAGGATAGCGCGATGGATCATGACGACCGTGTGCTTCTTGCCGTCCGCGCCTTCGTACTCCGCGCCGAAGCGCAAGGGCATCTGGAAATCAAGCTGGACCGTGGCGAGCTGCCAGTCGCGTCCGATAGCATCCTTCACGTCGAAATCGATCTTCGGGCCGTAGAACGCGCCTTCGCCTTCTTTGACCTCATAGGGGAGTTTCGCCTTTTTCAGGGAATCCTCAAGCGCCCTCTCGGCCTTGTCCCACACCGTCGCGTCTCCCATAAATTCCTTGGGCCGTGTGCTGAACTTGGCATTGAAGCTGAAGCCGAAGACATCGATGTAGATGTACCGCACGAAATCCAGCAAGGCGGAGATCTCGTCCTGGATCTGCTCGGGCGTGCAGAAGATGTGGGAATCGTCCTGCGAGAACTTGCGCACGCGTGTCATGCCGCCGAGCACGCCGCGGAGCTCATTCCGGTGGAGGAAGCAGAAGTCCGCGATGCGCATCGGGAGATCGCGATAGCTGCGCAGCTGCGATTTGTAGATGAGCACATGGCTCGGGCAGTTCATGGGCTTCATGGAGAACTCTTCGCCATCGATATCCATCACGAACATGTTCTGCTTGAAGTGCGACCAATGGCCGGATGCCTCCCACAAGGCCTTGTTGAACAGCTGCGGTGTGATGACCTCAAGATAGCCGCGCTTCCGGTACTCGCCGCGCAGGAAGGTGAGGAGCTCGTTGTAGATGATGGTCCCCTTCGGCAGCATGATGGGAGAGCCGGGACTCCACTCATGGAACATGAAGAGCCCGAGCTGGTGGCCGAGCTTGCGATGGTCGCGCTTCTCCGCCTCCTCAAGACGCTGGAGGTGTTCGATCAGGAGCTTCTTCTCCGGGAAGCTGATGCCATAGATACGCTGCAGCTGCTTATTCTTCTGGTCGCCGCGCCAGTACGCACCGGCAAGCTTGGTCAGCTTCACTGCCTTGATCATGCCCATATTTGGCACATGCGGGCCGCGGCAGAGGTCGATAAAGTCGCCTTGCTTGTAGGCGGTGATCTCTTCTCCCTTTCCTCCCGCAACTTCTTCAGTATCCTTGGACTTGATTATCTCTGTTTTGTACTTGTTGTCCTTGAACACCTCGAGCGCCTGTTTTTCCGTGAGCGCCATGCGCTGGACAGGGAGCTTGCGCGCCGCGATCTCCTCAATCTTCTTCTCAATCTTCTGGAGATCATCCGGCGTAAAGGGCTCATGATCAAAATCGTAATAGAAACCTTCTTCCGTCACCGGCCCGATGGTCGGCTTGGCATACGGGAAGAGCTCATGCACCGCATGCGCGAGCAGATGCGCGCTCGAGTGGCGGAAGATGTGCACGCCTTCTGGGTCTTTCCAGGTGATGATGCGCAGGGAGCAACTCTTGGTCAATGGTGTGGAGAGGTCGATGAGCTTATCATCCGCTTTCGCCGCGAGCGCGTTGCGGGCAAGGCCTTCAGCGATGGACTTGGCGACATCCATCGCGGTGACGCCGGAATCAAACTCCTTCTTGGAGCCATCGGGGAAGGTGATGGTGAGCTTCATACGAAGGTCAGACGATCGGGGGTTTAAGAAGTTTTCTCTATTTGGTTATGGTGCGTAAGCGGTTGGTGAAGGAAGCAGTACACCCTGGCTGGTAAAAAGGGACTCTGGCTCATCTTCTACTCCAGCATACCTTGGCGATATTCTTAATAAGTTTTCCCCAAAATGTTGTTGGATTAAGCACCATTCAGGATAATGAAATCGATTAAATGGATTCTGATGCGGCCACACTCGATTTGCATAACTCTTACTTAGATTCTCAGGGAAAGCAATAATTGGAACTTTTCTGCCAGTTACTTTTTCAATTATGTCATTCAAAGATTCAACTTCAGTTTTGTTAATTGTTTCAACACAATAGATGCCACGTATATTGGTCGTGGTATCTCCACGCATTATTATATGATTATATCCCGAATTTGGGATATATGGACATCCGAATACATTTGTAAGAAGGTTAATAATATGTCTTTTTTTCCCTCTGTGTTTAATAGCGAAATCTTTCAATTCTGCAGGATCCAGAGGACTTCCAAGTTCACAATTCCATGCAACATAAATTAAATCTTCAGAACTTGGTGCTATTATCAATCCAAGATTACTAAATGCTCTAGTTTGAGCTATATCTCCCTCACTCCAACCTAATCTTACTTTGGCTGACGGAGGGGTCATTCTGGCAATTAAAGAACCATTGTAAAATTGATTGGGGTCAAAAATTCTTCTTACCTTCTCCTCGATTTCTTCAGGTGAAGTCTCTTTTTTCCAATTACCAAGTGCATTAACAAGATAGATAAAATCTTCTGCATTATACATATTTGGGTTAGTTAACATTTCTAGCATTATAGGTCAGATTATACTATGGAGTATTTAAAACTTTCTATTTATTTACCACTTATAAATAGTTATAATATAACTTGTAGATGATGTTTATAGCCTTTATAAGCGCAGTATAATAAGAATTAGCATGGATAAAAAAGGAATAGAAAAAATGGCAGATCAGTTCTTATCGTTTGAACATATACTTGAACATGTTCCGCTTCGTGGTCTGGTATTTCACCGAGCGACTTTCACGGAGCTTCTTGAGACTCATCGTGACCGAGCCGATGCTGATGCCCAGTTTCTGGCTCAGTTCCTTCGATGTGAACCACTTCGTCGGGTGCTTCTGCAAAAAATCGTAAATGTCCTGTTGGCCCATGGTATCCCCCAATTAACCTCTTCTTTGCGAAGAAATGCGAGCCTCTTTATATACCTTTCGGGCAAAATGGTTATAAGCCTTGTAGAGCAAGAATTAAAGGGTTATAGGCAGTTTCATATATTAATGTTTTTGGCAGCATGATAGGGAGGATACCTTGCATGCTGCCCATAAAACCCCTTGGCGACAGCAGAGAGGCTAAGGTTTATAAAAAGAATGATAGAGCGGGGGCCATGCTCTCCAGACTCGATATCGAAGCCGCTATGGCAGCGGGCACGATCCGCTTCAATAAGTCATCCACCCCTGAAGATGTCTCGGTGAACATGAATCTCATCGACGTCTCCAGGCAAACGGCCGGGCAGGCGAAACCGCTTGGGCACGATGGCCGATGGCACTTCAGGCCGGGTGAATATTGCCTTGGCTATGTCGAACCGCGCTTGACCTGCTCATCGCATTTCCGCGGCGAGGTCGTGACGAGAAGCTCGTATGCCCGCCTCGGCCTTTCCGTCAAGTCGCTTGAAGATGGTTTGGATGGATATCACGGCTTTGACGGCATCATCGAGGTGGGCATCCGCGCGGATACCCACATCGCGATAAACCCGGGAGAGCAGATAGCGCAGCTCGCGTTCTACTCAGCGAATGGAAGAGGAGCGTGCGTCGACACGACGCCATTGACGCTCCACCAGCAGATCCTCGTGTATGATAGTAAGACAGAAGTATCCGCGGACGATCGGGAAGTGACCCGACGCGCCTTCACGCCGATGACCTTACCTGCAGAAGGGATCACGCTGCCGCAGGATACTTTCTTCCTCGCCTCTACCGCAGAAGTCATCGAAATCCAACCTGATCGGGTCGGCTATCTGCCGGAACGGTTTGGAAGTAATGGTAGTTGTTCCCCATCATTATCTCCCTCGTACAAAAATAGAGCACCATTCACGCTGCACAACGCAGCGCCCCTCATCAGGCCAGGCACAAGGGCAGCGATAACGCTTGAATGCCGCATCACTGAAGATCACCTTCTCCAGCCCGGCATGTCGCTGCCAGCGCTCGACTACCATTATCTCGACACGCCGCTCGCAAATCCAGGCAAGACGCGGTATTTCGGCCAGGAAGGGCCGACTATGGCGAGAATGTAGACGTCGATTTTCCCCACTATCTTCCGATATTCTTGAAGATATTCCGGTATCCGGCCATTCGGACGGAGTTTTGGCGGACTGCTAGGAACCCTTACGACTACCGCCGGAAAGTTTCCGATAAAAAAAGTAAAGACTTAAGAATCGCACCATAGCATTAGGCAAGAATGCGAAAATCATGGAAACTGCTCATCATCGCGATGCTTATCGCGATAATGCTATTTGCTCTATGGAGCAGACACGGCCATCCTTACTTCGCGGAATTGACAATAAGTCTGCTTATTTTGAATATCGTTTACTCCAGCTATTGTAATTTCCGATTGACGGAACATTTTCGCCGACACAATGGAGAGATAAAGCCGAAAGGTATATAAACATGTATATCCATGTAGATACATTAGAGCCTCTCTTCGCTCAAAACAGGGAAATATGGATCTCCGCGCATGCCATAAAAAGGGCAAGGGAAAGAGAGATCGCTTTCCCTGATCAGGTCTATACCGCATTACGGACAGGAAAAATCGAGCGATTCGGCAAGAACGGGATAAAATTCATCAAAAAGACAAAAGAAGGATCGATCGTATGCGTCGGAGAAGACACCGGCTACACTATCATCATAAAAACGATTGAACGAGGAAACTAAGCATGAACGTGAGATGTCCAGTCTGCCGAGGAAAAATGAAAGAAATAAGAGACAACATCAAGGAGGATGCTATCGAATATGAAGCTTACCGCTGTAGCTCGTGTGGAGAAGAATTGATGAATATGAAACAGTTGAAATCGGTGGCGGCAAAATATAGAAAATTGAGAAGGGCGAAGGAGATCGTATTTGCCAAATGGGGGAATAGTGTTGCTGTACGGATACCTAATGAGATCATAGAAGAACTGAAGATTAAGGTAGGAAATCATGGCCTAATCGATAAAGATAAAGAAAGTATAAAAATTATTCCGATAGCGTAATTCTGAAAACGGTCAGACAAGATGCTGAAAAGAGCCTTTCTAGCGACCCGTCGCAGCCACCCGTTCCTTGATGACCCGCTCCACTTTCGGCGGCGCATCGGCGATGGTAAAATAGCCATCAAACGCTTCCGGACTCCCTGTCTTCCCGTCGTGGAGGACGAATGCAAGCGTGTCTCCTTTCTTGACACGAGAACTGAGGTGTGGGAGGAAGATGGCGCCGACATCAGGATTGACGGTATCCGTCGGCTTGTACCGTCCAGCACCGAGCGCGCGGATAGCCTCGCCGATCTGCGTGAGCTGCATGCTCGCGAGATAGCCGTCTCGCTGCGCCCGGACGACATACATCTCAAGGTTCCCTTCAGGAGCGAGGATGCGTTTTATCGCGTCGAGATTCCCTTCATGGGCAAGGAGAAGAAGAGAATCGCTAATGCCTTCCCGTCTCATCCGTCCGAGCAGCAATTCAAGATACGATCTTTTGCCGCCTTGCGCCTCGACCATGTCGGCGAATTTTTTATATGCCTGCGTATCTTCGCCACCATTCGTATAATACCCCATCATCTCCGGAAGTCTTGTCGCTGCCGTGGATGTCGGATCGGCAAGCGTGATCATCTCCTGCGCAAGGCGATAGACAACCTCCATAAACCTTGAATCCTGCCTGATGCCATACCGACTATACCGATACCACTGCAGCAGCTCCACTGCCTCGATGACTTCCAGTTTGTTTCCGGCATATCTCCCCAATGGCTCATTCATGTCCGTGATGAACGCGGCCGTGCGCAAGCCGCTCCCCGTCCCCACATCGCACATGGTCTGCGCGAAATTTCTGGCGACCGCATAATCGGCAAAGAACGCGCCGCTGCCGGTCTTGGTATCCATCACGAGGACCTGCGTCCCTTCGGCCAATTTCTTGCTGAGGATGCTGCCAACGACCAATCCATCTTCTGCGATACAGTTCACCGCGTCGCGCAATCTGTAGATCCTGCCGTCTGCCGGCGCCAGATCAGGCGTCGGCGCGAAAATAGTGAGGCCGATATCGCGCAGCTGCTGTTGTATCTCCGCTTCAGTCAACTGCGTGCGAAAGCCGGGAATAGCTTCCAGTTTGTCCAGCGTTCCACCGGTATGCCCAAGACCCCTACCAGACATCATGGGCACCGCGAGCCTCGGATCTGTCGCTGCCACGAGCGGTGCGAGCACAAGGCTGACGCCATCAGCTATACCACCAGTGCTGTGCTTGTCGACAAGAGTGATGCCACGCTCTCGCAATTCGGAGAAGTCGAGCCGTTTTCCTGAGTCCGCCATAGCTTGCGTGTATGGAACGATCTCCTCAAGCTTCATCCCCTTGACCATCACGGCGCCGAGGAAGGCGGCCATGTGCTCGTCGGAGATTGCACTGGTGACATAATAGCCGACGATATTTTTGATCTGCTCTGGAGAGAGTGCATCACCATGAGATTTGGCAGATAGGACTTCTGATATAAACCAATTGCTGCTTACAGGGTCGTAATCTTGGCCAGGAACAAATCCGGTGTATCCAGTTCTTGCAGCAAGAGCGGCGGCGAATTCTGTGTCTGCGCCCGATAATCCTCTTTTTGCCATATCTGTCCCAAGGATCGCCGCGACATGGATCGGCGCAACAGTCGGATTATCCACAAGGTCATCAAGATTCAGTGTTCCTTTTCGAGCAGCCTCGACGAGCTGCGGACCGGGAAGTTTGTCTGCCATACCGTTCAACCCCCTAAAGACCTCTTCTCTTCGCAAGAACAATTCTTCGTTTTATAAAGTTTTACCCGATATGCAGTTCCACCACATCCCCTTCCAGCAGCGTATGGTTCAGCATGAACCGTTGTCCGGGAAACTTGGATGACTTGCCCCACAATTTAGAATATTTGAACTTGGTCACGAAATCGCGGTGGAGCTTCTCGCACATGTCCTTGATCGTCTGCCCGCGACGCATGATCATCGGCACATCCATATCTGCCTTCTTGCCGACCTCTTTGCAATAGACGCGCATGAAGTTGAGCTTGTCGAAGATCATGTCCTTCAGCCGGTCGGTGTTGACCTTCTTGTCCGCCGAGATGCAGAGGTCAGGATTCACTATGGCGACCACCTTCTCCAGCTCGTCCTCGGTGACGAGGTCTATCTTGTTCACGACCACGATCGAGGGGATGTAGATCTTGTTCGACTCGATGACATCAATGAGCTGGTCTGCGGTGATGTCCTCGCGGATAAGCACGTCCGCATTGAAGATGCGGAACTCCTTGAGAATGTCCATGATCGTGCGATTGTCAAGATGGCTCAGCTTTATGGTCGTCGCGATGCTGACGCCGCCGCGCGGCTTCTTGACGATCCGCACGTTCGGTTTGCGCTGGTCGAGGCGCAGGCCGGAATCATATATCTCCTTCTGCAAGGCAGGAAGCTGCTCTGGCTTGTGCACATCGACGAGGATAAGCGCGAGGTCTGCCGTCCTCAAGACCGCAAGCACCTCCTTGCCACGGCCCCTGCCTGATGCCGCGCCATGCACGATGCCGGGGACGTCGAGGATCTGGATCTTCGAGTCCTTGTACTCCAGCAGTCCGGGGATGACATTGAGCGTGGTGAACTCGTACGCCCCCACTTCAGATTCGGCGTCGGTGAGCGTGTTGAGCAACGTGGATTTTCCCGAAGAAGGGAAACCGACGAGAACCACGGTGGCATCTCCGGATTTCTTGACCGAGTAGCCCTCACCCTTCTTGCCGCCAGTGCTGCGCTTGACCTGTTCATCGCGGATGCGGGCTATCTTGGCGCGCAGCAGGCCATAATGATGCTGCGTACGCTTATTGTACTGCATCTTGCCGAGCTCGTCCTCGATCTGCTTGATCTGGTCGTTGTAGTCTGGCATGAGGAAGAAGGGCAGATGACGAGTATTTAAAGCTTAGGGCGTAATCGGCTCTGTCCTGAATCTCGCGCCTTCGGCGCTCGGCCGGTACTGTCGAACGCCTTCCTAATACGCCGCCTCGCCATGCTGCCGGCCTTCCTCATAGGAGGGGAAGGCCGACAGCATGGCTCGG
>Ga0105164_10002855_pt1 | contig 10604 bp, 11 predicted proteins | sample VDWuncwatermetaG_FD_89674 | JGI IMG/M metagenome (GOLD analysis project Ga0105164, IMG submission 89674) | Wastewater microbial communities from Netherlands to study Microbial Dark Matter (Phase II) - VDW unchlorinated drinking water | ecosystem: Environmental > Aquatic > Freshwater > Drinking... | reverse complement strand
CATTCCGGAAAAAAAGGGGTGGGTCGACCGGGAAAAATTGCTAAACATTCAGGGCCGCAGCCGGAAACCCCAGATCGAGCTTGCCAGGGAGTTTGATATCCATGATTATCCCTGTCCGGCAGGAGGATGCCTTTTAACGGATAAAGGTTTTGCCGCGAGGATCAGGGATTTGATGAAGCATGATCCGGATTTTTCGGTGCGCGATGTCAAATTCCTCAAGATAGGCAGGCATTTTCGCCTTGGTCCGGACAGTAAATTTATCGTAGGCAGAGACGAGGGGGAGAACGCTAAACTGCTGGCGCTTGCCAAAAGGGGTGACTTGAGTATTAGAACCGTCAGCATCCCCGGCCCTGTAGGAATAGGTATAGGGTTTTTAAACGACGATCATTTGAACCTCGCCGCGCGGATATTGGCGCGATATAGCGATATTCCTCCTGACCGATATCTCGAGGTTGAATACCGCAAGACAACAGAAGAGAACGAGAGCCGTATCATGGCCATGGCAGTCAAGGAGGAAGATATCGCCGCTTTAAGGATATAGGGCGTTTTCCCGCCGGAACAAACCCCGCGATTAGCTGCCCCCCTGCCGTAAGCGAAAAATTAATTTTACCCGCGTTCTTATATTTATGGCGTAGGAAAGTATAAAACACTTTCCTAACCACTGAAAATCGCGTTGAAGTTATCGCGAAGCGATTTTCTTGTTGTAAATGTCAACCTCTTATTATAGAATAGTTGACAAAAGGAGCCTGGATGGATAGAAAAGGCGCGCGCGCGCTTTTGGAAAAGCCTTTGCCGGAGCTGATAGCCCTGGCTGACAAAATCCGCAGAGATTGTGTCGGGGATAGAATAGAGCTTTGTAATATAATGAACGCTAAATCAGGCCTCTGCGCCCAGGATTGCAAATTTTGCGCTCAATCTTGCCGCTACAAGACAGGCATAAACACCTATCCCCTAAAGAGCATTGACGAGATGCTCGCGGCGGCTTTGCGCGCAAAAGAGATAGGAGCGGAAAGGTTCGATATAGTAACCAGCGGAAATACGCTATCAGGCGATGAATTAAAAAGGATAGCGGATGCGATATCTCTTGTAAAAAACCGCGTTGGTATAAAGATCTGCGCCTCGCTGGGCAGGTTAAGCGAAGAAGACCTGCTCTTTCTTAAGAGCGCCGGCCTTGGGCGCTACCACCATAATCTTGAGACTTCGCCCAGGTATTTCTCCGCGATAACCACTACCCACACTTTTAAGGACAGGCTTGAGACTATAAGAGCGGCAAAGAAGGCCGGCCTGGAAGTTTGCAGCGGCGGGATCGTCGGATTGGGCGAATCCTGGGATGACAGGATAGACCTGGCTTTTACATTGAGAGACCTTGATGTCATATCTGTGCCGATCAATATCCTCGTGTCGATAAAAGGAACGCCTTTAGATATGACGCCTCGCCTGGCGGCTATAGACGCGGTCAAGACCATAGCCATTTTCAGGATAATATTGCGGGATAAAACAATAAAGGTGGCCGCAGGGAGAGAATCTGTCTTAAAGGATTTCCAGGCAATGGCCTTTATGGCCGGCGCAAACGGAATGCTGATAGGCGGTTATCTTACCATAAAGGGGCGTTCTGTAGATGAGGATCGAGCGTTTGTTGAAGAGGTAGAGAAGGCATGGAAGGCATAGAGGAATTTCTTCGTAAGAGAACTGGAGAGGGGGCGCTTCGCGTTTTACGTCCAGCGTCATACCGCAAGGCAGGCTCGATATGTATCGGCGATAAAGAATATATTGACTTCTCCTCAAACGACTACCTTGGCCTTTCCGGCCATCCAAAACTTATTGAAGCATCCGTTGGCGCCCTCGCCAAATACGGAGCCGGTTCATCCGCTTCAAGGCTATTAAGCGGCGACCTTGATATACACCATGAACTTGAAGACGCCGTAGCGCGCTTAAAAAATAAAGAGCGCGCCCTCATCTTTGGTTCCGGCTACCAGGCAAATATAGGCATCATAAGTTCTTTCTGCGGCGCAGGCGACGCGGTTTTCTCTGACCGCTTGTGTCATGCCAGTATAATTGACGGTATTGTCCTGTCCGGGGCGAGGTTATTTCGATTCAGGCACAATGACGCCGGGCATTTGGAGGATATCCTGAAGAAAGAGAGGCATAAATTCAAGAATAGCCTCATCGTTACCGAGACGATATTCAGCATGGATGGCGACAGGCCGGACCTGAAGGCGCTCGTCGATATAAAGGCAAAATATGGGTGCAACCTTATGGCCGACGAGGCCCACGCGACAGGCATATACGGTGCATCCGGTTCGGGCGTTGTCGAAGAGGAAGGCCTCTCCAGAGAGGTGGACTACATAATGGGGACATTCGGCAAAGCCCTCGGAAGTTTCGGTGCGTATCTGGCCGCTTCAAGATCCGATATCGATTATCTAATAAATAAATGCAGAAGTTTCATATACTCTACAGCGCTGCCTCCGGCGGTAATAGCCGCTAATTTGGCCGGTATAAAACTGCTAAGCGAAGAGCCATACCGCAGGGCGAAACTCTTAGAATCGGCAAAATTCTTACGGGACGGCCTTAGGGCAAAAGGATTTGCTGTCCGGGGATGCTCACAGATAATCCCCCTGGTAACAGGCGATAACAAAAGAACGGTTGCATTCGCTGATTTTCTAAAAGAGAAAGGATATTGGGTTATGCCGATAAGGCCGCCGGCCGTTCCCGAAGGAGAAAGCCGCCTGAGATTTTCAGTGACCTATGATCACGATATATCCGTATTGGAGAGGTTCCTCGATGACATATCGAATGCCGGGATTTAAATTTGTAGATAGAGGGTTTAAAAAAAGTATGCTCCTCGTGCCCGGCTGGGCAACAGATTGGAGGATATTTGAAAAGTTAGATATCCCGTTTAACTATCTTCTGCCGGAAAATATATTGCCCGGAGATTTTGGGGAGGCCTTTGGCAATCTGCCGGACAAGATGAAGAAATCCCGCATCAGTGTTCTCGGTTGGTCGATGGGCGGTTTTATTGCCGCGGATCTTGTTTCCAGGTATCCCCTGATGTTCGACGAAGTAATCCTGGTAAGCATGCGCAGAAGATACGACAAAGACGGCATCAATCATGTCAGGGATTACTTAAGAAGGAACGCTAAAGCGTATTTATACAGATTTTACGGCAGCCTATTTTCTGAAACCGAGAAAGAACATCAGAGGTGGTTTAAAAACAGCCTGTTAAAAGAGTATTTAGGAGATCCTGATTCGTTCCACCTTTTTGACGGGCTCAATTATCTTGTAAAAAGTAGGGACAGCATAATATGCTGTCCCTACAGGAATTTACCCGGTTCAAGAATTATTTTCGTCCACGGCGAGAACGACAGGATCGCCTCTCTTGAAGAGGCGAGGCTGGCGGCGGCCGAGGCGCCTTCCGCCAGGTTCATCTCTATAAAAGACGCCGCCCACTTTCCGCTCTTGAAAGAAGAATTCAAAGATATCTTTAAATTAAATGCAGGGACAGCATAATATGCTGTCCCTGCAGGACGGTTACAGCTGTGTTGGATAAAACAATTATAATCAACAACTTCTCAAAAAGCGCGCAGCGGTATGATGAGTTTGCCGGCATCCAGCGCTTCGCGGCGGACCACCTGATAAAGGAGATCCCTGAAAACGACTTCAAACAGATCCTTGAGATAGGCTGCGGCACCGGCATATACACGCGTCTGCTTAAGGCGAGGTTTGGGGCCGGCAGGATAAGGGCAGTCGATATATCCGAAAGGATGATAAGGGTAGCCCGTGAAAATATACGAGCGGAGAATGTGGAATTTGAAATAGGCGATGCGGAAGAAATAGCCCTGGAGCAAGGTTATGACTTGATTACCTCAAATTCCGCTGTTCAATGGTTTGAGTCTATAGAAAGCGCGCTTCAAAGATATTCGAGTGTTTTAAATAAAGGCGCCTGGTTGGTCTTCTCGACTTTTGGGCCGTTGACGTTTACCGAGCTTGCGGCTGCATTAAAAGATGTCGGGAGGGATAGGGATCTTTTTGTCGCATCCAGAAATTTTCTTGATAAAGCCCAACTGCGGCGGATCCTATCAAAATTTCTTAATAAGGTGTCGGTTGAGGAGATCATCACGCAAGAAGAATACCCGTCGCTTAAGGGCTTGTTAGAGAATATTAAGCATACAGGCTCCCGAGGCCGCCTAACAGGATGCGGTTATGTTTGGAGCCGAAGATTGTTTAAGGCAGTAGAAGATGCGTACCTGAATAATAACGGCCGCATTAGCGCAACATACCAGATATTCTTATGCAAGGCAGCCAGATGAACGCGATTTTTATTGCCGGGACAGATACCGGCGTCGGTAAGACTCTTGTCACCGGGTTATTGGCAAACTATCTTATCGGCAAGGGAAAGAGTGTAGTAACTCAAAAATGGATCGCGGCCGGGAACGCCGACGATATAAGAACCCACTCGAAAATTACGGGGTTTGCCGGTAGGGAAAACCGCGGCCTTAGAGTTCCATATTCATTCAAGTTTGCCGCCTCGCCGCATCTTTCCGCCAGGCTTGAAGGAAAGTCGATAGATGGAAAAAAGATAAAGAAGGCGTTCTTGGAATTGGTGCGCCGGTATGATTTCGTTATAGTCGAAGGCACGGGAGGGATCCTCGTTCCTGTCGGCAGGAAGAACTTATTAATAGACATTGTCGAGGCCTTAAGACTGCCGGTTATCCTTGTAGTGCATAACAGGCTGGGTGCTATAAATCACGCGCTCCTTAGTATAGAGGCATTGAAGAGAAGAAAAATTCCTATAATCGGGATGGTATTCAATAATTTGTCTAAAACAAAGAAAATCATTTTAGACGACAATCAGAGAATAGTAGAAGAGATATCCGGCGTAGCGGTGTTGGGTGAATTGCCCAGATCAGGCGATATAGAGGCGCTTAAGAAAAAATTTAAAGCGATAGGAGATAAGATTGGCCTGTAACGATTGGATTAGAAAAGATTTAAAATATAACTGGCATCCGTACACGCAGATGAAAGACTGCCGAAATTTTCCCCCGATTTTAATAGAGCGGGCAAAAGGCATAAAGCTTTATGACTCTAACGGGAATTTTTACTATGATACTATATCAAGCTGGTGGTGTAATGTCCACGGGCACAATCACCCCAAGATAAAAAAAGCAATTAAAAAGCAACTCGATTTGCTTGAGCATGTCTTATTTGCCGGTTTTACGCATAAGCCGGCCATCCTTTTGGCGGAGGAACTCATCTCGATCGCTCCCAAAGGCCTTAGGAAAGTCTTTTTTTCCGATAACGGCTCAACATCGGTTGAGACAGCGCTTAAGATGTCTTTCCAGTATTGGCAGAATATCGGCAGGAAAAAAAAGATAAAATTTGTGTCGTTTGACCATGGCTATCACGGCGACACCGTGGGTGCTATGAGCGTGGGCGGCGTAGGTCTGTTTAATAAAGTATTCTCGCCTTTATTTTTTAAGTCTTTTAAAGCCCCTTCCCCATATTGCTATAGGTGCCCTATGCAAAAACAAAGCTCATCCTGCCGAATAGACTGTATAAAGCCGTTGGAGAGCCTGTTAAAAAAGAAAAACGGCGAGATCGCCGCTGTAATTTTAGAACCTTTGGTCATGGCCGCCGGAGGGATGATAATTTATCCAAAGGAATACTTGAAAAAAGCGGCAGGCCTTGCGAAAAAATATAATGTTCATTTAATATTGGATGAAGTAGCTGTGGGCTTCGGCAGGACAGGGAAGATGTTTGCCTGCGAACACGCGAAAGTCAGCCCGGATTTTATGTGCCTTTCAAAAGGCATAACCTCGGGGACATTGCCTTTGGCGGCGACATTGACCAGCGAAAAGATATACCGGGCCTTTTATGGCGGATACAGCCGGCAAAAAACTTTTTATCACGGACATACATATACCGCCAATCCGCTTGCCTGCCAGGCGGCCCTGGCAAGCCTTAAAATCTTTAGAGAGGAAAACACTCTCGCCAAAATAAAGAAGCTGATTCCTCTGTTCTATAAGGGCCTGGAGGATATGGCGCATCTTGAATTTGTAGGCGACGTCCGGCATATAGGCATGATTGGGGCAATAGAGATAGTCAAAGACAAAAGCACGAAAGAGCCTTTTAAAGCGGCAGGGAGGATAGCGCAGAAGATACATCGCGAGGCTTTAAAAAAGGGGCTGGTCCTGCGGCCTCTGGGCAATATAATTTACCTGTATTTGCCGTTGAGCATAAAAGAAAAAGAACTGCGTTTAGTTTTACGAAGGCTCTGTGAAATATTACGGGATATTGGAAGAATTATTGAATGATGCTGAATTTTCTTGACAAATGATACTATTATGGTATCATTTGAGCAAAAGAGAGGCAGATATGGCCAAAAGAAATATTATCAGGATCGACGAAGAAAAATGTAACGGTTGCGGGCAATGCATCCCGGACTGTCCAGAGGGGGCATTGCAGGTTATAGACGGCAAGGCGCGGCTTATAAGCGACCTTTTCTGTGATGGCCTCGGAGCATGTATCGGCAGCTGTCCTCAGGGAGCGATCAGCGTAGAGGAGAGGGAAGCTGTGCCCTACGATGAAAGAAAGGTTATGGCCAACATTGTAAAACAGGGCAGAAATGTGATAAAGGCGCATCTTGAGCATCTGAAGGCGCACAAGGAATCAAAATTACTGGCGCAGGCAATGGAATATCTGGCGGAAAATAAGATAGATGTTTCTTTTGAAGAAAAAACCGCCTGCGGCTGCCCGGGATCAAAGACCATTGATCTCAGGGGTAAGGCAGATAAGGGCGCTGAAACAGCCGGTGACGTCAGGTCGCAGTTGAAGCAATGGCCTCTGCAGCTTGCTTTGATATCGCCGCAAGCCCCGTATTATCAAAAGGCGGACCTACTGCTTGCCGCCGACTGCACGGCATACGCCTTGGGGGATTTTCACGGTACATACCTCAAGGGTAAAGCCTTGGCCGTGGCCTGCCCGAAACTCGACCAGAGGCAGGATATGTACGTTGAGAAGATAAAAGTGCTGATCGATGAGGCAGGGATTAATACGCTTACGGTCCTGGTCATGCAGGTGCCCTGCTGTTCGGGGCTTTTGAGGATCGCGCAAACGGCAGTGTCGCAGGCAAAAAGAAAGGTCCCGCTGAAGTCGATCGTTGTCGGGCTCCAGGGAGAAATATTAAAAGAGAAATGGTTATGATTCGTTTTATCGTTACTATAGAGCTATGGATATAGAAAGAAGTCTTATTAAAGAACTGGAGGTTTATTTCGGATCTGATAAGAAAAGGATTAATCATGCTAAAAGGGTGTTGGGGTTTGCCGAAGAGCTCTTGCGTAAAGAAAAGGGGGATTGGCACATTGTGATCCCCGCGGCGATCCTGCACGACGTGGGCATAAAAGCCGCGGAAGCAAAATTCGGCTTAAGCGCCGGCCACCTGCAGGAAAAAGAAGGCCCTGAAATAGCAAGAAAGATACTCATGAAATTTGCTTTAAGCAAAAAGGACATTGAAGAGATCTGCGCTATCATCGCCTGTCATCATTCCCCGGGGAAGATAAATTCCCTGAATTTCAAATTGCTTTATGACGCCGACTGGCTGGTAAACCTCAAGGATGAGATCAAGACGCAAGACAAAAAAGCGCTGAAGCCGTTCATCGATAAAATATTCCTCACCCAGTCAGGGAAGGCGTTGGCTTATAAGACATACTTAGAGCAAAGCTCGTAGATACCGCGCCAAACTGATAAAAAAACTGATAAAAATTTTTCTTGACAGACAACTCCTTTTGTCATAAAGTTATATATGAGCATATATTCATATATAAGTGGGAGCTATAAATGAAAAGAAGAATAGGGAATAAGGATGGTGTTTGTGAAGTCGTTTGTGTGAATAAAGAAAAGGTCAATGCTGTAAAAAAAATCATGAAGTCCGATGAAACTATCTTAGGTCTCGCCCAAACATTTAAAGTTTTAGGCGATCCGACAAGAACAAAGATCATCTTTGCCCTTTCTAGAGAAGAGTTATGCGTATGCGATATCGCCACGCTCTTAGAAATCAGTCAGTCAGCAACCTCGCATCAGTTGCGGGTGCTTAGGAATATGAATTTGGTAAGATTCCGTAAGGAAGGCAGGATTGCTTATTATTCTTTGGATGACGGCCATATCAGAAATTTATTTGATGAAGGACTAAGGCATGTAGAAGAAAAATAATTTTTTTAGCCAAACATATGAATGTTTATTCATATATAAGAGAAGGAAGGTATAGCGATGGTAGAGGTTATTAATAATCTAATCGGAAGATTCAAACCGAAGTCTAAGTGTTGCGGTATAGAAAGCGGACAGGAGCTTAAGGGTTTAGATAAGATTGCTATAGTGGGAAGCCCAAATGTTGGCAAGAGCGTTGTCTTTAATGCTTTGACAGGCATGTATGTGACGGTTTCCAATTATCCGGGCACAACGGTTGAAGTAAGCAGAGGCAAAGGTAAATTTGAAGGCAAAGAATATGAGGTTATTGATACTCCGGGCATGTATTCGCTTCTTCCTATCACGGAAGAGGAAAGGGTGGCGAGATCAATTATTCTGGAAGAGGACCCCAGGGTTGTGGTTCAAGTTGTGGATGCAAAGAATTTAGAGAGGATGCTTGCTTTTACCTTTCAGCTTATTGAGGCAGGCCTTCCGCTTATATTAAACCTAAACATTATGGACGAGGCAGAAAAGTTGGGCTTGAATATAGATGTAAAGGCGCTGGAAGAAAAACTTGGCATTCCCGTCATCGAAACCGTCGCTACCGAAGGGAGGAATATAAGCGAGCTTAAAAAGAAGATTGCTTCTTATGTTCCAGATCAAGCAACAAAATCAATTGTTTCCTACGATAATGATATAGTGAAGGCTTTGAATGAAATAGAGCTTTTACTTAAAGCCGAGTACCGATTATCCAAAAGGTCAATCGGGATTCTCTTGCTTTTAAAAGACCAGGAGCTAAGTAAAGTAGTATCAGCCCAGGAAAAGGATAATTATTCTAAGCTGCAGGAGATTATTGAAAAAACCAGAGCCAAATATTCCCATCCTTTGAATTATGTCATTACCGTAGAAAGACAAAAAAACGCCAGCAGCGTTTGTGAGAAGGTTATTTCTGTAAAAAAGATATATAAAAGAAGTTTTAAAGAAAGCTTAAGCTACTTTACTATGAATCCCTGGACGGGCTTTCCTCTGTTTTTTCTTGTCATTTTTGCTTTATGGGAATTCGTGGGTGTATTTGGCGCGCAGACTTCTGTAGCCTTCTTAGAAGAAACGGTCTTCGGAGAGCATATTAATCCCTGGATAACACATTTGGCTGAAAGGATTATTCCTTGGCAACTAATTCAGGATCTCTTTGTGCATCAGTACGGGATAATTACATTGGGTATAAGATATGCTGTAGCGATAATCCTTCCTATAGTTGCCACATTTTTCATCGCATTTTCGATTATTGAAGATACCGGATATCTGCCAAGGCTGGCTATGCTTATAGACCGGGCTTTTAAGAAAATCGGCCTTAATGGCCGGGCCGTTATTCCCATTGTGTTGGGTTTCGGCTGCGATACCATGGCGACAATGGTAACCAGGACATTAGAGACAAAAAGGGAGCGCATTATTGCCTCAATACTTCTGGCTTTAGCCATTCCCTGTTCAGCCCAGCTGGGGGTGATTCTGGCGCTTTTAGCCGGAAATGCTAAAGCGCTGTGGATCTGGATTGCGGTTATGACGTTTATCTTTGTTTTTATCGGCTATCTAGCTGCCAAGATAATGCCGGGGGAGAAACCCCTGTTTTATATGGAAGTTCCGCCTCTAAGGTGGCCGAAGTTATCCAATGTGTTTACCAAAACATATACCCGCGTGGAATGGTATTTTAAGGAAATATTTCCCTTATTTATCCTTGCCAGTATCTTTATTTGGTTAGGCAAGATTACCGGACTTTTTGACCTTGTGGTGAGATTGATGGAGCATCCTGTGCAATGGATAGGTATGCCTAAAGAATCAGCAGTTGCCTTTTTATACGGATTCTTTCGCAGAGATTATGGCGCCGCAGGACTTTATGATTTAAAGAAGGCGGGAATACTTACAGGGATTCCTTTGGTTGTGTCGGTAGTTACTTTAGCTCTTTTTGTGCCTTGTGTTGCACAATTTTCTATGACCATTAAGGAGAGGGGCCTAAAGATAGGGTTGCTTATGGTTGGATTTATTTTTCCTTTCGCTTTTTTGGCAGGGGGGATAGTAAATATAGTATTAGTTGCCCTAGGGGTTAAATTATGAAATGTCCGTTATGCGGTTTGGAATTCGACGAAAAAGCCGCAGAGAAAGCCTGCAGCGGCTGCGTGCTTGCCAAATCTTGTAATTCGGTGAAATGCCCGAACTGTGGTTATGAATCGCCCCTCGAGTCAAAACTCATTAAGAAAATAAAAGAATGGAGGAATAAGAGAAAATGAAGTTATCCGATGTGGCAGAAGAAATTTTAGAGACGCTTTGGATTTCCCAGGAAGAAAAGGGAAATATAGATACAAGCTTAACAAGAATAATTTGTGAAAAGAAAGAGTTAGCTCTTGATGAACTTATAACCATAGGCTATATAT
>Ga0105164_10002854_pt1 | contig 10605 bp, 8 predicted proteins | sample VDWuncwatermetaG_FD_89674 | JGI IMG/M metagenome (GOLD analysis project Ga0105164, IMG submission 89674) | Wastewater microbial communities from Netherlands to study Microbial Dark Matter (Phase II) - VDW unchlorinated drinking water | ecosystem: Environmental > Aquatic > Freshwater > Drinking... | reverse complement strand
ACCTCCCCGATTCATCGGGGCGCTCTAACCAGACCAGTTGCTGATCAGAGCCTCCAGGTACACACGGCTCTTCATCGACTTCATGTAGTACTCTCGCTTCCGGGCAGCCGTGGCGTCCGCGCACTCCTCAGCGTAAACGAGCGCCCACCGTCGACCGTGCCTGGTTGCCTTCACCCTCCCTCTATTGTGATCCTCAAGCCGCCTCTGAGGAGAGGCCGAGTGACCAGTGTAGTAGCGACCGTTTCGCTCGCTGCGAAGAATGTAGACCGAGGAGATCACGCCTTGCCTCGAGCGGTCCCAAAGTGGTGGGCGATGGAGGACTTGAACCTCCGACCTCCCCGATTCATCGGGGCGCTCTAACCACACCAGTTGCTGATCAGAGCCTCCAGGTACACACGGCTCTTCATCGACTTCAGCTTATACTCTCGCCTGCGCGCCGATGTCTCGTCGTCGAACTGTTCCGTATACACGAGCGTCCATGGCCGGGCGTATCTGGTAGCCCTAACTTTGCCGTCATTATGCTTTAGCAGTCTACGTCTCGGGTCAGCAGAGAAGCCAGTATAGTAACGGCCGTTCCGCTCGCTGCGCAAAATGTAGACCGAATAGCTCACGCTTCTTGTAAGTGGAAGTGGTGGGCGATGGAGGACTTGAACCTCCGACCTCAGCGATGTCAACGCTGCGCTCTAACCAACTGAGCTAATCGCCCACCCGACATCATCTTACGCTCAGGCCGGGGTTTGGGAAAGGTGACCCCGCTGAGCTTCAGCCGGAGGCTGATCCGCCTCTGGCGGAAATCGCCCACAAACGCGGGCCGAACCCCAAGGCCGCTCTCATTCTACGACCTGCGCTTGATTTTAGGAACCATTCGGGTTCGGGATGTCCGTTGTTGACGCGCCCAGGGCGCGTTGTTACGATTGCTCTCGACAGACAAGAGTAAAGGCGAAGACCGGGACGAGCCTGCCTACCGGCAGGCAGTAGTCGGGGCAAGGTGACAGAGAGGCGCGCCTGCGGCTGAGAGCGCGCTGGCCCGCTACCACGACGAAGACCCCCCGCGAGCCGGCCGTCGAGGACCCTCACCCCCGGCCCCTCTCCCGCTTCGCGGGCGAGGGGAGACGAAGGAGGGCGAGTAGGCGGCCCCGGAGGCACCCGTTAGCGGCCGAAGGAGTCCCCGTCTCAGGCGGGGAGAATGTGGGTGGAACCACGGATCGCCCCCCGTCCCACGAGGTCGGGGGGCGTATCATTTGGAGGAAGAAGGAAGAGGGAAGAAGGGTTCAAGGGCCGGCCATGCGCCTGATGCGGCTGTGGATGTGGTCGGCGCCGCTGGCTATGCTGGCGCTGGCGGTGCTGTTCGCGGTTCTGGCAGTGGGGGACGAGCGCTGGGGCCTGCTGGCCGCTATGGTGCTGCTGGCCCTGGTGGCGATTGGCCTGTTCGTCTTGCAGTGGCGGTTGCTACGGCGGAGGATCCGGATCCAATTCCGAGAGCCGAGGGCACGCAGGGGATGAAGCGGCAAGCGACGACCGTCTTACTTTCGCTATTGGCACCCACCTATGCGATCTACCGGGAGGTCGAATCCGCGGGGCGCCTTACACCCACCCCATTCCGTCGCTTCCACGCGCGGAACTTGATCTTGGAAGCGGCCGCCGTGGCCCTGGGAGCGGTAGCCGCGGCCACTGGGATTGTGGCCGATATCCGCCTCGTGGCCTGGATCGGCATGGCCTGGCTCGTTGCAGCTGGCTTGGAATTCGCCGCGCGTCTTGTGGTTCCGTCAAGGTGGATAGGCAGCGAGGAGCGGTTCCAGGCTGTGTTCAGTGCTCGTGGGCTTATCAGGATCGCGGTGATAGTTCTGTTTGTACTCTCTGTTGCCCGCGCGAACTGGTTCGGCGCGGCCCTGCTTGCTTTCGTGCTTGGGACTCTTTGGATGCAAGGGTTCGTTCCCGTTCTCTTCGTTAGATGGCTTGAAGCTAGGAGGCAGAGGCATGTTGGGTGAGCTACGGAGAATGCCCAAGGATGAACGGTTGGACCGGCTCCGCCACTCTGCCTCCCACATCATGGCCGAGGCGGTGCTGGAGATGTTCCCGGAGGCGAAGCTGGGCATCGGGCCGCCCATCGATACCGGCTTCTACTACGACTTCACGTTGCCCCGCTCGCTGACGACCGAGGACCTGCCCGCGATTGAGGAGAAGATGCGCCGGCGGGTGGCATCGGACGTGACCTTCTTGCGCGAGGAGATATCCAAGGACGAAGCCCGCGAGCTGTTCGCGGAGCAGCCGTACAAGCTGGAGCTCATCGACGAGATCCCGGAAGAGAAGGTGAGCCTGTACCGGCACGGGAGCTTCGTGGACCTCTGCCAGGGGCCGCACGTGGAGCGCACCGGCCAGGTGCGGGCCTTCAAGCTGATGAACGTGGCGGGGGCTTACTGGCGGGGCAGCGAACGGAATCCCATGCTCCAGCGCATCTACGGGGCGCTGTTCGATACGGAGGAGGAGCTGCAGGCGCACCTCGAACAGATCGAGGAGGCGTTCCGGCGGGACCACCGGCGGTTGGGGCGGGAACTGGACCTATTCTCGTTCCACGAGGAGTACGGGCCGGGGCTGGTCTACTGGCACCCCAAGGGCGGCCGGATGCGCACGATCATCGAGGACTTCTGGCGGGAGGAGCACTATCGTGCTGGGTACGAGCTGGTGTACTCGCCGCACATTGGGAAGTCGACCCTCTGGGAGACCAGCGGGCACCTGGACTTCTTCGCCGAGAACATGTACTCGCCGATGGACGTGGACGGGCAAGACTACTACCTGAAGCCGATGAACTGCCCTTTCCACATCCAGATATACAAGAGCGCGCTGCGCAGCTACCGAGAGCTTCCCATCCGGCTGGCGGAGCTGGGTACTGTCTACCGCTACGAGCGGTCAGGGGTGCTGCATGGCCTGCTGCGGGTGCGCGGCTTCACCCAAGACGACGCCCACATCTTCTGCCGTCCGGATCAGGTGAAGGGGGAGATCGACCGCTGCGTGGACTTCATGCAGTTCTTCTTCCGCTCCTTCGGGTTCGAAGAGTTCCACGTCTACCTATCGACCCGGGACGAGGGCGGGAAGTACGCCGGATCTCTGGAGGACTGGGAGATGGCGACCAACGTGCTGCGGGACGTCATCCGCGACCGGGAGTTGCCCCATGACGTGGACGAGGGCGGCGCGGTCTTCTACGGACCGAAGATCGACGTGAAGCTGCTGGACACCCTGGGCAGGGAGTGGCAGTGCACGACTATCCAGTTCGACTTCAACCTGCCGGAGCGGTTCGACGTCACCTACATCGGGGAGGACGGGCGAGAGCACCGGCCGTACATGGTGCACCGGGCGCTGATGGGCTCCATGGAGCGTTTCTTCGGCGTCCTCATCGAGCACTACGCGGGGGCGTTTCCCCTGTGGCTGGCGCCGGTGCAGGCGGCGGTGATCCCCATCGCCGACCGCCACCTCGAGTATGCGCGCAAGGTGGCCGACAGTCTGCGGGCGGCGGGACTGCGGGCGGAGGTGGATGACCGGGGGGAGCGGATGCAGGCCAAGATCCGGGACGCGCAACTACAGAAAATCGCCTACATGCTGGTAGTGGGGGACCGAGAGGCCGAAGCCGGGGCCGTAGCGGTGCGGCTGCGCAGCGGCGAGGACCTGGGGGCGCGGCCCCTGCCGGAGGTCATCGCGCGTATGCGGGCGGAGGTGGAGGAGAAACGGTAGGGAGTCGGAGGTAGGAGGTAGGAGGTTGGACAAGCGAATCGGGCTCTGTAGCATGTGCGTGTTTGCGCGGGTAGTGACCAGCGCAAGAGGTAGCCGTTTCCGCCTGTGCCGCCTATCGCGCACCGATCCCAGCTTCGTCAGGTACCCGCGCCTGCCGGTGCTTGAATGTGAAGGCTACCAGGCGGTGACACAGGGGTCTGGAGCGGACGGCGACGCAAGCCGTGGTGAGGTGATGGAGAAAGGATAGACTTGTCGCCCAACCGTAACATCACGTCGCTTGCGGGGGCTCTGGGGGTATGGTACAAGGGAGCCAGTATAAGCTTTCGCTTTGGGCAGTATAGAAAACATCTAGTGTAGGCGAGCCGTGTTCAAGAAACTTCTCATAGCCAACCGAGGGGAGATCGCCCTGCGCATCGTGCGGGCCTGCCGCGAGTTGGGGATCACCGCTGTGGCCGTCTATTCGGAGGCGGACCGCAATTCGCTGCACGTCCGCCACGCCGACGAGGCGTATCTCATTGGGTCTGCCCCGGCGGCCGACAGCTACCTGAACGCGCCTCGCATCCTGGAGGTGGCCCGCAGGGCCAGGGTCGACGCGATCCACCCGGGGTACGGCTTCCTGGCGGAGAACGCCGATTTTGCCGAAGCCTGCGGGCAGGCCGGCATCGTCTTTGTGGGGCCGTCACCACGGTCGATACGAATGATGGGCGACAAGGTCCAGGCGCGAAAGGCGATGCAGGAGGCCGGCCTGCCGGTGGTGCCGGGCAGCAAAGAGCTGACGTCGAAGAAGCGGGCGGCCGCCGAGGCGACCGGGATCGGCTACCCGATCCTGATCAAGGCGACGGCCGGCGGCGGCGGCAAGGGCATCCGGACGGTCTACCGGCCGGAGGAGCTGCCGATGGCCCTGGAGGCCGCCAGCCAGGAGGCCGCCTCGGCCTTTGGCCACGGCGCCCTGTACCTGGAGAAGTTCCTGGAGCCGGTGCGACATGTCGAGGTGCAGATCATCGCTGACGGCCAAGGCAACGTCGTCTCCCTGGGGGAGCGCGAATGCTCCATCCAGCGGCGGCATCAGAAGATGATCGAAGAGGCGCCGTCCACGGCCGTCGGGGCGCGTCTGCGAGCGCGGCTGAACGAGATGGCGATGGCGGCGGCGCGGGCCGTGGGCTACACCAGCGTGGGCACCCTGGAGTTCCTCATCGATCGCAAAGGGACGGTGAACTTCCTGGAGATGAACACCCGGCTCCAGGTGGAGCACCCGATAACGGAGATGGTGACGGGGGTGGACATGGTGGCGGACCAGATCCGCGTGGCCGCGGGCGAGCCGTTGCCGTACCGGCAGGCCGATATCCGGGTGCAGGGCTGGGCCATCGAGTGCCGCGTGGCGGCCGAAGACCCCTTCAACAACTTCCTGCCCTCGGTGGGGACGGTGAGCTTCGTGACGGTGCCCGGCGGACCGGGCGTGCGGGTGGACTCGGCGCTGTACGACGGACTGGAGATCTCATACTACTATGACCCGCTGATCGCCAAGCTGTGCACCTGGGGCCGCGACCGGTCGGAGGCGATCCAGCGGATGCGCCGGGCCCTGCGCGAGTTCAAGATCGTGGGGGTGAGCACGAACATTCCCTTCCACCTCCAGGTTATGGAGAACGCCCACTTTCAGGCGGGCAAGCTGGACACCCGCTTTGTGGAGAAACACTTCCGGCCGCAGCAGGAAAACGGCCTGAACGAGGAGCGGGTGGCGCTGCTGGCGGCGGCGCTGCTGGCCCACCGACACCGCCGCGCCAGCCGTTGGGCGCCCGCGCGGGCCGCCCCGGCCAGTAGCTGGCGGCTGCGGGGGCGCTCCCTGAGTGCCGCCCGCGGTCGCTGGGCGGAAGGGAGGCAGAGGTGGGGGAACGGTACCTAGTGCGGCTGGGGTACGAGCTAAAGGAGATCGAGATAGAGGAAGACGACGGCGGCCTGCGGGCGAAGGTGGATGGGGAGTGGCGAGAGGCGAAGCTGGAGCAGGTGGGTAGCACGTCCCTCTATGCGCTGCTCGTCGACGACCATCCGTACGAACTGTTCGCCGTGGAGCGGGCAGAGGGCTACGATATCGTTATCGGCTGGGACCGTTACCCGGTGGCGGTGGGTGCGCGCGGGCGCCGGCCCCTGCCGGTTCCGCCGGGCCCGCAGGTCACGGAGCGGGAGGAGGCCGGCGGCTGGGTGGTGCTGTCGCCGATGACGGGGGTCGTCCTGGACCTGTACGTGAGGCCGGGCGACCCGGTGAGCGAGGGGGACGTGCTCATGGTCATTGAGGCGATGAAGATGAACAACGAGCTACGGGCCCAGCGCTCCGGGACGGTCGGAGAGGTCTATGTCAGGAAGGGCCAGCGGGTCGAGCAGGGGTCTTCCCTGTTGCTGCTGTCCCAGCGTTGAAGAAGCGCCGCTGTTGTGGTATATTCGCAGGTAATCGTGGCGGCAACGTTCACTAAGAGGGGTTAGCCTATCCTCCGCGAGCTTCGGATTAACGAACGGATCCGGGTGAGAGAGGTCCGTGTCATAGGGGCGATCGGAGAGAACGTGGGGGTCGTGTCGCTGGCAGACGCCCTCACGGCCGCCAGGACGGCCGGACTCGATCTGGTCGAGGTGGATCCCAACGGTAACCCTCCAGTCTGCCGGATACTGGACTACGGGAAGTGGAAGTACCAGCAGGCGAAGAAGGAGCGGGACGCCCGGAAGCACCAGCGGGGCACGATGATCCATGAGGTGCGGATGCGGCCCCGCATCGGCCAGCACGACATGGACCTGAAGGTGCGCACGGTGGAGCGGCTGTTGGCGGAGGGGGATAAGGTGAAGCTTTCGGTGATGTTCCGCGGGCGGGAAATGTCGCACCCGGAGATCGGCCAGGAGGTGCTGAACCGGGCCCTGGTACGGCTGTTGGAGGTATCGACGGTGGAGAAGCCCGCGTCCATGGAGGGGCGGTTCTTGACGGTGATCCTGACGCCGACGGTCAAGAAGGCGGCCAAGCCCAAGCCTGAGGAGCAGGAGCCTGAGGAGCAGGAGGTAGAGGAGCCGGTTGGCTAAGTACAAGATCAAAACACATTCGGGGGCAAAGCGCCGCTTCTACATAAGCGGCAGGGGCAAACTCCTGATGAGGAAGTGCCACGTCAATCACATGCGGCGGAAGAAGCGGGGCGGCACCCTGCGGCTGTTCGGCGGGAAGCTGCCGGTCTCTCCGCATGACGTCAAGCGCATCCGCCGGCTGATGCCGTACGCCGGGTAGATAGAGGGGAGAGGGAGTTGTCCAGGGTTAAAGGCGGGACGGTAGCCCGCAGGCGGCACAAGAAGATCATTAAGATGGCCAAGGGCCACCGGGGCAGCCGCCACAAGCTGTTCCGCCAGGCCAACGAGTCGGTGATGCACGCGCTCCAGTACGCATATGAGCACCGCCGAGACCGGAAGGGGCAGTTCCGGCAGCTGTGGATCGCCCGCATCAATGCTGCGGCGCGTCTGAACGGGCTCAGCTATTCCAAGTTGATGGACGGCCTGAAGAAGGCCACTGTGGAGATCGACCGTAAGGTGCTGGCCGACCTGGCTGTGCGCGACGACGCCGCCTTCGCAAGGCTGGCAGAGACGGCCAAGGGGGCACTGGGCGGCTAGCTAAGGGCAGGCGAATTACAGCGGGCGGGCGGTACTACTCCGCCCGTTTTTTTGGTTCTGAGTAGACCGGCGCGACAGCGGCTAAGGTGTTGCGAGAGGCGTGCTGTTGCGGCCCCGCGATCCGCTCACGTTCTGGGTTCGGCGCCGAGTTCCCGCTTCAAGCGCTCCAGGATGCGCTGGCGCTGGCGGCTGACCTCGGCGTCGGTGAGAGTGCGGTCCGGGGCCTGGAAGGAGACGGAGAAGGCCAGGGACTTCCTGCCGGCGGGCACCGGCGGCCCGGTGTAGACGTCGAAAAGAGAAGCGGCGCGTACCAGGGGAGAGCTTTCGATGATGCTGCTGGCCCTGGCCGCCGGCACGTCCTCAGGGACGATGATGGCCAGGTCCTCTTCCAGGGAGGGGTAGGCGGGCACCGGTTGGTAGTGTACGGTATCCGGCACGTGGGGCAGCAGGGCGTCCAGGTCCAGCTCAACCATGGCGACATCGGCCTGGATGTCGAAGGCGGCTGCCACGCTGGGGTGTACCTGACCCAGCAGCCCGACGCGCTGCCCGCTGACGAGCACGGCGGCGGTGCGGCCGGGTATATAGGCGTAGTCGACGGCCTCCTCAAATTCGGCCGGCACCTTTAGTTCGCCGAGCAGGTGCTCGAGGTGCGCCTTGGCGTCATAGAAGCCGGCAGGGTCCCCCGTCGGCTGACCCCAGCGATCGGCCCGGCGGCCGCTCAGGACGGCGCACACGGTCTCGATCTCCTGCGGTAGGTCGTCCGGCTGGGGCAGATAGACCCGGGCAGCCTCGAATAGAGCAATGAGGCCCGAGTTGGGCCTAACGTTAGCGGCTAAGGTCTCCAGCAGAGAGGCCCGCAGCGTCGTGCGGGCGTACTCCAGTTCGCGGCTCATGGGGTTGGCGATCCGCAGCGGCCGGTTGGTGGCCAGTTCCTCCGGATCCAGCACCTTGGCCAGCCTGTCGAGACTCGTGAGCGAGTAGCTGAGCGTCTCCTGGAGACCTGCCGCCACAAGAATGTCGCGGACACGTTCGCGCAGTCGGTAACGGGGCTGTGGCCAGGCCGGCGGCAGCCCTCCACGAAGGAGCGTGGTTGGGAGCTGGTCGTAGCCGATGATTCGGGCCACCTCTTCGATGACATCGTCGGCGATGGTGACGTCGGTGCGCCAGTAGGGGACGCGGACGACGAAGCGGTCCGGCGGGACCCACCGGCAGCCGAAGCCCAGGGAGGAGAGGACCTGTCTTACCTGCCCCGTTGGTACGTCGACCCCCAGGATGCGGAAGAGCCGCTCCTGCGTCAGGGTGACCCGTAGCTCCTTCTGTTTGCCGGGAAACGCGTCGATAGTCCCCTGGGCGGCTCGCCCTCCGCACAGCTCCACCATCAGCTTGACGGCCCGCTGAGCGGCTATGGGCGGCAGCAGCGGGCTGAGGCCCTTCTCGAACCGGATGGAGGCGTCTGTGCGGACCTTCAGGGCCTGGCTGGTGCGTCGAATGTTGGGTGCGTGAAAGTTAGCCGATTCCAAGAGCACGGTCGTCGTGCGCAGGTCCACCTCGCTGTCCAGGCCGCCCATCAAGCCGGCTACGGCCAGCGGCCGGTCGCTGCCGGCGATGAGCAGTATCTCGCGCGATAGCTCGCGCTCGCTGCCGTCCAGGAGGAGGAGCTTTTCGCCCTGGTTTGCGCGCCGGACGACGACCTGGCCCTTGCGGAGCTTGCTGTAGTCGAAGGCGTGCAGGGGCTGGCCCAGCTCCAGCATGACGTAGTTGGTTATGTCGACCACGTTGTTGATGGGCCGCATGCCGGCGGCGATGAGGCGCTCCTGGAGCCAGGCGGGCGACTCGGTCACTTTGATGCCCTCGATGAGGGCGGCGCAGTATCTTGGACAGAGGTCAGGGTCGCGGATCTCCACTTGGACGCGGCCCTTGATAGGCGGGCCGGCCTCTTCGTGCTCGATGGAGGGGTCGCGGACGAGCTGGCCGCTGAGGGCGGCGACCTCGCGGGCTACCCCCACGACGCTAAGGAGGTCGGGCCGGTTGGGCGTGAGGTCGAGGTCGAAGATCACCTCGCCGAGGATCGAGGCGAGGGGCTGGCCCACGGGAGCCTCGGCGTCCAAGACCAGGATCCCTTCATGGTAGTCCGAGAGGCCGAGCTCTTTTTCGGAGCAGATCATGCCGGCGGACTCCACGCCGCGGATGACGGCCGGCTTGAGGACAGTGGGCTGGCCGGTATGCCCGTCGATGAGCCTGGTACCCGCGCGGGCGAAGGGCACCTTCTGCCCCGCCGCAACGTTCGGAGCACCACAGACTACAGTCTGGCGCTGGCCGCCGCCGAGATCCACGGTGGCCAGGACGAGACGGTCGGCGTGGGGGTGACGCGAGACGTCCGCCACTTGGGCGACGGTGACGCCCTCCCAGTCGCCGCCGGAGGAGATGATCTCGCCGACCTCCGCGCCGGCTATGGTGAGGCGTCTGGCCAACTCTTGCGGGCCCAGGGTCAGGTCTACGTATTCCGACAGCCAGCGGAGAGGGACTCGCATGCCGACCTCAGAACTGGTGCAAGAAACGGAGGTCGTTCTGGTAGAACAGGCGGATGTCCTCCACGCCGTGGCGCAGCATGGCCACGCGCTCGACGCCCAGGCCAAAGGCGAAGCCCGTGTAGCGGTCGGGGTCGTAGCCGACGCTGGCGATGATCTCAGGGTGGACCATGCCGGCGCCCAGGATCTCGATCCAGCCGCTGCGGCCGCAGGTGCGGCAGCCTTCGCCGCGGCAGATGAAGCAGTCGATACGGAGCTCCATGCCCGGTTCGACGAAGGGGAAGTAGTCGCAGCGGAAGGCCACCTTTCGCTCCGGGCCGAAGATACGGTGTGCGAACTCGGCCAGGGTACCCTTGAGGTCGGCCATGCTGATGCCCTCGTCGACCGCCAGTCCTTCCACCTGAACCATCATCCATTCGTGGGTGGGGTCCGTGGCCTCGAACCGGTAGCACCTCCCTGGGACGACAACGCGGATGGGCGGCTGGGACTGCTCCATGACGCGGATCTGATTGGGGGAGGTGTGGGTGCGTAGGAGCATGGGGCGCTGGCCGTCCCGTTCATAGTCGATCCACAGGGTGTCCCACATGTCGCGGGCAGGGTGATCGGGAGGGATACGCAGCGCCTGGAAGTTGTAGCGGTCCCACTCGACCTCCGGCCCCTCCACGACCTGGAAGCCCATGCTGACGAAGGCCGCCAGGATATCGCGGAGGGTCTGGGT
>Ga0105164_10002853_pt1 | contig 10606 bp, 8 predicted proteins | sample VDWuncwatermetaG_FD_89674 | JGI IMG/M metagenome (GOLD analysis project Ga0105164, IMG submission 89674) | Wastewater microbial communities from Netherlands to study Microbial Dark Matter (Phase II) - VDW unchlorinated drinking water | ecosystem: Environmental > Aquatic > Freshwater > Drinking... | reverse complement strand
ACCCACCCCTAACCCCTCCCAAGAGGGGAATAATCCATGCCACCCTGTAACCCGCATAAATAAAATGAAATTTCTTATGCAGTCAAGTTAAGGCACAGGAAAATCAGTTTGTCGTTCGACTGACCATTCGACAAGCGTTCGACGGAGCTCACGCAGAAGTCTCAGGATGCATAGTGAGCTGCAAGCTTGTCGAGTAGTCGAACTATAGTATTACCTTGTAAAAACTTCTTTCCCCCATTTTCATGAGGGCAAGTTTTGGGAAGTATTTTACACCCTCCTGTGTCCCCCCTTGCGAAGGGGGGAAAGAGAGGGGTCTTTTGGTTGCGGTTTTGTTGCGCTATGCATTTATGTTAAGTATCTTCAGTTACACTTCGACTTCGCTTCCTTCGGCTTCGCTCAGGATAACGTCATTCCGAGCGGAGTCGAGGAATCAAATTTAATGTTTAGGAATTTCAATCTTTTGTGATTCCCCTCTAGAAAGAGGGGATAAAGGGGTGTGTAAGTTTGCCACAACACACCCCCAGCCCCTCTTTCTAGAGGGGAGTTTAAAAGTCGCCGAAGGCTTAATTTAACGTATAGGAATTCCGAAGTTCGTAGCATAGCAATTAAACAACCCCCTAAATCCCCCTTTTTTAAGGGGGACTTTTACGGCAGGGAGCCTAACTTAATGACATGGATGAATTGCCCCTACCGGTTGTATACAAATGTTGATTTTTGGAACTTTTTAGACAGCCCCTTGCCGAACCATTACAACGAAGTCCCTCTTTGTTAATGCGTTCACTATAGATTCCTCGGCTCCGCTCGGAATGACGTCACGTAGAAGGGAATTGGGTGGGATTACAAGGGAAAACTAAGGTAGCAATTACTGCGTTACGATTCAAACAGATACCGCCTTGCCTACCCTAAGGAAGATGAGTCTAAACTCAGGATTATCTATTTTAAGACACCGTTTAACGGCCTCAACATAAATCTCTTTCTGGTAACGGTATTTTTCTGCTTGTGCCGCAAGATCGGTTGTTTTAACGCGATCCGTCTTATAATCAGCGATAATAATACGGCTGCCTATTTTATAGAGGACATCAATTGCGCCCCGCATGACCTGCCCATTCCACCTGAGCAAGACGGGCGCCTCCCGCCCAAGAATCTCCGCGTCTTGTAACTCTCTGTATGCCTCTGAGTCAAGGAAGGCAGAGAGTATCTTTACTGCCTCTGCTTTTAAAAACTCCACGTCTTGAATTTGCATAGTATCAAGTAAAATTTCTTTCAGTCTTGCAACCTCGTCTCCTCCTTTCAAATGAGAAGACATGGGAATGTTTTCACGGTAATTTATGTAATCGCTTCCTTGAGCAGTTACGCTGCCTTTATCTCTTTCAAGGGCAATAACCCATTTCGCAGCTAATTCAACCGATTTCTGGAGCTCCTCTCGCGTTCCATGGAAATCCCATCCCTCCAGCGTACGGTGGCAAACAGAGCCAATCAATGCAGCGTGTTTTAGGTGAACCGAGGAAATCTCTTCCACACTGTCTGGGATATGCGGCATATCTCGTATTATTGCCTCTTCGTCAGCCATGGTGGATGGAGAAACAAAGAGCGGTGTCTGGACTGCCTCGGCCATTATGTCCTCTCGTTTTTTCCATATTTCTACAAACGATTCCCAATTAGCGTCCATTTCCTTTTCTTTGGGAGGTTTCGATGGACGGTGTATGCCGTCAAACCTGAAACGTTCTACAAAGACCTCAGCATTTCCTAAAGGAACCTTCTTTACATCTTCATCCCCAAGCTGAATATCTGCGGCATCCATCAGGGCTTGTGTAATCAGTCCCATATAGGATTTGTCATCGTCCTTCACGGAACCTGTAAGGATCAGCCGTTCCTTTGCCCTGGTCATTGCCACATACAGGACGCGTTTCTCCTCCTCCCACGAACGGGCATTTAACTTTTTTTCAATTACGATGCTCTGAAGATTCCGCACTTGTTGACTCCCCCTGCCAATAACAATACCAGTTGTGGACGTAGACCAATCAAATATCGCCGAGTCCAGCGCCTCTTTGTCATTTCTTACCTCACCATGCAAATTGCCAAGAATGACAACGGGGAATTCCAATCCCTTCGATTTATGGATGGTCAAGATTTTCACGACATCCAATGTCTCATCCGAAAGAGGGCTTTCCCCTTCCTCTCTAGCCTCCTTTATACGCATTGTGATACGGTCTATAAAAGTCTTTAAGGAAATACCCTCTGCTTGCTCCATGTCACATGCCATCTGGTAAAGCTTCCAGAGGTTTGCCAGCTTCTGTTCACCATGCCAGGCAGAGGCTGTAATCTCAGCAATATGAGTTCCGTCCATAATCTCTGCAATGAGTTGAGAAACAGGAAGTATGCCTGCGCGCACACGGATTTTTCTCAAAAAATTATAGAAGTATTCCACAACAACTTTGAAATCAGAAGAAAATTCCCCTTGTTCCCCTTTGCTAATCCCACTAAAACTCCCTTTATGAAAGGGGGACTGAGGGGGATTATTTTCATTGTTCTTTACGTCATGACAAGACACAAACATCTTACTTGAAATATCCTTCCGGTAATCCAAAAGATGATTCATCTTAAGTTCATATATCTCACGATCTGTTAAGCCAACAATCGGTGAGCGTAGTACGCCTGCGAGGGCAATTGTGTCATAGGGATTTTCTATGATGCGCAGGAGGTTAATAAAATCAAGGATCTCCTGGGTGGTATAGAAGTACTTTTCACCTTCTACAATATAAGGAATACCATATCGTTTAAAGGCCTCAACATAGGGTCTTACCTGTGTAAATGCCCGTAGAAGCAATGCCGCATCCTTGTATTTAAGCCTATGAAGCCCTTTTCCCGCTTTATCTTCTATGGCTTCGTTATCCACGTGTTTTGTAATCCATCGTGCAATCCACTCGGCTTCCGCCTCTCTTGCCTCGTCTGCCTTGAGTTCTTTTCCTTCTTTATCAGAGACGAGGACAACCTCAACTTTTTGAGAGGCGTATTTTTGGGGACGGTTGGCATGGATAGAGACGTAGCAAGGTTGTAAACCGGGCTGTTCCACCATAATCCTTCCGTCAAAGAGCTGATTTACAGCTTCGATGATACCGGAATGGCTCCTGAAATTCTCCCGCAATTTCAGTGTTTCATCCTGTCCGCAAACCTGTTTCACCACTTGTTCATATGCCTCGATGTCCGCCCTGCGGAAGGCATAAATGGACTGCTTGGGATCGCCCACAATAAAAAGCTTTCCTGGTTCAAGAGCAACTTTACGGGCTTCTTTGCCATAATGTCCTAAAGCCTCGGAGAGAAAAAGAACGATTTCATATTGGACCGGGTCTGTATCCTGAAATTCATCAACAAGTATAGCCCTGAACTCGTTCTTAAGTTTCTCACGAATGTAACGATATTCCCTATTTTGCAGCAAGTCCCTTGTAAGGGTAAGGAGTCCATCAAAGGATATATACCCCTGAGATAAATATGTTTGCCGAAATATTTTTGCAAAAGGCAGAATGCGGCACACTACAGTCTTTACAAATTCCTCATCAACAGCCTTTAACTTCTTTAATAGGACATGGCACTCTTTTACTAGCGCTCGTGCGGTTGCAAATCCTTCGCCTGTCCAACCCGTCTCTGCTTTAGAAGCTTCTTTATCAAGGTCATATTCTAAATTATTAGGATACCCGAAACCCTGCTTTTTTACCGCATCAAAGATCTTTAATAGTTCTTGTAATTGTACGAGAAGGTTATTGTCGGGCTTTTCACAGCAGGGAATAGTACGAAGAATCTTATTAAACAAAGGCTCTATGATGGATTGGATGCCCAAACTATTATCTAACGTTGACGCAAGAGAAGCCATGGGAATGGTAAATTCTGATAATCGTTTTGCTAGTTCCTTGAGCGACTCGATGTCCAATCGCCTCAGGACACCCTTCCAGACGTTGGCATTGGGCGAAGCAAGGACAAGTTCCGCGTCCAGCCACTTCGTCCATTCTTTATCAAATAGCTCATCAAAAATATCCCCTTCATCCACCACAAATCCAGGCACTACCCCTGATTCAATAGGATAGAGACGCAGGATATAGGCGGCAAAGCTGTGAATAGTTCCGATAAGGGCCTTGTCCATATCCTCCAGGGACTTCCTCGCACGGCGTTCAATCTCACGATATGTTGTCTGGTAAGTATCACGGATGTGCGCAAGAAATTCTTCCCCTTTTATTTTTTCTTCTGACGCTGCATTCCCATTGATAACGGCAACAATTTTCTCCAGTTCATCCATCAGCCGAACCTTCAAATCGCTGGCCGCCTTCTCCGTAAAAGTCATGGCTGCTATTTTGAGGATGGGGCTTTCTTCTGCTTGAAACCTTTTGTGGCCTAAGAGCAAGTGCAACATGCGATTCACCAGAAGCGTGGTCTTGCCCGTTCCAGCGCCAGCCGTCACGACAATATTTCTATCCTGCTCAGATACGGCAAGTTCCCTTACATCGTTATCAATAGGCTTTGACATTTTATTAAATGAGTGAACTTATAACCGACTCTCTTTCCACTCCTTCGCAAGGAGGAAATCGGAAGGATGTTATTTCTGCACCTCCCCTTAGTCCCCTCCTTCGCAAGGAGGGGATGAAGGGGAGGTCTTCCATAGACTATTTACCATATTGGTTATGAACACGAAACCCGCTTAAATAAAATGAATTTTCCTCTACGATTTAACTATTTTTTAAATTGTGAAGAGGAAGCAGGCTGCGATTTTATTTCGGCTATGTAATCTATGCTTTTACGTGATAGATATGAGTATGACGTGAGAATTTACCTACGAAAGTTTTTTGAATTTTTCCCGCACCTCATCCATCTTCCCGCAGGTCATCTTCCCCTCCGGACACTTGCTATTTACGCAACCCGGACCTGCATCCTTAAAGATGTGAGGAGAAACTTTTTTGACCAATCGAAGCATCTCTATTGCCATAGCCCTTATTTCCCACTGGGCGCGATTACAGCAGCGCACACGGAAGAAGTGTAACAGTTCACGGGCGTTCATAGTAATAATAATCTTCGTTTCTGCAGCATTTGGCAATAAAAACCTGGCGTCCTCAAAAGCGCTTTCTCCGCCATTTCCAAGCATTTCCACCAACTCATCATACCATTTTTGAAGAATTTTCATTTTTTTGACAAACCACTTCTTCTTACCTATTTTTTCTATACTGGGCGGCACAACGAAATCGAACCCTCCCGTTTTCTTGCTGTGCTGTCCCACATATCGCTGGCTCTGCTGTGAATAAGAAGCCAGGCGATGTCGGACAATTTGGTGAGAACAAGCACGAGAGACACCTTCCACACCAAAGGTGAAGATAATGTGTTCGATAGGTGAAAGGTGCCGCATATCAATCAACTTTTCAATAAAATTTGCCTGATCCTTGCTTGCGACCTGCTTTTTTAGCTCATCAACCGAAACCGGACTATAGCAGAGCTTGGCTGCCTGAGATACCATTTCTTCGGGATTGGGCGTGTATCGTAATAGTATGACGTTTAATTTGGATTCTGGCATACGTTTATTACCAAAAATGAAATTAGGAATAAACTAAAATTCAATACCCTTTTGCGCCTTAACGCCTTTTTTATAAGGGTGTTTGACTTCCCGCATCTCAGTAACTATATCGCCCACCTCAATAATCTTATCGTGGGCATTGCGTCCTGTAAGAATTACATTTAATCTCTTGGGCCTCTCCTTTAAAATCAAAATTACTTCTTCAACATTTAAGAGCCCATAATCAATCACATTATTAATTTCGTCCAGGATTATCGTATCATACAAGTCTGAAAAAATCTCCTGCTTCGCATAATCCCAGGATACTCTGGCATTTTCAAGGGTTGACTCAGCATGTTCTCCTTTTCGTGTTTTGACAAATCCCTGCCCCAACTGAATAATCTTAAAATTCGGCTCTAATCGTTTTACCGCATCCAGTTCACCTGTGTGCCATGACCCCTTGATAAACTGGAGCATGAGCACTTTCATGCCGTGTCCAACAGCCCTAAGGCCAAGACCTAATGCCGCAGTGGTCTTACCCTTCCCGTTACCGGTATTTACTATGATTAGTCCATTTCCCATCTTGCTTCCCTTTGTCAAATTCCGAGCCGTAGAACATTTAAAAGATTATATTAATCAGGAATTAAAGTCAAGAATATTGAAGCATGTTATCGGTAACAGCAATAATCAAGCAGACAAATCTCCCCACAGCCTCTCTTTCGCAAGGACGGGATGAAGGGGAGATTTGTCAATTTATTTTTGTCATTCACGACAATTTAAATCGTTTCCCGTAATCTTTAACGATCCCTAAAATACATTGACAATCGATTGTGTAATACGTAATATCACTCACCTACTGGAGAACATTTTTAGATTGTTTTATGTTTGTAAAAATGAAATGCGTTTAAGAAAGGGGTTTATATGTCAGAAATCAAAGAATGCGACCTGCCTGGCATAGGTAAAAAATTTACCTTGCAACTGGATTCGGGCGACAAATTGGTCATAGTAATTCATTCGTCAGGAGAGCGGGAGGTCTTTAAATTTATCAAAGACAAAGATGAGCCTTCTTCGGTAACCGCACTCAATGATGAAGAAGCGCGCCAAATTGGCGCAATCCTGTCCGGAACCTATTTCCAACCGGTTCTTGAAGAAGAACAAAAGTTGACGATGAAAAATGTAACTATGGAATGGATCAAAGTCGTAACTGACTCAACATTAGCCAATAAAAAGATCAAAGAGTTAAACATCAGAAAAACGACAGGGGTATCAATTACCACGATTATTAGAGGCGAGACAGTAATACCCAATCCCTCCCCTGGTGAAGTTGTTAAACCACTTGATACCCTTATCATTGTAGGCAACAATGAACAGATTAAAAATTTTATATCCACCTTTGAAATCAAACAACGTTTAGAAAATGATCGTCAATGAAAGCGTCCTATCATTAGGCATTTCCCTCCTCGCCTTATTTTGTGCAGGCTTCTTAGCCACCAAGATCAACCAATCCCTTATCGCTGTATTTATCGTAGTCGGCATGATCCTTCAGAATTTTTTCCCTGTTACGATCATTACGGAATTTATCGCCACCCTTGGCGTTATCTTTATGCTGTTTATGTTCGGTTTGGAATTTTCAGTTGGTGGTCTCGTCCAGAACCAGCGAAAGATATTTTATACAGGGATTTATGATTTCTTATTTAACTTTCCGCTTGGCATGCTTCTCGGCTGGTTGTTGGGGTACGATCTAGTAAAATCACTTCTACTGGGAGGGATTATTTATGTTACAAGCTCCGTGATTGTGGCAAAATCCATTATCGATTTGAAACGTTCAGCAAATCCGGAGACTGAACACCTCCTTAACATCCTCATTTTTGAAGATATGTTTATCGCTATATTCATGGCATTCATTGTAGGTATTATTAATTATGGTCACATCGACGCAAAAAATACCTTCCTGGTCATGTTAAAGACCTCCGCTTATTTTATGTTTTTTATAATACTCGCCAGAACCTCAAAAAAATTTATTGACAGGATCATTGATATTGAACATGCGGAATTGTTTGTAATCTTGATCCTTTCGATCATCGTGCTCTCGGCAGGCGCCGCATCAAAAATAGGGCTTTCTGAGGCAATTGGAGCTTTCCTTGCCGGACTCCTGCTATCTGAGACAAAGCAAAGGCATAGAATTTCAGAGGCAATTAAACCCTTTCAACAATTTTCCACAGCAATTTTCTTTGTAGTATTTGGGATGTCAATTGATTACAAACATGTTGCAAGCCTGATCCCTATTGGAATATTTATCTTTATCGTCTCTTCTTTCAGCAAAGTTTATGGCGGTTATTTCATTGGGAAAAAATATGCTCTAAGCAAAAAGGCTGGATTAAGACTTGGTTTCAGTTTGATTCCCAGGGGAGAATTCTCGATTATCTTAGCCGGGGTTATTACCATGAATCACGCATTGCCTTACCCCCTAAAATCTCTTACCGGCGTCTATGTATTGCTATCCGCCATTCTCGGAAGTATCCTAATGAAGGAATCGGACTGGTTTATCAAATGGTTCATTGAAAGGAAGGATAAGCAAACGGATAGAAATGTATAAGTTGCCTTGTTTTAGCCGAAAAAGCTGCCTGATTACACAAACCTCACAGAAACTATTCTATCCTGGCTTACTGTAGAACCCTCTTGCCTATTCTGTATCTTAATGACATTAATAGTTCTCTCAGCATCAACCATTTGTCTTCTAATGCCCACATCTGGAAAGGAATCACGCACCCACATCGCAAGCAGTCGGCCTGTGGGCCCATCATGCAGGGTTTTTTTATCTGACCCTGCGGATCAAGGCAAAAGGATACCTCTTTAAAGATGCAATTCCTCGTAATCTCTTTACACCTATCGGACTTCATCAGCTTAAGAACAAGACTGGGAACACCTATAAAATCACCATATTTTTCTTCTTTTAATCTCAGTAACTTGTCTAATATTTCGTCGCGCAATTTCCACCCAGGCCAGAGGTCGTCATTTTTCAATCCCTTTATGGGCGTATGTATTTGGAACAAACATCCTTTAACGCCAACATCTTTCCATTCCTCTACGAAATATTCGATCTCTTCATAATTCATCTTATTAATCACCATCGAGACAAGTATCTTTAGTTCCGGCCTGTTCGCATGTTTTTTTACCCTTTCATGGCTGCCTTTCCCTCGAATAGCATCGTGCGTATCCTTCTTTCCATCCACAGACATGTAGAAATTTACATCCGGCCAATTGGGAAGCTCGATCGTACCGTTCGTGGCAACCAGATTCGACTTGAAGTATTTCATACCACGTTCTATCAACTCTTTTCTCAATAACGGCTCACCACCGATCCAAGAACACTGATAAAATGGGAAATCCGTTTCTTTTAGGCTTTCAAGTTTTTCTATCCATTCATCATCTGTAAGCTCTGGCCTCTCTTCATAATCGTGCGCATAAAAATAGCAGTGTTTACAGCGCAAGTTACAGCGATTGGTAATATCAATCGCCCCGATTGCGCCCTTGGGCTTACCAAAGATATCAAATTTACTCAAGTCATACAATTTAAAGAAAAACTTCGCCTTCTCTTTCCCTATCTTCTGGCAGGAATAATCAAATAGCCTGTCTCTAAACGTCCGCTTCGGACCGATTTGCTTCTTTTCCAAGGTATTAATCATTTTACATCTGAAAAATCAATTTTATATTTTTTCTGCCCATTCCTCGTCTTAATGACAATGGCAATACTTGCCTTGGGGTTTATTTTGTCGCATTGGAAAGTGCCATCTATGCTTTGTTTATTATCCTTGCGCTTCATGCCAAACGCTGTCTTTTGTGGTAATACATTATTTGTTCCTTGTACCAAAATGATTTGCGCATCCTCTGGAGTTTTAACCTCTTCATCAGAAGTAACCACGACAACATTGAAGGTAGTAGATGCTTCAATTTCTTTCATATCTTCAGGGGTGAGGGTCTTATCTTTCGTAGCCATCATGGCAGAAATAACTATCGTATGAATATATTTACTCATAATTATTCCTCCATCGCCCTTAGGATATTCGCCAAAGCAGGCTTTTTTCACAACAGGGCTGCCAAAAACCTCTTTCCCTTTATATTTTGAACCATATTCACTCGCTTCCTTAATTTGCTTTTCTGTTAGGTGCGCATCAAATGCATTTGACAGGACAGGTATTCCCAATATCGTTATACAAACTATACTCAAACACCACCCAATGGCACTCATAAAAGCTTCCTTTCTCGCAATCATAATTTGCGTATGTTTAGGCTTTATATTATTCCTCACATACCTTAAGAACTTTACCGGTAATCATGCTGATTTTTTCCCCGAGGTTTTTCATTTCCTTAAGCCCACCACGTCCGGAGGATTCATTAACCTTATCAACCAACACCTTTCTCCCATCAGTTAAGCGTAATAATACAAGGTATCTAATACAATTGTTCGGCATTGAATCTCGGATTTCTTTTGTAACTTCCACATTTTTTATCTTAGAAAACGCAAAGTTGTCCTCATCGTCAAAGAAAAGCGTTCTTCTAACCCTTGTTGTTACTTGTTCTATCTTCCCATCAATTGTAATCGTTTTGAAAAAGGAACCCAATACAAGCTTATTGGTAACCTTCTTATTGGTAACCTTCTTCTTCACTACCATGATTTCATACCTCCTTTTTCAATACTTAAAATTATTTTTTACGAATTAATTAGGGAATATATCAAATACGGTTTAGATAGTCAAAATTATTATTTTGATAAATTTGTTCCATCTACTTGCATGAGAAGACCTTAATAAACAGCCATAGTATGGTGGTTAAGATACTATAGTGGAAGTGAAAAATCAACTTTAAATGTCATTGAAGAGAAGATTAGGATATAAAAAAAGACAAGCTTCTCACATCTAGCACACTAAACGAGAAGCTTGTCTTTAAAATAAAACAAGGGTCTTGACTAGAACAGAGGGTAGCAATAAGCTTTGGACATAGTCAGGGCAATGAAAAACAAGTATGCAAACCGTTCAAAAGTTTCTGAGTCTAAAATCAGGCAATTGTTAAAGCATT
>Ga0105164_10002852_pt1 | contig 10607 bp, 6 predicted proteins | sample VDWuncwatermetaG_FD_89674 | JGI IMG/M metagenome (GOLD analysis project Ga0105164, IMG submission 89674) | Wastewater microbial communities from Netherlands to study Microbial Dark Matter (Phase II) - VDW unchlorinated drinking water | ecosystem: Environmental > Aquatic > Freshwater > Drinking... | reverse complement strand
CGTCAAAAAAGCCGTAGCCGCTGTCCACTGCGGCCGTTACTGCTTCGGTCGTTTCTTCCTCATTGAACAAGCCGAATCCCTGGATGGAATCAGGTTCCGCCGCCTGCTCCGGCGCCAGTGCCATGACCTCAATTTTCAACGCGCTTGCGGCGACGGCGAACTCGAACAATTCCCTGATTTCGGCTTCCGCCGCCGCCGTCGTCAGGTGCAGGCGCCAGCGTTGATCACCGCCCGTCTTTTTTTTGCTTTTCTGCGTGGATGGTTTTTCAATGATATCCAGTTGCCCCAGCTGGCCGGCCTCAGCCAACAGATTTTCGATTCTGGCTGCGCCATCGCTGGACGCGAACGTGATTTCCAGCGTGCGTTCCGCCGTGGCGGCGGCGGGCTGCGGCGCAGGCAATGCCGGTTTGTCGCCAGCTTGCGGATCGGTGGCAGCCAATTGATTCAAGGATTCGCAAATCGCCGTGGCGTCCTCCGCATCGGCCTCTCCCTCGCCGCGGTGCGCCGCCAGTTGCGCGCTGAGCACGTCGCCGGCCTTGAGAAAGACATCAATCATGTGCTGCGTCGGCTGGCGTACCTGGTTACGCAACTGGTCGAGCAGCGTCTCCAGTTGGTGGGTGACTTGCGTCATGTCGGTGAAGCCGAAAGTGCCGCTGCCGCCCTTGATCGAGTGCGCGGCGCGGAAGATCGCGTTGAGGTACTCCATGTCCGGCGCTTCGCAATTCAACTCCAGCAGCAGCGTCTCCATAGTCGCCAGGTGTTCCGCGGCCTCGTCGAAGAACACCTGGTAAAACTGGCTCATGTCTATGGTCATTGCAAACTCCTGTGAACGCGCCTTGCGCTCGTAACATTTTTGTACATGGCGACATAAACAATCCCGCCTTTTGGTGACATCCCAAAAAGTGTCATTCCGAGAGAAGCGAGGAATCTGCTTTTGAGGCTGGTCAAATATAACAGCAGATTCTTCGGCGCTTCGCACCTCTGAATGACATAGGGAGCTATCAAATTTGCCATGAATAATCAGGTAATAATTTTTTTCACGACCTCAAGCAGCCGCGCCGGATCGAACGGCTTCACCAGCCAGCCGGTTGCACCGGCGGCGCGGCCCTTGGTTTTCATTTCGTTACTCTCTTCCGTGGTCAGCATCAGGATCGGCACCGTCTTGTACGCGGGCAGCGCGCGCAATTCGCGGATCATGGTCAGCCCATCCATGATCGGCATGTTCTGATCGGTGAGCACCAGGTTGACCGGCTGCGCCTTGGCCTTGGCCTTGTTCAGGCCGTCACGCCCGTCCACTGCTTCCAGCACCTCGTAGCCGGCGCTCTTGAGCGTGAACGACACCATCTGTCGTATCGAAACTGAATCATCAACGGCCAGCACAATTTTTGCCATTACGGTTACTCCTTTTCAACCAAAATAATTCATTAGCCCGTTTTTCAATCGAAAATCCCGAAGAAAAACTGAACGCAGAGGAAGCAGAGGTAGCAGAGGGAGTGCCTATCTTTTCCCTGTCTTTCCTCTGATCCCTCTGTTACCTCTGTGTAAAATCCAATTTCATATCTGCAAAATTTTTAATGGATAATCCCGGGTTAATACAATTCAATCTCACCGCCAGACATTGAGGTCTGACGCACCGGCACCTTGTGCGCCGCTTCTTCAATGCCGCGCATGGCGGCTGCGGCCTGTGCCAATTCCGGTGGCGGCAACACCATTAGCACGCGCGTTTCCGCTGCTGTCACGCCGGCCGGGCACAGCACTCGCGACGCCAACCCGTTGACGCCGCTGATCGCGGCATTTATCCCATTCAGACGCTTGTGTACGTGACCCAGCAATTGCGTCACCATGTCCTGAAATTGCAGCGTCGTTATCGCGGCGCCGACGTCACGTTCCACTTGTTCGGTGATCTGCGCCAACTCCAGGGCGGAAACGGTCATGCCATGGCTGAGCGCCCCCACCTTTACCATGGCGCGCTCCACGTCGCGCTTGGATTGCAGCACGGTAATCATGTCTTGCGACGCCACTTTATTGATCGACTCCTCCGCGCTGAGCACCGTTGCATATACCGATTCGATCTTGTCGCGGATTTGCTGGCTGAAATGGCTGGTGCGGGCCGACAAGTCGCGCACCTCATCGGCCACCACCGCAAAGCCCCGTCCTGCCTCACCGGCGCGCGCCGCTTCTATGGCCGCGTTGAGCGCCAGCAGGTTGGTCTGCTTGGAGATGCCGTCGACCTCGCGCAGCAGCTCCTGCACCTGCCCGACCTGGCTCTGGATGGTGTCCATTCTCTCGACCAGTTGCATGGCGATGCGGCTGTTCTCCACTGAGGAATCCACAAAATGTTGCAGGATGGACGTCGTGTCAGTGAAAAAATCATTGAAATAAGTATCCACGCTGGAACCTGAAGCATCGTCCATATCTGTACCGGTGGTGATCTTCAACGCCAGCCGCTGTTGAGATCGCACGCCCTCGTTCAGCCCGGTGAAACTTGTGACCAGTTTCTCGATCGCGTCACTAAACAACTGCTGCGCCTGTTGCAACTCGGCGCCGGCGAGCCGCACCTGGTCGGCGGTCATTGCGCCGCAGCCATCCATCAATTGCCCCAGGCCATTGGCGCAGGCGATCTGCGGCTGCACGGCGGCCAGGTTCTGCGCCACGAGGCGAGTCAGCAAGCGCCGCCTGCTCAGATACGCAATACCGGCGCAGCCCGCTGCGATCAAGACAAAGCCAGCCGGCAGGGACCATGCCGCTTGCGCTGTCCACAAAAGCAAACCGATTACCGCCGCTGACAGCACCGCTCCCTGCCAAACCGTGTGCCCGAAATCAGAATTCATATTTTTGTCCGCCCTATGTGCGGCAGTTAACGACTCGCCCCGTGCACACTTTAGAAACAATATGGCCAGCCAGACGGCAGCGTAACGGCCAGGCATGAATGCTGAATAGGCGAACAGACCGGCAATTACCCTTCAATTCCCCAGCCGCGAAACATGTCCTCAAGGCTGCGCAATTGCTGCCGATACTTACAGAACAAAATTTCACCAGGAGGCAAGTATGAAAATGAACGTTCTCAATACAAATGGCAAAGCGCGAATCACCCTGCATGGCCGGTTTGATTTCAATACGCATCGTGATTTCAAATCATCCTGTGATTCCGTGCTTGGCGCCACCGATGTCGCCACGATAGAGATTGATTTTGGACAGGTTGTCTATCTCGACAGCTCGGCGCTGGGCATGCTGCTGCTGCTCAAGGAAAAGGCGGAACACGTCAATAAGTCGGTAACCCTGACCAATTGCCACGGTACCGTGCAACAGGTGCTGGAGATCGCTAATTTTGGCCGTTTGTTCACGATTCATTGAACCGCGCTTGTTTCGCTTTTCTCGACTTATGAGGACTGCTGAATTGACAATCATGAATTTTTAGAGGCGCCTGCATGAATCCACGGTTAACCGCGCTGGTGGTCGATGACTCGCCCGTTATGCGCACCTTGCTATCGGCTTATCTGCAGCAGATGGGCCACCATGCGTTGGCTGCCGAGAGCGGCGAACAGGCGATTGAGATTTTCGAGAAGTCACCGCCCGACTTGGTGTTGATGGACGTGATGATGCCGGGCATGGGCGGTTACAAGGCTGCCGCGCGCCTGAAAGAAATCAGTGGCGAACGCTGGATGCCGGTGATGTTTGTGACTGCCGATGATCGCGATGAGGCGTTCGTGCGCGGGCTCACCGCGGGCGGCGATTATTACCTCACCAAGCCGGTGCATTTCGCCTCGTTGCAGGCGCAAATCCTGGCGATCCAGCGCACCCTCCAGTTGCACCACGATATTGAAACCAAAAGACAGCAGCTCGAAGCGTACCGGCTGGCGAGCGAGCGTGAACGTGAGGTGGCCAGCGGCTTGATGCGAAAAATCGTCAATGCGGATCTGCTTAACGACCCGGCTTTGCAGTGGTGGCTCGCGCCGGCCGAGCAGTTCAGCGGTGACCTGATTGCGTGCGCGCGCAGCCCGCAAGGGAAATTGCACCTGATCCTTGCCGACGGCACGGGACATGGGCTCGCCGCCGCCGTCAATGTCATGCCTATCGTCGAGCCGTTCTACGCCATGACCGCGAAGGGGTTCGACCTGGGCATGATCGCGCAGGAACTCAACCAGAAAACTTGCAGTTGGCTGCCGGTTGAGCGCTTCATTGCGGCGACCCTGGTTGCGGTCGACTTCGGTAATGCATCGATCGAGGTTTGGAATGGCGGCAACCCGCCCTGCATCGTGCTCGACGGTGCCGGCAAGCTGGTGCATACGTTTGCGCCCAAACATCCGGCACTGGGGGTGATTGGCGTTCAGCGATTTGACACGGCCATCGAAGTGTTTCACTTTTCCAGCCCCTGCCAATTGATTGCGTACTCCGATGGCGCCATCATGAGCCGCGCCTGCGCGCATCAGAAGACGGGTGTTAATGGCGTGTTGGAGGCGCTGATAGACACTGCGCCGGAACAGCGCATGGAGCGGTTCAAGGCGCTGGTCGATGCGGGCGATCACGAGGACGATGTGACCGTGATGATGGTGGATTGTGTGCCGGCGCACGCTGCCAGGCACGCCGATGGCATTCCTGGCGCACCTCTCGCGTCACATCCGGGGGTGTGCAGCTTCAATCTCACGCTGGGCGCCGAGGAACTCCAATATCTCGACCCGGTGTCGCTGGCGCTCGATTTTGTCCAGCGGCTCAATGTGACACGCAGCCACCACGCAAAACTTTTCCTGCTGCTGTCCGAACTGATCACCAATGCAATCGACCACGGCCTGCTCAAGCTCGATTCCGCAATCAAGCAGGAACCCGACGGGCTTGATCGCTATTTGATGTTGCGCGGCGAGCGTTTGGCTGGCTTGACCACGGGGCAGATTGACCTGACGCTGGAATTGATTGCGCGGGAGGCGAAACCCGCATTGCGGGTTGCCCTTGCCGATTCCGGGGCGGGCTTTGATTACCGGCGGCAACTGGCGGCGCCGGGGGCGCCTGATCATGCTCATCCGCACGGTCGCGGCATCGCCTTGGTAAAAGCTTTATGCGCCAGCCTTGAGTATCGCGCCACCGGCAATCAGGTGGTCGCGGTGTACGAACTGAGTGCGCCGCCAGGCAGTGCTCTGAAAACCACCGAAGTAGCCGAGGATTCCAGGGTTTGTAGCTTCGCATAGAAATAGCGTGCGCACGGCGCATGCTATGCATTGACTGCAATCCGCTGCACCAACCGCAGCTTGGCAATTTCCGGCAATACCCTCTCCATGGCTTGTTTGAACGCGCAAGCGGCACTGCGTGTTACGGTGATGTCGCCGCTGCGCGCGCAGCGTTCCAGTTCGACCGCCAGGGTGACTGCCGCGTGCGCATGAAACACGCCAACCGAGCCTTTTACACGATGCGCCAGGCGATACACTTGATCGCAATCGCCCGCGGCGAGCGCCTGTTCCAGGTCAGCGAGCGCGGTGGTTGCATCCGCCGCAAACAGTCCCGCCAGCGTGCTGATCAGTTCCGCATCGCCGTTCAGTTCCCGGCGCATGCTTTCGAGGTCGATCACTGCCTGGGTCACGTCGCTCTTCGCTGCGGGTTCAGCCTCAAGGACAGTTCCGCCCAAGGCGCGTTCCAGCGCTGCGCACAGTGCAGGCGCATTGATGGGCTTGCTGACGTAGTCGTCCATGCCGGCCGCCAGGCATTTGGCGCGGTCTTCCGGCAGCGCATGCGCGGTCATGGCGATGATGGGCACGTGCGATGCGCCGTTGACCTGCTCGTGCGCGCGGATCGCGGCAGTCGCTTCAAGCCCGCTCATTACCGGCATCTGCACATCCATCAGGATCACGTCGAATGCCTGTCGCGCGTGCGCGGTGACGGCTTCCGCGCCGTTGTTGGCGACGGTCACCTGGTAACCCTGTTTGCCCAGCAGTCGTACCGCGAGGGTCTGGTTGACCGGATTGTCTTCCGCCAGCAGGATGCGCGAGGCAGCGCGGCTCTCGCGCAGGCTGTGCCGCGTCACCAGTACGGGTTCGGGCGCACTGACGGGGCGTGCACCGGCGATGCTGAGGAGGGCGGTATGCAACTCGCCGGGGGAGAATGGCTTGGTCAGATAGGCCGCAACCCCCAGTTGGCGGCAACGCGCCGCGTCACCGCGCCGGCCATCCGTGGTCAGCATCATGATGGTTGCAGGAGACAGCCCCGGCGTATCGCGAATCAAGCCGGCAATCTTGAAGCCATCCTCTCCCGGCAGACGCGCATCCAGCAGCACCAGCCGGAACGGATCGGCATCCGCCTCTGCCTGTTGGAGTAAATCGAGCGCCACTGCGCCGCAATTGGCCGGGATCGGGCGCAGCCCCCATCCTTCCAATTGTTGCGCGAGCAACTGGCGCTGCGTGGGGTTGTCTTCGATCACCAGCACCTTGACCGCGCTCAACAGGGTTGTGTCGAGCGGCGCGACCGCTGCGGCGCCCAGGCCAAAACGGGCCGTGAAATGGAAGGTGCTGCCCTGGCCCGGCTCGCTTTCGATGTTGATATGCCCGCCCATCATCGCCACCAGCCGCGAGCAGATGGTCAGCCCCAGCCCGGTGCCGCCATATTGGCGCGTGGTTGAGGTGTCGGCCTGGGAGAACGCCGCGAAGATTTTGCCTTGTTTGGCCGCAGGTACGCCGATGCCGGTATCGCGCACCGCGAAATGCAGCCACGCTTCCTCTTCGTCACCGCCAACCATGTCGACCGTGACCTGGATCTCGCCTTCCTCCGTAAACTTGATGGCATTGCCCACCAGATTGGTGATCACCTGACGCACCCGCACCGGGTCGCCGATGAGCCGCTCCGGCACTTCCGGTGCGACGTTGAAAATTAACTCCAGCTGCTTGGTATGGGCATGGAGCGCCAGCAACTTGAGTGTCTCCGCCATGCTCACGCGCAAGGAGAACTCGATGTTCTCATAGACGAGTTTGCCGGCCTCGATCTTGGAGAAGTCGAGGATTTCATTGATCGTGTTGAGCAACGCATTGGCGCACGACTTGACGATCACCAGATGCTCGCGCTGCTCGGCATCCAGTCCGGTGTCGAGCACCAGATCGGTCATGCCGATGATGCCATTCATCGGCGTCCTGATTTCGTGGCTCATGTTGGCCAGGAAGTCGCTCTTGGCCTGATTGGCCGCTTCCGCCGCCGCCTGCGCCTGTTTCATGTCCGTGATGTCGCGGATCACCCCGACCAGAATCGGCTTGTCGTTACTGTCCAGAAAAACCCGCTTCTTGGTTGAAACAAACCTGACGGCGCCGCTGGCATTGGTGCGCTCGTATTCGCCGGTGTGTTCCCCCGCTACGGCGAATGCCAGATCATCCGTGTTCTGTATTCTTTCGGCTTCGTGCGACGGATAAACATCGGCAGGCGATTTTCCGAGCAAATGCTGGCGCGTGTAACCCACGAAATCGCAGTAGGCGTCGTTGACCATGAGCCAGCGGTGCCGCCGGTCCTTGACGAATATCGGGTCCGGCACGGCATTGATCAGATTATTCAGAAATTCCCGCGATAAGCGCAATTCCTGTTCCGCCTGTTTGCGCCCGGTGATGTCGGCGTTGGTGCCAGTCATGCGCGTGGTGCGGCCTGCGTCGTCGCGCGCCACCGCCTGGCCATGGCTTTCGATCCATTTCCATTCGCCCTCCAGGGTGCGCACCCGGTGCTGGGCGTGGTAATGCGTGGTCTCGCCCTTGAGCACCGCAATGATTGCCGCGTGTAAGGGCGCAACATCATCGGGATGCACTCTGCGCGCCAGGTCAGCGAAAGGGATGGTCGTGGGCTGCGGCGGGCCGCCCAGCATTTCCGACCAGCGCTCGCCGAGATACACCTCGTTTTTGACCATATCCCAGTCCCACAGCGCGAGTTTCGAGGCGTCGAGCGCGAGCTCCAGCCGCTGCTCGGCCTGCAGCAGGCGCTCTTGTGCCTGTTTCTGTTCGCTGATGCTGGCTTGCAGCGAACATTGCTGTTCGAAGATGCGGATCGAGGTCCAATTGAGTGCCGCGCACAACTCCTCGATTTCGGTCGTGCTTCGTACTGGCGGCAACATCGCGCCGCAATCGCTTTCGAGCGAGGCGGCAAAGGCGGTCGCCCGCCGCAGATCACGCAACGGCAGACGGACAATAAAACCTATGGCCGCGAGGCAAATGGCCGTCAGCGCCAGTCCGTACAGCATGGTTTCGCCGTGGATGTGCTGGGGCGCCGCCACGGCGTTTGCCTGCCGTTGCGGCGACTGCTGCGCGATGGCCGCCTGTTCCCGCGCGATATAACGGCCATATTGGTAGCTCGCTCCCAGGATGGCGATGGCCACGGCGAACATCAATTGCCAATGCAATCGCCGCGGCAGCGTACGGTCAAGCAGACGGGATACTCGGCTCATCTGGGGGTGCCTTTTCAAATGACTATAGATATGCGTCTGGTTCCAGAGCATTTTTTAGAGACGTTCTGAACATGCGGCGTTAACGGCAGCGTTCCGGCCGGGCTTTACTCGGATATTGAATGCCGGGCGGGAAGGGACATGGTTGATTCAAGAAATATCGCGGCCAGCCGATACTGATTCCATCCCGTAGCGTGTTTCCCAGTCAACGCTGGTGAGCGGCGGATAGAAAATGGCCGGCCCTTGCCGGTCCCGCATCATGTTTCGCAACCGGTTAAAAGGAGCTAAAAATGTTTCTGCGTAATTTGAAAATTGGGGTTCGCCTGGGATTGGCCTTCGCGCTGATGGTGCTCTTGCTGGGGTTAATGACCGCGGTCGGTATCGCCAACCTGGCGGCTATCGAAGACCGGCTGGACGAGATCGTCAACGACAACAACGTCAAAGTTGGGCTGGTGCACGATATGTCCGAATCGGTACACATCGTGTCGCGGGTAATGCGCACCATCGTCTTGCTGCACGACGATGCAGCGATCGAAACCGAACGGCGAAAACTCGATGTGGCGCGTCAAAAATACAACGCCGCGCAGGAAGCATTGGGGAAAACCGTTCCGGACGAAAAAAGTAAAGCGCTTCGCGCCAAAATCATAGAGGCGCAGGTCGAGGCGCGCGCACTCAATGACAAGGTGCTGGAGCTGGCATTCGCGCACAAGGATGCGGAAGCGATCAGCCTGTTGCTCAAGCAGGCCGGGCCGACGACGCTCAAGTGGCAGGATGCGCTCGATGACAGTCTTAAAATGAAGGAAGAGAACACCAGGGAAGATTATGCCCAGGCGCAGAGCGCTTATCACGACGCGCGTACCCATATGCTGGCTATCGGCGCATTGGCGATTGCCCTCGGCGTGATCATGGCCTGGTTAATCGGCCGCAGCATTACCCGTCCGATCAATGAAGCGGTCAGCCTGGCGCAGGCCGTAGCGGCGGGCGATCTGACGCAGCGTATCGAAGTGACAGGCAAGGATGAAACCGGTCTGCTGTTGCAGGCATTGAAGGGAATGAACGATAACCTGGCGCAGGCGGTGCAAGGTATCCGCGGCAGCTCCGATCAGATATCAACGGCGGCGGCGCAGCTTGCCGAGAACTCGGCGCAGGCCAACGTCAGCTCGCAACAGCAATCGGAGGCCGCCGCGTCTACCGCCGCCGCCGTCGAGCAAATCACGGTGAGCATCTCCGCCATGGGAGAGAGCACGGAAGACGTGCTCAAACTATCCACCAGCGGCATGGAACAGACGCACCAGGGCAACGCCAGAATGGCGGAACTGGTGGGCGAGATCAATCAGGTGCGCACCGCGGTCGAGGAAATCACGCTGGTGGTTAATGAATTCGTCAAAAGCACCAATACGATTACAGCCATGACCAAAGAGGTGAAAGGTATAGCCGAGCAGACCAACCTGCTGGCGCTCAACGCTGCCATCGAGGCGGCGCGCGCCGGTGAACAAGGGCGTGGCTTCGCGGTGGTGGCCGACGAGGTGCGCAAACTGGCCGAAAAATCTTCTCTCTCCGCCAGTCAGATTGACGCAGTGACGCGGACATTGGGCGAACAGTCGGCTACCGTGGAGCAGGCAATCAGCCGCGGCATGCAATCGCTGGCCTCCAGCGAGAATTACGTGGAGACAGTGGTGCAGGCGCTGGCGCAGGCTAACGAAGCGGTGAGCAAGGCGACGGCGGGAGTGGGCGATATTACTTCGTCGATGAAGGAGCAGGGTCAGGCGAGCACGGATATCGCGCGCAACGTCGAAAGAATCGCCCAGATGGCGGAAGAAAATCACGTGGTGGCGAACCAGACCGCGCAAGCCGCCGATGCCTTGGGCAACCTGGCGGCGAATTTGCAGACTTCGGTGCAGCGCTTTCAGGTGAGTTGAGACGGGTCTGTCCGCCAATGAGACTTACCCGCTGATGCGTCCCCCTCTCTCCCCGCTGGGGGGCTTGGGGAGAGGGGCGGATACTTACTCAGCAGTCAGAAATATAGGCGACAGTTTTTGAGAATAGAACGCTTAACCCGAAATCCCCCCACCCCCTTTATCAAGGGGGCTACATCTACCCCCGTGATAAAGGGGGTCGCCCGCAGGGCGGGGGGATTTAGAGCGCTGCCAGACGGCAGAACCAGTCTGCCGTCTTACTCATAAGTCAGAATTTATTGAAACACACGGTCTTTGTT
>Ga0105164_10002851_pt1 | contig 10610 bp, 8 predicted proteins | sample VDWuncwatermetaG_FD_89674 | JGI IMG/M metagenome (GOLD analysis project Ga0105164, IMG submission 89674) | Wastewater microbial communities from Netherlands to study Microbial Dark Matter (Phase II) - VDW unchlorinated drinking water | ecosystem: Environmental > Aquatic > Freshwater > Drinking... | reverse complement strand
CATCCTGATCAACGGGACCAGGGAGGCGTCGCCCGCCTTGTACGAGCCGTTCGGTGGGACGCCAAGGACCGCCGCGGTCTGGCGGCTGTTCATGAAGCCGGTGAAGATCCCCTGGTCGATATGCATCACCCTGCTCCCCCGTGTCCCCTCGTGGTCATACTTGTAGTGGCCGTAACCAGGAAGGGAGGGGTCGGAGAATGCCGAGACGAGGGGCGAGGCGATCGCCTTGCCCAGTTGGGTGTCCTGCAGGTTCCGGAGAAGCCAGCTCCGGCCGGCATAGGATGCCTCCATCTTTAGGGCGCGGTCCAGCTCGGTTGGGTGGCCGACGATCTCGTGGACCTTCAGCGTGTTATAGTGCGGATCGGTCACGACCACCACCTCGTTGTCAGTGGCCTTGAGCGGTCGCGCGTTGCAGAGGCTGACAGCGTCCTTTGTGAGGTTCGCACAGAAGGCCCGGAAATCCGGAAAACGGATACACTCCTCCTGCACCCCACGGATTAAGACCTCCCACCCGCGCTGGTGTCCCATGTAATCGTAGAGCTCCTGGGCGCCCGAGTCGCCATGCGCGACCACGAAGCAGGTTCCCTGAGTCAGGGCAAAGCTCTGATCGATGTTGGCACCCTCGGAGTTGCAGAACAACTCCCGGCTCAAGCGGGTGAAGCCCGAGATGAACGTATACTTGACATGGGGGTCAAGTCCCGAGCAGCTCCGGGAGATCTCAGTCGTGATGGTGACCAGATCTTCCAAAGGAATAGTACGGGGATCGATCTCGAAGAGGGCCGGGACGACGTCCCGATGGATGTCGATGGGCGCGAGGCTTGTACTGGTCAAGGCCTCGGCCAGGGGGCCGAACTCTCCCTTGATCGCCGCCTTTCTCTCGGCATTGGCCCGGGCCCGGTGATGCGCATGGCGGAGCCCTGCCTTCACGACCTGCTCCAGCCGGTCCAGATCGGCTGCCCCGAGCGATCGACCGAAATAGCCCGGTGCCACCATGCTGTCACCAGACAGGGCACGAATCCCGACCGCGAAGCCGTAGTCCTTGCTACTATGCTTACTCCCCCCGTTCTCCGCCGCGGCCGACTGTGTCTCCTCCACCTCGACACGGATGTCGGCATAGCGGCACCCGCGCAGGGTTTTTCGGTAGCGGGTGGCGAGATCGAAGATCATCGGCTTGATCTGATCGATGGTCTCCACTGTGATCGGTTGTCTTGGCATCGGCCTGCCTCCCTGTCATAGGTCGAGGTCTTTCGAGGACGTGACGGCCACCTATTATACTCCAGCAGAGCAAGCAGAAGAAAGCGACTTTTCGTGCAGATTCCCGGCAGGCGCCCCCGTTGACTTCGCGGAGGCCTCACGTATAATTGGCTGCGTCGTGTCCAGGGGGGAGCGGATGATCAGGCTGGAGCAGGTCGCAAAAGTCTATTCGCTTGGCAGGGTGGATGTGCGGGCGGTGGATGGCGTGACCCTTGCCATTGGGCAGGGAGAGTTCGTCGCGTTGGTTGGACCGAGCGGCTGCGGCAAAACCACCCTCCTCAATCTGATGGCCGGGATCGATCGGCCGACTTCAGGCGAGGTGTGGCTCGATGGGGAGTGCCTGGATCGCCTCTCAGACGATCGCCTGACCCGCCTGCGCCGGATCAGGGTCGGGATCATCTATCAGTTCTTCAACCTCCTACCGACCTTGACCGCCTGGGAGAACGTTGCTCTACCGCTCCTGCTTGATGGGCTGCAGGGCAGTGAGATCGAGGGGCGCGTCTGGCGACAGCTCGAGCGGGTGGGCCTCACCCATCGCGCGCACCATTGGCCTCATGAGCTGTCCGGCGGCGAGCAGCAGCGGGTGGCCATTGCCCGCGCCATTGTGGCCGAGCCACGAGTTGTCCTGGCCGACGAGCCAACCGGGAACCTCGATTCGGTGGCCGGCGGCTCGGTCCTGGAGTTGCTCCAGGCGCTGAATCGGGAACATCGGCAGACGATTATCCTGGCCACCCACAGCGAGGAGGCGGCCGGCCGGGCCGGTCGCATCGTCAGCCTTCGTGACGGCAAGATCGAAAGGATCGAGAAGGCCTGACCATGCGGACATGGACGGTACTCCGGTTGATCATCGTTCGGAACCTTCGGGCAAGCCCGGTCAGGACACTTGTGACCGTGGCCGGTGTCGCCATCGGTGTGGCGGCCTTCACCGCGATCCAGGCAGCGAACGAGAGCGTCCTCCGCTCGTTCCAGCGGGCCCTCGATGTCGTGGCAGGGCGAACCACTCTCCAGATTTCGGCCGGTGAGCTGGGGATCGACGAGCGGCTCCTTCCAGCGGTCCAGCAGGTGGACGGGGTCATCGCGGCCGCGCCAATCATTCAGGCGGTGGCCCCCGTCGCAGGGCGGCCAGGGAAAGCCCTTGTTTTGCTGGGCGTCGATCTGTTTGCGGAGGATCCGTTTCGTGAATATCGAATGGCCGATGGCGACCGGCCGCCAAGGATTGAGGACCTGCTCAGCCCCGATGCGATCTTTGTGACAGCCGCGTTTGTGAAGGAGAACGGGCTGCAGAGGGGCTCCCGTCTCACCCTCCTGGTCGGATCAAAGCGGCGTCGCTTCATTATCAAGGGGCTCCTCGCCCCCCAGGGGCCTGCTCGTGCCTTCGACGGTAACCTGGCCGTCCTGGACATTGCCACTGCCCAGGTGGCCCTCGACAAGGTCGGGCAACTCGACCGGATCGACCTGGTGACGCGAGAACAGGTGTCACTGAGCCAGATCACGGCCAGCCTTGCCAGGGTTCTTCCGCCGCATCTGGCCATCCAGCGGCCCGATCGGCGGAGCCAACAGGTGGAGAAGATGCTCAGGGCGTTCCGGCTGAACTTGACGGCGCTGAGCGCGATCGCCCTCCTGGTCGGTCTCTTCCTGGTCTATAACGCCGTCTCGCTCTCAGTCCTTCAGCGGCGTCGCCAGATTGGGATCCTCCGATCCCTCGGCCTGACGCGAGCGACAGTGGCCGCTCTCTTCGCCGCTGAAGGGGCGGCGCTGGGGCTCGTTGGGTCTCTCTTAGGGATCGGCGGTGGGCTGCTTCTTGGCCGGGCGCTCCTCCAAAGTGTCTCGCATACTGTCTCGGCCCTCTACGCCTACCTCCGGGTAGAACAGATCCAGGTTGGCCCCGGCCTGCTGTTGCTGGCGCTCAGCCTGGGGACTGCAGGTGCGTTGATCGCCTCCCTGGCGCCGGCCTATGCGGCAAGCCGCATCGCGCCAAGCGAGGCGGTGCATCTCGGATTCTACGAAAGACGCTGGATCCGCCGGTCGCCGCTTGCTGTCCTTCTTGGGACGCTACTTCTGGTCGCCTCGTTCCTCTTCAGCCGCCCGGGTCCGGTCGGTGGCATTCCCCTCTTCGGCTATCTCTCCCTGGCCTGCCTCATCTTCGGGGTCGCCTGTTTCACCCCACAGCTCCTCCGCTGGGCCGGGGTAGGCCTTCACCTCCTCTGTGGGGGCAGGCGGGCTCCCCTGCTGCAGCTTGGCGCCGGGAACCTCTCGTCTCAGGTTGGGCGGAATGCTGTCGCGGTCGCCGCGATGATGACCGCGATCGCGATGCTGGTCGGCCTCACCCTCATGATTGAAAGCTTCCGAAGGACGGTAGAGCTGTGGGTGGAGCAGACGATCAGGGCTGACCTGATCGTGTCACCGGCGGCCCGGTTCGTAAAAGGGAGCGGGGCCCGGCTTCCGGAGGACTTTGTCGAAGCCGCCACTCGAATCGAGGGGATCGCCGCCCTTGACCCCTTCATCGGCCGTCGGGTCGACCTGCTGGGGCAGGAGGCGCTCCTCGCGGCGGGAGACTTTGAGGTCGTTGCGCGACACGGCAAGCTCCTGTTTAGGGCGGGAGATTCGCCTGCGATTCTGACGCGTGCGAAGGGCGAGGGCGGCGTGATCATCTCGGAAAGCTTGGCGCTGGCCACGGGGCTGAAGGAGGGTGGCCGCCTCCCGCTCGATCTTCCCTCCGGCCGGGTCGAACTTCCGATCGCCGGGGTCTTCTATGATTATGCGACCGATGGCGGGAAGGCGGTGATGGATCGAGCGCTCTGGACGAGGGTGTGGGGTAAGCAAGGGGCCGACGTTGTCGCGATCTATCTCGCGCCAGGAGCTGACGAGGCCTCTGTTCGTCAGCGGCTGGAGGCGCTCGCTGGCCAGGATGGAGCGATCGTGATCAGCTCGAACCGGGCTTTGAAGGCCAAGGTGCTCGAGATCTTCGACAACACCTTCGTTGTGGCGCGCGCCTTGGAGCTGATCGCGGTCCTGGTTGCCGTCCTCGGGATCTTCAATGTCCTCTGGGCCTCGGTCCTTAGTCGCCAGCGGGAGATCGGCATTCTACGATCGGTCGGGGCGACCAGGGCGCAGGTGGCACGTGTTGTCCTGGGAGAAGCCGGCTTCCTTGGCCTGATGGTCGAAGCGCTGGGCCTCCTCGCCGGCATCTACCTGTCGCTCATCCTGATTCACGTCATCAACAAGCAGTCGTTCGGCTGGACCATCCAGTTCCAGTTCTCCTGGTGGGTGTTGCTCAAGTCGTCGATCCTCGCCCTTGGGGCGGCGCTGCTGGCCGGCTACCTGCCGGCGAGGCAGGCGGCGCGGCTGAACATCCCGGCAGCGGTGGCGTTTGAAGGGTAGCGGGCAGTGTGGTGAGCAAGCGACAGAGAAAGATGAAAACGAAGCTTGCAGGTCGAAGATTCGAGGCCGGGATGGTGGCGATCCTGTGTCTTCTCGGTACCAGTTCGACACCGGCTGAAGAGGCCTTTCGGCAAGCGCTTCCTGGATACCGATTTGTGTTTCCGCGGGACCACGCCTCGCACCCAGAGTTCAAGACCGAGTGGTGGTACTATTCGGGCCATCTCCGAACCGAGGATGGGCTGCCCTTCGGCTACCAGCTCACCTTCTTCCGGGTGGGGGTCGATCCCTCCCTCCGGGGTGATAGCCGCTCTCGGTGGGCAGTTCGGGACCTTTATCTGGCGCACTTCGCGATCTCGGATCTGCGGCACCGCCGCTTCCTGTACTGGGAGCGTCGTAGCCGCGGCGCCATGGGATCCGCTGGCGCCTCGGCCGAGGCATTGAAAGTCTGGAACGGCACGTGGGCAGCCGAGGCTGACGGGGGGCCGCATCATCTGATCGCGAGCGTCGAGGGGCACGCGCTCGACCTAACCCTCACCCTGATGAAGCCGCCGGCGATTCACGGTCAAAACGGCGTGAGCCAAAAAGCGGAAGGGCTGGGTCGCGCCTCCCACTATTATTCTCTGACCAGGATGGCCACCCGTGGCACGCTCATCGTCGCAGGAAAGCGGCAGAGAGTGACCGGATCAAGTTGGATGGATCATGAGTTTGGCAGCAACCAGCTTACCGCGTCGCAGGTGGGGTGGGACTGGTTCGCGCTGCAGCTTGAGGACGGAGCCGAGCTGATGCTCTACCAGCTCCGCCAGATCGACGGTCATCCGGAGCCCCACTCTAGCGGCAGCCTCATTCACTCAGACGGGCGAGTCGAGCATCTTCCGCTCAGCGCCTTTCAATTGGAGCCACAGGAGGTGTGGCAGAGCTCAAAGAGCAGCGGCCGATATCCGACCCGTTGGCGGGTCCAGGTTCCCGAGCGCGGGATCGACCTCATGGTGCGGGCCGCTTTCCCCGATCAGGAGCTCGATACCCGCGGGAGCACCCAGGTCATCTACTGGGAGGGCTCGGTAGCGGTCTCCGGGACCTCTGGCGGACGACCGATCTCAGGCGTGGGCTACCTCGAGATGACTGGCTACGCCGAGCCCTTCCGCCAGCCGCTCTGAACGGGAAGAGAGCACGGGGGGCGTCTATATGTGGTGATCCAGGTTATCCGTGTTGTCCAGTCCAGGGCGCGGAGATGGCTAACTGCTCAGCCAGTTTCAGCGGTGGATGGTGACGCCGACCTTCGCGCACCAGCGGTCGATGGGACAGCGGCTGCAGAAAGGGGAGATCGGCCGGCACAGGTGCTGACCGAACGGGACCAGCAGGTCGTTGTAGTAGATCCAATGGCGCTTCGGCAGCTTTTGCCGGAGAGCCATCTCGGTCTGGTCGGGTGTGGTGGTCTTGACGTACCCCCAACGGTTCGAGATGCGGTGGACATGCGTGTCCACACAAATCCCCGCCTTCCGGTAGCCGACCGTGAGAACAAGGTTAGCTGTCTTCCGGCCCACCCCATTGAGACTGAGGAGCGCCTCGAGGCTGTCGGGCACGCGCGCGGCAAATCGGGCGAGGAGAGCTCGGCAGACCTTGCGGATGGTCTTGGCCTTGGTCCTGTAGAAGCTGACCGGGTAGATCGCCCTCGCGATCTGCCGCTCGCTGAGCGCGAGCATCCTGTCAGGACGATCGCCGAGCCGATACAGGCGCTCCGAGGCGAGTCCCGTCACCTCATCCTTGGTCTGCTGGCTCAGGATGCAGGAGATCAGGACCCGAAACGGATCGCGCGACCTTTCGGCGATCTGGCCTACGACAGCCGGCTCCCAGACCCTGATGGTATGTCGGACAAGTTGCAGGACCTTGTCGATCTGCCGATTGGTGACCATTGGACCCATCATATCGGAAACCGAGCATCTCCTCAAGGGAGCCCCGGCTTCACCCCGGTCCACCATATCGTGTTTGATTTAAAAACAGAGATAGCAATTGGCAGTGCAAGCGAAGCGAAACAATCTGACCTGAAAGGTCATTCCGAGCAAAGCGAGGAATCTCGGAAAGATTGCGTCGGCTGCGCCTCGCAACGACACTGCGTGTCGGATTGCCACGCACCCTTCGGGTGCTCGCAATGACAGACAAATTGAAGGGTTAGATTGTCTCACTCCGTTCGTGGATTCGACTCAACCATTGTTATAACAATTCGGACAGAGTATAATTTCCTCTGTGCTGGGGTGAAGCAGCCGGTGCCGATGAATGGGTCGTGAAAGGAGCGCGGGGGTGGATGCCTCCTGCGAACTGGTCAAGCGCGTTCTGCCAGCGGTGGTCAACCTGCACGTCCAAGTCGCTCCCAACCACCCGTCTCGCCTGGCCCTGGGCGATGAACGGATGGGGTCGGGGTGCCTGATTGATTCACGCGGCTATATCCTCACCGTCAACTACGTGGTACTGGGGGCCAGGTCGATCCGGGTAACCCTCCACGACGGGCGATCGCTTCGCGGGAGCATTGCCGCTCAGGATTTCGACACTGGCCTTGCCGTCGTCAAGATCAGCGGGTCGAAACTCCAGGCTCTCGCCATGGAATCGTCGCACCACCTCATCCTAGGCCAGCCGGTGTTCATCGTGGCCAGCATATCGGAGAGCGACCGCCGGGTCGCCGGAGGGCACGTCACCTATTTGGGGGACTTTGACGCCTACTGGGAGTATATGCTGGATCGCTGCATCAAGACGACCGCCTTCAATCCCGGCTTCGGGGGCGGGCCGCTGCTTAATCTCAAGGGGAATGTGGTGGGCGTTGTCTCGCTGAATCTGAGTGAGGTGGCGAAGTTCTCCCTGGCGATTCCGGCGGAGATGTTTGAGCGGCATCGCGATGAGTTGCTACAGCACGGCAAGGTGGTCAGCCGGCGGTGTCGAGCCTGGGTTGGATTTTTCCCCAATCAGACCGAGGAAGGGGTTGTGGTGTCCGGCCTGGTGCCGGATGGTCCAGCGGCCAGCTCCGGGATGAAGGAGGGCGACGTCATCCTGGCGGTTGACTTCCAGAGCGTCTCCACGCGGCAAGACCTCTACTGTGCCCTCTGGAGGAAGCGGGCGGGTGAGCGCGTCGCCTTCAGCGTCAAGCGGGGATCGAAAAAGGATGTCGTCGAGGTCCAAAGCAGCGATCGAGCGGAGTTTTATAAATAGGCCATAACCTAGTCCAAACTACGGGGGATTGGGCTACCCTTCCAGATGGCAGGGATCGTTCAATGAAGAAGGAGCTCGATGAAGGGAATGCTGATACGCTCGAGGCAGTTCGGACCTATAATGCCGGTCACTATCTTGAAGCCCACGAGCTTTTTGAGCTGATGTGGATGACGAAAGGCGGGGCAGAGAAGATCTTCTATCAAGGACTGGTCCATGTCGCGATGGGGTTTCACTATCTTCTTGCCGGCGACTTCGACCGGGCTACCGCCAAGCTGCGGCGGGCCTCCGAGCTGTTGGATGATTTCGCAGCAGACTTCCTCGGTTTCGACATCGAGGCACTGCGGCGCTCCATCGCTTGCTGTCGGCATCGCTTGGAGGAGCTTGGTGTAGCAGACATCACCCGCTTCGACCGAACGCTTATCCCGCGCCTCGAACTCCTACCGGTCGTAACCCGATAAGGGAAGTTCACGGCTTCGAAAGCCCGCCGCCACACCCGTCCTTTCGGTCGTCATTGGCAGGGTCCACTAATCGGATTCGGTCATCATCACCAGCGTCGTTCAAGCCAGTTCGGCGCCTGGAAAAAACGAGCCTGATGGCTGAGACGCATCCGTTCTTTTCGGCGAATGAAGGGCGGGCGAGACTAAGAGGTCTGAGGTCCGGTGATCGCGTGGTCCTTGATGAGTTGGATGACTTGTTCGGAGCTCTGAGCAGTCTTCAGAATCGAGAGATCATCTGCCGCGATTTTCCCCTCCTTCCTGACGGGATCGGAGAGCCAGGCCAGCAGGCCCCGCCAATACTCGCTGCCGGCGAGGATCACTGGAAATGGCTTGATTTTCTGGGTCTGGATCAGCATGACCGACTCAAACAGCTCATCCAGCGTTCCGAAGCCCCCCGGCAGGATCACAAAGGCGATAGCGTGTTTGACGAAGATGACCTTCCGGACAAAGAAGTGCTGGAAGTTCACAAGCTTGGTCAGATATTGGTTGGGGGCCTGCTGGTTAGGAAGCTCGATGTTCAGTCCGATTGAAACGCCACCCGCCTCATACGCCCCTTTGTTCGCCGCCTCCATGACGCCTGGCCCTCCACCGGTCATGACCGCATATCCATGCTGAGCCAGCAACCGGCCGATCTGCTCTGCCATGGCGTAAGCGGGATCATCGGGGCCGATACGCGTCGAGCCAAAGACAGAGACCGCCGGTGAGAGCGGGGCCAGCGCCTCGAGTCCATCGATGAACTCCGCTGTGACGCGGTAGATCAATCGGGTGTCTTGCGTCGTCAGGCGGTCGATGGGAAACGGGAACTCCATGGTGTCTCCTTCCCCTTCATGACATGTTCGCCTCAGCCGTTATTGTATCACGCCGAATCGGGCTAAGGTAGTGGCAGCGGAGGGGTTTCGAAGCCGGTAGGTCGTCCTTGACAAACCGTGCTAACTTTGGTGATATGGAGCGGCTAAGGCGACCGGGGCGGATTGCCGGTGAATCGGCCATGGAGAAACAGCGGGTCCGCGAGGCGGTTTGGCGGCTCCTGCAGGAGAAGAAGGTTTCGAGGTTCCCAGGCGCTTACTGGCGCATTCCGAATTTCGTCGGCGCCGAGGCAGCGGCCGCGCGGCTGCGAGAGCTTGACGTCTGGCGGCGGGCCAAGGTGATAAAGGCCAACCCTGACCTGTCCCAGCGGAGAAGCTCGCCTCGGTCCCGATCCTTGGTGCACTAAGAGGCATCAAATGAGATCTTACACTGCGCTGATTTTCGACTTGTTCGATACCCTGATAGACTTCCGGCGTGACCGCATGCCCCTGATCCAAGTCGGGGGGACTGAGGTCCGCTCCACCAGCCGGCACGTGTACGACCACTTCAGGTCGGTCCGCCCCGAGATCCCGTTTGAGTCGTTCTACGCCGCCTTCATGGACGGCTATCGAGAGGCTGAGCGGATACGGGCGAATGGATTGTGCGAGATCACGTCCGAGGAACGGTTTCGCCGGGTGCTCTCGAGATTGCAGGTGCCACTCGACGAGGTGCCCGCTGACTTTCCCGAGTGGCTGGCCGAGATCCACATGGGGAAACTGTCTGAGGCGATGGTTTTCCCGCCGGAACATCGACCCCTGCTCGAATGGGCTAGGACCCGGTATCGCCTTGCCATGATCTCTAACTTCGACCACGCGCCCACAGCCCGCCGCTTGCTGGAACGGAGTGGGATCTTCGGATGGTTCGAGCAGGTGGTGATCTCCGCCGAGGAGGGCGTGCGCAAGCCACATCGAGAGATCTTCGTCCGAACCCTCGCGCGGATGGGGCTTACACCCCAGGAGGCCCTCTTCATCGGGGACAGCCTGGACATTGATATTGCGGGAGCCAAGGGGGTCGGGATGGATGTCGCCTGGATAAACCGAAACGGGGAGGCGATAAAGGATGGGATCCCGGCCCCAGACTATACGCTCAGCCGCCTTGCCGAATTGCGGCAGCTCCTCTGAGCGCGACGTGCCCCGCAAGGGAAAGGCCGCCCTTGACAGGGAACGAGGCCGGGCCTAGCCTGCGCTTGGCCGGTCAGGTAACGATGATCATGCTGGAACGGCTAGACCACTTTGGGATTGAGGTGCGCGACCTCGCCACGGCGGAGGCGTTTTACGCCGGCATACTGGGCCTCCGGGTGTCCCGCCGCCTTGGCGATCAGATCATCTTCGATCTTGCCGGTTCGCCCCTCGCCCTCTTCGAGCGGAGGGATCTCCCCCCTCCGGATCTGGACCGGATAGAGCAGCCGCTCGGGAAGGGGCATCACGCTTTTCGGGT
>Ga0105164_10002850_pt1 | contig 10612 bp, 8 predicted proteins | sample VDWuncwatermetaG_FD_89674 | JGI IMG/M metagenome (GOLD analysis project Ga0105164, IMG submission 89674) | Wastewater microbial communities from Netherlands to study Microbial Dark Matter (Phase II) - VDW unchlorinated drinking water | ecosystem: Environmental > Aquatic > Freshwater > Drinking... | reverse complement strand
TCGATCGATACCAGCAAGTCGCGAGTCGCTGAAGTCGCCCTGGATTGTGGAGCGTCGATCATCAACGACGTGAGCGCACTGCGGCAAGATCCTGCCATGGCGTCGGTCATTGCCCGCTTCGATGCGGCAGTTGTTCTGATGCACATGCAAGGGACTCCGCAAACGATGCAACAATCACCACAGTATTCCGACGTGGTCGGCGAAGTGGTATGCTTTCTTGAGGGACGTGTGCAAATGGCTCTCTGTGCAGGGATTGCCGGAACGAACATCGTGATTGATCCAGGCTTTGGTTTTGGTAAGCTGATGAATCATAACCTTGACCTTCTTGATGGGTTATCTGCTATCGCGGCATTGAACCGCCCCGTATTGGTTGGTCTGTCACGAAAGGCGTTTATTGGGAACGTGGTTGAACGGCCTGTTGAACATCGAGAATGGGGAACTGCAGCGGCGGTGGCACTGGCAGTTGATCGCGGTGCTCACATTCTGCGTGTCCATGATGTTGCCATGATGATTGACGTAGTCAAGATGGCTGCGGCGCTGAATCCACGCTGGTCGTCTTGCAGACAGGAGCATGATGCGTAAATTATTTGGAACCGATGGTGTCCGAGGGGTCGCCAATCTCGATCCCATGACTAGTGAAATGGCGATGCAGCTCGGACGGGCCGCCGCACATATCTTTATGCGACGAGCGGGCCGTCATCAGATCGTCATCGGTAAAGATACCCGTATTTCTGGCTATATGCTGGAGTCTGCGTTGATGGCGGGAATTTGCTCGATGGGGGTGGATGTGCTGTTAGTCGGACCGATGCCCACGCCGGCGATCGCGTTCTTGACCAGGAGTCTACGGGCTGATGCAGGGGTGGTCATTTCGGCGTCACACAATCCTTACCAGGACAATGGAATTAAATTCTTTTCAAACAACGGATTTAAGCTTCCAGACGATGTGGAAGCGCGTATTGAAGAACTGATCGTGTCGGATGAGATCAGCCACCTTCGTCCAACGGCAGACCTCATCGGCAAAGCCTACCGTATCGACGATGCAGAGGGGCGCTATATTGAATTTGCAAAACGGTCGTTACCCAAGGACTTGGATTTCCAGGGGATCAAGCTGGTTGTCGATTGCGCGAATGGTGCGGCATACAAGGTAGCTCCGACGGTCCTCAGAGAATTGGGAGCTACGGTTGAAGTCATCGCCAATAAACCGGACGGGATGAATATCAACGCTGGGTGTGGCGCCGTTCATCCTGGGCTTCTTCAGGAGGAAGTGCTCCGCCACAAAGCCGATCTCGGAATTGCCTTGGATGGCGACGCTGATCGAGCAGTATTTGTCTGCGAACAAGGCAAGATTATTGATGGAGACCATGTCATGGCAGCTTTGGGCCTGGATCTTCATCGAAACGGACTCCTATCCAAGCAGACCTTGGTCGGAACTGTGATGAGCAACTTTGGACTGGAGCTATCAATGCTGAAAGCGGGCGTTAAGCTGATTCGGACGCCCGTCGGTGATCGATATCTACTCGAACGAATGTTGGCGGAGGGCTATAACTTTGGAGGAGAGCAATCGGGACATTTCATATTCCTTGACCATAATACGACCGGAGATGGTCTGATCTCAGCTCTGCAGATATTGTCATTGGTAAAGCGAACCAAGAAGCCGCTCTCTGAGTTAGCTCAGGCGATGACGGCTGTACCGCAAGTGTTGGTGAATGTGCAAGTTACGAAGAAGCCGCGATTGGAATCGATTCCAGACATTGAATGCGCCATACAAGAGAGCGAACGTCGCTTGAACGGGTGTGGGCGGGTTCTCATCAGATATTCCGGGACAGAGCCGCTGTTGCGGATCATGGTGGAAGGAGAACAGTCCACCATGGTCAAGGAAGTGGCTGAGGATCTTGCCAGGGTCGTGCGAAAGCATATCGGCTGAGTCTTCCCTCCTCCCCAGGATATGAGGGAACCGCATGCTCCCGTCCCTCGCGGCAGTGTTTGTCCTCGGTCTTCTGTGCGGGTCACAGCTCTCCTTTTTCCCGCTCTCCGTCATCGTGCTGTTGGCGGGCATCGCTCTTGGATTCAGCCTGCTTGAGCGAGCCGGTCATATCGACTCACGCTCCGCACTGCTCTTGTATTCTACTCTCCTCTTGGGAATTATCTACTGGAGTCTTGCCACTCCGACGTCGGAACCTCGCCCGACGTTACCGCCACTTCATGAGACGGTTCAGGCCTCGGTCAATGGTCGAGTTATCGCTCCAGTCCAACACAGTGTAGGGCGTCAGACGATCTTGGTTCTAACGGATGAGTCTGATTCTCAAGCCAAACGTATACGCCTTGTATGGCGCGACCCGGGTATTACGCTTCATCATGGTGACCATATTGCGTTTCAGGGAAAGTTACACCGTCCAAGAGGGGCCTTGAATCCTGGTGGATTCGATTATGCTGCCTATGTGGAACGTCAAGGTATCGACCGTATGACCACGGTGACCGGTGCTCAGGCGGTGACGTTGTTAGATACAGAGACCTCAATTGGGTTGTGGAGCGTATGGAGCCGGATCGATCATTGGAGGGCCTCGATACGTGCGGCAGCACTCAGCACACTGAGCCAACCCACACGAGGGCTGTTTCTTGGCATGATCATTGGTGAACGAGGCTATCTTGACCACGAGCTCCAAGATTGGTTTATGGTGACCGGAACAGTCCATTTGCTTTCGATCTCTGGTTCACATCTTGGGCTGGTGGCCATCGTGGCCTTTTGGTTGGTGAGAAGACTTGTGCTTGGGCTCCCCGCTGCTCTCTTATTGTCCCTTTCTCGAACCATCACGCCATCGAAGATTGCCATCCTGTTCGCCTGGCCCACCGTCGCACTCTATGCCTTGCTGGCGGGAGCCGAGTTGGCGACCATGCGATCACTCGTGATGATTACGTTGGCGATGATCACAATGTGGCTCGGATATGAACGCCATCTGGGTCATGCGATGGGGGTGGCCCTGTTGGCGATCCTCTTGCATAATCCCCGTGCCATCTTCGACATTTCCTTTCAACTGTCCTTTCTGTCCGTACTCGCGATGGTCAGAATGATCATCATCACACCATCATCAGCAAGCGCCGATGTGGCAGGGGGCGACAGTCATCTGAGAGACCGTCTCATGAGCCATGGGCTCCAAATGCTATTGATGAGCGGGGCTGTGACCGTGGCGACGTTGCCATTGGTTATGCTCTATTTCAATCAGGTTCCGTGGATGGGCATCATGACCAATCTGATCGCTGTCCCGTTCACCGGTATTATCTTGGTGCCCTTGGGCCTATTTGTCGCTCTGTGGGTGATTATGACGGGGGCCGAGTCTTTGATCCTTGGCCCAGTGATGGAGCAGTTGTTCGGATTGATGGTGCTTGGATTGCAGTGGTGTGCTCGCTTTCCAGGAGGGGAATGGCATGTGGCTGCACCGTCAATACCAGCGATCGCCATATTTTACACCGGGTTACTTGTGGCAAGCTTCCGGGCAATACCGTGGCGCGTCCGAGTTGCAAGCGCCGGGTTGACGATGATATTGATCGGTTGGTGGCTGAGTCCATCTGTGTCGCAAGCGGACGGCGATCGGTGGCGTGTCACATTTCTTGATGTCGGACAAGGAGATAGTGCTGTTGTTGAGTTGCCGGATGGTCAGGCTGTTCTTATCGACGGCGGCGGACGGTATGAACGATTCGACATGGGGAAGAATGTCGTCGCACCGTTTCTGTGGAGCCGTGGAATTCGTCATCTTGACCATGTCATCGGCACACATCAACAACTGGATCACGTTGGTGGATTGATTTGGGTGCTCCGGCATCTCTCAGTCGGGCAATATTGGGGTGGAGGGATAGAACGTTCTGAACAATTCGTTGAAGACCTCACCGCAGCTCTTCGTGATCAGCGGATCGATCACCGCATCGCTGTGCGTGGCCAAGACCTGTTAGGGTCCGGTCAGTGCCGACTCGGCATTCTCAATCCGCCTGAAGCATCAGTGGCCCGTGAGTTAACTCAGCCCCCTACCGGGACACTCTTGAACAATCTGTCCATTGTCTCGCGGCTGCAGTGTGGACCCTCTTCCATTCTTTTTGCCGCTGATATTGAAACGGCCGGCTTGAAGCGATTGAACGAGGCAGGATCCCAACCGGTGACCGTCCTGAAGGTGCCTCATCACGGGGCGCGTAGCTCACTCGATGTAGACTGGATTCAGCAACTGCACCCACAGTATGCAGTGGTTTCGGTTGGTGCAGCGAATCCGTATGGACACCCGGTCGAATCAGTACTGCAAGCGTATCAAGATCAACACAGTACGGTTTTTCGCACAGATCAGGACGGAGCGATTTGGGTCACAGGTCGGCTCTCGACATCCGAGCTCACGGTGACTCGTATGCGAGACCTTCTCCTACAGCCAGTCGACTTTCCACGTTGCCGTTGGCGTTGCGAGTACCTGAATTGGCGCCGGCTTTTCCTTCAATTCTCATAACGACACACCGTTCTCTTTTATGGTTTCAGTACCCCCTTCCTCCGAGAGCGCTTCCTCGCAGTACAAGACAGGAAATGAACGACAGCTTGTGGCTCTTTCTGTGGCTGGGATGCTGGGAGCGCCTGGTACAGGTTATCAGCTGGAGCCATTCAGTTTGCGAAATTGATGTCGGATCTGCTTCTGTTTGGCCTATGCCCCCATCAAGCTGTCGGAGAAGTGATATGTAGGCAACTTGAATCCACGTTGGACTCCGTGGGCCAGAAGCCTCGCCATCACCGCCCTATGCGGACGGATGGTTCTTCATAGGCCGGCTTGATTGCCCAGTGATCACTGTGTTGGGAATCAGCGGTCGTTGTTGATAGGGACTTGCACTCCTGCTCCATTCCCGTTACAAGATTCCTCTATGGTACCAACCGTTGAATGGAAAGATGGAGCTGTCCGGCTGCTCGATCAAAGCCAACTTCCAGGAGCAGTGGAGTTTCTCGACTGTCGGGACTACAAGGCCGTCGCGGACGCGATTCGCACGTTGAAAGTTCGTGGAGCACCCGCCATTGGCGTGACGGCAGCGATGGGTGTCGCCTTGGGTGCACAGGCCATTCGTGCGACTGACTACCCAACCTTTGCTCAGGCAGTCCTCACGATCTGTGACGACTTGGCCGCGACCAGGCCAACGGCAGTCAATCTCTTCTGGGCTCTTGAGCGGATGAGGCTGAAGCTGGAGTCGGCACGAGCTCAACCGGTCTCGATGATTAAGCAAGTCCTTACTTCTGAATCTCAAGCAATACTTGAAGAAGACATTACGCTCTGTAAGACCATGGGGCGCCATGGGGCGGAGCTGATCCGTGATGGACAGACGGTTTTGACTCACTGCAATGCCGGTTCACTCGCGACGGCAGGCTATGGAACGGCACTCGGTGTCATTCGTGCTGCATGTGAACAGGGTAAAAAAATCAATGTGATTGCTGATGAAACTCGTCCTGTACTTCAAGGTTCTCGCCTCACAGCATGGGAGCTGATGCAGGATCACATTCCTGTCACGTTGATTACCGACAATATGGCTGGCTCACTCATGAGGCAGGGAAAGATTCATCTCTGCGTCGTCGGAGCCGATCGCATTGCGGCGAACGGAGATGTGGCCAATAAGATCGGCACCTATTCGGTGGCAGTCTTGGCGAAGGCGCACAATATTCCGTTCTACGTGGCAGCTCCCTATTCAACCATCGATCTTCAAACGAAGTCCGGTGATCAGATTCCAATTGAACAGCGAAATCCATCCGAAGTCACGAGCATCCATGGCAGTCACCCCATCGCACCCAAAGGTGTGGCCGTCTACAATCCTGCCTTCGATGTCACACCGGCTGAACTGATCACGGGCATCATCACCGAGCGAGGTGTCTTCAAGCCTAGTGAACTCGCATCACAGTTTCACACCAAGTAGTTTGCTTTTCCACGTAAGGTACCGTCAGTAGTACTACCCCTTCCTGCACGCCGCCTCTCACAGGGCTTGATTCAGACTCTCTGGCTCAATGGTGACCCAGTGGCTCTCGCTCGTATGGCCGTCTCCGCCAATCATCTCGCCCGTTCCCATGTGCCCATAAAAATCCGTGGCCGCCAGAGGTCGAACTTGTTTCTCTATACAATGGAATTGCTTCGTTATCTGGGTGGAGTAAAAGCGGGTGGGTGAACGGCCTCCTTGCATCGCTCTCCAGTCGATGAGGGCCGAGAGCCGGACCAAGTTCCCATCTCGGAGGATGGTGTCAGCATCGACATACACCGTTTGCAATAGGTGCAACTGATACTGGGCATCGAGAGCCACCCATTCAGCATAGAGAGGCGTCGAGCTGAGGATGAGGAATATAGCCAGGAGCCAGACAAATCGACGAGACGTCAGCATCCTTGTGTCCTCCGGTTCCAACATCATTATTCTATCACTCGAGGTATATGAAGAGAACGGGATCTCTCTTGGTCTCCCGTGAGAAAGGATCATTCAGAGAAGAATGTGAGGAGGGGAAAGTTGTATGGTGATGCAAATCGGGTGGAGAGTGGAGTTAGCCGACCTCATGCAGTTTGAGCAGATTTGTCCTGCCGGGTTGCGACGCAAGCGTGCCGGAGACGATGACGAGCCTGTCACCGGCTGTGACCAACCCCTCCGCCTTGAGCACGCGTTCGGCTTCCTTGATCCGCGCATCAGTCTGCTCAACTTGCGGCATGGTGAATGAACGGACGCCCCAATAGAGTGCCATCCGCTGTCTGACCGCTTCATGAGGAGTCAGGGCCAGAATCGGGGCGGTCGGGCGTTGCTTCGATACCAGCCGAGCTGTGGCACCTCGCTCGCTGAACGCCACGATGGCACGTGCATCGATTCCCCTGGCTGCAGAAGAGGCCGCAGCGCAGATGGCCTCTGGAATGGACAGATTGTCCAGGTCGGCTTGCCGCTTGCGCAGGATGCCAGGTTCGGTACCCTCTTCTGCCGCGCGAATGATGCGATCCATGACAGCAACGGTCTCGGTAGGATGGGCACCGACGGCTGTTTCGGCTGAGAGCATCAAGGCGTCGCTCCCGTCGAAGATCGCGTTCGCGACATCGGAAGCCTCCGCTCTTGTCGGGCGCAGGGCCTGTGTCATGGATTCCAGCATCTGCGTGGCAGTGATGACAATGCGCCGCCGCCGGTTGCCTTCTAGAATAATCCGCTTTTGCAGAACTGGCACCGCTTCAGGCCCCATCTCGACACCCAGGTCTCCACGGGCGATCATCACCCCGTCCGCTCGTTCTAAGATTTTGTCTAACGTCGTCACGGCTTCAGCCCGTTCGATTTTGGCGATGAGTGGGATCGTACTTCCATACTCGGCCAAGACAGCCCGTGCCGCGTCAATGTCCTGTGGCCCTCGCACAAAGGAGAGGGCGATATAGTCCACGCCATGCTCGACGCCGAAGCGAATGTCTTCCCGATCCTTCTCAGTCAAGGTAGGAGCGCTGACGGCTGTTCCAGGCAGGTTGATCCCTTTGTGTGAGGTGATCATGCCCCCGGTTAGGACGGAACAGTCGATCAGATTGTCGGCAATATGAACGGCTTGTAGCTCGATGAGTCCATCATTGATGAGCACGCGTGATCCTACATGAAGATCGCGGGTGAGCGACGCATAGGTGACTGGGATCTCGGGAAGAGTGACGGGAACGGAGGTGTGGCTATCACGCAGTTCCGCCGATTGAGCCGATGTGCGCAACCGCACGATCTGGCCAGCGCGGACTTCAATGCCTTCCTTCGGCAACAGGCCCACGCGAATTCTGGGACCTTGTAAATCCTGGATAATCGCTACTGCTGCTCCGCGTCGTGCGGCTGCGTCTCGGATGGCGGCGATGGCTGTTGCATGAGATTCATGATTGCCGTGAGAGAAATTCAACCGAGCGGCATCCATGCCGCTTTCAATCAATCGGCTGAGGATGGCCGGTGAACAGCTCGCCGGCCCGATGGTGCAAACGATTTTGGCCTTTCGCATGGTCGTGTGAAATCCTCCTGAACTTCGTCTCATCAAGCGATAAGGAAGAAGGATAGCACAGATCCGTTCGTTGGATGGTGTATGGTGAATCTATTGCCGTGCATTCTGGTTGTTCGGAATCCGCTATTTTTCTTTTCATTTTTCCGTCAACCGATACAATGACGTCATTACTGATGTCTGTATCTCTACAGACTCTCGACGCGCACCTCTCATCGATAACGAAACGGTAGGTACCATGGCAACGCTCATTTCAGTGGCATCCGGCAAAGGCGGCGTCGGCAAGAGTGTGGTGTCCGCCAACCTTGCGTTGGCGCTGGCGAAGCGCGGACGACAGGTCATCCTGGCCGATCTCGACGTGGGTGGGGCCGATGCCCATATCATGTTCGGAGAATTGAATCCGTCGGTGACCTTGACGGATTTTCTGAACAAACGAGTCAACCGGCTGATCGAAGCCGCCATTCCCATCACCATGCATCCGAACCTCCGTCTCATTGCCGGGACGGGCGACACGTTGGCGACGGCCAACATGGCCTATGCCCGCAAAAAGCGGCTGATGAAACAGTTCCGTGAGCTTGAGTCGGACATTGTGGTGCTCGATATCGGCGCCGGTACCAACTTCCACGCTCTCGACTTCTTCCTGATGGCGGATCTCCATGTGGCTGTGGCGACTCCCGAGCCGACGTCCGTGTTGGACCTCTACCGCTTCATTAAGTTAGCCGCGATCCGCCGTGTATTGGCCTGCTTTCTTGCGAGAAGTCCTATGTCGGAGGTTCTCTCCAACCGAGACTTCACGAGTGTGGAGGAAGTTATGGAGGTTGCAGGTGCCACCGATGCAGGGGGACGTGATGTGGCGGCTGCCGCATTGCAATCGTTTCGGCCTGGGCTGATCGTCAATCGGGTTTCCGACAGATCGCAGGTCAACGTCCTCTACCTCCGTAAGATTCTCCATCAATACGTTGGTGGCGACCTGACGTTGCTCGGTGAGATCCCCGACGACCCAGCGGTGAGTCAGGCGGTTCGAAAGTTCCTGCCGGTCATTGAAGCGGCTCCTGAGTCTCCGTCCGCCAAAGGTCTGCTCGCTGTTTCCGCTGCCGTTGAGCAGTTAATCTCGGCATCTGCCAGTAGAAGTAAAGAACAGACGACGCAACGAGAAGAGAAGCAGACAAGAGTCCTGCTCTCCACTCCGACAGGTTCCCAAGATCCTCGGGCCTCTAGACCTCTACAATCAAACCTTCCGCCTCCTTCAATTGAGCCGAGACAATCTGCATGCGTCGATACGGTCCAAGATCCCAGTGGGGCAGGCGCCTAAACCCGTGCTACCTCCCCACATGCCGTATTGCGATCACCCTCGAGATGGACAGCCCGAATACATGGGCGGCTCAGTCCCACGCCCTTCTCATGGCATCCGGGGCCGTCGCCGGTCACATCGCGGAGGTGGTGGGGTAGTGGCTCGGGTTTGGTAACGCGCGTGTTAGGTGCACGCCCCAGCGGCGACGTGCAGGTGAAGCGGGAAGGAACGCCATGGGGCGTGTCAAGTTTTCTGTGTAACTGATTGTGGTTAATCACTGGTAGGCACACGGTCCCCTACGATCATGGCAAATTGATTGAGCGCGCGTTTCCACTCCGGAATCGCGGCGGTCCATTGCTTGGCGATGCGCTGCAGGCCCAGATAGAGGACTGTGAGGATCGCGTCATCCGTGGGAAACGCCCCGCGCTTTTTAACGTGTTCCGTCACGAATCATTCAGGGATGCAATGGCATTCGTGGTGTAGATGACCTTGCGAATGGCTGGGGGATAGTCAAAGAAGACCGTGAGCCGCGTCCAGTCCCGCCGCCAACTCGTACTGATCGTGGGATAGTGCACATCCCACGTCAGGGCAAAGCGCTCCAAGGCTGCTTCGGCTTCCGTGACCGTCGACGCGCCATAAATAGCTCGCAGATCCCGGGCCACGGCACGTCGCTCCCGCCACACCACATACCGCAAGGATTGTCGGACTTTATGCACCATGCAGAGGTGCACCTGGGTTCGCGGAAAGATCGTCTCCAACGCGTCGGGCAACCCCGTCAGCCCATCAACACAGGCCACTAAACAATCTTGGACCCCTCGTTGCCGGAGCTCCGTAAAGACCGCTTTGGTTTTGACAGCTCCGTCATACCGCGATTTCACAAAGAGACAATCGAAATAGAGAATCGGATAGACCGTTTCCAGGGGACGACTCTGCCAGAGGCGCACATCCTGTAAGACCGCATCGGTAATGGTGGAGATGGGGTCGGCGACACCTCCGTCCCATATAACTCTTCGAGGTGGTCTTAAATTTCCCGCGTGGTGAGCCCATGGGCATAGAGGGCCAGCACTTTGCCATCAAACCCCTCAAGCCGCCGCTGTCGTTTCTTGACCACGGTCGGTTCAAACGTGCCCGCCCGATCGCGCGGCACCGCCAAGTCGACCGGGCCTTGCTCAGTCTGTACCGTCTTCGGACTACTGCCATTCCGAGCATTGTCTCCTTTCGAAGGCAAGCGGGCATGAGGCGCATACCCAAGATGGGTGGTCAATTCGGCGGCCAGGGCGCGTTCCACCAACCGTTTCGTGAGGCCTTTCAGCAATCCATGTTCGCCAAGAATCTCTTCCGGCGAC
>Ga0105164_10002849_pt1 | contig 10613 bp, 11 predicted proteins | sample VDWuncwatermetaG_FD_89674 | JGI IMG/M metagenome (GOLD analysis project Ga0105164, IMG submission 89674) | Wastewater microbial communities from Netherlands to study Microbial Dark Matter (Phase II) - VDW unchlorinated drinking water | ecosystem: Environmental > Aquatic > Freshwater > Drinking... | reverse complement strand
TGCGCGATGCGCTCGATTATGCCGCACTCGTGGCGGCGGTCAGGGAAGAAGCCCAGCGCCGTCCTGTGAAGTTATTGGAGACGCTCACCGAGGCGATCGCAGGCCTCGTGCTCGAGCAATGTGGAACGAAGTGGGTTCGGGTGCGGGTCAAGAAGCGCGCGCTGAAGGGAATCGGTTACGCAGCCGTGGAAGTTGAACGAACGGCTGCTACTCGTCGACCGATGCGCCGGTTGCGAGTGGCAGTTGGACGGTAAGTTGCGCAGGAGTGCTCGGTTTCCCACAGGCGCACGGCCGTTACTGGAAAGCCTTGCGAGGCCGTGTACTCAAAAATCAGCCGCGCGATCGCTTCAGCGGTTGGATTTTCATCCATCACGAAGAGCGGCTCACCGAGTTTGCGCAAGAGCGGCAGCACCGGGTCGCGGCGGTTGAGCAGCATCTTGTGGTCCAGCTCGCTGTCGATCCAGGCCTGAATCGTCTGCTTGATTTCGTTGAAGTCCCGCACCATCCCCCGCGCGTCTAATCGTTCGCTCTCCAGCTCAATCTCGACCTTCCCGTTATGGCCATGCAGGTATCGGCACTTGCCCTCATAGTTCAAGAGCCGATGCCCGTAGCAGAAATGAATCGTTCTCGTGACAGCGTACATGTCAGGCGATCAGTTGTCCTCCATCCACGAACACGACAGAGCCAGTCATGTAATCTGTGCCTTCGATCAGGAAGAGCACGGTGTTGACGAGATCTTGCGGACTGCCCCATCGCTTGAGCGGAACTTTCAGGGCGATTCGAGCGCGGGCGGCAGCGCTCATGTCCGGAGGCGGCAGGATCGGGCCCGGCGCAATCGCGACCACTTGAATGCGAGGGGCTAGCTCTTTCGCCAGTGCCTTGGTGAGCCCAATGATGCCGGTTTTTGAGACGCAGTAGGGCAGATAGTCGCGATACGGCCGAACTCCGGCCCAATCCGAAAAGTTAATGATCTTGCCGCCCCCACCTCTCCGCATGAGCCGGCTTCCATAGAGCGCGCACAGAAACGGCCCCTTTAAGTTCGCATCCAGGGCATGATCCCAGTCCTGCTCAGTCAGTTTCTCAAACGGCACACGGTCGAAGTTCGCCGCACTGTTGATGAGCACATCGAGCCGCCCGAATCGTTTTTGGATGCGATCGATCAGCCGCTTGATGTCAGCCGCGCGCGAGAGATTAGCTTGAATGGCTACGGCATCCGCTGCTCCGGCCTCTCGAAGCGCCTCAATCGTCTGCTTAGCCTGGCGGGATGAGCTGCGGTAGGAAATGACGACACGCGCCCCGCGACCGGCCACGCCTAGGGCAATGGCTTGCCCGATGCGCTTAGCTCCGCCGGTGACGAGGACGACGCGATTATGCAAGGTCATTGAGATTGGACGCTGATGACACGGTTACGTGCGGGGAGAACGTTGCTGCAGGTTCTCGGCCATCCGGTTGATGGTGTTGGCGAGGTCCTCCAGCGCATCGTCGTGCCGGATGGTGATTCGCTGCGAGAAGTCTCCGCGCCCGATGGCTTCAAGCGTCTGCTTGAGTCGGTTCATCGGACCGACAATCCGGTGGCTTTGCCGGATACTCAGAAAGAAGACCAGTGGAATTGAGAGGATCAGCTCAATCGCCAGAGTGGAGGCCACAGCCATCAACGCGCCAATCAGCACAGTGTTGGGGCCCAGTTCCGGGCGGTACATGTTCAGCCACAGCAGGTTGCTGGAGATCAAGGAGCTGATCAACGCCACGGCGAAGACCGTGGCAAAGACGCGCGTGGCGAATCGAAGCTGATAGGTGCGGTCGCTGAGGAGTTCTTTGCGCTGGTTCGGACGCTCGTTCATTCCGCACGTAGTATAACATATTTTAAATCAAGGAGTTCTGGGCAAGGTTGACTTTTGAACAGGGCTTTGTTAGGGTGAATTCTCCCGTTTCTCCCCACATGCATGCGCGCGCACCGCACACCGATTGCCGTCCTCGTCAGCGGAGGTCTCGACAGCGCTGTGCTGCTGCATCGTTTGCTGACCAGAGGCCATTCGATCCGTCCTCTTTATATGCGATGCGGCCTCTCGTGGGAGGCGGTTGAGCTGTACTGGCTCAAGCGGTTCCTGCATGTCGTTCGCACGCCGCGTCTAGCGCCTCTCGTGATCCTTGACCTTCCTCTCGCTTCAATCTACGGCAAGCATTGGAGCATGACCGGACGGCAGGTTCCAGGAGCGCGCAGCGCTGATCGCGCGGTCTATCTGCCGGGACGCAACGCCTTGCTCCTGACGGATGCGGCCGTCGCTGCGGCCCAGCGCAATATTTCCACACTCGCCATTGGCACGCTGCGAAGCAATCCATTCAGCGATGCCAGCCCGCGGTTTTTTCATCTCATGGAACGCACGCTTCGGGAAGCGCTGAAGCGTCCGATCCGAATCCTGAGCCCGCTCCGCCGCCTCTCCAAGACTGCGCTAGTCCGCTCAGCGAGCCGCCTGCCGCTTCGATTGACGTTTTCCTGTTTGCAGCCTCAGGGCCGTCGCCATTGCGGCCGCTGCAACAAGTGCGCCGAGCGCCAGCGAGCCTTCCGATCAGCCGGCGTCTTCGACCCCACAACGTATGTCGCTTCACGCTTCACGCTTCACGCTTCACACTCACCATGAGCATGTATCGCGGCGGCGTCGGTCAATGGTCTTGGGCGCTCCATCGCGTGACGGGTGTTGGCGTCCTCATCTTTCTCTGTTTGCATATCCTCGATACCTCATTAATCGTCCTGGGGGCGGAGCACTACAACGCCATTATTGCGATCTATCGCGCTCCGCTCTTTCGCGTCATGGAAGTCGGGCTCTTCGCTTGCGTCCTCTTCCATGCGCTCAACGGGGTGCGCATCATCCTCATTGATTGGTGGGTCGAGCTGACTCGGTTCCACAAGCTGCTCTTCAACATTGAGATGGTCCTCTTTACGCTGATCATGATTCCAGTGACCTGGATCATGCTCCGGCCTTTGCTCAAATGAACCTCTCTTCCGCCTACGGTCGCCCAAAACCATCCGGAGGGTTTGAAGCGTGGTCCTGGCTCTTCATGCGCATTTCCGGGATCGTGCTCCTTGTGCTGGCCCTCGGCCATCTGGTGATCATGCATCTCATCCACAACGTCGATGAGATCAACTACGCATTCGTCGTCGAGCGCTTTCGCGGATTCGGCTGGCGCATGTATGATTTGTCCATGCTCGTCCTGGCCATGATTCACGGCGCCAACGGCATGCGGGTTATCATCGACGACTATGTGCACGCGCCTCTCTGGCGGCGCGTGGCCAACGGTCTGCTCGTGCTCATTTGCGGCAGTCTGCTAGCCCTTGGAATCTTCGTCGCGATCTTCTTTCAACCCGTCATGTAGCCCATGCGTCCTATCGTGCGACATCAGTATGATGCGGTGATCGTCGGTGCCGGAGGCGCCGGCCTGATGGCTGCCCTCGAGGCTTCGAAAGGCTGCCGTGTTGCCGTCGTCAGCAAGCTGTATCCCACGCGCTCTCATACCGGCACAGCGCAGGGCGGGATCGGTGCGGCCCTTGGCAACCTCGAGCCGGATCATTGGGAATGGCACATGTTTGACACGATCAAGGGCGGCGATTATCTCTGCGACCAAGACGCCGTCGAGTTCATGTGCCGGGAAGCCATCGAAGTCGTCTATGCCCTCGAGCATATGGGGCTGCCGTTTAGCCGAACCAAAGAGGGCAAGATTGATCAGCGGCGATTCGGCGGCCATACGAGCAACATGGGAAAAGCCCCGGTTCGCCGCTCGTGCTACGCGGCCGACCGCACCGGCCACATGATTCTGCAAACGCTCTATCAGCAGTGCATCAAGCGCGGCGTCACGTTCTTCGATGAGTTCCGGCTGCTGGATGTCCTCATTCAAGACGGTCGCTGCTGCGGAGTCGTGACACTCTGCTTAGCCACCGGCGAGGTGCACGTGTTCCATACAAAGTCCGTGCTGTTAGCCACCGGCGGATTCGGCCGGATGTACAAGGTCACCTCGAACGCGCATACGCTGACCGGCGATGGTTGCTCCATCGTCTTCCGGCGCGGCGTGCCGCTGCAGGACATGGAATTTTTCCAGTTTCACCCAACCGGTATCTATAAGCTTGGCATTCTCATTACCGAAGGTGCCCGAGGCGAAGGCGGCATCCTGCGCAACGGAAAAGGCGAGCGATTCATGGAGCGCTATGCGCCAACCCTGTTGGACTTGGCGCCGCGCGACATGGTCAGCCGCGCGATCTACCGGGAGATTCGCGAAGGACGCGGGATCGACGGCAAGGATTACGTGCATCTGGATCTGACGCATCTCGATCCCAAAGTCGTTGAAGAAAAATTGCCGGATATCACGGATTTTGTGCGGACGTATCTTGGCATCAATCCGGTCAAAGAATTGATTCCGTGCCAGCCCACAGCCCACTATGCGATGGGCGGCATTCCCACCAACATCGACGCCCAGGTCGTCATGGATGCCCGCAATACGCCGCTTCGAGGATTGTATGCGGCGGGGGAATGCGCCTGCGTCTCCGTCCATGGCGCCAACCGGCTTGGCACCAATTCACTGGTCGACATCGTCGTCTTCGGCCGCCGGGGCGGACGCCGCATCGCGCAAGAGGCTGCGGGCGGGGAATTCCCGTCGATGCCGGCGAAGCCAGAAGAGCGCGCCCTCGAAGAAATCAGCCGGCTCACGTCGAATCTCGGCGGGGAATCCTCGGCCAAGATTCGCGAAGAGCTTCAGCAAGTCATGATGGATCATGTCTCCGTCTACAGGGAAGAAAGCGGCCTGAAAGAAGCGCTGGCGGTGATTTCAGGACTGCGCAGCCGCTACCGCAGAGTGGAAGTCGGCGATCGCAGCATGCGCTTCAATACCGAGCTGGAGGAAGCGCTGGAGCTGGGCTACATGTTGGATCTGGCCTGGGCCACGACGGTGTCGGCACTCGAGCGACGCGAATCGCGCGGAGCGCACAGCCGGGAAGATTTTCCCAAGCGCGATGATGTCAACTGGCTCCAGCATTCGCTCGCATTCGGCACGGATGGCGCTCTTCGCCTTGAGAAGAAACCGGTGACGATCACGAAGTTCCAGCCTCAAGAACGGAAGTATTGATGTCGGCCCCTTGCGTTCACCGAAGCCAAGGACGACAATAGCTTCATGAAGATCGAGATTCGCATTCAGCGCTTCAATCCTGAGCAGGACCAGGCACCCCAGTGGCGCGACTACGCCGTCGAAGTCGAGCCGACGGATCGCGTGCTCGATGCGCTGCATGCGGTCAAGTGGCGCCACGACGGCAGCCTGGCTTTCCGACGCTCCTGCGCGCATGGGGTGTGCGGGTCTGATGCGATGCTGATCAACGGGCGCAACCGCTTGGCCTGCAAAGTCCTCGTCAAAGAACTGAAGCAGCCGATCACCGTCGAGCCGATGCGCGGTTATCCGGTCGTCAAGGACCTCATCGTGGATATGGCGGGTTTCTTCGAGAAATATCGATCGGTGAAGCCGTATCTCATTAACGATGAGCCGGAGCCCAAGACCGAGCGGCTCCAGAGCCCTGAAGATCGCGAGCGCTACGACGACACGACGAAGTGCATCCTCTGCGGAGCCTGCACGACGTCATGTCCATCATTCTGGGCCAATAAGGAGTATGTCGGGCCGGCCGCCATCGTGCAGGCGCACCGGTTTCTCCTCGATAGTCGCGATCAGGGAGCGGATGAGCGGTTGCCCGTGCTCAATGACACAAGCGGCGTCTGGCGCTGCCGGACCATTTTCAACTGCACCGAAGCGTGTCCTCGCGGCATCAATGTCACCAAAGCGATCGGGCAAGTCAAACAGCTCCTCGTGAAACGGCGCACACGTTCTCGGAAGCCCTCCTAAGTGTCGCCTCGCATCGGATTCCTCGGCCTCGGCACCATGGGCACTCCCATGGCGACCAACCTGCTGAAGGCAGGATTTCCTCTCATCGTCTGGAACCGAACCGCCGCGAAGATGGAGCCGCTCTTGAAGCTCGGCGCGAAAACCGGCAAAGGCCCAGCGCACGTTGCGGCTGAAGTCGATGTGGTCATCACGATGGTCTCCCGCCCGCAGGATGTTGAGCAAGTGGTGCTAGGACCCGATGGTGTGATGGATGGGATGAAGCCTGGTTCGGTCCTCATCGACATGAGCACGGTCTCGCCCGCAACCTCTCGCAAGTTAGCGGGGGCGGCGACCACGAAGCAGGCGGAATTTCTTGATGCGCCGGTCGTCGGATCGAAAGGCCCTGCCACCGACGGCAGTCTGGTGATTCTCGTCGGAGGACTCCCGACGACGCTCGAGCGCTGCCGTCCGATTCTTGCGGCTATGGGCAAGACGATCATCCACGCCGGCACGGTCGGCATGGGCGCGAGCCTGAAGCTGGCGACCAATCTCATGCTGGCTCACCTGGCTGCCGGATTTGCCGAGGGGCTCTTGCTCGTCCAGCGCGCAGGCCTTGACCCGAAGCGCTATTTGGAAGTGCTCGAAGCCAGCACGTTCCGCTCGCCGTGGTATCAGACCAAGGGTATCGGCATGATCAAGCGGGAGTTTGCACCCCATTTCGCGCTGAAACACATGCGCAAGGATCTCCGGTTGATGCAGGAGCTCGCGGCGGACGTTCATTGCCCGCTTCCCGTCACGGACGTGATCGAGCAGCTCTTCGACCGCTCAGAGCAAGCCGGCAGGGCAGAGCTCGACTATTCGGCGATCCTCGCGTCCCTTGAGGCCGCCTCAACCTGATGCCTCGCTCCGCGAGCCAAGACAAAAAGCTCTTGCCGCTGCGGACCGATGTCCGGTTCCTTGGCGAGCTGCTCGGCCAAGTCCTCATTCATCAGGAAGGCCGCGCGTTCTTCGACACCGAAGAGCGCATCCGCAAGCTGGCCATCCTCATCCGTCGAGGACATGCCAAACGCGCCGACTCCGCCTTCATCCGACTGCTGTCCGGCTTGCCGCTTCCGACGGCCGAGAAGATCATCCGCGCCTTCTCGGTGTACTTTCAGCTCGTCAACATCGCCGAGGAGAACCACCGGGTGCGGCGCAAACGCTACTACGATTCGCTGCCCGGCTTCCATCCGCAGCGAGGCTCCATTGAGGATGTCGTCCACCGGCTCCATGCGGCGAAGATCCCCCACGAGCTGCTGGTCAAGCGCGCCCCGGAGCTGGCCGTGACACTCGTGCTCACTGCGCATCCGACCCAAGCCCTGCCCCCCACCATCCTGACCAAGCACCGGGCGATCTGGAATCTGCTCATGCAGCGCCAATTGATCAATCCCGTCCCGAAAGAGGAGCGCGACGCGTCCCGCGAGCTCCTCGAGCACATCACGAACTTGTGGCAGACGGAGGAATTGCGTTCTTCCCGTCCGACCGTGCATGACGAAATCGAGCAGGGGATCTACTACCTCTCCTCCGTGCTCTATGACGCGCTGCCCGAAGTGCTGATGGCATTTTGCGACGAGGTGAAACGAGTCTACGGCCGCCCGATCCCGACGGCCAATCTCGTGCGATTCGGGAGCTGGATCGGCGGCGACAAGGACGGCAATCCGAACGTCACGCATGAGTCGCTGCGATGGGCCCTGCTGCGCTATCGGCAGGCCATCCTGGCGGACTATCTCATTTCGCTCGAACGGCTGCAAGAGCGCCTGACCCAGTCGGAGAAACTGGTCCGGATCCTCCCGGCATTCCGCCGATCGTTGTCGGCGGATCTCCGGAGCTTCCCGGCGCTCGTCGAATCGCTCGACGGGAAATACCCGCACCAGCCCTACCGCCAGAAGCTCGCGATCATGGTCCACCGCCTGCGCCAAATGTTCCGCCACCCGTCGGAATCCGAGGGCGGCTACGCCGGCCCGCAAGACTTTTTGCACGACATCCGTCTCATTGAGCGCAGCCTCATGCGCCATCGCGCCGATCCGATTGGGGAGCACGAAGTCGCCAAACTCGCTCTGCAGGTTTCGATCTTTGGATTCAACTTTGCGAAGCTGGATGTCCGCGATCACAGCCGCCGTCATCTTGAGGCCTTCGCCGAGCTCATCCAGCTCCATGAGTTGTCGACCGAGGATCCGCTCGCCATGGCCGAGCCGGGCCGGCGGGCGCTGCTCGATCAGCTCCTCGCGCACCCGCGGTACGTCGAACTCCTCAAGAACTGCTCGCCTCCGACGCGCGAAGTCATCCGGACGTTCCAGGTGATGACTGAGCATCTCGAGCACGTCGATCCCGAGGCGATTGACGGCTATATCATCAGCATGACCCATGAGCCGAGCGACGTGCTGACCGTGCTCTGGTTTTTTCAGCAGGCCGACCTCTTCCGCCGCACGACCCGCGGGTTCTGGAGCGGAGCGAATATCATTCCGCTCTTCGAGGGCATCGACGATTTGCGCCGCGCGCACGACGTGATGGAGGAGCTCTTCCGCCACCCGGCGTACCGGCAGCATCTTCGGGCTCGGGGACAGCGCCAGCAGATCATGCTGGGCTACTCGGATTCGAACAAAGACGGCGGTTTCTTTACCGCCAACTGGGAGCTGTACCAAGCCCAGCGCCGGCTCCATGCCGTCTCGCGCGCCCACCGCATCCGCCTGCAGCTGTTCCACGGACGCGGCGGGACCATCGGCCGCGGCGGCGGGCCGCTCCATCAAGCCATTCTGGCTCAGCCAGCCGGGACGCTCGATGGGCGCATCAAGATCACGGAGCAGGGAGAAGTCGTCGCGGCCAAATATCCCAACCCCGCGATGGCCATGCGCAACCTGGAACTGGCGTTGTCCGCGGTCTTGGAGGCCACCCTCATCGTCCGCAAATCGCCCGCCGGATTGCCGCAATGGGAGGCGTTGATGGGCGAATTGTCGCAGGCGGCATGGCGGCGCTATCGCCAGGTGGTCTACGAAGATCCGGACTTCGTGCGGTACTTCGAACAAGCCACCCCGATCGATGCCATCAGCGAATTCCGCATCGGGTCTCGTCCCGCGCGGCGGACCGCTTCAAGACGCATCGAGGACCTGCGCGCCATCCCCTGGGTGTTCAGCTGGGTGCAGAGCCGCCAGCTCATCCCGAGCTGGTTTCCGTTCGGCTCGGCCGTCGAACAGTTCGCGCAATCGCACCGCGATGGCATCGCGACGCTTCAGCAGCTCTACGTGGAATTCTCCTGGTTCCATGTCATGGTGGATTTTATCCAGATGAGTCTCGGCATGGCCGATCTGCGCATCGCGCGCCACTACGCCTCCCTCGTCCATCCGCGCGCTGTCGGGGAGCGGGTTTTCGCCGAAATTGAGGGAGAGTTTTCGCGCTCGCGGCAGGCGGTCCTCGCGATCACGAAGCAGCGGGAACTCCTCGACAGCAACTATGTGCTGCAGAATGCCATCCGGCTGCGCAATCCGTACGTGGATCCCATCAGCCTGTTGCAGGTGCGCTTCTTGAAGGAGCGCCGGCTGGCTCGAAGCGCCCGCGCGCGCAAGCCATTAGATCGAGCGCTGGCGCTGACCATCAACGGCATTGCCGCCGGCATGCGCCACACCGGCTAGCCGCTGCGAGTTCATATGCCGCAGCCGACGCTCCTCTTGCTGACGGGACTGGTGCTCGGCATGCGCCATGCCTTCGACCGGGATCACGTCGCGGCGGTCACCCATTTCATTTCGCTGGAGCCGGATCCGATCAAGAGTGCGTGGTTCGGCTTTCGCTGGGCGATCGGCCACGCTGTGACGGTTCTCCTGCTCGGCTCCTTAATCCTCGTTCTTCATCTCAAGTTCGAGCCGGCGTTTGAGCGCTACGCGGAACTGGCGGTCGGAGTCACGCTCATCGTGCTGGGTCTCTGGCGTCTCCTCTTGCTCTACAACGAGCGGCGGCATGTTCATCCTCATGCGCATCGGACGACTCGGCACAGCCATCCCCATTCCCATACGCCGGGCCGCGAACACGTCCACCGCTTCGCCCCCACGCTGGTCGGCATGGTCCATGGGGCATCCGGGACGGCGGAGGTGTTCGTTCTCCTCCCCATCACGCTCATCAGCACGACCTGGCTCGCCTACCTCTATATCGGGCTCTTCAGCCTAGGCTGTGCGGCCGCCATGAGCGGCTACGGCTATGTGGTCGGCCGGTTTTACCGGCGGGCGAACGAGACCGGCCAGCGGATCTACCAAGCACTCGTCATTCTGACGTCCGCTTCCGGGCTCATCTTAGGGTGCGTGTGGATCTTTAAAAATTGGTAAGTACTTCTCCGCTTGACAAGCTCAAGGCTCGCTGTTAGGATAGGCACGTTCGCGAAAGGATGGATCTTAGTGATCCTCTCCTCGAATTGATAAGTCACGTTTGACCTAAAAAACCTCTTTTGAAGAGCTTGAGCGCCTTCGGAAGAAGGCGCTCTTGTTTTGTCTCTTGACCCCTCCGAGCAGGCTTGTGCGGGTCATCCCGAGCGAGCGAAGCGAGTCGAGGGCTTGATCTTTGACAATTGACAACTGCCTACCCCCAGACATTCATGGGGTTTCACCGGATCGATTCACCTCACACGTTTTCCTGCTTGGACCCGCAAGGGAACGGGTAGGAAAGCTGATTTGACGGAGAGTTTGATCCTGGCTCAGAGCGAACGCTGGCGGCGTGGATAAGGCATGCAAGTCGAGCGA
>Ga0105164_10002848_pt1 | contig 10627 bp, 6 predicted proteins | sample VDWuncwatermetaG_FD_89674 | JGI IMG/M metagenome (GOLD analysis project Ga0105164, IMG submission 89674) | Wastewater microbial communities from Netherlands to study Microbial Dark Matter (Phase II) - VDW unchlorinated drinking water | ecosystem: Environmental > Aquatic > Freshwater > Drinking... | reverse complement strand
TTGAGAGCAAGAATGATAAGAGTCGCGACCATTACTGGCCCAAGTATAGAATTGAACCATCCTAGCCCTGTTTGGTTAAAATAACTAAGTATTCCGCCACCTGACGATATGATCATAGTAAGGAGATATATAAGAAAAAGAAAAGCGGGAGCGACAAAGGTTAAGCCAATAAGACTGCCAAACCACGTTTTTAACTTATCACCTGCTGGCAGAGCGGCGGAAACAAACACAAACGGAGACACAATCATAAGAAACCAGAAACCAATAAGCCTACCAAAAAATAGAAGGGCGGCTTTAAAAATGTAAAATGCCGCAAAACCGCTAACGATTGCGGCAATAATAAACACGATTATTGCATTTAGACCCTCGTCGTTGCCTTTGTCGGAGTTCACAGCTGCGCTTAAAAAACGCTGAGGTTTGAATGAATCTACGAGTCCAGCCGAAATACTCTCGTTTCCTATAGCGCTTTTTATTCCAACCGCAAGAACATTACCAGCATCAATAACCACCTTTGTAAAAAATAGGCTGAAATTTATAAGAAGAGCAATAACAACCACTTTTATAACTACCTTTTTCCAGTCCGCCATTCCAAACATCGTCATTATTCCTGTATAAAGTAAAACAAAGATGAAAAGCATATTAGAGAAATCTCGCACCACAGTCCACGCCGTGTCTATAAACGGAGGAGCAACCATATTTTTAGAATTATCAATACTTAACATCAGTATATAGTCAAAAATGAGGCCCGAGCCAGCAAGAAGAAATGAAGCAGGCTTATAAACAACATAATAAACAAACTCTGCCACGCAAGGCATAATATTACCCTCCCAAATGCTGCAGGCTGTATGCATTTGAACCGCTAACGCGTCTTTGTCTTTGTTGTAGCCCCCCAGCGCGGCTGCTCCCGCTCCTGCCACTGCACCCCCTGCGCCAGTGCTAGCGGTGCCAGTTCCACTGCCTCTACCCGTGGCAGTGAACACAGTCCCTACTGCATTGTTAGATGCGCCAATAAGCGTAAAATCCGTACTCCCAACACTCTTGATGGTATATATTGTACCAACGGTAAAAGAGCCAGCGTTTTTGAGCGTAGACGCACCGCCTGCAGTACTGCTATCTATTGCGCCTGAGGTCCCCGCTTGCTCGTCTGCGAGAAATTTAGCAAGAGCATTATTATACTCAATAGCAGCATCTATATTTGCCTGGTTTGGGCGATGCCCCGTAGACTGCTGGGTGACATCAACATTGCTGGTATCAGAAATAACTGAAGAAGCGCCAGTTTGTGACTCTGAAAGTAGTGTTGTTCTAGAATTTAGTAATTTTGTGGACTGCCCAGTAGGTATCATTCCGGCGATAGTTACTTCTTGGTTGTTTCGTGCCCTAATGAGCGCTAGACGAAGAGCTTCTATTGCTGCATTCGACGCTGTGTCTGCTTTACTAAACGCTTTTTCAAAAAATATTACCTCAGAGTCAGCTCTTAGCGTAGACAGACGGTCTGGTGTGTCGCAGGGCGAACTAGTATTACTGATTGTAGATGCCGTACATAGGCCGCCACTCTTGAAGGCAACCATCCCATCATACTTACCAAGTGCCGCTTCCCTATCTATTGAGGTTGTTAGCACCGTATTTATCGCGGATACGACAACAGTATCACTCATTATGTTGTCTAGAACCTTTGTTCTGTCCCCAAAATCAAGGTCATCTGGAATTTCAGGTATTCCATATAGAGCCTCCACTCGAACAGGTAGAGCAAGCCCTCTTTTGAGATCGTCCGCTATGGCCGCATTTGCCACGAGAGTAAAAAACGAGAAGCTGGCAAGAAAAAAAAGTATAGTGAGTAGTAAATAAGTGGGTTTTTTATGAAGAGAGTTTCGCATCGTTTGTTTATTGAGGGGTTGAAGGAATAATGAAGCTTTTCACTTCGCCAATTATCTGCGAAGAGCTGTTTATAGGATTAGAAGTTCTGGCATTAGCGCTGTAGTAGTAAGTTTTACCAGGCGTAAGGTTTGAGAGAATTCTAGAGAACGGCGCTCCTGTTTTAGGGGCTGTGTCTGAGCGGATGTCTGGGAAGGGAAAAGCCTGATTGGCTAATGGCTCATCCCCTACAAAAGGCACGTCACTCCACCTAAACCACACAACCACGTTTGCATTTGAAAGGGCATCGGCGCAATCTATGGAACCATTAATTATCGCACTACTAGCAGATACAGTTGCTGCACCTGTGTAAACCTGCACAAAACACGCGGCTGGACCACCAACAGCCCTGCTACCGAGCGGGTCTCCAAGAGACCCTACATTGTAGGATTTATTTCCTGGGCCAAAGACACTTCTTACAGCCTTGCTCATCACTTGGTCAAGGAGAGCTGAAATAATTTTGTTCATATTGTCCGCAAAGCCAATTCTATCCATGTCCATGCCAAGTGTTTTTGTAAGCTGACCTTCCAAAATTTTGCCTGGAGTTGTCGTCTTGCAGTACTGTTTGTTTTTTCTAATAAAATCGGGGTCCGATATCATTTCAGTGTTTAATCTGTTTGCCTCAGCTTCACGCTCCTCTGGTAGCATATATAGATATTGAGGGTTCTTGCCAAGAGAATCTTTTGTTGCAAAAATTGACTCAGGGTAGGTACAGTCATTCAGGTCCTTGATATCAGTAAAGCCATTTGACCAGCTGGTTTCCTGGGTCTTCTTTGCTTTTGCGTCAGCTGTTTTCTTTGCAAGCTCTTTGGATGTGATTGTCTGTAAACCATACGGATTACCACTGTCGTTTAGCATCGCACCAAACCCTGCCCAAGTTAGTCTGTTGGTTTCCGCGTAAAACTCTGTCGCTGTAAAATTCCACTCTTGCTTAAACGGACAGGTGGCTTTATTGTCAAAATATAGTCGCGTTTTTTTGGGGCAAGGTAGACGGAATTTGCTAGGTCATCTCTGTAATTGGCATTAAAATCACAACTCGCTATGTTGCGAAGTTTTAGCACAAGATTTCCTGCTATGTTGTCCGCAATTTCTGTGAACATTTGGTCTGTGTCTACCTCAAAGTTTGGGCTTCCGTGAAAGCCCCCTTGAATCCACTTTAGCGTGCTGTTGGTAAGCTGAGTAAGAAGATTCTGAGCCGCAGCGTAAGCAACATAGTCAAGAAGGTTTTTTGTCAGCATCCCCCAAGTAAATTCTGCAGCCTGTGAAATTCCTTTTCCTGTTTCAATAGCTATGAGAGCCTCGCTTGCTCCTGCTGATATCGTTGTGTTAGCTCCAACCAATGGATCAGAAACAACCATTTGCGCCTGAACGCTGTTTACAGACAACAAATAAAAAATAGATATAAAAAATATAGTCGTTTTTATTGAGGATAAAAAGTTTTTTTTATAAAGAATCATTTTTTTGTAAAAATAAGTTTACGCAAGTCTTCTTCCGCTAGAATAAGAGCGTCTCCCCCTACTCTGTATTCCCCCAAGGAGGCAATTCCTACAAATGGATCAGAGAGTATTTTTTTGAAGCCTACTGTAGAGGCACGCAATTTTTCATAAGCTTGTATAAAGCGAAGATGAACAGGTGCTACGTTAGAGGGTACTTTTAAAGCAATTAAATTCTCAATAAGCTTCTGGTAAATTATAACCCTCGCGTCTAGTTTGCTTAGTAGAGACGAGTTATTTGTGTCCATTACTTTTACAAGGATAGTAAGCTCTGTTTCCTCTTGGCTTGTTGCCATAAAGTTTTTAAGGATAATACTGAGGGTTTGGACATACAGCAAATTTGCATTATAAGTGTTGTCTTTTGAAATGTTTAGGTCGTCTAGTGTGTACTGTTTCTGCGCGGGAAGTGTCACTTCTTGGGCCAAGGTGCTTGCAATCTCTTGAGCGTCTGCATCGCTCATTTCTTGAGTATTTGAGTTTTTCTGTGTGCGGGCATATTCCGCTAGTAGCTTACCCGCTAGAATGTCTGTGGTTGTGGTAGCTAGCATAGACGGACCTGCATTTTCTACGTTACTTTTTTTTACACGAGCAAGAACGATAGGCTCGGTGATCGCTGAGAGACCGTCCTTCCATTCATCGCTAGGCGCTGGAGCTTTCTCTTTGCCAATTATTCCAGAAAACACCAATGCGCCAAAAATAACAATGCCACCTAATACGACAGACAATAGAACTAGAAATATTTTTTTTGGATTTTTAGTTTGCCAGATCATAATTAAATTTCCCCATACAAATTATACCAGAAAGATTTTAGAAGAGGTAGAGGAAATAGTCAGTAAAACATACTACTGGGTTTGTTTCACAACTAGAGGGTATTTAACGAGGCACTTTATCTCTTTTGCTGCGGTTAAACTAAACCCTGTGAGCCCCGCCGAATAATCTAGGGCACCATCACGATATGTATTTAGTAGCCTTACACCCACATAATGTCTATCTAGCTTAAGAGATTGAGGTATATACGACCACTCTCCGTGGTCCTTGGTGTCAAAATAAATTCCTCTTGTGTCAACAAGCTTTCCAGTAGAGTCCGGCACATCTCTCTGTGTGTATCCTCTTAATTTACATAAATCTTTTCTGGCGCCATACTCGTCGGGGACACTCTTGTTCACAACATATTCCTCAGACACCCCCCCTAGGCTGTAAAGTAAATCTGATCTCATCGGAGTCTCATTCCAGGCATTATAATTACCAACTGTCTCGGGTTCATAATTCCATCCAGCTATAATAGTCAACCGACCATCAGGATTAAGATGAGAAGCAGTGTACCTACCATCCCATAGGTTTGGGAGACTACGTGGGACGTCATTTAGTGTCGGTAGAAGAAATTGTTTAGAAAAATCTTCCCAGTCCGTTCCCTTATATGTGTAGGTACAAACAGCAGCATCCGCGGCTTTACTAGAGTCAGACAATGCCCCTCCTTGGACGAGTTGGTTTTTCTCCACCACACCCCTAGTTACTTCTTTTGCTCCAAGAGTACCAGCAGGCACAATCTTTCCAGTAGAAGGCTCTATCCATGGCACTGTGTTTATTACAATATCGCACGGTACAACCGAGATGGTAAGTACGACAGACTCCTCAGCGGCAGGGTGTTGCTCAGTGTCGGTGCTTATGCAAGAAAGTTTATAATCAGTTTTCCCTTCTGTTTTTATATAAATAGTAGTTCCTGTTCCTGCTGGCCCAAGGGTTTCCTTTCCTGGGAGTATCCAGTAGCCAGAACCATCCTTGGTTTTGGAAGAGACTACTTCCGCCTCATCATTTGTATTGGTTGCCCGATTCGTCTTTAGCGCACAGCTTCTTGCGTCTGTTGCTACCCATGAGAGTTTTATTGGTTCATAAGTGCCTTTATATAAACGTGGGGCTGGGTCGCCTTTGCTTACTTCCCCAGCCCAACCTATCTTTACAATGGGAATAATAGGTTTTGGCTCTACTATTATTTGTGTTGTGGATGTTGCTCTTTCGCCACTTTTGCTGGAGCAAGAAAGTGTAAGTGTGCGGGTCTTCGTCATTTTTGAGGTTACCATACTACCTGATGAGTTTACAATTGGCGGTAATCCAGAAAGCCCCGCGTCTACTACGCTAACAGTTGACATACTTATTGGAGTATCAATGGCCCCAAGAGAGAAAGAAAAGTCTTTTCCGGGGATATCTAAGGTGTATGTACTAGATGCCACATTAAGTTTTGCGATTATTTTTGTTCCTTCTGGTAAACCAGTGGCTCTGAGTGTTTGTCCGACGATAATATTTCCCAAAGTAATACTACCGTCTAAGACAGTAAGGGTCCTCCCTAGAATCGACCCCTTAAAATTAGCCTCAGCGGTGCGACTCTCCTGAGTAGGAGCATCGCTAGTAAATATACAGAAGGAGGCATTATTTATTGTCCACTTTACCAATGTGGCAGTATTGTAGGGTATTGTAATGCTGTCAGAAAGTTTGACCGTGGGGGTAGGGCCTTTTTTTGGACTATTTACATTCGTCTTTACACCAAAATCCACTTGGCTTCTGTTTAGAAATGGGTCAAAGGTGCAAGATGGTGGGTTGGTATTGCCATTTATACAGCTTCCGTCGGCCAATGTGGTGCAAGCAGGAAAATTACTTGCGCCGTTTTCGCAGGAGCTTACGGCCGTAATGACAGTACTTTCCGCATTTTGTGATGGAGTAACTGTGTATGTGCCCACCCCACCATCTCCAGTGATATAGCCTGTGATTTTTGTACCAGGAGTAATACCTGTGCCGGAAATTGCTTGTCCGACATTGAGGCAACCGGAGGTTACAGAGGTCACGTCAAGAGTTGTGCCTGAAATTGAGCCAACTACAGTGGCGATAGAAGTAGGCGCGCAAGGTACAATGGTTTTAGCGGTAATAGTAGTGCTCGGCACATTTTGTGGGGGGTTTACTGTGTATGTACCTACACCGCCCGTGCCCGTGAGGTATCCGGTAACTTTTGTACCAACAGCAATCCCCTTGCCTGAAATTGTCTGCCCTACAGTTACCTTACCCGAAATAACCTCAGTAACAGTGAGTATTTTTCCTGCTATGGAGCCAATCACGACAGTTTCAGAGCTGGTATTTACTATCCCCACAGTAACTGATTTTTTTGTGGTGCCGTTTGCGCCAGTACAGCTCATCTCAAAAGTGTAGGGTTTCTTTGGGTTTACTTGAAAATTGTCTGTGAGGAGGAGGGTGCTACCTGCGGAGTCCACGCACCTGTTTGAATTGAAGGTTTTCCAAGAGACAGTAGACATTTCTCCGGGACTAACAGCAGATGGTGAAGCGCGAAGCTCTATGATAGGGGCGGTGGTTACGTCTATCGTTACTGACTGTATGTCGGTGCCGTTGGGGCCTGTACAGGTAATTTCAAAAGTATAAGGCTCATTTGGAGAAACAGAAACGGCGCCCTCAAGCTTTACCTCATCGCCTGCGGAGCTTACGCAGTTTGTAGCATTGGAGGATGCCCAGGAAATAATAGCCTCTTGTCCTGGAGACACTGTGGTGCGGTCTGCGGAAAGAGAAATCGTTGTTGCTAAAGCGAAATTGCTGGCAGCCTCTATTTCTTCTTGTTCTAGTCCTGAAAAGTCTGACTGGGTTCTTTCGGGTGTACCTTTCGGCTTTGTTAGAAAATATATAGACACACCAACAATTATTAAAAGCAAAGCAATACCGAGAATGATTAGTATCTTCTTCTTCTTTGCCTCACTGGCAATTGTTTCTTGTATATCCATTTAAAAAATCTTTATTTCCTAAGTATACTACTACTAGATTGTTCCGCAAGAGCGAGCCACTGGTTTAGTGATAAATCCTCGGCGCGGGAGTTATTCTTAATCCCAACTTTTTCCAAAATACCTGGAGTATTTTCTCCAAAAATGTTTTTTAGGTTTCCTGCGAGCATTTTTCTTTTGTGAGCGAAGCCCGCACGTACAGTCTCAAAGAAATCTCTCTCAGTAATCCCTCCTCCGAAATTCTTGTTGGAAATATTAGAAATATACAAAATCGCGGAATCAACTTTTGGGGCTGGGGTGAAGTAGCGGGCAGGGACTTTCTTTACAAGCCTTGGTGTGCCGTAGACTTTTACTGCAATAGAAAGGATACTTTCCTTTTTATTGCGGGCGGCTATACGAGTAGCGACTTCCTTTTGCACCATAAGCACCATTATTTCTGGTTTTTTATCTGTTTCCAGAAACGCTCGAATAATCTGGCCAGTAAGATAGTATGGTATGTTAGCCACGAGTTTGTATTTGCTTGGCAGAGAAAGAGTGTTTTTTTCAATTTCCTCTATTATGTCACCGTGGATAATGGTAAGTTGTTTGCTCTTGATTTGGTCTGCAAACTTTTCTGAAAGTATGGGCACCATTCGGTCGTCTTTTTCTACGGCTATCACTTTTGCACCAGATGAAAGTAGCTCGGTGGTCAAAAAGCCCTTACCGGGGCCAATTTCTAGTACTGCATCAGATGGGGAAAGCTCCGCCGCACGCACTATTTCCTTCGCTACTGTTTTTGAATTAAGAAAATTCTGCCCCAGTGATTTTTTCGCGTGAACCATATTTGCAGTATACCAAGCTCTCTTCACTAACAGAACCACGCAATAGCACGCTATCGTGCGCTATTGCGTGGTTTGCGAGACACTCTCGGGGTGCCTAAATTAGTTGGAAGTATTTTATAAGCTCTCTGCTGTTATCAATTTCTGTGGCGACAATAAACCTAATATATTTTTTTGATTCATAAAATTCCATAAGATACATAATTTCCTTTGCACATGGATACGGATGCACAAAGACAGATTTTTGAAATTCATAAAACCCCATATTTTTGAAGTGCATACGCAGAGAATCACGAGTACGTTTAAATTTTTCTGGCACATCAAACATTACGATGCGCCATTTTTTGTCCCAAACAATAGGAGTATTTATTTCCATATTATCTATTTCATATCTGCACGCAAGGCGCTCCCCCTCTCTAGAAAGGACTACTGAGAGATTGCCGTCTAGGCTGGTTCTTGTGGTAACAAGTTTGGACTTATAGAGTGTGTTTACAGAGCGACTGAGGGAGCCTCTTTCTATTTGGGCCCACTCCTTACTAATTTCACGGACGATTCTGAAATATTGATTAGGGTTTCTCGTGCACCCAAGTGCCAGACCCCCATAAAGCAACAAGAGAATTTTTTTCTGTAGAACACTAGTTCGCCCTCTTTTTGATGGTTCTAATTTTGGCATAACACATATTATATTTTATTTATAGAACCACGCAATAGCACGCTATCGTGCGCTATTGCGTGGTTCTCGAAGGGAGATTTCTGTGGACAGGTTATTTTAAGGGTTCGTTCGGAATAACATCCTCAATTTTCGCGCAGATTTGTGCGTAGTGTGTTTGAAAAATACTGATACATATAGGGATATGCTAAAGAATTTTTAGGATACAATACATGCAAATATGAGATGAAAATAGTGATATTGTTTCCGAACGAACCCTAATAGGGCGGAATTACCAGCGAATATTTATAACGGGCTCGTTGTCGCTGTTACCACTTTCGTGTTCCGTGTGGGCGTCGTCTATGTCGGAGAGAAATTCTGATGGGGCATTTACTTGGCGTTGGCCAAAAATGGTGCGGACAGATGCGTAGGAAAGATAAAGCTTTTTCTTTGCTCTGGTGACAGCCACATAAAAAAGACGACGCTCTTCCTCGCTGTCTTCTTTTGACTGTGATCCTTGACCCATTCTTTTATGAGGAAATAAATCTTGCTCAAGCCCTGTAACAAACACGTATGGGAACTCGAGACCTTTTGCGGCGTGGACTGTCATCATCTTTACCGCACTGGCACTCTTCATCATAGAGTCTTGGTCACTTGCAAGGGCAGCATCACCCAAAAGTTTTTCCACAGCTTCCTCTGGTGGGAGTATGTCGTATTTTGTCGCAAGTGTTACGAGCTCGTGTATGTTTTCGAGGCGGTCATTGTCGTCGTCGTTCCCTGTTTTGAGAGATGCCTCAATACCCGACGCTTCAGAAACAAACTTAATAAGCTTAGAAGTTTTTTCTGTGAGCGCATATTCTTTTATTGATGAAAGCAAGGCCCAAAAATCCGCCACGCGTTTTCTTCCTGCTGGTGGCAGGCTCTCCTCATCCTTCGCAAACATTTTCACCAGAGTTGCTTTGCCAATGCCCCTTGGGGGCGAATCAATAATGCGCTTAATGTCTGATAGACTTTCTGGGTTTAGTGAGGCGCGGATAAAGGACAAAATGTCCTTTACTTCTTTTCTCTCAAAAAAACGCACACCAAGAACCTGATACGGTATCTCCATAATAAGAAAAGCCTCCTCAAGCGCGCGCGATTGAAAGTTTGCGCGGTAAAGGACAGCAATGCTTTCAGGGTCGGTGCCACTATCTATAAGGTGTTTAATTTTTTCACCTACTGTGCGTGCCTCACCTCCCTCATCGTAACTCTCTATGAGAGAAATTTTGTCTCCCTCGGCATTCCTTGTGAAAAGATTTTTTTCTTTTCGTACAGTATTTTTTTTGATGATGTCGTTTGCTGCTGCGAGAATAGTTTGAGTAGAGCGATAATTTTCTTCAAGAAGAATAGTTTCTGCACCCTTGTAGTCATTTTCAAAATTCAAAATGTTTTGCAGGTTTGCTCCACGCCAGCTATAAATATTTTGGTCACCATCGCCCACTGCACAAATGTTCATTGTCTCACCAGCAAGGAGTCGCGCCATTTCGTACTGCACAGTATTTGTGTCTTGGTACTCGTCTATGTGAATATACTTCCACCTGTTTTGGTATTCTCTGCGAATCTCTGGGTTGTCACGCAAAAGAATAACAGTCTTTAGGATGAGGTCATCAAAGTCTAACGCGCTTTCTCTCGCGAGTAGACGCTCGTATCTTTCCCACACAGCCGCTACAATCATTGGAAAATATGCGTTGCCTACGTCACTTTTGTATTTAGCGAGAGTTACAAGCGAGCCTTTTTGACGAGAGATAACTCCAGCAATACGGTCTGGAGAAAATTGTTTTGAATCAATACCCTGCTCCTTCACGGCCTCTTTGATGAGAGAGCTGGCGCTGTTTTTGTCTACAATAGTAAAATGTTTATTAAGTCCAAAAACCTGCGCGTGAGCACGAAGAATATGGACACCTAAAGAGTGAAACGTGCCGACAAAAGGACGCGGGTCATTGT
>Ga0105164_10002845_pt1 | contig 10637 bp, 9 predicted proteins | sample VDWuncwatermetaG_FD_89674 | JGI IMG/M metagenome (GOLD analysis project Ga0105164, IMG submission 89674) | Wastewater microbial communities from Netherlands to study Microbial Dark Matter (Phase II) - VDW unchlorinated drinking water | ecosystem: Environmental > Aquatic > Freshwater > Drinking... | reverse complement strand
CTTTAACAGGACCGCTCCAATACACTCTCTTTCCAACGGAAGCTCAAACCTTACCTCAACCGTTTCCTTAGCTGGTGCAGGCGCTGGTTTCTCTTCTACCGGCACAGCAGCAGCCTCAGGCTCTTGTATAGGCGGCTCTTCTAACTTAATTTCCGTCGGGAGAGGGGCTTTCGCTTCTATCGCGGTTAAAGACTTGATAACTTCGGGCTGCAGGCAGATCTCCAATTTACGTCTTTTCTTCTTTGGCCTTCTGCCAACAGGCATGCTTAAACCGGCTTTTTTAAATATTGAATTTATGCTGGATTTTGAAATGCTTACTTGAAATTTTTTTTCAACTAATAAAACCAAGCCGCGGCAACTAATGGCAGAATCCTCTTTTTTTTGCCCAATAATGAAATTTTCTATTTCTGGCCTTAATTTGTGGATTATACCCATACATCTCCTCTTTGGACATTATTAGCTATAAAAAGCATACCATAAAAATGTCCAATTGTCAACACTGGACATTAGGGCGATAGAAGATAAGAAGAGCGGTTACCCCTCACCTTAATCCTCTCCCCAACAGGGAGAGGAGATGATATGGGGTATCCTCTGCACAAAGGGGAGAGGAAATTATAGGAGCTGTAGAAGATCGTTTGGCTGAGTAGTAGTTTTTGAGATTGTCCCTACGGGAAGCTCTATAGCAAGTCTGGCTTTGAAATAAATGCGGCTTAATCTAAAGGGAGTCATAGCAGAAATTGCTTTAACAACTTTATTATTGGAATCAACGAATACGACGTCAATGGCAAAAGACATAAAAAAAGTGTGTATTGAATTGCAGGGTTTTAAGACCAGCGCCTCACCCTCTTTAAAATCCTTCCTGCCAAGCAGGCCCTTCATTCTTTTAAGGATTGTATCGGCTATAACTGCATTCTGGGCTAATATAGTATTCTTGGTCTTATTAGCTATTTGCATCGCTGATTTTCAGGTGGGTTGGAAGATGTTTTCGGGAAGAGGAATGCCTTTGATCTTAAGCTCGCCAATGAATGTAGGGAGATAACCGGTTGCTTGAAAGTTTCCCAAAACCTTACCCTCCGCGCCGAGCCCTGTTTGCTTAAAACTAAAGACATCCTGCAGGTCAACATGCACTTCATCCTTCATCCCGGTTAATTCCGTAATCTGTATGATCTTCCTGCTTCCGTCGGAAAGGCGCGCAGTATGAACGATGATATCAATAGCCGAAGCGATCATCTCGCGAATAGCCCTTATAGGCAACTCCACCCCGGACATCAGGATCATAGAGTCAAGCCGGGATAATATATCCTGGGTGGAATTCGCATGTATTGTAGTCATAGACCCGTCATGGCCCGTATTCATCGCCTGTAGCATATCCAACGTTTCTGCGCCGCGGCATTCTCCGATTAATATCCTGTCCGGACGCATTCTTAAGGAATTACGGAATAGGTCGCGCGCGCTTACCGCGCCCTTGCCTTCTATGTTAGGGGGGCGCGCCTCAAGCCGTACCCAATGCTCCTGTTTCAATTTAAGTTCTGCTGCATCCTCAATAGTAATGATTCTTTCGTTTTCCGGGATAAAGGAAGAGAGCACATTTAAAATAGTAGTCTTTCCTGAACCTGTGCCTCCGGACACGATCATATTTTTTCTTACCATAATACAAGCCCGCAAAAAATCACGCATCGGCTCGTTAAGGGTATTTATGCGTAAAAGGTCGTCTATGGTAAGCCGCTCGCGGCCGAATTTCCTGATGGTAAGTGTCGGGCCAGTCAAAGACAAAGGCTGGATAATCGCATTTACGCGCGAGCCGTCGCGCAGGCGGGCATCTACCATAGGTATGGATTCGTCAATATGCCTGCCTAAGGGCGCGATTATCCTTTCAATAATCTGGCGCACCTGTTCATTGGAGAGGAACCTTTTTGGGGATAATGAGATCTTGCCGCGGCGCTCGATATAAATCTGGTTTTTATTATTAACCATAATGTCTGATATTTCCGGGTCGTTAATAAGGTCCTCTAAAGGGCCAAGCCCCAGCGCCTCATCAACGATTTCCTTTACTAATTTTTTTCTTATTTCAAATGAGGAGATAAATGCCCCTGTTTCTTCGGCTAAGGCAGCGGTGATAATACGCTCTGTTTTTTCCCTTACCTGGGCGGCCTTAGTTGTATTAGTCATATCTATCTCAAGGTGCTTTAAGTCTAGTTTTTCAATCAATTTTTGATGCACGCTCTTTTTTAACTCTATTATCTCATCGCTCTCTTTCTCTGCTTCCTCAGGGGCAAAGGGTTCCTGGGTTAATTTAAACTTTTCCCAGAATTCACCCTCTCTTACAAATAAAGCCTCCTCGGTGCCGGCAGCAGAAGCGGTTATTTCTTGATGCTGCAGGAAAATATCTTCTCTTTCTAACAAGTCCTTTTGCAGCCTTCTAATAGCTACTGATGCCTTAGAGCTTGGGCTGTCAATCACAATAGGCACCCCTCGGTTTAAAGCCATTCCTATTGCCTTGCCTTCAGAAGGAATGCGGCTGATTATTTCGCAAGGCACGGCAGCGCGCACCTCCTGCCATAAAACACCACCTAAGCTCTGGGCGCGGTTTAAAACAACCTTTATCATATTTAATGGAAGGTGCAGCGACTGCAAAACATCTAAAGACCATTTGGTCTGGTAGACGGATAATATATCGGGAGTTACTACTAAAAGGATGAGGTTTGTATGGTTAAACACACCCAGGAGCGATTCCGTAAAAGCCCTGCCGGCGTCAATAATAATATAATCGTAATGTCTCTCTAAAAATAAAAGGGCCTCTTTTATTTTTGCGTTATCTATATGCCCGGCCTGGCGCGGGCTAAGCACCGCCGGTAAGAAATGAATCCCATACTTTTCTACCTGCGTAATAAATTCTTTTACTGTGGCCTCTTCGAGATTAGTCTTTAGGCTCTCCACTAAGTCCAGCATGGACTTTTTGGGCAGGATATTAAAAAACTTGGGCATATCGCCTATCGCCTGCAGGTCTAAATCAATAACTACAACCCTCTTACGGGAGTAATAACCTAAACTCACCGCGAGATTACTGGCTACCAAAGTTTTACCAACACCGCCCTTTGTGCTGAATATAGCGATAGTCTTTGCCATGTTTTGGAGCTTTTAATCTAATTTATAAATTATCGGTATATCTATCCATAGTTCCGCATTCTTTATTGCAGGGGGGAATGGTGGATAGGAAGAAACGCTTTTTGCCGCAGAGAGCGCGCTGTCATCGAGCATCTTAAAGCCGGATGAATCCTTTAGCGCCAGATCTAAAAGTTTACCTAAATAAGACAGGTGCACGTTTAATTTTAGGCTGCCTTGAAAACCCGCCTGTTTAGCGTTATCAGGATAGACGAGGTTTTCCAGTATGCGCTTCTGTATTATACGCGCATACAGCGCAACCGGGTCGGTAATATCATCGCTTGCGCTAGTAGAAGCAACCGCTGCGCTTATTTTTTTTACGGGCTTGGCCTCTTTTTCGCTAACAATAGTAGGAGTAATAGTAATAAATAATTCGGTGTTTCCTCTTTCTCCTGTCCCTCCGCCTATCTTTATAGTCTTCTGCCTAAAGAATAGGCCCAACACAGGCACATCTGACAACCAAGGAAGCCTACGCAGGTCCTCTTCGCTCTTCTGTTTTATTAAGCCGCCGATGGATAATGTCTGGCCGTTATCAACAAAAAGCTCGGTAGAGGCGAGCCGCTTGATTATAGGGTATGCCTTGGCAGTAGGGCTGGCAGTTGTGCCTAAAATTTCGGCTGTGCCCACATCGCTTACCTCAACATCAACGCTTAATTTTATCCGTTCTTCCGGGGTTACACTCGGCCTTATCTTTAATTTGATCCCGAATTCCTTATAACTAACGCTCGTGCCCGAAGCTCCGCTTGTGCCTGCAATCTGAGTGGTCATAATAGGCTTTTCCCCTCCCACTAAAAGCTGCGCCTCTTTACCGCTTTGGCAGGCAAGCCGGGGCCGCGAAAGAATCCGCGCCTTACCCTCCTGGATCAAAGTATCTAATTTCCAAGTATACGCAGTACGGCTAAAATTTAAAGTCCTAAATAAGCCTGTAACGTTGGTTCCTGCGCTGGCAAGCCCTGCAGCCCCTACATCAGTAACCGTTACGCTTCCCGGCCAGGTAAATCCTAATGTATTTGTGGCATCCTTATCCAGCTCTAACACCTGCACATCAATTTCAATTACCGCCTCTTCCTCTTTTATCTGAACAAGATTTACTAATTTAGCTGTTAATGCGCCGAGCCCTAATTTTATCCTCTCAATATCATCGCTGGTCTTGACCTTTCCTAAGAGCAGGACCTTGCCCTCATCCTCTGCTACCTGAGTATAAACATTGGGAAAAGCAAGGCTTTTTAAAAGAGCGTCGATGCGCATTTTAATATCCTGTATATCCTCTGCAAATACCTTTATTTTTAGCGATTGTTCGCCGAAAATATCCCAGTAAACAAGGGTGGTGGTTCCGGGTGCCTTAGCGCTAACAGTAATCTCAGATGTAGTTACGTTTGAAATATCCGCGACTTCGGGCTTGCCGATGACTACCCTTGAAGGCGTACGCACAGGGACTATATAGGTTTCCCCGACGATAAGTTTAACCGTTTCCTGGTCCTGAGCCAAAGCGCCCCCTGACCAGAAGGGGCCTTTATAAAAAGCCACTGAAAGCAAAAACATACCTAAAAAAATGAAAAACCTAAATCCTCTTGTCATTTTTCTCCTTAATGAGCGCATAACTTACGAACACGCGTAGTGTGAGTAAGTTATCTGCGCGAATTAATCCCGCAGCTTGCAGGGAAATTGTCGTAGAAAATTTCCCTGCGTTTAAGCAAGGGGCAATTTTCCCTCATCAACGCGCCGGAAAATTGATCCCGAGCGAAGCAAGGGATTTATTCAAGCGCCCTTACCTCTTTTTGTGTCCCCCGGTAAATCTCCACCTTTTTTGTGGACGGAGGAGGAAGGCGCTGCTGCTCTTTTGGCTGCTCAATAAATGCCTGAGGCATAACTGTCCTTAAAACAGTATCCCAGCTTGCCGGGGTAGCGGGTTGAATCTGCGTGTCTTCGGGAGAGCGCAGAACAAGACGGATCCTACCTTGCTCCTGCACAAAGGCAATTATATTTGCTTCCTGAGGCGTTAAAGCAAAGGTAATCGCAGGGGAAACTGACCCTTCTTTTTTTGCTGCAGGAATAGCCGAAAAATCCTGGCCCACCGCTAAGACCAATACATCCTGAAACAAGGGCATGGTGGTCATCTGATTTACCTGTTTGCCCTCTTGAGTCATTACGGGTAAAGGAACCATCCCCACAATGTCCACATGATCCCCCGGCCTGATCATCCCCCCCACAGAAGATATGTTATCTATGGAAACAGTTATTGCCCTTTTGCCTCTGGGTATTTTTGAAGATAAAGATATTTCTTGCCCGGAGATAGCTATCTTATTTAAAAGGATCTGCTCGCCTTTGGCAATGGGCGCTAAGGAGACTTTGCCAACAACCCGATCAATGCCTGTTGCGGCGCGAGGCTGAACTATGCTTTTGGAAACCGTTTCCTCCTTAATCATGTTCTCGGTAATGGGAACGCCTGCGGAAATATCCTGCTTAGCCACAACCACCGTAGTTAAACTCTTCTGGCTCATAACCGCTTTTTGCTGCGCCTCTTGCGCCTGCTGCTTAAGGTAGGAATTGATTAAAAAGGTAGCAACTAACCCTAAAACTCCGGCAACAATGAGCGGCAGGTATTTTTTTGGTATGGGCATATTTTATTCTACCTTTCCTTCGTATATTTCGATCTTTGTCTCACCCGAAAGCTTACTGGCAAGGTCAGCAATGGCCTTCTGCTGTTTTTCAAACAAAAGCCAGTTCTTTATATTATCCCAGAGCTCGTTAAGTGTTTTTGCTTCTGACTTTTTGATTTCAGCCAGCTTGATTATGTAAAATCCCTCCGGGCCTTTGAATATACTGCTTATACTCCCTGCTTCCAGCGACGGAGAAAAAGCTACTTCATAAAACTTGTCAAACCTGATGCGCTTGGCAGGATCAGGTTCCAGCGCGACAAAACCAAGCTCCCCTCCATTGGCAGCGGTCTTGGCTTTTGAATACTGCTTTGCCAATGCCCCAAAATCTCCGCCTTTAAGCAATTCAATGTAAGTATTCTTTGCCTCATCTTCGGAAGCGGTGACTATTTCAAGTATTTTTCTTTGTTCCGGCTCTTTAAGCATCTCCTTGTTTTGATTGTAAAATTCCTCTATCTCCTTGCTTGCAACCTCTATCTTTTGGGTCTCTTCGCGAAGCAACTCTGAAACCAGAAGGCTGATCTTTGCATTCTCAAGCGCCCTGGCTATCTTTTCTTTTTTATCAAACCCCCTGTCTAACGCTTCCTGATAAAGGATATATTTACGCACAATCTCATTCCTTAGGTAGGCTAATTTTTTATCCCGGGTATCTAAAACGTTCTGGGCCATGCCTTGCGCCTTTACCAGCGCGTTAAATTGTTCTACCTCCTGACTTAAATCATCGGCGCTGACATAGAAGCTGCCGACCTTGGCAACAACAGTAACCCCTGGGGGAGGACGGTTTAGGGAATCCTGTTTTTTAGGTTGCTGTTTGAAGAATAAAAGATTATCGCAACCCGCTAAGAGAATTAAGAATATTAAACTAACTAAGGTCCTTCTAAAGATTAAAAACATGTCGCCCTCCTCAATTTCCCTCTTTTTCAGCCCGGAAATTGATCCCGAGCGAAGCGAGGGATTAAACTTTCTACCGGTTTACTCTTTTTTTATTTCATTGATTATTTTAATCAACAGGTCTGCGATTTTGGCAATAAGGAACAGGAAAAAAAATAAGAAAGCGTAAACCGCGAAGATAACCGGGCCCATCCAGCGTGGATTGGGAGGCACAAACCCCAAGGTTATAGAAACACCGCCAAGCAGCCCCAACAACAAAAAAATCCAGGCAGCTATCTTTACTACTGCGCTGGAAGTTTTTAAAAACCCTAAATGTTCTCGCATTAAACCTCCTTAATGAGCCCACAACTTACGCAGCGTTAGTGTCCGCCACAAAATGTTGGCGGATCCGCAAATCTTTATGGCGGAAACGTAAGTTGTTTGGGCGAATTAATCCCCCCCCTTTCTTGCTTTCGCAAGAAAGGGGGAGAGGGAATTTTATGATGAAATTCCGGGAAAACTACACAAATTTTATTTTTGTAGAATACGTTTCGCCTCTTCGCGCTTAAGGCGTATTTTTTGAGTTAAGCCTGCGTCATGCCTACTATTTAGTTTAGAGGCCCGGTCAAATTCTGCCTGCGCCTTCTCCTTCTCGCCTATGCTCAAGTATACGCGGCCAAGCTCATAATACGCTGGCGCGTAAGCGCGGTTAAACCCTATCGCCCCTTTTAATGCCTGTATCGCCGATTTAGCATCTTTCAATTCCTTAAGGCAGGCCCCTAAATCAACCAAGGCTTCGAGATTACGCGGGGAATATATTAACGCCGCGCGTAAATTTTCCAGCGCCTCCTGTAAGGACCCTTTATTTAGGTATATCTTACCCAATAGTTGGTGCGCCTTGACAGAATCAGGCATTATGCGCAAGGCCTCTTTTGCTTCCTCCAAAGCGGCGGATTCCTCATGCATAAGCAGGAATAAAGAAGCGCGCTTAAGATACGGCCAGGGATAAACCCTGCGCAAGCCTATTGCCTTTAAATTTACGGCAGGAGGATGGTATTTATTAAAATCAGCCGCGTATTTACTTATAAGTTCCTGATTTTGCGCAATATTTTTTAAGAATACAACTCCAGTTTCGTCAAAGAACACCAGTCTCCAGTCAGGATTTTTATAAAGATAACTTATCAAAAAGGGGAAGTTTTCAGAAGTCAGGCTTAAAAGGACGGCTCCGATATTGTATCTTTCAAATACTTTCTTAGTAACTGCAACATTACCCCGCATTGTTTCAAGGTACTGCGCAAAAAACTCCCGGCCATACATTTCTGTGCGCCCATCGATAAACACCTTTATTTTTGGGTATGCCTTTCCTATAAGATAGGCCCCGGAATTAAAATCGTTGAAAAGATTTGCCTTTATGCCGCGTTCGAGCAAAAAATCCACTGCGCCCTTTGGATAATTATTTTCCTGGACGCCGAAAAGAAGACTGGCGAATTTATTTTCTTTAAAATCATAATAGCCCTCATGAGAGATTTTATCTATCCTAAGGCCTATCCAGAAAATGAAATAAACAGCCAGGCCATATTTTATTAAAAAATAGAGCACCTGCCTTAAAGAGGTTTCTAACCTAATATTTTTCGAGGCCCTCATCAACGTCGGGCTTAGGTAAGATATGGTGATCATGTATGCGCTAAAGGCAAAGAATGCGATGTTGCGCACCGTAAGGCCGAAGATAAAGAAAAAAATAGAGAGGAATATTTCTACTAGCTTTAGCCGCCTGAAATTAAGCGCCATTAAACTAAAACAAAACGCGCTTATTAGATAATAAAAATTCCCCGTATAGGTTAACTTTATAAATGTCGGGCGCAATTCCTGGATATGCTCAAAAAATATGCGGTTTGAGCCCAAAAGCATATCCTTAAAGACTGCGGCTGGGTAAAGTAAGCCCCGTACGCCCTGCGGATTAAACAGGCATGCCAATATGACAAATAGGAAAAGTTTCTGCAAGCGGCCATACCCGGCATCGCTCAAAATAGGCTCCTCTGGCCACAGGCGGGAGAGGAAGGCGCATTTGCGCCTTAAAAATTCTCCGGCTAAAAATAAAAATGTGGTTAGCGGGCCCAAAAAGAAATAACCATGAATATTCACCCAGAGAATTTGCGCCAATAAAAGCAGCCAGATTATTTTTTTATCAATGTAAAACCTTAACAAATAAAGGTATAGCGAAAAAAAGAGCAGGCTGAAAATTTCCGGGCGTATATTAAAACGGCTAAGGCTAGCATAAGCGGCTACAAATAAAAATACCCCCACTTCAAGATAGGAGCTTATCTGGCGGCGGCCTATGAGAAATAATACAAAAAAAGACATTAAGATAACGTAGGTCTCAAGCATTATAAGCCCTTCTGCGCTCCATTTGTTATATACTAATGAGCAGAGCGCTTGAAAGAGCCACTCATGGTCAACCCAGGGTTTTGAGTTCAGGGTAAAAGAGAAAATATCGAAGCTAGGGATAATTTTATTTTGCAGGATGTATTCCCCGGCTTTTAAATGCAGCCAGATATCAAGGTCAAATATAGCGCGGCGCGATACTATAAAAATCAGGGAGAATACGCTGGCAATTACCAATGCCCCTAAAGCTTTATCCAGCCTGTTTAAAGAACTATTTAAATTATGCCCCATTTTCTTTTTTCTCCGAAGGCCCTTCTAACCGTCGGTGAGATAAAATATCGGATCAATAAAATATGATAAACAATAGAGATGGTATTCTTTACCTGCGACGGCATACTTGTCTCAAGCGCGCCGTTTAGGGTTATGATTTTAGCGAAGATAAGGGCCTTGCTTAAAATAACTACCGCTGAAAAAAATAACAACAGGTGATAGCACTGCAGGCTCATTCGTAAAATCCCAAGCCCTAACCCAAAAGAAATGACAGCGGTTGTTAAGACAAAAATAAGCACTTCGAGAGGCTTTGTGGATTTTCCCAGGATAAGGCTTGCTATTACAACGGCGAAGGTAATCAAGCCTATGCCTATTTCGATAAGCCCAAATATAAATATTCCGTAATTACGCTTTGTAGGCATAAAGTTTTAAGTAGCCCCAACTGGATAATGATGAGAACTTTTACACTAGTGGCTACGATACCCTTTTAATTTTCTTGAACCTAAGGACTGCCACTTTAATCCAAAGAAATCACGAAATCTTCCATCGTTCAAGAACATAGACCCATGAGGAAGGATTTTTTAAAATATAAAAAATAGGGTCAAAAAAAGACTTGGCGGATATCCGTCTTCCTTCTATCCAGCGTCTGTCTCCGTTATACTCAAAGACGCTTTTAACATGACGGGTAGGGCCGGCCATACAATCACCGTCTTGATGGACAAACATATCCACCAAGACTTTGCCATTCTTCTGCCGTATCGAATTAACAATAGCTCTGTCATCCAATAACCCCGAGGCTCGATGTATAAACTTTTTCCCATCATTGATTAAAAAAGCTAAAGTGTGCCAGTCTGCATTTCCGCCACTATTCTCGATAATAATAACTGCTGCGTCTTTTAGCCCGTCATAATTGAAATCTCCATAAACATATCGACCAGTATATTGAAGATTGTAAGATAGAAAAACATTATTTTCTGTTTTACGGTTCCACTCGTATCGCCCATTCACCAAAGACGCTTTCTCAGAAAAGTATGGACTATTGGTCAAATAAGTCATATTGCCGAATATCTTATCTGCGGCGGCTTTCGATCGGCGTTCTATTAGGAATAACGTACCTGAAATTAAGGACAAAATGATGCTTATAATTATTACAAGTCTTTTTAATCGCATATAAAAACTGGCCGATCATCAATTGTGACCCAGTGACCATCCGTACAACGGTACTGTTTTCCTGGTTCTTTTTGTTTTATGTTCTTATTCGCGGGGGATTTTAGATTGAACTCATCCTGGTAGAAT
>Ga0105164_10002844_pt1 | contig 10641 bp, 5 predicted proteins | sample VDWuncwatermetaG_FD_89674 | JGI IMG/M metagenome (GOLD analysis project Ga0105164, IMG submission 89674) | Wastewater microbial communities from Netherlands to study Microbial Dark Matter (Phase II) - VDW unchlorinated drinking water | ecosystem: Environmental > Aquatic > Freshwater > Drinking... | reverse complement strand
ACCCTTATGTCCCGCCCACGTTGCTGAAGGCCATCGCCTGGATAGAGAGCAGCTGGGTGCAGGCCGACTGGTCGGTCCCCTACGGACAGGTGGGCCCGGCGCTGGTGTCGCACGACTGCGGCTACGGGATAATGCAGGTGACATCGGGCATGCAGAACATCTCCGGGGTGCCCAACCTGGAGCAGGCCATGATCGGCGGGCACTTCGCCTTCAACATCGCCCGCGGCGCCCGCATCCTGGCCGACAAGTGGAACCTGGCGCCGGACTACCGCCCCCTGGTGGGAGAGCGCGACCCCACTATCCTGGAAGATTGGTACTACGCCCTCTGGGGCTATAACGGCTTCGCCTTTAAGAATCACCCCCTCAATCCAGACTACTCCTGGCCTCGCGTTCCCTACAGTTGCGGTCCCCAGGACGATGGCTTCGGGCACGACCGCTCGCGGTACCCGTACCAGGAGTTGGTCCTGGGCTGCCTGGCGCATCCCCCAGTGGTGAAGGGGGTGCAGCTCTGGAATCCCCAGGAGGTCCACCTGCCCGACCTGTCGGACCCGACGTTTGGCGGGCCTTTGAGCCTGACCAACTGGAACTCCTGCGCCCAGGGCTTGGACTGCGCGGCCATGGACATGACTCGGCCCAACCCCAGCCATAAAGACTCCACCACGCCCTCCTTCTCCCGCAGTGCGCTGCTCGGCAACCCCGTCGTCTCCGTTTCGCCCACCGGCATCGCCCTGGACGCTGTCCCCGGCAGCGAGAGCCTTTCCGTCTCGGTCACCGTCGCCAATCCGGGCGCGGGCCTTCTCACCTGGCGGGCGTCCTCTTCGGCCCCCTGGCTGAAGGTCACACGCTCTGAGGGCGTGTCCCTGGGCGCCGACGTGGTGGCCCAGGGATCGCAGCCCCTGGATGGGGCTCTCAAGGTTTACGCCGACGCCTCGCAGCTGCCGCCCGGGACCTATACCGGCGCGCTGAGCGTCGAGTCCCTCTACGCCGCTGGCTCCCCCGCCACCGTGACGGTCATCCTGAACGTCAGCCTCCAGGCCGGCTCACGCCAGACAGGTGACTTCGACGGCGACGGCAAGTCCGACGTTATCTTCCTCTGCTGCGGCGACTACGCCTCCCTCTGGCTCTCCAAAGGCGCTGGCGACTTCGCCGTCAGCACATTCCGCCCCTGGCCCGGGTATGTGCTGAACGCGGGCTCCTGGCTGGCCGGCGACTTCAACGGCGACCACAAAACGGACCTGGTCCATACCTGCTGCCAGGATCAGGTTCAGGTCTGGCTTTCCAAGGGGGACGGCACGTTTAGCGTCGCCTCCTTCCGTCCGTGGCCCGACTATGGCGTGCAGGCTGGCTCCTGGCAGACCGGCGACTTCAATGGGGACGGCAAGACGGACCTCATCCACATATGGGGCCAGGAGTACGCCAACGTCTGGCTGTCGCGGGGCGACGGGAGCTTCGGCGTGACGCCTTTCCAGCCCTGGCCCGGCTACGGCATGCAGCTTGGCTCCTGGCAGACCGGCGACTTCAACGGTGACAGCAAGACCGACCTGATCCACAGATGGGGCCAGGAGTACGCCAACGTCTGGCTGTCGCGGGGCGACGGGAGCTTCGGCGTGACGCCCTTCCAGCCCTGGCCCGGCTACGGCATGCAGCTTGGCGCCTGGCAGGCCGGCGACTTCAACGGTGACGGCAAGACGGACCTGCTCCACCGTTGCTGTTCCAGCTACGTGAACACGTGGCTGTCCAACGGCGACGGCACCTTCGCGGTGCAGCCGTTTCCGCCCTGGCCGGGGTACGGCGTTCAGGCTGGTTCCTGGGAGGTAGGCGACTCCAACGGTGACGGCAAGACGGACCTGGTCCACCTCTGCTGCCTCGACTACGTGAACACCTGGCTGTCCAGCGGCGACGGCTCCTTCAAGGTACAACGGTTCCAGCCCTGGCCTGGGTACGACGTTCAGGCTGGCTCCTGGGAGGTGGGCGATGTGGACGGCGACAGCAGGACGGACCTGCTACACATATGCTGCCACTACGTCAACGTGTGGCATGCGCAGGCTGACGGCACGGCGGCCATCACCGTCTTTATCCCCTAGCTAGGGTCGTCAGGCCGGATACCTTCGTCCCCGCTCTGTCCTAGACCTCCGGAAATACCCGACATGTTGATGCTCTCGCAGCGGCTGTGGTATGTTGCCGCAGGAAGACCGCCTCGCACCGGCTCGGACGCCAAGACCCCTGCCTGAACTCAGGGGGATCCGGGCATAACTCGGCTACCGGCTGAACGTTGAGTCTATGGTAGATCTTTCGGTTGCCGCTATGGCGAGATCGCGGGGCAGATGAGAACACCGCGGCGTTTGGGTTCGCAGATGGGTGACAGGCATGGCTGATGGAGCGTTCCGGCGGGTTGTCCGGAAAGTGATCCCCCGTAGAATACGCTGGCTGGTCAGGGCCACCTTCAGGATGGTCACCGGCGTCTATTTCCGCGACATGGTGGCGCGTGTTCGGGACATGTCGGCCCAGATCGGCGCCCAGGAAGAGATCCTGGATCTGATGCTGCGACGCCTGCGCAGAGTGGAAGAGGAGACGGCTGCCCTGGCGGAGCCGTTGCACCAGGTGCGCCGGGAAGTGGCGGCCCTTTATCAGCCCCTTCCCAATGAGCTCTCAGCCCGGACTGTCGGTCTCCTTAACTACAACAAGAGCCACCTCGGTTTCAGGGCCCGTTTTGGCCTCTGGATCAACGACCCTGTCGCGGTCGAATACACCGCCGACGGCGTCCGCTGGGTGAATACCATTGAGCGTATCGCGGAGATCCCCTTTATCTTCCAGGTGCTGGCGTCGCTGCCTCCGCCGGCCCGCATTATCGACATTGGGGCGCTGGAGAGCCTCGTGCCGCTGCACCTGGCCTCCATTGGCCATCAAGTCACCGCTCTGGATATTCGCCCATATCCTTTCGCGCATCCGAATCTCACGGTGGTGAAGGCCAGCATTCTGGACTGGCAGGGCGATGGACAGCCATACGACGCCGCTGTCCTTCTCTCGACCCTGGAACATCTGGGCCTTGCCGTTTACGGCCAGTCCACGCTTCAAGAGGATGCCGATCAGCGCGCCATGGAGAAGACGCGCGCTCTTCTGCGTCCTGGCGGACTGCTGGTACTGACGACTCCTTTCGGGCCGTCGCACACCGAGGAACTCCAGCGCGTCTATTCGGCAGATGACCTGGCCAGGCTCCTGGACGGCTTCCGCGTGCGTCAGTGCCGCGTAGCCCGCCGCCTGGATCAGACGACCTGGGTGCTGGATGGCGAGATCCCGTTCGATTCATTGGGCCAGATGGAGAGCAACGGCGCCCGGGAAAGTGTCGTTCTCATAGCGGCGGAGCGAGAATGAGTATACCCGGGAGCGCCCTTATCGCTTCCCGGGCCGTGCAGGTTTGCCACGTCACACGGACCCGATACCGTCTCGTGACGCGAAAGGAGGTCCCGCCACGGACCATGCCCTCCCCTTGAACAAACCCTGTGAGATAGAAGATTTTGCCTCGCCTGACCTGCTGGCATCAATGCGTCGCGTGTACTCTCATGATGTCGCTCGCTCTGGACCGGATTGGCCAAAGGGCATCGAGCAGCGCAAGTGTTGGGAGGTTGCCATGGCCATTCTGGCTATGGAGCGCCATGGTGTCCTGCACGAGCAGGCAATGGCGCTGGGCGTTGGCGCAGGCTTGGAACTGACGACGTTTTACCTAACGAACTTCATGCGATGGGTCTTTGCGACAGACCTGTATGTCGGCGCTGAACATTGGCAAACCGATGCACCGCTTGCCATGCTGACCAACCCGGAAACGTTATCGCCCATACCGTTTCGCCCCAGGCGGCTGGTTACTCAACATATGGACGGACGCTGCCTTCGCTACGAGGACGCAAGCTTTGATGTAATTTACTCCTCCAGTTCCATTGAGCACTTCGGCGACTGGGATGACGTGGTGGCGGCAGCTCGCGAGATGGGTAGAGTTCTCAAGCCGGGCGGGCTATTGACGGTCTCCACTGAATACCGCATCGGTGGCGAAGGCAAAGGTATACTGCCGGCTATCCTTATGTTCAGTACTGCCGAACTCTACTCGCTTATCATCGAGCCTTCGGGGCTCACCCCCGTCGACACACCGCAATTCTCCATATCAAAAAAGACCCTGAGCTGCGTTGTGCCCTCTGCGGAGTTACGCGGAGTTTTTGAGCGAATACGGCGCGGTGAACCAGCCCAGTGGACAACCTACCCTCACATTGTATTAGAGGACCAGGGCTACACTTGGACCTCCTATCACCTGGCTCTGGTGAAGGAGGTCTAGATGTCCCTGGACAAGTTAGAACCATCTATGCTCATTGGTAAGGCGGCCCGCCTTGGCGGCCACATCTTAGGTGAGAGGGCTCCGGCAGTGGTCGTTCCGCGCTAGAGGTGAACCCGTGGCCGATGGAGCGTTCCGGCAGGTCATACGGCGCGCCGTCCCGCGAAGGATGCGTTCGCTGGTCAGAGGGGTCTTCAGGTCGATCACCGGAGGCAATCTCCACGATCTGATGGCCCAGGTGGAAACGTCGGCGGCGCGTGTAGAGGCCCAGGGGGATGTCATGGACCTCATTCTCCTGCGGCTGCGCAGGCTCGAGGAGGCAGTGACCGTCCTCCGCCCACAGAACAGGGAGGAGCAAGGCGAAGCCGCCAGCCTGGTCCCGACCGTGGGGACGCCAGGCGCTGCGCCGGACGCGCCGGAGCAGTCGTGGCCGGAACCAGCGCCACTGGCCAGGATTGCCATCCTGTGCCGATCGCTGGGCCGCCGCTGCGGCATCGCGGAGTATTCCACTCTCCTGGCCCAGCGGCTGGGCGGAGTGGCGGTGCCTTCCCTGGGCGATCTGCCCCTGGACACGGACGTCGTCTTCGTGCAATACGAGCCGTCCTTCTATCCCAACCTGGCGGACATCGTGCAGGAAGTGCGCTGCATCAAGCCGCCAACCGTCGCCGTGGTGGACGCCCACGACATCTCGTCGGACGTGACGGAGGAGTTGCGCTGGCATGCCATCGTGGGGCTCAAGCGGAAGGCCTATCCCGGCGCTGTGCGGCTGTCCCATTTCCAGCAGTTGCCGGTCCCGGTCGCCGACGAGCCGGTGCAGGAGATCCGCCTGGGCAGCTTCGGCTTCGCCTTCCCGGCGAAGCGCTACGAACTGATCATCGCCCTGGCTCGCCGTCTGGGCGTGGGGGCCACGATCCTGGCCTCCCATAGTGACGCCACCCCCTGGCACAGCGAGCTCTCATCGTCCTACCTGGCCACCCTCAAAGACCTCGCGGGCGGCGACATTGAGATCGTCGATGAGTTCCTACCGCTGGACGAAGTGATAAAGCAGCTCCGTCGCTGCTCCCACTTGATCTCCTGCATGGAGGATAACGGAGCGCAGTCCGGCTCGATGCGCATTATGGCGGCCGCGGGGAGGCCCCTCATCGCGCTGAGGACCGAGCAGGCCCGTGATACGGGCGCCATGCTGGTGGACCACCTGGACTCCATAACCCTCGACTTCCTGGACCGTTGCCGCCAGCTGCCCCAGCCCCATGACGGCATCGCCGACTACCACATCCTTCTGCAGCGACTCGGCCGGGCCAGGGCGCTGGCCCGCCAGATGCGCCTGAGCGACTCCGATTATGCGGACAGCCCGGCCCAGATGGAGAGGCTGGCCTGGCTGCGTCACAACGTCGCCGGCAGGACCATCGACATCGGGATCGGCAGCGGGTTCGCCACCAACTACGTCCGAGCAGCCGCGGGCGTTGATCTCAGCGGGGATAGGATCGCCCACGCCAGCCTGCGCTATCCCCACATCGAGTTTCGCCTCCTCGACCCCAGGGTGCAGGCCCTGCCGGGCTTCGAAACCCTGATCTTCGGCCACGGCTTGGAACGCCTGCCGCTGGCCGAGGCCCGTGAGATGCTTACTCTATGGGCCAGGACAGAACCAGCGCGAATGCTGCTGACCACGCCCAACACGCCCGAGACGGACGCCGAGCGCGGTCGCCCGTCGGTTTCCGAGCCGCTCTGGAGCCCCAGCGAAGGCGTCCTGGCAAGCCTTGTCCCCGGCGGTTACCACGCCAGCGTCGCCACGAGCCGGGAAGGTGACTTCCTCTTGGTGGACATGCGTCGGGGAAAGTGAGATTGCCACACGGCTTGGAACACTGAAGATGTCCGACAGACGGCCTGACCACCAGGGCCTCGAGCCGAGGTCGATGAGGAGTACGCGATGAAATTGTTCCCCTTCAGCCGTTCTCGCCCCGCAAAGACCGCCGCAAAGGGACAATCCATGGACCTCAAGACGCTCAAGGCTGAGGCGGCCAAGTTCCACTGGCATCACCGCATCCCGCTGACCCCGAGCTTTACCACCCCCGGTATCGTGGGCCCGGATACCATACCTGATTGGGAGAAGACATACCTTTTCCCATCGGTGGCCGAGCTGAAGGGGGCCTCTCTCCTGGATATCGGCACTCTGAACGGACTGTACGCATTCGAGGCCGAGAGGAGGGGAGCCTCCCCGGTCGTAGCTATAGATCGCGATCCTACCTTCCCTGATGATGCACGAGAAGCTTTCAGGTTCGCCGCCAGAGTTCTCGGGTCCCGGGTAATTCACCGGATCCGATCCGTCTACGAGCTCGAACCAAGCGACTTCGGTACGTACGATTTCGTTCTCATGTATGGCGTCCTCTATCACTTGAAGTTCCCTCTGTATGGCCTCTACCGGGCAGCCAGCGTCTGTCGCCAGGTCTTCCTGCTCGAGACCCACGTGACTCTGAACGACGATCTGTCCTGGCCAGCCATGCTCTTCTATCCGGAGTCGCAGCTTAACAATGACCCCACCAGCTGGTGGGGACCTAACCGCCGCTGCGTCGATGCGATGATGGATCACCTGGGGTTCGCCATAGAGGAGCGGGTCGTCTGGGAACAGACCGGGGTAGCGGGAGGCCTGGAGCCCGCACGCTATACCGTCCGTGGGCGCCGGGTCAGGCCCACGCCCGCACCCTTCACGGATCTGTAGATAGATGGGGAAAGCCTTCGCTTGCCATACGATCACGCCATAATGAGGAGGAGACGCCATCTAGCTCCGAAGCGCCCGCTCGGCAGTGGGTGGTTCACTTGATATGAGCAGGCCGGCGCCGGAGCCTCTGGTCTATCTGGGCCTACAGGCGCTGCAGGCTCCCCTCTGGACCCGGCACAGGGGCTTCGCTCGCTACGTCCGCGACCACACGTTGCAGCTGCTAAGCCACCACCGAGAGTTGATCGGCGGGCTGGTGCTGGACCGGCAGCTTTCGGCGCCCAAGGAGTTGGCCGATTTCGTGGGCTACGACCTGCTGCGGGAGTATTCGTCGGCTACGCCACAGCCCTCCGATCCTGACGGCCGCCCGGTGATCTTTCACGCCATGTCCCCCACCTTCCCCTGGGGGCCCATCCAGACGGTGTTTCCGGCGGCGTTCCTTCGCAGCGGCGCCCCACTTGTGGTCACCCTCTACGATCTGATCCCCCTTATCTACCCCCAGTTCTACCTCACCCATCCCCTGGTCGACGCCTTCTACCGCAGCCGCTACAGACTCGTGGAGCAAGCGGACCACGTCCTGGCCATCTCCCAGTGCACCAAGGAGGACGGCGTCCGTCTGCTGGGGCTGAACCCGGAACGGATCACCGTCATCTACGGCGCGGTAAGTGACTACTTCTGCCCGCCGGAGCTGCCCGTGGAGGCGGTGCGCCGCGACGTCATGCGCAAACTCCCCCAGATTACCGACCCGTATGTCCTCTCGATCCTGTTCACGGACGAGTTCGGCAAGCGCAAGAACCTTGAGGGCGTCATCGCCGCCTTTGCCCAACTGTCGCGCGACCTGCGGGACAGTTTTCAGCTGGTGCTGGTGGGCCATGGTTTCGAGTCCGACTACATTAAGTACGCCGACTATGCCCGCAAGTGGGGGGTGGCGGACAGGATCGTCTTCCCGGGCCTGGTCCCAGACGATCTGTTCCGGGAGCTGTACCAGGCCTGTGCCCTCTTCGTCTTCCCATCCGTGTACGAGGGTCTCGGCCTGCCCATCATCGAGGCTATGCGTTGCGGTGCCCCGGTCATCGCCAGCGACCGCACGTCCATGAAGGAGTTGGTGCAAATTGAGGAGGCGCGCTTCGACCCCGAAGACCCGGCGGACATCTCGCGCGTCATGGAGCGAAGCCTGACAGACGCCCCCTTCCAGCGGCGGCTCAGGGAGTACGGCCTGGAGCAGGGCCAGCAGTTCAACTGGGAACACGTGGCCCAGCTGACCGCAGACTGCTACCGCCAGATAGGGGCTTCCATGGCCCGCGACAGTACCCCGCCGCGGCGGTCTCGCAGTGTGGCGTTCTGCCTCCCCTTCCCCCCTGATCGGAGCGAAGTGGCCGGCTACGGCAAACGCCTCGTCGAGACCCTCTGCCAGCGCCACCCCTTGAGGGTGGACGTGGTGGTCAAGGGAAGCCCGGACTCCTATTTGGTCCCGGGCCACCCGGCCGTCAATCTCATCTCGGCCCGCCAGTTCCGTTGGTTGGCGGACCACGGTCACTATGACGCTATCATCTACTTCATGGCCAACGACTCCTCATACGGCTACATCTATGAGCTCTTGAAGGAGCGCCGGGGCATTGTTTGGCTCCACGATGTCCGGCTGACGGGCTTCTACAATTCCTACTACCGCCGGCTGGGCTGGGATCCGAGCACTTTGCCGCCGGAACTGTTGCCCTGGGCCTACCGTTACCCGGACCCAGAAGGCGACCTACTGGTGCGCGACTTGGTAGCCCAGCACGAGCAGGGAATATATCTGGCTGGGGAGGTGGCCAGCTGCGCGCAGAAGGTCGTCGTGGGCTCTAGCTTCTCCAAGGAACTGCTCGAGTTGGAGAGCGGCGCCGCAGAGGCCGTCGTGATTCCATACGGGGCGTTCAGCGGCAACGGCGTCTCATCCGGCGCCCGCTGGCGCGACCTGGCGTCCAGGTATGGCATCGACCGGCGGGCCGCCCCTATCGTTCACCTCGGACCCGTCGGTTCCTCCCGTTGCCCGGAAGCGATCATCGACGCCTTCGCAGCCGCTGGCCCGGACGGTAGGAACCTGGTCCTGGCCTTTGTCGGCGAGTGTCCCCCCTCTTACCAGGCGGAGCTGGAGCGGCGGGCCCAGGCGCAGGGGGTCGGGGACCGCGTGCTGTTCACGGGCTACGTGGACGAGGCCGAAGTGGACAGATGGCTGGCCGTGGCGCGCTGCGCCCTGCAGCTGCGGTTCCCCACGGACGGCGGCTCCTCCGGGTCGGTCATGCGCTGCCTGGCCGCCGGAGTTCCCACCATCGTCAGCGATCACGGGCCCCTGCGGGAGCTGCCTGACGACGCCGTGGTCAAGGTCCCGCCGCAGGTCGAGCCGGCCCGTCTCGCCCGGACTGTCTGCTGGATCTTGGACGACGATGGGGCTCGCGCGCGCCTGCGCCGAGGAGCGCGGCGCTATGCAAAGGTGGTCTCGGTGGAGGCGGTGGCCGACAGGTTCTGGTCGGAGGTGATCTGTGCTCCCTAGAGCGAGATGTGATGGGGGGGCCGGCCAGACCGGGTGCTCGTCGCCAGCCGAGGGGGTAAGATGGTGACCGTGGCGGCTGACGGCGACGGCACACAGTCGCGCGCTGGCTGTCGGCGTCGATAGGCAGGCACCGGGCAAAGGGGGCGGCGTGACCAAGAAGGCACTCATCACAGGCATCACCGGTCAAGACGGTTCCTATCTGGCTGAATTCCTTCTGGACAAGGGTTACGAGGTCCACGGCCTGGTTCGCCGCACCTCGTCACAGAGCCTCAGCAGGGTGAGCCACGTGGTTGACCGGCTGCACCTGGTGCCCGGCGACCTCATGGACCAGCATTCCCTGACCGCCGCCATCTACGATATCCAGCCCGACGAGGTCTATAACCTGGCGGCCCAGTCCTTTGTCCCTACCTCCTGGTCGCAGCCGGTGCTCACCGGGGAGATCACGGCCCTGGGAGTGACGCGCATCCTGGAGGCGGTGCGGCTGGCCAAGCCCAACGTCCGCGTCTATCAGGCCTCCTCTTCAGAGATGTTCGGTAATGTGCAGGAGTGGCCGCAGAACGAGAAGACGCCGTTTTATCCCAGGAGCCCCTACGGCGTCGCCAAGATCTACGGCCACTGGATAACCGTGAACTACCGTGAGTCCTACGGACTTTTCGCCTGCTCCGGCATCCTGTTCAATCACGAGTCGCCTCGGCGCGGCCTGGAGTTCGTCACACGCAAGATAAGCAACGCCGTGGCCCGCATCCGCCTGGGCAAACAGAAGGAGCTGCGCCTGGGCAACCTGGACGTCCAGCGCGACTGGGGTTACGCCGGGGACTACGTCGAGGCGATGTGGCTGATGCTTCAGCAAGACGAGGCCGACGACTACGTGGTGGGCACGGGAGTCAGCCACTCGGTTCGAGAGCTGGTAGAATTGGCCTTCCGCCACGCCGGCTTCGACGACTGGCAAAAGCACGTGGTCATCGATGACAAGCTGTTCCGGCCGGCGGACGTAAGTAGACTGACGGCGGACAGCGGCAAGGCGCGCCGGGTATTGGGGTGGCAGCCGAAGGTGACCTTCGAGGGCCTCGTCGGCCTGATGGT
>Ga0105164_10002843_pt1 | contig 10649 bp, 14 predicted proteins | sample VDWuncwatermetaG_FD_89674 | JGI IMG/M metagenome (GOLD analysis project Ga0105164, IMG submission 89674) | Wastewater microbial communities from Netherlands to study Microbial Dark Matter (Phase II) - VDW unchlorinated drinking water | ecosystem: Environmental > Aquatic > Freshwater > Drinking... | reverse complement strand
TATTATAACTGCTACAGGAGTTGTACTGGCAGGAAGACTAGCAACTACAGTTAGAAAGCAGTTCATTTTGGCCATCCCAAGAGGCAGAAACAAAGTAGATTGTTTGGCCTTGGATTGGTGGAGAGCTTAAATGGATTTTTTTATGTGAGATGCAATTCTGTCATAAACTTCAAAAAGTTCTTTTGAAATACCAAACTCGTGGCTGTCCTTCCATTTTCCATAAATTCTGATTCCTTTTTTTGTTGGATCAACCCATATCTTTGCATCCTTGACAGGAAGTTTTAAGATCATGCTTGCAAGTTCTGCATCCTTGTTAAGTTCGTCAGCAAGAGCACTTCCAACCCATGTTATCCCAACCAGTTTCTTGGAACCAAAGTGACCGGTTGTTGAAAGCTTTGTTTCAGCCACTAGGTCTCTGTCATCGCCCTTCCCGTTTGCTCTAACGATAAAGTGAGCCTGAAAACGGTCTTGAGCGCCCCATGGCAGTGGATTTGGATCTGGCATTCCTATCCCTTCTGGATTATCTGTACGAGATCGATGTTTCCATTCTTTAGCTCAACACATCCCTTGTTTGTTACCATTAATGGTGTTTTAGTAAAATAACCACTGTAATAATCTGCCTTCTCCACCTCGTCAGTAGCTATCTCTTTAGCTTCTGCTTGTATTCCAATTTTCTCGAGAAATTCACAAAATTCCTCAGGTTTGGTCTTAAGTGGAATAGTGTCAGGTTCAGAATCGTACATGCGTGAATGTGATTTTCACCCTCAAATAAATATTGGTCTTGAGCCTTCCTTGTTTTCCCACATTAACAATCGGAATAAATAATCGAAAAATTAGCCATTTTTTATCAATGCTAAAATTCCAAGGAAAGGTTGCCGTTATTACTGGAAGCGGGACAGGGATTGGAAGGGCCATAGCTATCAAGTTTGCCGAAAATGGGGCAAGTGTTGTAATTCTTGGAAGGCGGAGAGAACCACTTGAGGAAACTGCAAAGACTTTGCAAGAAATAATTTCAAGAGTAAAAAGCAACGCATTTGTCAAGATTTTCTCTGGAGTTGATGTAAGTGATGAGGAAGGGATATCTAAAATGTTTGACGAATTAAAAAAACTCATACCATAGATATTGTGGTTAACAATGCAGGGGTTTCAGGCCCCGTAACATGTTTTGCAAATGCGCCTATTGAAGAATTTAAAAACACAGTTGCAATCCATCTTACTGGTACTTTTTGGACATCGGTTCAAGCCCTAAAGGCTATGAAGGCTGCTTCTAAAATTATAACAATCTCCACATTCTTTTCAGAAGAGCGACCACTTGAACAACGACCATATAGGTTCAGGAGTCCCTATACAGCTTCACAAGGAGCTAAAAACAGACTTGCAGAAGCAATGTCATGGGAGCTTAATGAAAAAGGAATTATTTCCATAGCAACAAATCCAGGACCTGTTCACTCTGACAGAATTTACAAGACAGTGTATCCCAAGGCTGCGGCTGAGTTCATGCGGGTTTCTGGTTTTGAGAACTTGACTCCATATGAGGTAGAGCAGGTCAATAACGACATATTGCCCCTAATGGGCGAAGATGAAGGCACAGTCAGAGAAGGAATAAAAAAAGCATCTAAAAAACTAGCAAAAATGAAGGGAATTACAAATGAAAATGAAATCCAAAAATTAAGCTCAACTATTTCATCCCTTCTATCGAAGATTCAACAAATTGCAGAAAAAATACAACTTAACACAAGCAAGATGATAGCTGATGAGCAATTTTTGTCGCAGGAGCAGGTCGCTGAAACAGTGCTCACACTATGTGACAGCGAGATTTCTAAAATTCTAAATGGCAAGGTCATACCTGGAGATAGAGTCTTTTATCCTGTAAAACCGCACATCACATCAACGATCCCGGATGTTTCTGCGAACTTTAACTCAAAAGTAGTGGTATTTACTGTTGATTCTGCAGACGATTCTGATACCACGCGCTTGGAATTTCTTGCTCAAAGCATACAACATGCAGGAGGAAAAGTTGTGCTATTGTTTTCAAAAAGTATCACAGAAAAGATCAAAGAACGGTTATCAAAATTTCATTCACATACCATTAACCTTGCAAATCAAGAAGATGTAAGAAAGATGCTCAAGACTGCTTCAGAAAAGATTGGCCCAATCTCAATGATAATTCATGTAACAGGCAAACTGCCTTTATTTCAGAAGATAACCGAAGTGTCAAGAGCACAGTGGGATTCCCTTGTAGACAAATTCATAAACGTGCCAGCAATGATAGGCCAAGAATTCCTCAATGTTTTCGTACCCGGTGGCTCCAAGAATCCACCTCTTTTCAAAGGCAAGTCTGGAACGATGGTCATAATAGGCCCCGATTTACCCACAGGCCCCAAAGTTTCAGGCTCAGAGAGAGCAAAAGTAGAGGTCTTTCGCGGTGCACTGAGACCCTTTACTACAACAGTTAATCAGGAGTTAAGTGATGTTCTAAAATCTAATCTCCGCATCTTTCTTGTTCTTCCTGGGAGCATAGATGGAACGGAGCCAAACAATGAACGAGTTTTTAATTCGATAAAATATTTCGCCTCAGGAAAAGCTACCTCAAGCTCAGAAGTAATATTCTATCCTGATGAAATCCGATCCTGATGAAAAGATTTTCAGAGCTAAAAGTAGGAGATGAATTTTTTTCTGAAGCAAAGATTCCCCTACAAGATCTTGAAGAATATCTAAGATTTTCTGGAATAAAAAACGTACTCTATGAAGACAAAGAAGATACAGAAAGAAAGATTGTGTCAGGAAGGGCAATCTTGGCAAAGATGGAAGGTGAGTTTACACGACTAAAGGATATGTACGGCAATTTACTAATTTTTTATGGCATGGACGGAGATCCATTATGGAAAGGCAGACACACAAGATTTCTAAAACCTCTATATACGGATGAAAATTTGAAAATGAAATTTACAATTTCTGAAAAATCTGATCTTAACGATGATTATGGACTCTTGGCTATAGATTTTGAAGGTTCAAAAGAAAATGGTGACCTTGTTGTAGTTTCAAAGCGCAACCTATACCAAATAAAAAAGAACCTATAGCGAATCAATAATGAGTTTTATTGCAGCAACCACCATAACTGCAGAGACTAGGATCTTGAGCTTCTTCTCTTCTACCTCCACTGATAGTCTACTTCCGACAAGACCGCCACCAAATGCACCAACTGCAAGCAAAAGTGCCTGGTAAAAATCAGGATGACCAAGAATTGAGTGGACTATCATACCTGATGCTGAAGCAAACAAGAGAATGAGTTGTGAGGTAGGGGCAGCAAGTCTCATGGAAAGACCCATAGCTATTACCATGAGGGGTACAAACACTATACCTCCTCCAATGCCAAACAAGCTCGATATCATTCCAGCAAAAAAACTCGCGGCAACTGCTAGCACCATAAGCTGCTTCGAGGTATTGTAGACTTTGGATTCGATCTTTCTTTTTGAATAAATGTATGCGCTAGAAGCCACTAGTAAAATACCAAATAATATCTTAAACAAAGAAGGCGTTATTTGATCCGAAATTAATGCGCCAAGTATAGTTCCTGGAACTGATAGTAAGCCAAGCTTGACTCCAAGAGAATATTCTATGCGTTTTTGTTTTGCGTATGATATTGTAGATGCCACAGCATTACTAAAAGCTGCAAACAGACTATTGCTTGCGGCAAGGGCCGGAGGAAACCCAAAGAAAGTCAAGACTGGCACAACTACAAGTCCGCCCCCAAGGCCGATCATGGATCCTAAAATGCCTGCTGCAAATCCAAGTGGTAACAGCCACAGATCATCAAACAATGTAAGCATCAAAGAAAAGGCCACGGATTAATGGTTACGTCAAGCTTAATGAACCAAGAAATACAGCAAAAGCTCCTGAAACTACCTAGCAATAAGAAGCTTCCAAGAATAACCTTGTTGATTTGTTGAAAGTGTCATTTGAAAATGTTTTGAGGCAAGTGGAATAACATTAGAAGAGCTATCCGGCTTTTTGCCTTGAATATGAAAATCTCGAATGGCATCAACCATATCCTCAACGGTAGCATATCCGCCAGGTTTTATCTTATCCCAGCAATCACAAATCAATTCTTTTGTCACCACACTGAAAATGCTCTTTACCTCTTGCAGATTGCTAAGTGTTGGATCAGATTGTAACGCAACAATGACCAATCGTGGCGTTTTGCTGGACCCAATCATGTGAATATTTCCAAGAAATTTACTGCTTTGATCCTTTATCTCTGTGGAAGTGCAATATTGTATGATTTTTTGCTTTTCTTTATCAGCCAAAAATGTGCAATATTTGTCGATATCTTCTTGTTTTTTGAGAGTTATAGGTGAAGACATCGAAATCCCTTTAGATTGCAGATTTCCCTTAAGATTAGAGTTGGCCTCAACATATGTGAAATCCAGATCTAATTCTGAAGATTGTGCTATTTTTTCACTTCCAAATTGATACCATCCAACTATTGCTGCGATGATTGCAACAGCGACACCAATTCCAACAAAAACGAATTTTCTCTTCATTATAGCCTGCTGAATTTTTCATTCTTTAATAAAGCAATCTGAGAGCATAAAAAACTCGTCAATCTTAATTAATGACATACGATTTTTGTGGAATGTTGCGCATAATATTATGTGGATTCGGTGTAGTGGGTCAGAATTTTGCCAAGCTACTGCTTTCAAGGTCTGAAGACCTATACGCACTTCACGGTCTTAAACCAAGAATTGTTGGAATCTTTGATAGTACCGGCTCTGCTACATCATCAGCTGGTCTTGATCTCAATAGGTTACTTGAAGTGAAAAAAAAGTACGGCAGTATAAAAAAATACCATAAAAAGGAAAAAGCTGCAAATGGCCTTGAGATGATAAGTGGCATGGAAGCAGAAGTATTGGTTGAAACTACAACAAGCAATTACAAGAATGCTGAACCAGGAATGTCACATATTATTAGTGCAATGAAAAATGGTTTGCATGTGATTACGGTAAATAAGGGTCCACTAGCTCTAGCTTTTCCCTCTTTGATGGAGCTTGCAACATACAACCAAGTACTCCTAATGTTTAGTGGTACGGTTGGTGGAGGAACTCCGATACTTGATTATGCAAAAAATAGTCTAAGAGGAGAAAGAATAGTATCTTTCCAAGGAATTCTAAACGGTACTACAAATTACATATTAACAAACATGGCAAAAGGCATGACCTTTAAGGCAGCACTCTTAGATGCTAAGAAAAAGGGATACGTTGAAGCAAACCCCTCTCTTGATATAGATGGATACGATGCAGCCGCTAAGTTGGTTATACTTGCAAATTGGATAATGGATATGAAGGTGACCATGAAGGATATTGAACGTACTGGCATCAGTCGTGTTTTAACTTCAGATATTAAAAAGGCAGCTGCCAAAAAATGTGCAATAAAACTAATAGCATCATGCAATAGGGAGCTCATAGTTGCTCCAAAGGAAATTTCGTTAGACGATCCTTTATGTGTGAATGGTACTTTAAATGCAATTACATTCAATTCCGAACATTCTGGTCAGCAAACTATAATCGGTCGGGGAGCTGGGGGCATGGAAACAGCAAGCTCTATTCTTCGCGATCTGTTGGATATAAAGCAGGAAATGTCTAGACATTGAAATCAAATCTCTTATCGAAAAGCGAGACCTTAGAAACATTAAGAAAAATTTCTTTGCAGTGGATGATGGAGTTGCCAAAATTAAAGACTCTGATGATTCATGAGATTGAGGATGTTGACGGTTTAGTTACAGGTGATGGTTTCGCCGCAATAAAGATGGGTGAAACATACCTACCTTTTTTGGCCGAGACAGGACTACTTGATAGGTTTCCAAAAATTATTGTTGATATGGGAGCAGTCAAATTTGTCTGCAATGGGGCCACTGTAATGCGGCCTGGAATCAAAAGTTATTCAGAGTTTGAGAAAGATCAAATAGTATGTGTGGCAGAGGAGTCTCGCAACAAGTTCTTGGCAGTTGGAAGATCATTAGTGTCCAGCAAAGAAATGCCCAGTATGGTCAAAGGCGAGGTTGTAAAAAATTTGCATCATGTCTCAGATCGATTTTGGGAAGCGGCAAAAAGCATAAAGAGATAGTTATTTTTCAGCAAATTCTCTAATACCATTTTTATCTGCTACAAGGACGTCTATCCCATCGCCACTGGCAGTATCTCTCATAATTGCTGAATGTATTGATTTTAATGCCAACGCAACAGCTTCTTTTTCCTTCATTCCTTGTTTGTACTCTTGGTCCATAACTCCAAGGGCCATTTCTGCTCCTGTTCCTACAGCGGCATAATCATCAGGCAATACAGAGCCCAGAGGATCAAGTGTGTAAATTGCCGGATCCATTTACTCCGCCTACGATTACTTGGGTAAGAAGTGGAAAGTATCTCCTTTCGTACATCAGACTAGACATCATCTTTGCAATTGAGTTGGGTGGAATTTCACGCTTTAGTTCTAACTTTCTGATCTTTGTCAATGCCCTCATCTGGAGCGCTAATATTTGCATATCAGCTACTAGCCCTGCACAGGCAACACCAACATAGTCTGTTATCTTAAACGTCTTTTTTGTGGACTTGCTTACAAGGAAGTTACCGTATGCAATCCTTCTCTCGCTTGCAATTACTACTCCAGCGTCATAGGTTATACCTACCGCAGTAGCTCCTGGCATATAGACATAAGCCATAAAATCACTGCAAAATGAGCACAATAAAGTCCTTTCCATTACTTGGGCATCTTTTTAGCGATTAGAAAGATCAGTTATACAATATCATGTAGAGTGATAATTTACATGATTAGTGTTTTGAAAATTTATCCATTATTTTACACATACATTTTGTTGTTTTATTTAGAAGATCTATTCTTGCAAACTCATTTGGTGAGTGGATTCTAGAAAAAATATACGTGCTCCCTATCGATATACAGGGTGAATGCAAGACTTTCACAAAAGAATGCATTGGCCCCGTTCCAGCTGACGATATGCTGATTACTGAACTTCCAAATGACTCATCAGCGGCTTCCTTTACTACAGAGACAAAAGGATCAGTTGTCTTTGTTCTTGATGCAGCCTCGCCGTGAATCATAGTTATTGTGATATCGTCAAAGCCATTTTTTTGTAGATGTCTTCTGAGCCTTGCTAATTGTTTTATAGGAACCATTCTAGGTACGAGTCTAAAATCTATCTTTACAGTGGCTCTTGAAGGAAGAACGGTTTTTGCGCCAAGTCCTGTGTATCCTGAGATAAAACCAGCAATATTACAAGTTGGTTCTCCAACGAGTGCCTTTTTGAGTTCCTTTCCGCGTTTGTTTGCAAGAAACCTCTTGATGCCATACTCTTTTTTGAATTCATTTTCATCAAAAGGTTCTGAATTTATAATTTTGAGCTCTTTCTTAGTAAATCTGTCAACCTCCTTGTACCAGTCCTTGATTAGTATTCTTCCCTTAGAATCTCGCAAAGTCTTGAGGGCCTCCAAAAGTCTCCAAGCAGGATTTTCGATTATTACTGCCAAGCTCGAGTGAGCGTCTCGGATAGATTCTTCCGCGGAAAGTTCAACGTAGAGCAAGCCTTTCATGCCAAGACTAATTATTGGCCTGTTTTTGGCATCCACATAGCCAAACTCCCAGATAACTGCATCAGAAGTAAGCTTTTTCTTGTATTTTTTTAGATATGCTTCAATGTGCATGCTTCCAATTTCTTCTTCACCCTCAACAAGAAATTTTACATTGCAAGGAACATCGCCTTCTGTTTTTAGATATGACTCTACCGCCTTTATTCTGGTTATCAGCTCTCCTTTGTCATCGGCAGAGCCTCTACCATAGATCTTCTTTCCTTTCACTTTGCCACTAAACGGATCTTCATTCCATAGATCATATGGTTCAGCAGGTTGCACGTCATAATGATTGTAAAATAGCAAAGTCTTTGAAGGATTTTGCTTTGATATCACCTCGCCATATACCGCAGGCGGAACACCTTTTGCTAGACGTAGTATCTCTGATTTTATTCCTGAACTTCTCATTATTTTTGCAACAAGCCGTGCACACTCTTCAAGACCCTCATTTTTTGCTGAAATGCTAGGTTGCCTAATCAAAGTCTGCAGATCTGAAATTAATCCGTTCATGTGCTTATCTACAAACTCAATTTGTGACATAAGATCACTTTACCTTGTCAAATGGTTTCATTACAACCGCGATAAATTCCAGTAGATCAGTTGCCACCATATGCAAACCATACTTTTTCTGTGCGAGCACTCCTGCTCTTCCATTGATAAAGACTGCTGCGGCGGCAGCTTCCAGTGACTTTCCATGTTTTGATAGCATTCCAGCTACTAGTCCTGAGAGCACATCACCTGTTCCTCCTACCGTCATGGCAGGAGTATTTTTTACGTTAAGAAAGGTCTTTTGACCATCTGACACGATGTCTGTAGGTCCTTTTAATAAAATTGTGACAGAATTTTCCTTAGCGTGTTTTTCGACAAGCAGAATTTTCTCTTTTTTGGAGTCTGGTGGCAGTTCGCCAAATAATCTCTTAAATTCTCCTTCATGAGGAGTTACTACAACATCTTTGTTTTTTATCACAGGCAAAATATCTGGTACAAGAGCACTTGCATCAAGTGATAGTTTTACTTCTCTATCTAAAAGTGAATTTACAAGTAGTTTTAGTGCTTCTACATCCTGTATACCAAGTCCCATGCCAATTGTCGCAGAATCAAGTTCTTTAGGAATAACGCCAAGTAGTTTATGCACCGCACCACGGGTAAGCTTGGCATCAACCAACGGCAGCACGATTAAGTTTGGCGATACAGAGCGCGTTGCCTGCGCATTTATTTTTGGAACACATGTGTATACAAGATCTGTGCCGCATCTAAGAGCAGCAAGCGATGAAAGGATTGGCGCGCCGTGGTAGATGTAGCTCCCCCCAACGACCAGCACCTTTCCGTTCTCACCCTTTCGCGAAGCAAACTTTCGTTGTGGTATGAATTTTTTTACGATAGTTGTTTGCAAAATCTTGCTTTTCAACATCGGTAATCCTATTTTTGAGTGAATAAACCTTCCTTGTAAAATCAATAATAGTTCGTTTGAATTTTTAGACAAATAGGCATACCATGCGGAAATTTATCTGAGGTACTGTAGGATAAATGGAAACTTGCTATTACTTGGACGATACAAACCAAAATTTTCTTCTATAATAGGGCAATAAAATAAATTCAAACAACTATTTCGAGTCTTTTTTGTACTCACATGGAATAATTTGGTTCAGGTTCCTCTTCTTGCCTTTTGATAGGATAAGATCTTGGTTTGAAAACCTTCCTTGCAAAGGCAACGTAAGTTGTATGACCTATACTTCGAAATGAATGTCTGGTCTTTCCCTCTCTTGCTTCGATAGTTCTGACAATTTGTTCAGTACATTCAATATCATAGAACTCGTTTTCATGAAAAGCTGTTGCCAGCTTTTCAAGTTGGTTCATGGTAGGACATATGGCAACTAATGCACCACTTCCCTTGAGCATCTTTCTTACTTGAGGTAAAACCGACCATGGGTCTCCAAGATCTATTACTGCCAAGTCCACATCAGTTTGCGGGACTCTTTTAACAGTTTTCAGGTCAAGCTTTTCCATTGTTACATGCTTTGTAAGTCCAGCCTTCTCGATATTTTTTTTGGCAATCTCCATAAAGTTTGGTTCTACGTCATAAGTATAGACATGGCCACGTGGTTTTACTATACTTGCAAGAAAAGTTGTAAGTGATCCGCTGCCCGTTCCTATCTCGACCACTTTTTGCCCACTTTGTAATCCTGTCCTTGCCGCAATGTATCCAAGATCTTTGGGATAAACTATCTGAGTACTACGTTGGCTCTTCATTACATAGTCATATATCGTGGGCTTGAACAGATAGACGAATTTTCCTTTATTGGTCTTAATGGCGGATCCATACTCTTTTCCTATTGCATTTTTATGATCAATTATGCCAATATGTGTGTGAAATTGCTGCTTCTTTGATACTTTCATTAACCATTTTTTTGAATCATTGAAAAAAAATAGAACATACGAATTTTGTTTTATTTTATCCACAAAAATAGAGCCGAGTTTATTTGAATAAGAATTTATCTTATGACAAGTCCTTTAAGGGACTTTTGATGAGATAATTCTAGTTTTAAAATTTCTATCGTGATGATTTTGAGCCAGATACATTTTTTGATAGCCGTCGTCTTTCGTTCATGCACGTCTTGATTTCTTCCGAAGAGTGTGTTTGAATAGGTCTACCGCACATCGCACATGTTGACCTTGGTTTTATGGGTTTACGTTCGAACGGCACGATGGGTCTTTTGCCTAAAGAACAATATAACTTCTAGCCCTGTTCATATTGTCTACTTTGTTTACCAAGCTTGCGCCTATTCTTCATACCTATTCTAAATTGACGGCCAAAGTCGTTGTCTTGTGATCTTACTACTTTTTTCTTTGGCTTCTTTTTCTTCATGTGGTTTTTTTCTAGATATTTCTTAACACATTCTATTTTGATCTCTTAAATTTTGTCTCAAATCGTTTTTGTAAAAAGGTCATCCTTTGGGATGCCATTTTTTTTGATATACTTTAACAGAGAATCAGGAGTGTCAAGCTTGTAAT
>Ga0105164_10002842_pt1 | contig 10649 bp, 12 predicted proteins | sample VDWuncwatermetaG_FD_89674 | JGI IMG/M metagenome (GOLD analysis project Ga0105164, IMG submission 89674) | Wastewater microbial communities from Netherlands to study Microbial Dark Matter (Phase II) - VDW unchlorinated drinking water | ecosystem: Environmental > Aquatic > Freshwater > Drinking... | reverse complement strand
AGTACAAAGAGACAAAGGGGTTCATAGGAGGGTAGAGGAGATGCCAGCCGTCAGACTGACGACGGATTATCCTGAAGACTTTATCCAGGCCATGAGAGGTAGCACCAACACTATCCCCCGGCGTCTGAATCTCAAAAAAGAGGGCATAGGGAAGGATCTGGTGAGGTTGGTACTGACCCTTATAGAACTCCTGAGGCAGCTTTTGGAAAAACAAGCCCTCCGCCGTATGGAGGGCGGTGGGCTGAGCGAGGGAGAACTGAACGAACTGGGACTGTCCCTAATGAGGTTAGAAGAGGAGATGGATGGTCTCAAGAGGCATTTTGGCTTTAAGGACGGAGACCTGAACATAGACCTTGGGCCAATAGGGAAATTGTTAAAAGACTAGTAGGGGTGACCCGCCGGGTCGCCCCTACATCAAGCAAGGAGGAATCTTATGACCCTGATTAGAACCTATGCCCGAATAGACGAAGAAGGAAAATTAACACTACCCCCTAACATCAAAAAGTTTGCAGGGCTTGCAGAGGGGGAGGTTGTGGAACTCAGGCTTGTCCCCGGCGGAAGGGTAATGATAAGCAAGAAGGAGACTAAGAGGATTAGCCTGAGCAAGGTCGCTGTGCACTAGGCTTTCTCCTCCTCCTGTGCCAGCGAGCGGGGAGTACGGAACCCTCCCTCCCCTAGAGGAATGCGGAGTGCGGATTGCGGAATTCTGCATTCCAAATTCCGCATTCCGAATTCCAGAAGGGTTCGGTATTTCTCAAAGGAAGGTGTCTATGCCTATTCAGCATTCCGTGTCGGGCCACGCCCTGACAGACGTCCTTGAGAGGGTACTGGACAAGGGTATCGTAATCACTGGGGATATAAAGATAAGTCTAATCAATACGGAACTCCTAACCATACAGATACGCCTCCTCATCGCCTCTGTAGACAGGGCCAAGGAGCTGGGCATTGATTGGTGGAATCACCAACCTGCGTGGAGTAGCCCACCTACGGCGGATTACCCGCAACGGTCCTTAGTTGAAGAACAGAGGAAGCAGATTGAAACGCTACAGAAGAGACTTGATTCCCTGGAGTCTACCCAGAAGGAAGAACTTTCTACTCTGAAGAAACAGCTTGAGGTGGTGCCGCCTAAAAAGAAAAAATGGAGGTTTTAAACCATGGGTTGGTTTGGAAAAGAGGGTGTCAAAAAAGAGGTAGAGATTACCTGCACCTTTTGTAATGGGACGGGGAGGGACCCCTTTGCAATAATGTCCCCCCTGGCCACGTGTTACGTGTGCAATGGCAGGAAGAAGGTAAGAGTTGCAAGTCCCAATGTCAGATGCAGTTATTGCTGGGGGAGGGGAGTTTCCCCTGTAGGGGCAAGGAATGCCTGTCTTGCCTGTGGGGGCATAGGTTTTATTCCCGGCGGTAGCGACGCAGAGACCTGTCCTACCTGTAGAGGTACGGGCGAAGACAAGAGCGGTCTATACTGCCTGCAGTGTCATGGTAGTGGGAAGGCCGTTCTTTTAGTTGTTTAGGTTAGAGGACGAGACAGGCCAGGCAGGTTTCCGCCCCAGACGGCTTATATAGGATGGTGCGGAATTAGAGTTTCATTCTACAATCTTTCTACAGTAGGTTTGAGCCTCGCTTTTGTGGGAGGGCCACACAAACTCACGGCAAACAGTTCCAGACATTTGCCCGTAGTACAGGTCTTATGTTTCATCCTCTATTATTTCCGCAATCTTCATGATGGCCTTCAACATGCCAATCTTGAGGTCTTTATTGCCATGGACGGGTACGCTTATTCTTTGGTGTTAACAGAAAGGCAGGCTTCTATTGCCTCACGTATGTTCTGCAACAACTCTTCCCATGTGTCCCCCTGGGTGAGACAGCCTGGTATAACTGGCACCTCTGCCCAGAATCCACCCTCCTCTGCCTTATGCACGACCACCTTGATCTTCATTGCACTGCCTCCGTGTAATCTATAACAAACCACTCCCTTAACTTATAAATCTCAAACGACAATTGGCAATCGCTTTTTCCCCCTCCCCCTAAGATCAATTATTTGAGCAATATTTGCAGGAAACTTTACAAATGGTGCGGAAGGGGGGACTTGAACCCCCACGGCATTATCAGTGCCACTAGCCCCTCAAACTAGCGCGTCTGCCAATTCCGCCACTTCCGCACGTATGGTAGGGGCAGGGTAACCCTGCCCCTACTGCGTCAATTATTCTAGTCTTTACGTAAGAAAAGTCAATTGGAGGGAGTGGTTTGGGTTTAGCTGCCTTTTTATTCTAGGTCTCTGAAAAATCCAGGGCAAAGGTGTTCCGCCTCAGGCGGACGAGGGACGAAGCCCCGAAGTAATCTCTGAGATTCTTCGCTTCGCTCAGAATGACCCTTTGGGTCAGATTGCTTTGCTTCCCCTTCGCTTCAGATAGTTTTAGCCCTCGCCTTCTATAATCTCCCGAATCTTCTTCAGGGCGTTTTCTACTAGTTCCTGGTCCTTTCCCTCTACGTTTATCCTTAGCCTGGGCTCTGTCTGGGACTTTCTTGCGTTGAACCACCAATCCGTATATTCCACAGTTACGCCGTCCAGGAGGTCTATCTTCCCGTCGGAGAATGCCTCGGCAAGTTGCTGGAGTTTGCCGTCCTTATTGGCCACGCTAAAGTTCCTCTCTCCACTGGAGTAGTACTTCTTCAGGGGTGCCGCAAGGTTAGACATGCTCACAGCCTTCCGGCTCAGTATGTTGAGTATCTGGAGCATGGCTATGAGACCTGAATCGCAGAAATAGTTATCCCTGAAGTAGTAATGTCCTGAGAGTTCGCCCCCAAAAGGGGCATTTTTATCCCTCATGGTGGTCTTCATAAAGGTATGCCCCACCCGCTCCCTGTAGGGTATCCCTCCGTTAAGGAGTATCTCTTCCTTTACGACCCAGCTTGAACGGAGGTCGTAGACAATAGTGGCCCCTTTCTCCCTGGATAGGAATTCCCTGGCAATGAGGGCAGTTACGATGTCGTTTTTCACAATCTCGCCCTTCTCATCTACAAAGGAACATCGGTCTGCATCTCCATCAAAGGCCACCCCCAGTTGGGCCTTGGTCTTTTTGACCATGTCCTGGAGGGCCTTGAGGTTTTCCTCTTTCAAAGGGTCGGGGTCATGGTTAGGGAAAGAGCCGTTTAGCTCAAAGTACAGTGGTATGATTTCGCAGGGCAGTCCTTCAAATACCACAGGCACCATCTTCCCTGCCATGCCATTACCGGCATCCACCGCTACCCTTAAGGGTTTTAATTCCCTGGCGAATTTATGTATATGGGCCTTGTAATCCAGTAAGACGTCCTTGAGTTCTATCTTGCCGCGACGCTCCACCCTCATTGGCGGGGGTTGCATTGCCAGTTCCTTTATCCTCATCAGGCCAGTGTCGGAGCCTACGGGGATGGCCTTCTCTCTGCATATCTTAAACCCATTATACTTGGCGGGGTTATGGGAGGCGGTGACCATTACGCTCCCGTCGTAACCGTATCTGGCTACGGTGAAGTAGGTAGTCTCAGTGGATACGGCGCCTATGTCAATTACATTTACCCCACAGGAGGTGATACCTTCCATGAGGGCCTGGGCCAGGGCCAGGGAGGAGATTCTCACGTCCCTGCCTACCACTATATGCTTGACGCCAGGTCTTTGTTGTCTCAGGAATTGTACAATGGCTGAGCCGATGCGCCTGGCGTGTGCCTCGTTCAATTGTTCGGGGTAGAGGCCGCGGATGTCATATCCTTTAAAGATGTCTTCCCCTTTGTCCAGAGTGGCCCTTCCACTGGGTATATGGGTCTTACTCATGGCAGGGTTATGGGGTTCCGGAAAGTTCTTCGCGTCTCGGTACTGACAACTAAGGCACTTAGGGTAACGCCGCTTTTGCCTCCCCTTACAGATAGTAGGGCTTATGACGTATCTCTCGCCCAGGCAGCGTCTTTCTTCCGTGGACACTAACTCCTCCTCCATTACATCGTGGACAATCCATCTTAGGTGGTCTAAGGGGCTAAGATAAGTTATTCCCAGGGGTTTGTCAATGGGAGGGGAGAGACGGTAGGGGTACGTTGCAACGTGCCCCTGCCATTTGCATTCAATTGTAGGGGCGTTCAATTGAACGCCCCTACTAAAAAGTCTTACCCATGTCTATATCATCCACAATTTTGATAAAATAATTACTTGACAAACAGTAGGAAGGTAGTATAATTTAAACAATAATGTTTTATTAAAAACAAATAATGATGAACTGAGGGAAGGGTGGGAGGCTGTGCATGACAAATTTTAACACGCAGACTGTCTGTAGCATAATAGGAATAACTCCCAGGCAGGTGCAGTACTGGGATGAGACTAACTTCATAAAGCCCTCTGTCAGGCAGGCAACAGGTTATGGCAGTAGCAGGCTTTATTCTTTTCTAGACCTTGTGCAGATGAGGGTGGCCAAGACCTTGCTGGATGGCGGGGTAAGCCTGCAGAAGATAAGGAAGAGCCTGCAGTACCTGAGGGCCCATGCCCCAGAGGTAAAGAGACCTCTGGCGGAATTGAGGTTCCTGACGGACGGGGATACGGTATTTGTCCTTACGGCCGATAAAGAGAAGATTGTGGATGCCCTGAAGAACGGCCAGCTTGTCTTCAGTGTGGCCCTGGGAGACCTGGTAAGGGAGTTAAGTTCTAAGGTACAAAAGTTTATAATAACAAAGGAGACGGCTATAAGGGTTGGAGGGCTGGAGTTCAACGTGCTTTTGGAGTCCAATCCTGAAGGGGCAGGTTTTACGGCTCGCTGTCTCTCCCTGGGCCGTATGGCCCTTGGTGAGACAGAGGAGCAGGCTTTAGAGGCCTTAAAAGCGGAGCTTGAAAAGGGTATAGTGAAAGAGGTAAAGGAAAAGATTGGCTAGGTGCCGCAGCTTCCCACAAAACTCATGGCAGTTTCTTTCTCCTTTCAGTGTCATGAGTACCCTCCTCTAAAGTTGCGGCACTTTTTTTGTTGGGTTCGGTGGGGCTTAGAGGGGCACAAAGAAAGGGCGTAAGGGTCTATCTCTTCTTACTCTTAGTCCTGATACTTTCCCAGTCCGTCTTTATATTGAATTTCCCTTTAAACCTGAAGCCATCGTCAAAGGCAGTCTTGAAGTCATAGTCTCCTTTGAAGTCCTCTTTTGTATCTGATTCCGTCCTGCCCATAAGTCCACTCTCCACCAGATTGAAGACTATCTCTCCGAAGTCTTCACACTGCTTTATACCCCAGGTCTCAAGCACTGGTCTGGCCATGTAACCGAATTGCTGGAGGGCGAATTCCCTGACACCTTCCAGGAGTTGCTTACCTGTAACGTGGCGTTCCTTTTCTCTAGGGCTTAATGGGTCCTTACCCAGCTTATAGGTAGCAAAGTCCAGGGCCTCAAAGACGAAGTGATAGGCCTGGAGGCTGTAGCGAGGGTCCTTCTTTGCTACACTTAAGAGTTTTTTCCACCAGGTCTTGAAGGCGGTCTTTTCGCTCAATTTTTCACCTCTGTTAAGTCACGCCGCAGGTCGTACCTGAGGCAGATTCGCCTCCGGCGAACAGATTCGTCCGCCCAAAGGATGGCGGATTTTCAACCTTTGGCGAAGGTTGTGGGGATAATTCTATCCTGGGAAATAGGGCCTTACCCTTTGCTACCCTGGTAGAGGGCTTGAGGAGCCCCCATCGGTAGCTTAGCCTTTGTTCTTTTTCTTCCAAGGGGATACCTAGCTGTTGTTGTATCTCATGGGCAGTATGGGGCATGAATGGGGCTATGTACATGGCGATGAGCCTGAGGGTCTCTGCCAGGGTGTAAAGTTTTACTGAGAGTTTCTGCCTATCTTCCCGGGCCAGGACCCAGGGTTTTGATTCTTCTATATAGCGATTAGCTTGGGCAATGGAGTCCCATATAGCCTCCAGGGCCTTGCTGAACTGGAGGGACTCCATCTCCTTTTCCACAAGGGTCTTGAGGGTTTTGACCTTTTCTATCAAGGGTTTGTCTTCATCCAGGGCGCCCGGGGTGGATTCAGGCTGGGGCACGTGCCCTCCGTAATACTTTTCAATCATAGTGAGGGTCCTTAAGAGGAGGTTCCCCAGGTCATTCCCCAGGTCGCTATTTATACGGTTTGCCAGGGCGGTGTAGGAGAAATTGCCATCCAGTCCAAAGGGTACCTCCCTGAGGAGGAAGTATCTGTAGGCATCTACCCCATACTGCTCGGTAATAGTAAGTGGGTCTATGACGTTTCCGAGGGATTTGGATATCTTCCGGCCTTCAATGGTCCACCACCCGTGGGCAAATATCCTCCATGGGGGTGGTAGTTCAAGGGCCATAAGGAGGGCTGGCCATATCGCCCCATGGAACCACAGGATTTCTTTACCTATGAGGTGTACGTCACAGGGCCAGTAGTGCTGGAACCTCTCCGTCTCATCATCGTAGCCCAGGGCGGTAATATAATTGAACAAGGCATCTATCCAGACGTAGATGGTCTGCCCCTGTTCCGTTGACACCGGGGGCACCGGGATGCCCCAGGGTAGACCCTGGCGGCTGATGCTTATATCTTCCACGCCTGCCCTTAGACGGCTGCAAAGCTCGTTCCTCCTGGATTCGGGCCGGACGAAATCAGGGTGGGTCTCTACGTGTTTTAGTACCCTGTCCTTGTATTTAGATAGCCTGAAGAAATAGTTTTTCTCTCTGAGCCGTTCCACCGGGCGATGGCACTCGGGGCAGGTATTGGTCACCAATTCACTCTCTATCCAGTAGCTCTCACAGGGTACGCAGTACCATCCCTCGTAGTCCCCTAGATATATGTCCCCCTTTTCGTAGAGTTTCTGGAATATAAGCTGTACCCTCCTGGTGTGGCGGGGTTGGGTAGTCCTTATAAAATCGTCGTTGGAGATGTTGAGACATTGCCAGGCCGTTTTGAACCTTTCTACGACCCGGTCTACCAGGGTCTCCGGGGTTTCTCCGCGGTCCTGGGCGGTCCTGAGGATCTTTTGCCCATGTTCATCGGTGCCGGTTAAGAAGAATACGTCCTCCCCTTTAAGCCTATGGTACCGTGCCAGGACATCGGCCGCTACGGTGGTGTAGGAATGTCCTATGTGAGGTACGTCGTTTACGTAATAAATGGGTGTAGTGAGATAGAATTTACTCAAGGGGCTGAGAAGTTCCCTCCGGCCTCCGGATGTCTTTACTATCCACCACAAGGGTGCGGTTGTCTTCTGTATGGATAGTGACCTTCTGTCTCAGTATCTCAAAATCAATGACCTTGCCCGTCCCCTTGGAGGTGTGGATGATGGAGTTTTTTCTTGGCAGGTAGCCCTTGAACTCCTCGTATACGTCGTTTTCGTAGCGGAGACAGCACATGAGTCTGCCGCACCTTCCTGATATCTTGGAGGGGTCCAGTGTAGCCCTTTGGTTCTTGGCCATCTTCATGGTAACGGGCTCCAGCCTCTTCAGGAAGCTCCTGCAGCAGAGTTCCCTCCCGCAGTGCTGGTACTGGGCCAGGAACCTGGCCTCATCCCTTACGCCTATCTGGCGCATCTCAATCCTGGTGTGGTATTTCCTGGCCAATTCTCTTACGAGTTCACGGAAGTCTACCCTCTCTTGGGCCACAAAGTAGAAGATTATCTTTTTCCCATCCAGGAGGTGCTCCACAGTAGTGAGCTTCATGGGGAGGCTTTTTTCGTGTATCTTTTCCTTGCAGAAGGTAAGTGCCTCACTGATCCTTTTCTCTTCAATCTCCCTGAGACTCTTGTGGTCTTCTGGTGTGAACTTGCGTAGTATCTTGGGACAGGTCCCGCCACACCCACAAGGTCCTTCTAGCTTACTAACTATCTCTCCTGCTTCCGTCCCCCTCTCGGACTCAATTACCACCTTATCCTTAAATTTTAGCTCCGGGGCCTCAGTGAAAAAGTCCTCTATGTGCCGCATCAAACCGTATCTGACCTTAGCCTTGTATAGCACGCTTCTGGTCCCTTTCTTATGTCTCTGTACGCCTATAACTTGGCGTGTAGTACCAGGGTTATAAACGTGAGGCTCCACCCCATCTCCGTTAGTACAGCAGTCTCAGATGGCGGATAGGTAGAGGCAGGGTCACCCTGCCCCTACTCAACTAGTATTACCTTAATCTACACCCAAAGTCAAGACAGTAGGCCAGTATTTGCCATTGCACAAATCCTCCAATCTTTGTATACTTTGGTTTTAAATGGCGAAGCTTAGGCTCTTTGTGGCTGTAGAGATAGTAGATATTGTAAAAAAGAGGTTCAGGGAGTGTCAGGAAAGGCTCAAAGAGGCTGGCGGGGGCATCAAGTGGGTGGACGTAGGGAATATCCACCTCACCTTGAAATTCCTGGGATACGTAGAGGAAAAACACCTCTCTCAGGTTAAGGATATAATCAACAAGTCAGTTCAAGGCATTAAGCCCTTTTCTTTGCAGTTTAAGGGGATAGGTGGGTTTCCCAAGTTTCAGAGGCCCACGGTGGTCTTCATCATGGCAGAGGAGGCGGCATCCGCCCCTTCGCTTTGCTCAAGGGCAGGCTCAGGCGGACCCGACGACAAAAAAATGAGTTGCCTTACTACCATGAATTCAAGGCTGGAGGAGGGCTTCCAGGCCCTGGGTATAGAGAAAGAGGATAGGCCTTATGAGGCCCATCTCACGTTGGGACGGGTAAAATCGCCCCATAACGTTGAAAGACTTGTGCAGCTTATGGAGGAATACAGAGAAGAACCCTTTGGAGAGGAACTGGTATCAAGGGTGCTACTCATGCACAGCCAGCTTTCCCCGCAGGGTCCCATATATACAAGGCTTGAAGAATTTCCACTAAATACCAAAGAGGGAGAGTGATAGGATGGCAAAACAGGAGACTACTGCTAACGTAGAGAAAGAAAAAGAGAAAGAAAAGAAGAGTCAGGCCCTGGAGAGGGCCATCTCTCTAATAGAGAAACAGTATGGTAAGGGTGTCATAATGAGATTAGGCTCACAGCAGAAGGTGGACGTCCCTGTAATCTCCACGGGCAGTCTATCCCTTGACATGGCCCTTGGGGTGGGCGGGATCCCCAGGGGGAGGGTAACAGAGATATTCGGCCCTGAGGCCTCAGGGAAGACCACCCTCACCCTGCATATAATAGCCAATGCCCAGAAGCAAGGGGGTGTGGCGGCCTTTATAGACGCTGAACACGCCCTTGACCCGGATTATGCCAAACGCCTTGGGGTGGACGTGGAAAATCTATGGATACACCAGCCTGATACGGGAGAACAGGCGCTGGATATTGCCGAGAAGCTGGTAAGTTCTAATGGGGTGGATATCATAGTAATAGATTCCGTGGCGGCCCTGACACCCAGGGCTGAGATAGAAGGGGAGATGGGGGATTTCAATATAGGACTCCAGGCCCGGCTCATGTCCCACGCCTTAAGGAAGCTCTCAGGCATAGTGTCCAAGACCCATACCTCCCTCATCTTTATAAACCAGCTAAGGGAGAAGATTGGGGTGATGTTTGGCAACCCGGAGACCACCCCTGGAGGCCGCGCCCTCAAGTTTTATGCCTCCGTGCGGATAGAGATACGCAAGATTGGGGTCATAAAGGAGGGAGAACAGGCCCTGGGAAGCAGGGTAAGGGCGGCTGTGGTAAAGAACAAGGTAGCTCCGCCTTTCAGGAAGGCAGAGTTTGACATAATGTTTAACAAAGGTATATCCCTGGCGGGTGACGTCCTGGACCTGGCCCTTGAGAATCAATTGGTGGAGAAAAGCGGCGCATGGTTCTCCTACGGGGACCTCCGCCTGGGACATGGGAGGGAAAACTCCAAACTATATCTTGAACAGAACCCAAAGGTACTGGAGGAGTTGAAAAAGGGTATACTCAAGAAGACGCCTTCCGAGCAACCAAAGGCAGCCGCTTCGGAGTGAATAGTAGATGTAGGGGCACGTTGTCCGCCTCAGGCGGATGCCCCTACCTGCTGTCTGCTCCTTATTGCCTTCTCTAACCAGATGAAAACCGACGAACTCAGGCAGAGATTCCTTCAGTTTTTTAAGAAGAAGGGCCACACGGAGGTATCCAGCGATTCACTGGTACCCACCCTTGACCCCACCCTCCTCTTCACAGGGGCAGGGATGAACCAGTTCAAGGATATGCTCCTCTGTAAAGGGAAACTGGAATTTACCAGGGCCACCTCCTGTCAGAAGTGTCTCCGCACGGGGGATATTGAGAACGTAGGTAAGACCTCTTCCCACCACACCTTCTTTGAGATGCTGGGGAACTTCTCCTTCGGTGATTACTTCAAAAAGGAGGCCATCCAGTGGGCCTGGGAATTCCTGTTAGAGGAGTTAAAATTGGCCCCGAAACGCCTGTACGCCAGCATCTACAAGGAGGACGAGGAGTCCTTTGAGGTATGGAATAAGACTATTGGCCTTTCCCCCGACAAAATCCTCCGCTTTGGAGAGAAGGAAAACTTCTGGCCCTCTAACGCCCCCTCCCTGGGCCCCAATGGCCCCTGTGGCCCATGCTCAGAGATTTTCTATGACCAGGGGGAAAAGGCGGGCTGTGGCCGCAAGGACTGCCAGCCCAACTGCCCACACTGTGAGCGATTTGTAGAGATATGGAATCTCGTCTTCGTCCAGTTTAACCGTGTGGGAGAGATGAAGCTGGAACCGCTGGAACATAGGAGT
>Ga0105164_10002841_pt1 | contig 10650 bp, 7 predicted proteins | sample VDWuncwatermetaG_FD_89674 | JGI IMG/M metagenome (GOLD analysis project Ga0105164, IMG submission 89674) | Wastewater microbial communities from Netherlands to study Microbial Dark Matter (Phase II) - VDW unchlorinated drinking water | ecosystem: Environmental > Aquatic > Freshwater > Drinking... | reverse complement strand
CATTATAAGGAGCAGGATAGGCTCAAGCACAGCAGTGAGGTCTTTCAATTTATTGTCCACGTCCTCCTCGTAAAAATCAGAAAAGGTAACCAGAACTTCAGACAAAGTACCTGTTCGCTCCCCTACAACGATGAGGCTAATAAGCAATCTTGGGAATAGATCTGGGTATTTCTCAAGAGATGAGGAAATAGGCAGACCATTTTTTACATCATTAGTTGCCGTGAGTATTGCAGTCTCATATCTCTGGTTTCCAATAGACCTAGCTGAAGACTCCAATGACCCAACAGCTGAAAGCCCTCCCGACATAAGGTTGCCAAGCGTACGTGTAAACCTTACAAGCGCCACTTTTTTTACAAGCTCGCTTGCTACTGGTGTATGTGAAATTACCCAAAAAATAAAAACTTTCCCAATACGCGTCTTCCTGAAAACCAAGAAAAACCAAGCTGCAAACGCAAGCAGTATGGCATCGAGGGTGAAACTATATGTGATTGCATCAGATAGCCCGAGGAAAAATTTTGTTACCCAAGGGAGAGTAACTCCACTTGAAGCAAAGGCTTTTGTAAGTCTAGGAAGCACAAAAATTAGAAGAAGCGAGATTACCCCAAAAGACGCGACTAGCAAAATCGCGGGGTACATCAATGCAGATTTTATTTTGGAACGAAGAGCAAATTCTTTTGAGAGATACTGCCCAAGCTCGGCGAGAGTGCGGTCCAGCTGGCCAGAAGCCTCACCAGCTTGGAGCATTCCGAGAAAAATAGATGGAAATGATTTTGAATAACTAGAAAAGCCCGCAGAGAGAGGTTGCCCATTTTTTACCAAAGCCTGCACCTCGTGAAGCATATTCTTCATTATTTTCTTTTCACTGTCTGCTATTAGAATATCCAAAGCCTCCACGACAGAAAGCCCTGCCTTGATAGTTGCAGAAAGGTTACGCACAAGAAACAAAATGTCTACTGGTGTGATTTTTTCAAAAAGGTTTACGGACAAGCTCAATCCTTTTCCCCCCGCGTGAAGCTCTTGTATAGAAATAGGAGTAAGGTCTCTCCTAAGCAAATACTCCACGACCTGTTCGCGTGAACTGGCCTCATATTCTCCGCGTAGAGTCGCGCCGTCTTTATTGTATACTTCGTAGATAAAAATCATAATTGTGAGACAATTAATATTTGCTAATTAGATGACTACTCTTTTACTACTCGAAGAATTTCCTCTATAGTAGTAACCCCACGCTCAACCTTGTCCAAGCCGTCCTCAAACATTGTATTCATTCCGTCCTGTACCGCCTTTTTTCGCACTTCCCCCACCGTTGCCTCGCGGAGAATTAGCTCGCGGATTGCATCTGTAATACGGAAGAGCTCAAAGATGCCAATCTGCCCCTGAAAGCCGGAATTTCCGCAAACATTGCACCCACGTCCGCGGTACAATGTACTTGGAATATTACCTTCTGTGTTCCCAGAAAGCTCCATTTGCGCCTTTATAAGACGCACTATCTCTGGGCTTGCTGGATATGACTCTGTGCAGGATGCGCATATGCGCCTCACGAGACGCTGAGCAATCACGAGATTTATTGTTGACGAAAGAAGAAACGCTGGTGCGCCCATATCAAGTAGTCTCGGAAGAGCAGAAGTGGCATCGTTGGTGTGAAGAGAAGAAAGCACGAGGTGTCCAGTGAGGGCAGCGTGGATAGCAATCTCCACAGTTTCATTATCACGAATTTCTCCGATCATAATGATATCGGGATTCTGACGAAGTAGAGCGCGAAGGCCGTTTGCAAAAGTAATGCCAGCCTTTGAGTTTACCTGAGTTTGATTTACTCGAGGAAACTCATACTCAACAGGGTCTTCAATAGTTGTGATGTTTACAGATGAAGTATTGAGTATTTGTAGAATTGCATAAAGGGTGGTTGTCTTTCCGTGTCCTGTTGGACCAGTTACAAGCACCATACCGTGAGGCTTTTTTATTTCATCATAAAGCACAGCTATCCCCCCTTCCGACATACCGAGGTCTTTGAGTGTAAGTGGTCGTGACGCGCCTTTAAGAATACGCATTTCAACTTTCTCTCCGTGAAATACTGGCATAATATTTACGCGTATATCTATATTACTTCCGTCGTCCATATCAAAACGAAAGCGTCCATCCTGTGGAATGCGGTGCTCGTCTATTTGCATTCCGGCAAGGATTTTTACTCGCGCAACTAAAACTACAGCTATAGTCCGTGGCAGGCTTACAATTTCCTGCATTATTCCGTCTATACGGAAACGTACAAGAAGCTCCTTCTCAAGTGGCTCAAAATGTATATCGGAGGCGTTTAGACTAGATGCGTGGTCTATTACATTGTCTAAAATGGTAACAATTGGTACTGTTGCAGCACCCTTCGCAATATCCTCTTCTCCTACAATAGAGAGAGACTGTTCAACATTTTCAGAAATTATTTCATCAAAATTGATACCTGTCTTTTTTTTGTATTGCTTTAGCCCATACCTTAGACTCTGAGTAGTGGTAAGGTAAGCATCTACCCAAACATCAAGCTTTGCTCGAACATACTCAATGGTTTCGTAGTCTAATGGATCAAGCATTGCGAGTTTTGCGCGACCAGCCTCCTTATCATAGGCAAATAAAACTATATTTTTTGACTTCGCGTACACCTCCGGAATAAGCTCGAGCACGTCAGGTGGAATAGATGCCTCCTCCTTTTTTAAATTTACTATAGGCGCGCCGTAATATGGGCTGAGTAATTCAGAAAAATATTCCTCTGGTATCATTCCCCTACCTATCAAGATATTTGATATTGTTTGCCCTGAGCGACGCGACTCCTCGCTTGCAACCTCAAAATCAGCATCTGTAACAAGCCCAGACTCGATCACTATTTCCTTTAGTTTTTCCTTCTTTATGTGCATTACATAAATAGTATATCACAATCTATTTTAGGTTTGCGCTTTCCGCCTGTGTATAAGTATCTGTATGTTCAGATATTTATATATTGACTCCTCGCCAGAACATTCTTGACAAAAAAATGAAAAGGTTAGGTTAGCTAAAACTATTATTCCTAACCTACTGCTAAATTATTTGCATACAACATTATTTAATGCTATGGCCTGCGGTAGGTTGTAAAAGTTGCCGAGGCGATACTGTGGGCTATTAGGAAACAACTCCTCTCCGTTTTTAGTGAGCTAAATTTTTAAAATCGCATACAACTCAAAATATTTAAGAATTGGTATAGCAAAAAGTAGGCCAATTGGCGAGGCAATTAGAAATGATGCCGGCAAACTTATTGGATTTATATATTCAAATTTAAGATTCAAAATTGCGCTAATAACCGCGATAGATAATGCTATTGGTACAAGTATTATCGCTCCGTAATAGCCTGCGATTAAGAAAGAAAGAGCAATGACCGCAATGTCCCCCTTTATAAATACATCCTGTCGGTAGTGCTTGTAGACTTTGAAAAATATTGTAAAAAGGCCAACAATAAAAAACAAAACAAATGTACTCATAAAGAAATGCTGGATTGAGTACAGAGCAAAGTATCCGTGGTTGCCAGAAAAAAATGGTCGTGCCCATTCTAGTAGCTCCAAAAATGGCACCCCACTAGCAACAGGCACGACGAGAAATATTTTTGTAAATTCCGCGCTATCCCAAACAAAATACTGTAGGAGAGTGAGGATCGATCCATAAAGAAGATGTACAATAAAAGCGATAACAACAAGCCACAAATACGAAATATTTCTTACCAAGTTTGGCCAAAAAAAGCGAATTATGACAACCAATGCAAAAAGACACCAAATTGCTAGAAAAATCACACTAAAATTATTTAGGAAAAAATTCATAAATCATATTATAACAAAAAAACACCTAGCCTCCAATCAGGCTAGGTGTTTTTAGAAAATAAGAACGTATAACTAGAATTGAGGGCCTGAGCTTGCAGGAAGCACATTCAAACTATTTCCAGTCTCGTAATAATTGTCATTGTCCCCTCCGTCTTTTGACATTTTGTTATCTTCTACGGTATATGCGTTACTCTCAAGTCGCGCATTAAGCTCAAATACGAATGATGGCTTTGATGTAAGTGAAAGATTCTGGCACGCATAACGATACACTAGGTCTGTAGTTGTAGCTGTTCCTGCAACTGTATTTACTGGGTCAAGTGGATAACTAGAAATTGGAGTACCTCCAGTTAGAGCCTTAAGATTTACAGGGATCCAGCCAGTGCCATCTACTTTCCCGGGGGTAGCTGACACCAAAGCGGTTGTCGCAAACGCAACACCGTTTATGTCTGCGCCTCCCACTGTAGATGCTGCAACGGTGGCAGATGGGGAACTATATGCAATCTTTGGTGTTAGGATTCCACCCGATGTATTTGTGGAACACATAGCAGCTCCTGAGTCCAAGCTTGGAGTAGAAGACGCTGTGAGCATTATACCAATAGCTGTCTTCACCGACTTTAGATCTGAAATACGCTGTGCGTCGCGAGCTTTCTTAAGTGTTTCTGCAGGGTTTAGCATAAACACAAGCGCAATTGATAGGATTGCAATAATAGCGATAACAATAAGAAGCTCAAGTAATGTAAAACCTTTTTGATGCCCAGCTCCTCTCTTCATATTTGTAAGTGAAATCATAGTGATAAATTTAAATAATAATTAGAAATCTGTACCTGTTCCAAGAATCTTTAGGTTAGTTCCAACCTCAAAGTAGTTAGAGTTGTTTCCACCGTCTTTTGTAAGTTTGTTGTCGCTGCCTGTTGTGAATGTGTTGCTTTCAAGTGTTGCGTCAATTTCGTATGCAAATGGAGTTACAGAACATGCATAACGATATACTAGGTCTGCATTTGTAATACCAGATGCTGAAGTAATTGTATTTACTGGGTCGAGTGGAAGATTTGAAACTGGCGAACCTCCTGTCAATGAATCAAAGTTCACAGGGATCCATCCTGTGGAATCTGTAAGAGTAGGTGTTGTGCTTGTAGCTGCGACGTTCACCGAACTACCGTCGAGTGTTGCATCTGTGATGGAAATACCACTAGTTGAATAAAATATCTTGTTTAATGTACCGGCCCACGCTGTAGCTGGGGTTGCTTTACAAGCTGCATTGCTAGCATTAGCACCCAAATATGGCGTCGTTGTACTTGTTGTGTAGATACCCAAAGCAGTCTTCATTGTACTCAAATCCGAAATACGCTGAGAGTCGCGAGATTTCTTGAGTGTTTCTGATGGATCAAGCACAAGCACAAGGGCGACAGACAAAATCGCGATAATTGAAACTACGATCAAAAGCTCCAAAAGTGTAAAACCTCCCTTTGTTGAACTTTTAACTTTTGACATTTGATGACTAACTAAGCCCGAAGCTAAACTTTTAATTTCTAAATTCATACTTATAATTATTATTTAAATTGTTATGTTTGTATTATAGCAAGGGTATATATAAAAGAAAAGCACAACTGGGGATAACTATTGTGGAGCAAAATGTGGAATGTTGAATATAGAATGTAGAATGGGTGCGGATATGTGGGTTTTTGCCTACGGCAAAAACCCACATATAACATTCTAAATTCAACATTCTATATTCTGTTCTAAAGATACCCCTTCACCTTGTTCACTACCTCCTGTATTGGATAATTAACCTTTACCAAATATTCATTCGCGCCTAAAGCGAGGGCCCTGTCTTGGTCACTTTGCTGTCCTAGGTTTGAAAGAACGATGACTGGAATGCTCGCAAGCTCAGGATTTTTTTTAATTTGCTCAAGCACCCAAAAACCATCTTTTTTAGGAAGCATAAGATCTAGTAAAATAATAGCTGGCTTCTCGGCAGTGATTTTTACTACAGCCTCTTCTCCATCACGCGCAAGGGATGTCTCCACACCTTCTTTCGCAAGCTTAATCTCATACACCTTTGAGATATGCTCGTCGTCCTCAACTATCATAACTTTCTTATTGTTTGTGTCCATTTTGTTATGCTTTATGCGTAGCTCATCACTTTTTCAGTAAGCGAATTTATATCATAGTCGCTTTTTACTAAATACCCTGCCACACCAAGCTCGCTAGCTACCTCACGAGACTCATCTCTTCCAGACACCGAACATATAACAACCTTAATGTCTTTGTATTCTGGATTCTTGCGCACCTCTGCCAAAAACTCAATGCCATTCATACCAGGCATCAATAAATCTAGCCATACAATATCTATATGCGGATGCTTTGTGTTAAGAATTACTAGAGCCTCTTCCGCGCGAGTTGTTGAAATTACTTCACACCCCTTCTGCTCAAGCTTCATCACAATAGCATGATTAAGTGGGGCATCGTCTTCCAAGAGAAGTATAGTTTTAGAATTTGAATTCATAATAGTTATTGTACTATAGATATATTGAATAATGAAATTTTATTTCTGTGTTGCTTCTGTTTCATTATTGCCTGTTTCTGTGAAAAGTGGCACCGTAAAGAAAAAGGAAGTCCCGTTCCCCTCTCCGCTTTCAAACCACACCTTACCGCCCCACGATTCCACAAGGTTCTTTACTAAAGCAAGCCCGAGTCCAGAGCCGTCTGGCACCTGAGCTCGAGCATTTTCTGCGCGGAAAAACTTTGAAAAAATGCGCTGCTTTTGAGCTTCTGGAATACCGATGCCATTGTCATGAATCATATATACTACTTCCCTTTTCTCGCCTTCATTCATCCACCACTTTATTTCAATATATCCCTTCTCGTTAGTATATCGAATGGCGTTTGAGACAAGATTCAAAATAACCTGTCTTAGAGTTATGGAATCAAGCCAAACCGATACAGGTCCAACATCTGGCGGAATAACCTTGAGAACCAGGCTTTTTTCGTCAAATTGCGACCTCAGCTCTTTTGTTATATCTGCCGTAAAGACCTCTATATCTATCTGTGTCTTATCTGTTTTCAATTTACCGCTTTCTACGCGTGAAATTCCAAGAAGAAGGTCTACTGTCTGATATAGCCTCTGTGTGCCTCCGTGAATCTCATTCATAAAATCTTTTTGTGATTCATTTAGAGGCCCAGCGTCCTCAGACAAAAGCATCTCCGAATACCAGCGAATGGAGGTGAGTGGAGTTCTAAGCTGATGCGAAGCCACTGAAATAAAGCCAGACTTCGCTTCATCAAGCTCGCGGTCTTTGGTAGCATCTCGAATAACAATTACTGCACCAGAAAACCTCCCTGAGAGAGCTGCAATAGAAAAAGAAACAGGAAACTCCGTGCTCCTTGCCGTAGTTGTGATGCTAAAATTGTCCTCTATCGTACTTGTGAATATTTCTTTTGTAAGAAACACCTCCTCTGTTGGCCACGCCTCATTCCTCAAATAAATTTTATTTTTATAAAGTTTGATTACCTCCCGCAAATCATTTCCAAGCAAATCTGTAATAGGCATTGAAAATATCTCAAGGGCTTTTGCGTTTACAAGAACAAGTTTATAATTCATATCTATAAGCACGAGTCCGTCTCCAATAGACGCGAGAATAGCCTGGAGCCTTTTTCCTTCTTCTTCAAGAAGCTCCTTTGACTTCCACGAGTCCTTAAGCAGGTTTAGTGTTGCTGTTTTTGACTCATCGAGAAATTTTGCTTGCTTTCTGTGTTCCTCGGCGTCCTTTTCTAAAATTATTGCCTTTTCCTCAATTAAACTTCTTGATTTTCTCATATCATCTTCATTTGTTCGGACGACATCAACCATAGTGTTAAGCATCAAGGCAAGGCTCCCTATTTCATCTTTTGTGGATACGCTAACAGTTGCAGTAAGGTCACCTCCAATTACTCGCTTTATCGTTGCTATGATTTCATCAATATGTTTGAGTGGAGAACGTAGAAAGGCGACGATTGACATAACTCCCAAAATTAAAAGAAAAACTCCTCCCAAAGTAGCGGATCTGGTAACTTTCAAAAGAGGCGCAAAAACTTCGTCTGTAGCAATCTCTACCACAAGCACTAGCCCCTCGCTCTCAAGACACATCCCAACACCTAGCACGCGTACACCATTATAATCAACATATTCAGAAACAATTTCTATTCCTCTTTCTATGCAAGCTCGAACAGGAGGTGTATCAATAATATTTTTTATTTTAGTGTCCTGAAACTTCCTGGTTGGTGTTACCAAAAATGTATCGCTATTCACTAAATAAACTTCGGATGTTTTATAATTTGACAAAAAGGCGTCTCCTGAGCGGGCGCCATCTGCTACCTGCAGACGCCCCCAAAGCAAATCCTCTACTTGTTTACTGTTGGCAAAATGAATTCTAAGCACCGCGCCAACTGAAGCGAATATGCCACCACCGTCGGTAGAAAACATAAGCGCGCTTGCATGCATCACTGGCTCGTTTGTTTCACCGTCCTCATATTTAATACCTCCAATAAAAGCATCGGATGGTTTTGAGTTCAAAATTTCAGAATACGAGGAAGCGCCACGATGGTCATCCATTCTTTTCTTTTGCGTTCCTATTCTTCCTGGGCGAGTGGATGCTATTATCTCACCGTTTCTGTCCAAAATATCAGCAATGATGACAGTTTCATCGTACGGCATTTTTTTCTCCGTTATATACTGAGCAAAGTCTTCAGCAAAGCGTTCTCTCTCTTTTGTTCCTTCATTCGTGGATATTAAATTTTTAACTATTTTATTAAGTGAAGGGTCTGATGACCAGTCTATTACTCTAACCTTCAAACTTCTTATATAAGCATAGTAAGCGCCTTCGCTCTGATCAGCAAAGATTCGCATATCACGAGTTGTTTGATCTCTAAAAGAGGTGCTTACAACATACTGAGTGTAGTATGCAAAGACAAAAGCGACTATTAGCAAGAATGATGCCCAAAATATTGTTGCCTTTGTACGAAGTTTCATTTGAACTGAATATAGAAATTTGAATATAGAATATAGAATAGAACTCATCGGCTCATCTATTTGTATTCTAAATTTAAGATTCTTTCATATTATTGTAGCACGCAAAGAAATAACTTGGTATACTATTATGGTGAAAGATAGAATATTTAATAGACCTCTTTCGAAAGTGATAATTACTTATAGTTTACGTGTCTTTACGAGAAGGTACTCCTACGTGGCAATCCAGAGTTTATCGCGTGTAATCCTAGATTGCTTCGAGTACTCGCAAAGACAGAGAGCGGACTTTCGAGAGAGGTTTAATGTAGAAGATTTTGTATCATTCAATATTCGATGTTCTAAATTCAACATTCTACTCTTATGAACTTACTTAACCTTCTTACAAAAGAAAAACGAGTGGCAGGAATAGAGATTAGTGACTCGGTTGTTCGTATTGCCTTTTTTCGCCCAAAGGATAAGAAGAAATCAATTAAGGTGATACTTGCGTCTACTGAGAAAGCAACGGGTGAGGACGATCTTATTATTATAGAGGAACCTATCGCGTCTGACATTATAGCGGATGGTGTTGTTTTAGACGTTGAGCTACTCAGCAAAGCACTAAAAACTATCTGGGAAAAGGCGAACCTCGGTACAGACTATGCTATAGTTGCTATTCCTGATGACAAAATCTACGGACGGGTGTTTTCTTTCCCAAAGTCTGTAGACAGTTCTCGTATTACTGAGGCTATGCGTCTTGCTATCAGTTTTCAAATTCCAATGAAGACCGATGACACGTACCTGGACTGGGAGCGTATAGTGGGAAGCACGACAGCAAATGAAATATTTTTCTCTACTGTTCCAAGAAAAGTTGTAGAAAAGTACGTAGAGGCACTAGAAAAAGCAGGGATAAAAACGTTAGCGCTTGAAAGCCATCTAGCGTCTATTTCGCGCGCAATAAAACTTACACCAAATGAAACAGACCTTTTCTACAAGAAAACTCCAGATGGAGCGACAATTTTTGCGCTCAAGGATGGAGTCATCCGTTTTTCTCGAACGCTCCCTCTTCGCTTTGTTCAGGAAGATCAAATTGAAACTGAAATAAAAAAAGTTCGTGATGCTATAGCATCTGAATCAAAAGGTGAGGTGGTAATTAGAAACTTAGAGGAAGCAACGGTGAGGGATGAGTATGCTGAACAATTTAAAAATGTGCTCCCTGCATCTATTCATCAGGCAAGATGGCTTGTAGCGCTTGGTGCCGCAATACGAGCAAAGATTACTGAGGGCGAGGACAACCTTGTGTCTCTTCTCCCAGTTGGAACAGAGGAAGCCTACACATACCAGCGTGCTACCACATTCGTTGTTCTAATGCGAAATCTAATAGTTGGTGTATCTATATTTTTTATAATATCCTATCTAGCGGCCTATATTTTTATATTTACTCTGGCGCGAAATACCACTGAAAAAATCACGACTCTATCCGCTTCCACGATACCAAAAGAATTATCTGATGCTGAGGAAAAGATTGCCAGGATAAACGCTATGACAGATGTGGGGGCAACGCTTCTTTCTGATGTACCAATGTGGAGTATTGTTTTGACAAACATATCTTCATTGACTACTGAAGGTATTACGATTTCCAGGTTTTCCGCAGGAGGTGTGAACGAGAACTTTTTAATTACCGGTACGGCAAGCTCTAGAGACAAGCTAAATAATTACAAGAAAGCACTGCAAGGCTCACCAATACTTTCGGATGTTGAGCTTCCACTTACAAATCTTGAACTAGAAGGAGCGGTGCCATTCACTGTATCATTTCGTCTGAAGGACCCAAGTGCTGTATACTAT
>Ga0105164_10002840_pt1 | contig 10657 bp, 7 predicted proteins | sample VDWuncwatermetaG_FD_89674 | JGI IMG/M metagenome (GOLD analysis project Ga0105164, IMG submission 89674) | Wastewater microbial communities from Netherlands to study Microbial Dark Matter (Phase II) - VDW unchlorinated drinking water | ecosystem: Environmental > Aquatic > Freshwater > Drinking... | reverse complement strand
TCATTCGCCAATAATATCAACACGGTTGAAGGCGGCACGCACCTAATTGGATTCAGAACCGCGCTTACTCGCGCAACCAACCAGTATGCGAAATCAAAAAACCAATTGAAAGACATTGAAGGTTCATTAAGTGGGCAGGATTTATCCGAAGGCCTGGCTGCGGTGATCAACGTGAAAATCCCGCAACCTCAGTTTGAAGGACAAACCAAAACTAAACTAGGAAACGGCGAAGTCGAAGGGATCGTCTCATCCGTTCTTTACGACGCCCTCACCGCGTTTTACGAAGAAAATCCAGCAATTGCGAACAAGATTGTTGAGAAGGCAACGCTCGCGCTCAGAGCTCGCGAAGCAGCCCGAAAAGCAAGAGAGCTGACCCGAAGGAAAGGCGCCCTTGAATCCGCATCGCTTCCCGGAAAACTCGCGGATTGTTCGAATGAAGAACCCAAAAACTGCGAGCTTTATATTGTAGAAGGGGATTCAGCGGGCGGTTCTGCCAAACAAGGAAGGGACCGAAGATTCCAAGCCATTCTTCCGATTCGAGGAAAAATTTTGAACGTTGAAAAATCACGCCTCGACAAAGTCCTAAGCAATGAGGAGATCCGAACTATGATCACAGCCATCGGAACCGGCATTGGCATGGGGGCCGAAGGCGATGGATTTGATCTTGCCAAACTTAGATATTACAAAGTGATTATCATGACCGATGCAGATGTGGATGGTTCCCACATTAGAACGCTCTTGCTCACGTTCTTTTACCGACAAATGAAAAAGCTGGTTGAAAACGGGCACATTTATATTGCCCAGCCGCCGCTTTTCAAAATTAAGAAAGGGAAACGCGAAGAATATATTCAAACTGAGGAACAAATGAATGCCATGCTTCTTGAATTTGGATATGAAGGGGCATCCCTCAAAGATCTTAAAAACAAACAGTCTTATTCAGACAAAGATCTCAAGGCAATTTTAGACACGCTTTTAGAGTTTGAAGAAGTTAGATACTTGATTGAACGTAAGAACGTTGATTTCGAAAAGTATCTCGCTACCTACGACACAAAAAAGAAAGTATTTCCGTCTTACTTGGTTGGATCCGAAGAAGGCAGAGAAGGAAAATTCCTCTATTCCGATGAGGAGCTTGCCAACTTGACCCAGGAAGCGGAGAAGAAAAAAGGCAAGTCCGTTGCACTTCAGACAAAAATCGAAGGAGCTCAAAAAGAAGCCGAAGAAAAAGAAGTACTCGAAGTCGTCGAAATTTTCGAAGCGTATGAGCTCGTTAAAATCGCCAAAAAACTTGAGAAGTTCAATCTTGAGATTCAAGATTTCACGGACGGAGAAAAACCTATTTTTGAACTGAAAACGGGAAAGAAAACCGTTGCACTTAAAAATCTTTCCGAAGTGCTTCGGGCAGTTAAAGAATCCGGGAAAGAAGGTATGACCCTTCAGCGCTATAAAGGCCTCGGCGAAATGAACCCAGAGCAGCTTTGGGAAACTACCATGGATCCTGCAAGGCGCACCATTTTGAAAGTAACACTTGAAGATGTGGTCGAAGCCGATGAAATGTTTACGGTTTTGATGGGCGATGAAGTAGAACAAAGACGGCAATTTATCGAGCGGAACGCGAAGGCAGTCCGCAATTTGGATATTTAACCCGCTATGGAGGGTCATCCTGAGCGAAGCGAAGAATCTCAGACTCATCAGGGTAAACTCCGCGAAGGATCTCTGGATTCTTCGGCACTACGGGTGCTGCCCACAGGAGGGCAGCGGGCGAGTCCCTGTGGGACGGCCTTCGGCCTCAGAATGACAAGGATAATCACATGGCAGCAGATGAAAATGTAAATGTTTACGCGCTAAACGAAAAAATTATTCCGGCTCCCATCGAAGATGAGATGAAGACGAGCTACATCAATTACGCGATGAGCGTTATTGTTGGGCGCGCGCTTCCCGATGCGCGGGATGGTTTGAAACCCGTGCACAGAAGAATTCTTTATGCGATGAGTGATTTGGGTCTTGCCCACAACAAAGCCTACAAAAAATCAGCGCGTATTGTTGGAGAAGTGCTCGGGAAATATCATCCGCACGGCGATATGGCCGTTTATGATTCGATGGTCCGAATGGTTCAGGATTTTTCACTTCGTTATCCATTAATTGAAGGACAGGGCAATTTTGGTTCTCTGGACGGCGACAATGCAGCCGCGATGCGTTATACAGAGGCTCGTCTTGGCGCTATTTCGAATGAGCTTCTACAGGATATTGAGAAAGGAACCGTAACTTTTGTCCCCAATTTTGATGAATCGCTTACGGAACCCACCGTTCTTCCCGCCAAACTCCCAAATCTTCTTGTGAATGGTTCAAGCGGCATCGCTGTTGGTATGGCCACCAACATTCCGCCGCACAATCTGAATGAAATTGTTGAGGCAATTGTAGCGGTTATCGACAATCCAGAAGTACCTATCAAAGACTTGATGAAAATCGTAAAAGGTCCGGATTTCCCAACGGGAGGCATCATTTGCGGCCGCGACGGAATCAAGTCCGCTTATGAAACGGGCCGTGGGAAATTAATGGTTCGCGCCAAAGCCGCCATTGAAAGCGGCGCGAAAAACAAAAAAGATGCGGTCGTAATTACGGAAATTCCGTACATGGTCAACAAAACTAACCTCATCGAATCCATCGTCCGCTTGGTTGAATCCAAGAAAGTGGACGGTATTTACGACATTCGGGATGAATCGGATCGAGACGGAACGCGCGTCGTTGTGGAACTTAAAAAGGATTGCGTTCCGCAAGTGGTGCTGAACCAACTTTTCAAGCACACCCAAATGCAGGAAACGTTCGGCGTGATTATGATCGCTTTGGTGGATGGGCAGCCGAGAGTTCTCAACTTAAAGGAGATGCTCGAGCAGTTTATCGAATTCCGAGTCGAAATGGTCTGCAAACGAACTCAGTTTGACCTCGACAAAGCCGAGCGGCGTGCCCATATTTTGGAAGGTCTTAAGATCGCGATCGGAAGTTTGGACAAGGTGATCAAAACCATCCGCGCTTCGAAGGATCCGGAGGTTGCTAAAGAGGCCTTGATGAAAAATTTCGAGCTTACGGAAATTCAGGCCAAAGCGATTCTCGAAATGCAGCTCCAGCGCTTGACCGCGCTTGAACGGGATAAGATTGAAGCCGAATATCTCGAACTTCTCAAACAGATCGAATATTTCAAATCGGTTTTGAAGAGCAAGCAGAAAGTGCTTAACATCATCAAAGATGAATCCAAAGAGCTCACCAAAAAATATGGCGATGAGCGCAGAACTCAACTTGTAGCCGCAGAGACGGATTTTGAAATCGAAGATTTGATCGCAGAAGAGGATGTGTTGATCACGATTTCACATGCCGGTTACATCAAAAGACTTCCGGTTGATACCTATAGGCGCCAGCACCGCGGAGGCAAAGGTGTCACAGGCGGCGGCGTCCGCGATGAAGAAGAAGATTTTATTGAACACATGTTCCTCGCTTCGACACATGATCAACTTTTGTTTTTCACGAACAAAGGACGCGTCTATTGGCGGAAGGCTTACGATATTCCGCAAGCATCACGCCAGGCAAAAGGAAAAGCCATCGTGAATCTCTTGGCCCTCGGCCAAGACGAGACGATCGCGAGTTTCCTCCAAGTTAAAGAGTTTGACGACAAACATTATGTCTTGATGGTGACAAAAAATGGCGTCGTCAAAAAGTCGAACTTAACGGATTATTCTCATCCCCGCACGACAGGGATCAACGCCATTACGTTAAAAGAAAAAGACGCGTTGATTGATTGCAAATTAACAGGTGGCAAAGACGAAATCTTTCTTGCAACCCAAGCAGGAAAAGCCATTCGTTTTAATGAGAAGCAGGCGCGAGAGATGGGACGCACGGCAAGTGGCGTGCGCGGAATCCGGCTCGGGAAAAAAGATGAGGTTATCGCTTGCGAGATTGTAGATCCAAAAGCAGCCGTACTTACCGTTACGAGTCAGGGCTTTGGAAAGAGATCAAAATTTCAAGATTACAGACTCCAGTCCCGCGGCGGCAAAGGAATTATAAACACCAAAGTAACCGCGAAGAATGGATACGTCGTCAATGTTTTGACCGTAACAGACGACGATGAAATCATTGTTGTAACGGAGCGGGCTCAGGTCGTTCGCATATCAGTTAACCAAATTCGGACTGTGGGGCGGAACACCCAAGGAGTTCGGGTTATTAAACTTCAGCCCAAAGACGAAGTTGCATCAGCAATGAAAGTTGTGGCGAAAGAAGAAGCAGGATTAGAAGGCAAAGAACAAGACGAAAAGAAAAAAGCATAGAAAATCCCAAGTCCGAGCACTTATATATGCAGGGATCTACGGCCTGCCCGAATAAGTAAGGATTTGGGATTTTCTGTCTGAACAAACATGTTAGACCTTAAGCTAATTCGAGAAGAACCCGAGACTGTGAAGCAAGGACTTGCCCGGAAAGGGGTGAAACCTGAGGAAATCAACCATTTGCTCGAACTCGATTCTAAACGACGCGCCTTTCTCCAAGAAGTTGAATCTCTAAAGGCCAGCCGCAATAAAGCCAACGATGAGATTTCTAAAGCCAAGAAGGAAGGGAAGCCTGCCGAATCCCTAATTAATGAGATGAAGACAATGTCCCATAAAATAAGTGATATTGATAGCAAAGTGGTAGAAATAAATAATAAAATAGGCAATATTATATATGATATCCCAAATATACCTGATAAATCGGTTCCAGATGGTTTCGGAGCTAATAGTAATAAAGTGGTTCGGCAATGGGGCAAAGCCCCTAAATTTTCCTTTAAACCAAAGGATCATATTGAGCTTAGCACGAAATTAGGGTGGGTTTCATTTGAGAAGGCCGCCAAGCTGAGCGGAAGCGGTTTTGCTTTGTTCCAAGGGGAAGGTGCAGGGCTTGTACGAGCTTTGATGAATATGATGATCGATCTTCACACCAAGAAACATGGCTATCGGGAGATTTGGCCACCTGCGTTGGTGAATCGTGCCAGCATGACAGGAACAGGCCAGCTGCCGAAGATGGAAGAGGACATGTATCGCTTGAAGGATGACGATTTATTTCTGATTCCAACGGCAGAAGTTCCTGTTTCTAATGTCCATCGGGACGAAATCTTAAGCGAGAACGATCTCCCCATTAAATATGTAGCCTATTCACCTTGCTTTCGTAGGGAAGCAGGTTCCTATGGGAAAGACACGCGCGGGCTTTCGCGCGTTCATCAGTTTGACAAAGTGGAGCTGGTAAAGTTTGTGAAACCGGAACATTCGCTTGATGAGTTGGAGTTGCTTGTGAAGGACGCCGAAGAAGTGCTCCAGCTTCTTGAGCTTCCGTACCGGGTTGTACTTTTGTGCGCTGGAGATTTAAGCTTCGCCGCTGCGAAATGTTATGATCTTGAAGTCTATGCTCCGGGAATGGACCGATGGTTTGAAGTTTCAAGTTGCAGCACGTTTGGTGATTTTCAAGCGCGGCGGATGAATATTAGATATAAATCTAAATCTGAAAAGGGAAAAACCCAATTCATTCACACACTAAATGGTTCAGGCGTCGCGTTTGCGCGGACGATTTTATGTTTGCTCGAAAATCACCAACAAGCAAATGGATCGATTAAAATTCCAGGTGCTCTTAAACCTTATTTTGATTAATAATGATGGGGTGGCAGCACTGACTTACATTGAAGGACTCGAGTCTATTTATTTATGGTAGTCAGTACAGTCATCCCTTCCCATACTTATTTGTCTTGAGATTATTAATTGGTAAGGGATGGCAGCCCCGATTCTCATTGATAAAAATTGGAAATCGGGACAGTCACCCTTTCCGATTTATATTACTCGATGGAGGGGTGGCAGAGTGGACGAATGCGGCGGTCTTGAAAACCGTTAGGCCCGCAAGGGTCTCGTGGGTTCGAATCCTACCCCCTCCGCCATTTTGGCATAAGAGAAACCTTGGAACGGGATAGGATTTGAAGTGAGCACCGTAAACGCGACCTCTGGGAGCGTTTGGTTACGGTGCGAGCGGCCGTCCCACAGGGACTGCACCTTTGGAGTTCGTGGTGGGCAGCACCCGTGGTGCCGACCCGGAGCGAAGCGAAGGGCGCCGAATCCTACCCCCTCCGAATTTAACCGGTGAAACTCAATGAGAATTGAAATTGTAAGAGATGTAATGGCAAAAAAAACACTGTGCGACTTGGCGGTTGAAGGATACGGCGAAATGACTAAAGCCGTTGTCGACATTGGGCGCGAAGTGCTTGCCGTAGGGGGAGAGCTCCATGCAGATGCAGAAGCATTGCTTTTGAATGACGGATCCAAGCAGGAAGATCTGTGGGGTATTAACATCTATCCTGAGAAAAACAAAGAAAACCACATTGAGTATACTTCTTTTATTAATATACGGCCGCGTGATGGGAATAGATCCCTTGAAATTAAAGACGAGGGGCTCAGAAGGAAAATCAGAAGCATTGTGGATAAACGTGTTGATTGGAACAAATAAGCGGAAGACTCAATGAACCCGGAACGATGGAGCCAACTTGCGCTCAAAGAACAAATGGGGCACATTACGAGCGAACTCAGGCGTGCGATCGTCTGGGAAGAGCGAGCTGACTTTGAAAGCCGCCAGAAAGCGTTAGATCGCGCCCTCGAGCTTGTCCAAATGACGCTCTCCACAGTGCAGAGCACCAGACGTCGCGAAATCGCACGTTTGAAAGAAGCGGTTTGTCATTGTATCGCAGAATCTCGCGCATATGATGTCACGTTGCGTGATTTGGAGACTTACGGTTTGAGCCACTTAGGAAGTTAGTCATTTTTTGGTCGCAAGTCATTCTATTCCATACATGGAGAGGTCGCATAGCCCGGTTTAGTGCGGCGGTTTGCTAAACCGCTGTAGCGCCTAAAGCGCTACCGGGGGTTCAAATCCCCCCCTCTCCGGATTTCCCCGGGCTGCGCAAATAGTTGCGACTACCCTCTCCGCCATCATCTACCGATAGATATTTATTAGATGATGATGACTGTACTGATTACCAATTTATCATGACTTGATAATTAATGAGAATCAGTGCCGCCATCATCTACAATAGAATGTACCGATGCCAGTCTTACTTCAGATCAATAAAATTCATAAATCTTTTGGTGCCGTCACGGTCTTGGACGAGGCCAGTGCTTCGTTCAGCGATAATCAGAAAATCGGAGTGATTGGCCGGAACGGGGCTGGAAAGTCCACACTGTGCCGGATCATCACCGGTCATGAAAAGGCAGATAGCGGTACCATTGCACGAAACTCCTCACTTCGTCTGAGCTACCTCAAGCAGCATGACACTTTTCGTGCCGGAGAAACTGTCCTTGAGTTCCTGATACACACCACCGAACGCGAGCATTGGGAATGTGCGGAACTAGCCGCGCGGTTTCAGCTTAAAAATGAAATGCTTGATCAGTCGATCCAAAGTCTTGCGGGCGGCTATCAGACGCGCGTCAAACTGGCGGCTATGCTGCTTGTCAATCCAAACTTTCTGGTCCTGGATGAACCAAGCAACTACTTAGATTTAAGTACCTTGGTCCTCCTGGAAAATTTCTTGATCAATTTCCGAGGCGGTTATTTGGTTGTCTCGCATGACCGTGAATTTTTAAAACGCACCTGCGACCATACGCTGGAAATCGAAGGCGGCCAGATCACCCTTTGCCCTAGCGGTATCGAAGAATATTTCGAGTTTAAGGAAGAGCAACTTGCGCAGAAGAGAGCCCACAATCAGGGCGTTGAAAAAAAACGGATCCAGCTTCAGGCCTTTATTGATCGCTTCCGTGCCAAAGCTTCAACCGCCTCCCGCGCCCAGTCCAAAGTAAAACAGCTTGCCAAATTGAAGACCATCGAGATCCTCCATCCGGTGAGCTCAATACGCATTCGTATTCCGCAGGTAGAACCCAAAGCCGGCGTCGCGTTTGAGTGTCACAATCTTGCAATCGGTTATCCCGGAAAAGACGTAGCGCGTGCGATTAATTTAACCATTGACCGAGGCGAGCGCGTAGCCATTCTTGGGGATAACGGAGAGGGGAAAACAACCTTTCTTAGGACGGCCGCAGGCGATCTAGTGCCCAAAGCCGGAAATTTCCGTTGGGGTGCAGGACTTCAAATCGCTTATTACGCGCAGCATGTCCTTTCTTCGCTTCATCCAGACGACGATATTTACACGCATTTGATGCGGGCAAGCGCACCGAATATGACCAACCAAGAAATCCTCGCCATGGCCGGTGGTTTTTTGTTTAAGGGCGATGATGTGAAGAAAAAAGTGAAAGTGTTGAGCGGTGGAGAACGTGCGCGTCTCGTCTTAGCAGGCCTGCTTTTGACTAAGAGCCATGTCTTGCTCTTGGATGAACCGACCAACCATCTTGATTTTGAGACTGTGGAAGCTTTGGGGCGCGCGCTTAGAAGTTTTTTAGGGACCGTCTTTTTTATCAGCCATGACCGCACCTTTGTCAATCTGATCGCGACTAATATCATTGAAGTCAAGAAAGGCCGAGTCACGCGCTACCCGGGGACTTACGAAGATTATGTTTATCATCTTGAATTGGTGGCACATGAGGAGATGGAAGAACATCCTTCCGGCGCGAGTACGCATTCGTCTGCAAAACCTCACGATCATATTCCGGCTCAGAAGGAAGACCCTCAAACTGTATCAGAGCGGGCGAAAGAAAAAGCGGAACTCAAAAAAATCAATTCTGGGATTGCGGCAGTTAAGAAAAAAATGGCAAAAGCTGAACAACGGATGCAACATTTCAGTCAAGAACGGGACAAATTGCTTGAGGAACTTCACAAGAACCCCTTTCATTATTCGAAGGACCGCACGAGACGCCTCAAAGAGCTAAAGATCGGTCTCGAAGAAAGCGAACACGAGTGGTGCAGTTTGCAGGGTGAGCTGGATCGATTGGAGAAAAAAGATTAGAATTTGACAGCACCGACAGCATAGGGGTGGGGTCTAATTAGCAATTTTGAGATTTTTGAAGGAGGGAGTTTCTTTAAGGTGCTCCAATGGTTCATCCCAGCGCACCTTTTTAGATGCGCGCGCAGTTACTTTACGTAAATAAGTAATTTTTTGGCCGTATAAAGCCGTAGTATAAAGCCAAGGAAAACTTAATGGTACATTCAGCCTGGATCGGAAATTAAAATCAGGTGGTTAGTGTGTCTATGGCGAACAAGCGTAACGCGTCCCTTTTTTGTTTTGTCCTGATTCTCACCCTATCACACTTTCTGTCTGGGAGCGCTCTTGCCGCGGAACAGTCCTTAAAAGTGATCATTGCCGATTTGAAAGGGCAGGTCGAAATTGTAAAGAAAGCTGCACCCGGGAGCGTTCGCGCTATGAAAGAAATGGAACTAAGTCCTGGTGATACCGTGAAAGCGGGAAAGGAGAGTTGGGCAAAAGTAGAAATTGAAAACCTTGGCGCCATTGAACTTGAAGCCGAAACCACCTGGTCCTACGACCGTTCTGTGACGGATCAAGGAAAGCATGCGTTTGAAGCTCAGCTTGCCGTTGGCCGATTGAAAGCGAAGGTGAAAAAACTGCCGGAAGGTTCTCTTTTCGAAATTAGAACGCCCACCTCAATCGCAGCCATCCGAGGAACCGCCTTTAGTTTGTTTGTGTATCTGATCCAAAGACAGATCTTTAGCTTTCTTGAGGTGTTCGAAAATTCAGTCGAGTTTTCCAACTTAAAGCGCGATCAAAAACTAGTTGTGAAGGAAGGCCACAGTGCAACCGCTGATGAATCAGGAAAGCTGACCTCAGACGGCAAGCCGCCTGAAAAAAAAGAAGAATCAAACAAAAAGGGCGGGAATCCTCCTGGCGGCGATTCTTCAGATGGAGATCGAAAAAGCCCGTTTGATGGTTACCCGCCGGGCGTGAATAAATTTATGGGGGGCGATTCCGGTACTCCAACGCGGCCTCCTGAAAATATGGTCTATAATCGTCCGGGCCAGAGCAGTGAAAGCCAACAATCCTCTAAATCCAGCCACGATTCAGGCGAAAGCCACTATTAAAGCTGTTTCTAACACTTCCTCTGATTTTTTAAAAATGGAACCATCCTGAATGAACGGGGAGCTATAGAGATGAATTTCACCAGGCCGACATTGGGCTTGATGGTTTGCCTCATTTTTGTGAGCGGATGCGGTCCCCCAGCACCCTATTCAGAACCGGGCCCGGATTATTATGCTGATATGGAACGCAGCAACATTGACGGCCGTTGGTATCACAAAACTCCGCCTAAATCCCGCGACACAATGTCTTATGATAGCCCTCGGCGAGACTAAGGCTTAGCCGCAAACAAAGATATTTCTTGGTCAGCAATTTTGTTACGGTTTTGTTTCATCTGTTTTCAAAATAATCTTAAAGCTTTTCTCCCATTAAAATCACAAGCGTCAAGCGATTCAAATGCTTGACCTCAGGACTTGACACCGTAATGACACCAACTGCTCAAAGTGCTACAATCTCTCCTAATAACATCCGATAAGTTCTTTAGAATTAGCAGGTTAAAACATCTATTTTTTATTAATTCAAAAGACGACGCGGGATTTTCTTGAAAACGAAGGGGTTTAATAAAAATGGATGAAAGCAAAAATTTGAAGAAGGCACGGGGTTTATCTATCAATTTCGATCGAGCGAAAC
>Ga0105164_10002839_pt1 | contig 10658 bp, 7 predicted proteins | sample VDWuncwatermetaG_FD_89674 | JGI IMG/M metagenome (GOLD analysis project Ga0105164, IMG submission 89674) | Wastewater microbial communities from Netherlands to study Microbial Dark Matter (Phase II) - VDW unchlorinated drinking water | ecosystem: Environmental > Aquatic > Freshwater > Drinking... | reverse complement strand
CATTATCCCCTTCCGGCAGGGGTGTGCCCGGTTTATAAGTAAGGAGTTGTTTTCCTGCGTCATATTCAAAAGTAACGTCCTGGTTATTTACAGTCAGGGTTGTGGCACCTTCATCTACGCCTGAATGCGCATCATATAAAGAGGAGCTAATAGTGATGCGGTTATCAGCAGTAAGCATGCCTGCCTGCGGCTGCATTGAGCTGGCAATGGGTGAATCAGCATCAACCCAGATTTCATAAGAAGTAAGGCTCTCCTGGTCCCAGCCCCTGGCCGCAGTATAAGGAAGGACGTAAAACGTATGTATGCCTGAGGTTATGCTATCCGGCGCAAATTGATAAGTCGGGTCAGTTGTGTTTATCTCTTGTTTAGGGAGGGTGTCTAAGGAAGTAGAAAACCCTTCCACGGCATCCGGAGGCGCAACTTCTACCTGCCAATAAAAATAGGGGTCATTATCTTTCTGCCAGGTCTTTTCCGGAATAGTCATACCCAAAATGTCTGTCTTAGCCTGCAAATTTGAAATCACCCAAACCGTAGTAGGTATTGGCAGAGAGGTTAATAGAAAGAGCTGTCCAGCCTGCGAGCTGACTTGAGTGCCGCCTAACATTATAACAGAACCAATACCCTCTCCGACAGCGATCCAGTTTGCGATATTCGCGCCAACAGAGACAGCGCCCCCGGCGTGCAGAAAGGTTATTACACTTATATTATAAGTACCGTCAGAGACGGTTAAGCTATAAGACGGAATTGCGCAAAGGAGTAAAATGGATGTAAGCAATAATACATAACATATTACATTACAAAAGGTTTTATTCCTGATATAAGGTATAAATAAAAAACCCGTCATCTTATTCAGGATGACGGGGGATCTTCTAGACCCTCTTCTTTTCATGGCCCGACCGGGATTTTTACCACAAATTCCTGTTCTTTATTATCGCTTCCAAACTTAAAATTTACCTTTACCATTTGCGGCAGCTGCTCAGTCTTATCCCAGGAGCCCTGCCAGGCAAGGCCATCCCAGTAACTGAATTTCCAGTCACTTAAGTCTTCCAATAATATTTCTTTGGCCTGATAAGTGCTGCTTTCGTAATCAGGCGGCTGCTGGAAATAATGCTCTAAGTTACGGTTAAGAGGGTTATACACATAGCCGGATTCAATCAGGTTATCATCCCGATTGAAGACAAAAAAAAACTCTTTTCATCGCCCTTGAAGTAATTTCCCGGGTAAGTGATGCGCGTTAGAGAAGAAAGCTCTTTGCTTAAACGGAAAAAAACGAATCTTTTTCTTTGCTCCCTCTGCGACATTGTCTGGCCCTGGCTAAACGCGCGGAAACCCGTAACTATCACTGTAAGGACTATGCCTGAGATTATCATAAATATGGCCATAGCAACCAGGACTTCTACTAAAGTAAACCCCCGCACCAATTGTGTATTTAGCCTGCGCTTTATTGCAATTGGTGCGGGGGTAAAGCTTTTTTTCATTACAGATTACTCCTGCAATTTTCTGGCCTTTAAAACCTTTATCTCTTTGCTTTTTCGTAGGCTAACGCCAGTGCCTGCCGCGCATTTTTATCCTCAGGCCTTATCTGAACTGCTTTTTCCAGCTCAAGTGCTGCCGAATCAAAGCGGCTTAAACCCAAGTATATAATACCTAAGTTATAATGCGATTCAAATAATTTTGGGTTAAAATAAACTGCCTGCTGATAACTCCTGATTGCCTCGTCTATATCGCCCTTATTATGATAAACATTAGCCAGGTTATGGTATGCATCGGCATAATCCGGTTTTAGTTCTATGGCCTTCTTAAATTCCCTGATTCCTCCCTCAAGGTTGCCTTCCTGGCAGTAGGCGTCACCCATATTATTGTGCGCGCGCGGGCTGTTATATGAAACCAGAACGGTTTGGCGCCAGAAACTCTGCGCCGTCTTCCAGTCTTCGTTCCTGGCCACAGTCCGCACTGCAAAACCTGCGATTAGAAATATGGAGGCTCCAAGTTTAATAATGGGGACGTTTCTATTTTTCTGTTTTTCATTGAATAAATTAAAAATAGAAACGTCCCCATAAAAAAAGGCTAAGAATATGCTTAAGATTATGGAAGGAAAATAAAGGTATCTCTCCGCCACTAACCAGCTTACCATAACCGGGCTATAGGTAGGCGCAAGAAACAGGATAAAAACCGCTATACCAAAGAACAGCTCCTTTGCCCTCTTGAAAATAAAAGGCAGGCTTATGAGCAAAAGAGCTAAAAAGAATAATTCCACCTTCAATGCAGGAGCGGAGATTACTGCCGGCTCATGATAGAGAGTGAGCTTTGCCGGCCAAAGCAGGAGCCAGATATGCGTAAAGAAAGAGTAAGCAAAATTAAAAAGCGGGTTACTCCAGGTCACCTCCTGCCCTATTTCTCCTGCCACAAATGAAATCCTGCCGGCAATTAAGTTTCTTGCCAGCATGACTCTCAGGATGAAGAAACTCAAAAATGGCAGCCACAATTTCCAGGTCTTTCGCCAGCGGCCAAAAGTTATATCCAAAAGAACCAGAAAAAAAGGAAAAATAAAATAAAAAGTAAAATTTATAACCATATAATAAGACGAAATAACGAAGCACAAGAAGTAGCGTATAAAATTAAGCTTTCTTCCCTCATTTACTGCAACAGCTACGCGATGGTATAACAAATACGCAACCAGTATAAACAGGCTTGTAATAAGGTATGGCCTTCCGGATACCCACGTCACCGCCTCGGTATGGATAGGATGCGCAGCGAATAAACAAGCAGCCAATAAACTCGCTTCTGTCTTGAAAAACAGATTTAAGAAAATAAAGATAAGAATTGTATTTAAAGAGTGCAGGATAATATTGGTCAAATGGTAGACGAATGGATTGTATCCTGCGAGGAGATAATTAAGCGAGTTAAGAAAGCTGGAGGGGTCTGACCAAAAACGAAAAGTATTAGATATCGCGGTATTTTTTAATATTGCAGGTATATCGTCCGATATAAAGGCATTATTCAGGGAATTAGCGTAGATTAGAAAACAGAGGGCAGCAAGAATAAGATATATCTCGCTTCTCTTCTGTATCTTGCAGCCTTCAGGTTCTCTTGCCTTCATCAAGCTCCTAAGATACGCATTAATTCTTGAGAAGAAGTTATGCCGCTAATAACTTTATTCCAGCCGTCATCGTAAAGAAATTCCATCCCTGTTGAGCGGCAGAAACTGATAATTTCTGCGGAACTGGATTTCTCCACAGTGAGCCGTCCGATCTGAGGCCCCATCTCCATAATCTCAAATATGCCGATGCGTCCGGCGTAACCCGTGTGTAAACAATTCTGGCAGCCTTGCGGCTCGTAAATGTTACGCCTTTGTTCAGCGCTCAGCCCCTTAGGAACACTAAAAGGTAAACTCTTCAGAGACTCCTCATCCATCGGTTTCTTGCATTTAGGGCAGAGGACCCTGACCAAGCGCTGCGCCACTACCCCGTTAAGGCAGGAAGCAATCAAAAAGGGCTCAATCCCCATGTCAATCAAGCGGGTAATGGCTGATGCGGCGTCATTAGTATGCAAAGTAGAAAGGACGAGATGGCCGGTCAGCGCAGCCTGCACCGCAATCTCTGCGGTCTCACGGTCTCTTATTTCTCCTACCATAATAATATCCGGGTCATGCCTTAAAATAGAACGCAAACCCGTAGAAAATAAAAGGTTTACTTTGGGGTTAACCTGAATCTGCCGGCAAAAATCTAACTGATATTCAACCGGGTCCTCAATGGTGATTATGTTTCTCTCAGAACTCTTAATCATCATCAAAGAGGCATATAACGTAGTAGTCTTGCCGCTGCCGGTAGGCCCGGTAACCAGAACGATTCCCGATGGCCGCTGGATGAGCTTCAAATATTTGTTAAAATTATCTTTTGACATTCCTGATTCTTGTAATGTCAATAATTTCTTATTCTGCCTTAACAACCTAAGCACTACGCTCTCGCCCTGGATAGTAGGTATTACCGAAACGCGCACATCTACTGAACCCTCCTCTAAATCAACTTTAAATCTTCCATCCTGCGGCAGGCGCCTTTCGGCAATATCCAGGTTAGACATAATCTTGATACGCGAGACGAGCGCGTTATAAATATTCTGCTCAAAAGGGCTTATATCCTTAAGCACTCCGTCAACCCGTAAATGAATACGCATCCGGTGTTCCTGAGGTTCAATATGGATGTCTGAAGCATTGACCTTAATCGCCTGCAAAAGCAGCAGGTTAACCGCTTCCACTACTGTGGGCTCGCTTACTTCCTTGGCAGTTGCCTCTTCTAAGACTGCCTCACCCTGTGTCCTCTTCATCTTTCTTCTATCGTAATATTGAACTAAAATATTATTCAGCTCTTCTTCTTTTACCAGGTACGGTTTAATAAATAATCCGGTGCGAAAACGTAATTCTTCCAATAAAGCAGTATTCAAAGGGTCTAAAAGCCCCACTGCCAATTCGTCGTGTTCTCTGAAAAGAGGGATTACCTTGTATTTCCAGGTAAAATCTGCGGGCAGAAGCGAGAGTAAATCTTTTGTAGGCGAGAAATCAGCTAAATTAAATTTTTCCAGGCGCAGCTTCTTACATAGAAAATCAACTAAGGCATCCTCGGGCACAAACTTTAGCCGGCGTATCGCCTCTACCAAAGTCGTAGAGCCGCGCTGCTGTTCCAGCTTTAGCGTCTGAAGCTGGGGGCTTGAGATAATGCCTTCTTTTACCAGGCTCTCTTCAATATTTAATTGCTGCTGCATCTATCCCTTTCCACCCCAGGGGTGTCCCTTAGGGGACACCCCTGGGGTGTAAGCTGGGGTGTAAGTTTATTTCTGCGCTACAACGACTTCCTCTCCGGAAGAAGAGAGGACTTTAGCCGTTACAAAAATTAAAAGGTTCTTACGCTCAGTACTATCCGTGTTCTTCCTGAACATGCCGCCAATAAAGGGCATGTCGCCTAAGAACGGAACCTTGGTCAGAGTCTTGGTGCGGTTCTCCTTTATCATGCCGCCTAATACCACGGTATCGCCGCTGCTTACTACGACGGAGGTAGAAAGATTGCGGGAAGTAAACTTGGGCAGTTTTACATCGCCGGTATAAGTAAAGCCGTCTACAATCCCCTCGCTTACTTCGGGAATAAGGGAAAGATTTATGGTTTTCTTGTCCGCGCCTACCGCAGGGATTACTTTAAGCAATATTCCCACATCGCGCCTGATAAAATCTTTAGGAACGTTTTGATATTGATACGTTGGGGTCTGGCTGGGAAGCTGTCCCGGGACCTGGAGAATTTCAAATTCATAGCGCGTAGGATAAATCCATTCATCAACAACTTTGATTGTCGCGATCTGATTATTAAGAGTGGTTATGCGGGGGCTGGATAAAGTCTTGATTCTTTTGCTCTCTTCTAAGGCGTGAAGCACTGCCTTGAATTGTGAGTTCGTAAGCATGCCTATATAATTAAGATTAAAGCCCTCGGTGCCTCTGGTAAAGGCGCTAAAATCTATGCCGGTATTCTGGCCAAGGCCTGACTTGAATGTGCCGTTTCTGTCTTTAAGCTGCCAATCGCCCTTGGCAATATTCCAGTCCATGCCTAATTCTTTGGTGTCGGTGATATCCACTTCTATAAACCGGGCTTCAATGAGGACCTGTAAGGGTTCTACATCCATATTGTAAAGGATATCTTCCAGCATCTGGAGATTCTGAGGGGTGTTCCTGACCAGCAATGCATTAAGCCGTTTATCATAAGAAATCTTTGAATCGGTAGGCCAGGGGATTACCTCCTTCAGGGTATCTTCAATGGTAAAGACTTTGTTAATTTGCGCGGAGCTTCCGCCTAAACCTGTCTCGCTTGTACCGGTAGTCATAGGGCTAAATTCCGTAAATAACCCCCCTCCCTTGTTAAGATAATAAATCCTGGTTTCCATCGGCTCATTAGTAATCTCCTCGGGAGAAGCAATCCAGACGAGTTCTTTATCCACGCGGTAAATCAACCCCAGGTTTTTAGTGACATACTTTATAACCTCTTCAAGCGCCGCATCTTTCAACCTTGCGCTTACAACCGGCGCAAGCTCAAAAACTCTCTGGGAGGCAATAATATTGATGCCCGATTCCTGCGCTAAAAACGCAATCACTGATTTTAAGCCCACTTTATCAAAATCCATGGTAATTTTAACTTCCTTTAGTTTCTTCCTGATGGCCGGAGGTTCTATTAAGAAGGCGGGTTCTTTTGGTCGCTCAATATTCCGGGGTGGTTCCATATAAGGCGGAACCTGTTTATTTATGACCTCATTAATCATCTGGCTTTCCGAAAGCTCAACCTTATCATAAAGAACAGCCCTCTTTTTAAGCTCCATTTGCAGCTTGGCTTTCTCAATATAGTCCTTAGCCTCAGGAGTATATTTTATGCGGGGATTCCCTTCCAATTCAATAATCTTCTGGAAATCCTGGATTGCCTCCTGAAACCTTTCCTGGTCATAAAGTTTTCTTGCCCGTTTCCACATTTTCTCTATCTTCTCTATCTTGGCCTGGTCATCTTCCTGCTTCTTTAACATTGCCTCGGTAATTATTTTCTCCTGAGTGCTGGCTTTCTTGGCTGCATTAATTTTAACCTCGGCCTCTTCTCTTTGTTGAGCTAATTCATCCTGGCGGGCGCGCAGTTCCATTTGTTTCTGCTCTTCCTGTTCAACCTGGAGTTGGGCTTCCTGGATTTTACGTTCAGTTTCTAAGCTCGCTAATTCTTCCTTGTGGGCGAGAAGCTCTACATCTCTTTCTTCCCGTGCCCTTGCGGTTTCTTCTAAACGCTCTTCTCTTTCACGGGCTAATTCTTCCTGACGGATGCGAAATTCTGATTCTCTCTGCTCTCTCTCCCAGGCAAGCTCCTCTAATTTTTCTTCTCTTTGCCGGGCTTCCTCCTCTAATTTTTCTTCTTTCTCCCTGGCCAATCTTTCTTCTTCGGCCTTTCTTTCTGTTTCTAACTTCAGGCGCTTATCTTGGGCCTCTTTTTCTTTTTGGGCGCGGGCCTGCTCTTCTTTGGCCTTTTGCTGGGCTTCTACTTTGAGCTTTTCTTCCTGGCGCGCCTTTTGCTGGGCTTGCCGCTCTTCTTTGGCTCTGGCAATTTCTTTTAAGCGTTCTTCTTTCTCTCTGGCTGATTCTTCCAACTTGCCTTGTTTTTTCCGGGCTAATTCTTCCTGATTTGCTTTAAGTTGCGTTTCTTTTAATTGTTTGCTGCGGGCAGATTCTTTTAAACGCTCTTCTTTCTCTCTATCCAATTGTTCTTGTCTCGCCCTTCTTTCTGCTTCCTGTTTAAGGCGCTTTTCTGCGGCCTCTTTTTCTTTTTGGGCCCGGGCCTGCGCTTCTTTGGCCTTACCCTGGGCTTCTACATTGAGTTTTTCTTCCTGCCGCGCCTTTTGCTGGGCTTGCCGCTCTTCTTTGGCTCTGGCAATTTCTTTTAAGCGTTCTTCTTTTCCCCGGGTTAATTGTTCTTCTTTGGCCCTTCTTTCTGTTTCTAACTTCAGGCGCTTTTCTGCGGCCTCTTTTTCTTTTTGGGCCCGGGACTGCGCTTCTTGCAAGGCTAACTCTTGCTGCCTGCCTTGAGCCCGTGCCTCTGCCTCTAATCTCTCTACTTCTTTTTTTGCCTCACCTTCAGCAATCTCTTTTGCCTTAGCTTCTTTTTCCTGCCCGGCCGCCTCTATTTCTTTTAAGCTTTTTTCTTGTTTAGCTTTTTCTTCGGCAATTTGCCTGAGTTTGGCTTGTTTGTCATCGGTCTTAGACGGAGTGAACTGTATTGCTTGATTTGCCTTATTATTTGCTGTTTGCGCAGACTTTGTTTCTTCGGCTGTCAGATTGTTGCAGAAAACAAAGAGCAATAAGAAAGCCGCAAATAACCTAAAGAGCCTTATCTCTTTCATTTTTATTGTTCCTGCCGTTTTATAATTGTTTCCTGGCCGCTATTTGTGTTTTTTAAAATTATTTGTAGTTCATTCAATTCTTTTACCATAAAATCGCCCGTTCTTTCTCCCACGGTTAAAAAGACAGTCTCTTGATTTAAAGTATCCTCTATTACCGCCGCTTCTTTTGATTTAAGGACCGCCTTCCCCAGATACAAAAATCGCGGCGAGTCTTTTGATTGTTCAACGGGCGCCTGCGCAGGCAATCCCTTGGGTTCCTGCGCTCTATACATACCAAAGGGATTGTTAGCGCGTAAAGAACTTATGGTTTTTTCTTCTTGCGAAAAAATCTCTTTTATATTTAAAGGGGTAAAAGTCATTATTTTATCTTTCCAATCGGCCTCAATCGCAAGATAACTCAAGGTCATATCTGCCTTAAGGGTTGAATCCTGCGCTTTTATCAGGATATGCTCAACAGAATCTAAGGGAACGGTTTCGCTTAACCGGATAAGAAAATTTATCAAGGCGCTTCCCGAAGCAGTAAATTCTGCGCGTATCTTTGCTAATTTGATGCCGGCTGAAATACCTAAATCTTCCACGGGTTGAGGTATCACCGAAATAAAATTTACTCCTGCCTCCATGCCCAGGTTTAGCGCTTCTTTAATAACATACAACTGTTTCAGCAGGTATCTTGCCTCTTTCTCATCAGGCAATGTTTCCTTAAAACCCAGGTCCGGATAACTTATTTTTTTATCGTCGGCTTTTGCTTTTAAAGATTGTTTCGCCTTGCCTAACTCTTCTACAAAGTAAATCGGCAAATCATAATCTTTTTTAATTTCTTTATCCGGAGGGTCATAAACATAGGCAAACGCAAGAAGCTCTGCTTCCAGCCGGCTTTTATCCTGTTCGAATTTCTCCAGGGTCCGCTCATCAAAACCCGGCACGACCTGTTTTAATGCGGCTAAGTTTATACGGTTCTCTTCCATAAGATGCGCAATGCGATTACGTAGAAACCATGTGAGAAGCAGCAAGAATAAGATAACTGAAACTAAAAGAATGCGCTGTTTAGATAACCTGAATATTTTTTTGGCGTCAGCCATCACTCTGCCCCAAAATGCAGTTTAAAACCTATTTCCTTAGTCTCTTCAGAAGGAAAAGTTGAAAAGACTATCTTTACATCCTTTATATCTTTTTTCTTTTTTAGATTTGATGAGAAAGCATTAACCGATTCAATCTGAGATGCCTTTCCTGAGAGGTTAAACGCCAAGTTTGTATCCTTGGCTGCCGCCTCGAATTCCTGGATTTCTATTGACTCGGGCCTGCTTTGAGAAACTTCCGCCAGCACTTTCAGGTAAAGTTTATGCTGCCTTAGTTTTTTATCTAAGTAATCCCGCAGTTTCTGCAGGTTTTCTTTCTTTCTCTTTAAAATCTTTGCCTGCGGCAAAACAGAATAAACCAGGGATTGGCTGTTTTTATAAATTGCGGCTTTATTTTTCAGGTCATTGATAAGAAATATATCAAATAATAATAACCCTGCCACGGTAAAAATTCCCAGAAATGAAAGAATCCTCTTGGCAAGGCTTTGCACTCTAGTTTTAATTGCTTCCCTTACTTTCTCCCTGATAAGATTTATATTAATAGAACGGCCCGGATTAACATAAGTAAGCCCCACTCCTAAACTAAGGGCGATTGCCTGTTGATTGGCGGTAATAGCCTTGGCAATAGAGCCGATATTTTTAAAAGGCTCAAAAATCTTAATTTCTAATTCAGTTAAGGCTTGTTTTAGGGAGGAAACGATATCTTCAAGATTGATTATCTGGCCGCAAAGACTCAGCTGGGTAATTCTCTTCTGACCGGCAGAAGGATTCTGTAAATAATGGGCATTGAATAATTGCTGGACTTCTATAGGAAATCTTTCCAGCGCTTCCGGTTTCTCCTCAAGGTACTTCTTGCCGATAGACAAAGGATAAACCCAGAGCCGCTTATCTTCGTAAATGACTAAGTCGCTGGCAGAATTCTTGATATTTAAAATTGCGCACCTGTCTTTTTCTGTTTCGGGATAATTATAAATAAAGACGTTATACATTCCGATAAAAGAAGGGGTGACTCCCACGCACCGTAAACCCAGCTCTTCTATCTGAGCAATATACTTTCCCAAGACTTCTTTCTTGGCCGCAATGAGGTTAAGGTCGCTATTTAATATAAACGTGTCCCAAAAACATTCCTCCAGTTTAAAAGGAAGGTTCTGATGCGCAAGAAATGCGATGCGGTCTTTCGGCTTATTTTTGCCCTTTAAGAAAGACGGCGGAAGATGAAAACTGCGGAAAAGCACCATCTGTGTGGGCAGATTGATAACTACCTTTGCCCCTTTAAAAAATCCGTCTTCGGTTAGTTCTTTCAGTTTAGAAACAGCCCTGTATTTGCCTAAACGGATCCTTTCTTTCTCCCTGAATACCTCAACTGCTACGGCAGACCCCTCATCCATATCTAAAGCAACGATTCTATTCATCATTCTTATATTCTTCCCGTAATCCTTTTCAACTTAATGATGTCATCCAGGGAATACTCCCGGCGTTTATTAATCGGGTTCCTGCGCGCCTTGGGGAAAATCTTTTTCTTCTCATAACGCATGAGAGTCTGCTTAGATATACCCAAAATTCTCGCCACCTCCTGGGTAGAATGATAGGGTTTTTGCATCTCATCCTCCTTCTCAGTTATTCTTTCTCCTTCTAAGACCATTTGATATGCTTTGTCTATTAGTGACATAGTTAAAT
>Ga0105164_10002837_pt1 | contig 10661 bp, 7 predicted proteins | sample VDWuncwatermetaG_FD_89674 | JGI IMG/M metagenome (GOLD analysis project Ga0105164, IMG submission 89674) | Wastewater microbial communities from Netherlands to study Microbial Dark Matter (Phase II) - VDW unchlorinated drinking water | ecosystem: Environmental > Aquatic > Freshwater > Drinking... | reverse complement strand
TAATCCTTCTCTGAAATTGGCGGTAATGGGGCTCTCGATGATTTCTCCCGATGGTTTTGCCATAAGGCCGCGCATACCTGCTAATTGCCTCACCTGTAACCTCGAACCCCTTGCGCCTGAATCCGCCATCATAAATATAGGATTGAATGGGTCCATTTCTTTAAACAAGAGGTCAGAAACTTTATCGGTAGCATGGGTCCAGACATCAATAACCTTATTATATCGCTCCCGGTCAGTGATAATGCCTTTATGATACTGTTCTTCAATCTTAGCGACTTCCAGCTTAGCTTCTTTTAAAACATCTTCTTTTGCCTTAGGAATCTTTAAATCGTCTATGCCGATAGTGATACCGCCTAAGGTGGCGAATTCGAATCCTAATTTTTTGATGTCATCGAGAAGCTGAATAGTCCTACTGTGGCCGAAACGCTTATAGCATTCAGTTACGATTTCGCCCACATTATTTTTATTTAATTCTTTATTTACAAAACCAAACCCTTCAGGTAACACTTGATTAAACATAACCCGGCCCACAGTAGTAGAAACACGTTGTTTTCCGGATAAAAGTTTTTTTTCATCTAAATCAAAGAAGGAATCTATTCTTAACTTTATCCTGGCATGCAAATCAACCTCTCTATCTTCGTAAGCAATAATAGCTTCTTGCGGATTGGCAAATATTTTATTTTCTCCTTTTACTTTGTATTTTTCTTTGGAAATATAAGAAACGCCTAAAATAGTATCCTGCGTGGGAGTCATTATCGGCCGGCCGTCTGCCGGAGAAAATATATTGTTTATGGAAAGCATCAGTATTTTTGCTTCAATCTGCGACTCCATAGATAATGGCACATGCACGGCCATTTGGTCGCCGTCAAAATCAGCGTTAAAAGAAGTGCATACGAGAGGATGAATCTTTATAGATTTGCCTTCAATTAAAATGGGTTGAAATGCCTGAACGCTTAAACGGTGTAATGTGGGGGCGCGGTTTAGAAGAACCGGATGGTCTTGAATCACCTCATCAAGTATATCCCAGACTTCAATTTTTCCGTGTTCCACCATTCTGCGCGCGCCTTTTATGGTATGGACAAATCCTTTTTCTCTTAGTTTTTTGATGATAAATGGTTCAAATAATTCCAGAGCCATCTGTTTGGGCAGACCGCATTCATGGAGTTTAAGCTCCGGGCCAACTACGATTACCGAACGGCCAGAATAATCTACGCGTTTGCCTAAAAGATTCTGCCTAAACCTGCCCTGTTTACCTTTAAGCATATCCGCAAGCGACTTCAATGGCCGATTATTAGCTCCCATTACGGCCCGGCCGTGCCTGCCATTATCTAAAAGCGCGTCTACCGCCTCCTGGAGCATACGTTTTTCATTACGGATAATAATCTCAGGGGCATTTAGTTCAATGAGCCTTCTTAGGCGGTTATTGCGATTTATCACCCGGCGGTATAAATCATTGAGATCGGAAGTAGCAAATCTACCGCCGTCTAATGGAACTAAAGGCCTTAAATCCGGCGGTATAACCGGTAAAATTTCTAACAGCATCCATTCCGGGCTATTTCCAGATTTCTTGAAATCCTCTGCAATCTTTAGCGTCTTTAATATCTTACGATTACTCATTGTTTCTTTTGATTTATCTAAGCCGCGCCGTAATTTACGGCAATAGGCATCAAGATCCAGCCCCTTTAATAAATCCCGTAATGCCTCAGCTCCTATTTTGGCCTTAAAATTTCCATCGTATTTATTAAGCGCCTCTTGATACTTTTCTTCGCTCAGAAGTTCTTCTTTCTTTAAAGGAGTATTTCCAGGGTCAACTATCACATACTCTTCATAATAGATTATTTTTTCTAAGTCCCTTAATGATATATCTAACAATGCCGAAAGGCGGCTAGGGACTGTTTTAAAAAACCAAATATGCACAACGGGGGTGGCTAATTCGATGTGACCCATACGTTCTCTCCTCACCGAGGAACGATCAATGGTAACGCCGCAGCGGTCACAGGTAACCCCTTTGAATTTTATTCCTTTGTATTTTCCGCAGTTACATTCCCAATCTCGTACCGGTCCAAAAATTTTTTCGCAGAATAAGCCATCTTTTTCCGGTTTCAAGGTGCGGTAATTTACAGTTTCTGCTTTTTTTACTTCGCCGCTAGACCAGGATTTTATTACCTGGGGCGAAGCGATCTTTATAGAAATACTGTTAAACTGAATATTTTCTTCCATGCTTATTTTTCCTTGTTTAAATGTATATCTAGACCTAGGCCCTGCAATTCTTTTATCAAAACATTAAAAGATTCAGGAGTCCCATGGGTTAATCTCTGTTCTCCTTTAACAATAGCTTCGTATATCCGTGTCCTACCAGCCACATCGTCACTTTTTACTGTAAGCATCTCTTGTAAAGTAAACGCCGCACCATAAGCTTCCAATGCCCAAACCTCCATTTCGCCTAATCTTTGTCCTCCAAACTGGGCTTTACCCCCCAAAGGCTGCTGCGTAACTAAAGAATAAGGCCCAATAGAACGGGCATGAATTTTTTCGTCAACCAAATGAATTAATTTCATCATATAAATATATCCCACGGTTATCTTCTGGTCAAAAGGCTCTCCATTGTAACCGTCATAAAGAGTAGTTTTTCCATCCTCCGGCAAATTGGCCTTCCTTAACATATCTTTGATTTCTTCCTCCGTTGCGCCGTCAAAAACCGGACTGGTAACATGAAGGCCTAATACTTTAGCTGCCCAGCCTAAATGGGTTTCTAGTATCTGGCCTACATTCATTCGCGATGGAACGCCTAAGGGATTTAATACAATCTCAACGGGGGTGCCATCAGATAAAAAAGGCATATCTTCCTCAGGTATTATTCTGGCGACAACTCCCTTATTTCCATGCCTGCCTGCTAATTTATCGCCTTCCGATAATCTACGTTTTGTGGCGATATAAACAACTACCCTTTTTAAAACGCCGGCTGGCAATTCATCTCCACGGCGGACCTTCTCTAACTCTTGCTCCTGTTCGGCTAATAACTTATGTATTTGTTCATCAAAAGAAGAGGCGAGAATTTTTGCCTCTTCTTTATCGCTAAAATCCATCTTTTCTATTTTTTTCTCATCTATACCCAAAATTTGACTCAAACGCGCTATTTTTTCACTTTGCATAAACTCTATTTCTTGTTTATAGTAAGCCTTTAATTCTCTAATTTTAGCTGATTCTTTGAGCTTATCGTCTTTGGACTTTCTGCCGCGTTCTTTACGTTGGAATATATGCACATCTATTACTATGCCTTCTACGCCTGGCGGAACAGTTAAAGAGGTATCGCGCACATCGCCTGCTTTTTCGCCAAATATAGCGCGCAGTAGCCTCTCTTCGGGAGAAAGCTCAGATTCGGTTTTGGGAGTGACTTTACCCACTAGAATATCTCCCGGAGACACTTCCGCTCCAATATAAATTATACCTGTTTGGTCCAAATTACCTAAGGACTCTTCGCTAACATTAGGAATATCGCGGGTTATTTCTTCATTGCCTAAACGCGTCTCAGTCGCTTCAGTTTCAAATTTTTCTACATGAATAGAAGTGAATGTATCTTCCTTAAGCGCCTTTTCGCTGATTAATATAGCATCTTCAAAGTTGTATCCTCTCCAAGGCATAAAGGCGCACAATAAGTTTTTCCCTAAGGCAAGCTCTCCATTTTTTGTACTCATGCCATCAGCTATAACTTCGCCTTTTTGAACATATTGGCCCAATTTGACTAAAGGCCTTTGATTTAAACAGGTATCTGCATTAGTACGCAAAAATTTATTTAGGTGGTAGCTTTTTTTACCAATAGTTATTGATGAAGCATCGGCACTGCTTACCTTGCCTGAATCTTCAGCTACCACGACTGTGCCTGAGTCAACAGCGACCTTACCTTCAATCATTGTCCCTACAACCGGAGATTCAGGGACCATTAATGGCACAGCCTGTCGCTGCATATTTGATCCCATAAGGGCGCGGTTAGCATCGTCATGTTCAAGGAAAGGGATTAAAGAAGCAGCCACGGAAACCAGCTGTTTGGGAGATACATCCATATATTCAACCTGCTTTGGCCCAACTTTAGGAAAATCTCCTTTATAACGGCAGGAGATCTCTTTTTCCAAAAAATGCCCTTCGCTGTCTATTGAAACATTTGCCTGGGCAATCATTTTTTCTTCTTCGATATCAGCAGTTAAATAGTCAATCTTGCGTGTTACGCGGCCCTCTTCTACTTTTCTGTAGGGTGTCTCAAGGAGTCCTAATGGATTTACGCGGGCATAGGTACTTAGCGATGCGATTAGGCCGATATTTGGTCCTTCGGGCGTTTCAATGGGGCAAACCCTGCCATAATGCGAAGGGTGTATATCCCTGACTTCAAAGCCTGCGCGCTCCCGCGATAAACCGCCGGGCCCTAAAGCGCTTAATCTTCGCTTATGGGTCATTTCAGCCAGAGGGTTTACCTGATCCATGAATTGAGATAGCTGGCTGCGCGTAAAGAAATCGCGTATCTGATTTGATAGAAGCTTTGAGTTTATCAGATAATGTACGCTAATATTGTCCAAATCGCCTAATATGCTTAATCTCTCTTTTATCGAACGCTCGATACGGCTTAAACCAATCCTGACTTGATTCTGCACTAATTCCCCAACCGTTTTTATCCTGCGGTTACCCAGATGGTCTATATCGTCTATTTTCCCTTCCCCCGCTTTTAGTTTAATAAGGTATTCCATCACTTTAACTACTGTGGCTGAATCAAGAATCCTCTTATCCAACGGAACATCTATGCCTAATTTTCTGTTGAGAATAAACCTGCCCACTCTTTCTAAGTCATACCGCGCCGGATCAAAGAATAACCTATAAAATAATGTTTCGGCGCCTTCTTTAGTTACCGGTTCAGTAGGCCGCATCTTACGATAAAAATCCAGATACGCTTCCTCTTTGCTCTTGGTGTAATCTTTTTTAAGGGTATTCGTTATTTCCGGATATTCTTTGCCAAATACTGAAATAATCTCTTGATCAGTAGAAAAACCCAGTATCCTCAAGAGCTGCGTAGCAGGAAAGTTTCTGCGCCTGTCCACATAAGCAAGTATGGTCTCTGATAAGTCATACTTAAATTCCAGCCAAGCGCCGCGGTAAGGAACAATGCGTCCATAAAATATCTTTTTACCCGTAGGATGTTCTTCTTCTTCAAAAGAAACGCCTGGAGAACGTTGCAGCTGGCTTACCACTACCCTTTCATCTCCGTTTATAATAAAAGTGCCTGTTTCAGTCATCAAAGGTATCTCTCCAAAATAGGCGTCTTGTTCTTTAACTTCTTTTGGCGTAATTAGTCTAAATTTTACTTTCAGGGGCGCGGCATAGGTTAATGCCCGCCTTTTGGATTCAGCAATATTATATTTAGGTTTGCCCAACGAATAATTAACGAACTCCAGCCTAACCGTGCGGTTTATATTCTCTATGGGAAATATATCCAGAAAGACCTCTTGTAAGCCCTGATGTTTTATCTCTTGCCAGAGGGTATCCATCTGGAGAAATTCCCGGTAAGACTCAAGTTGTATATCTAAGAGGTTTGGTAGTTCGTAAAATTCTTTAAATTTGGCAAAACTTTTATGTTTAATCATGTTCGCTCAAATCTCCCAATAGACACTTATCTTGCACATCTCGCAATCAACGCTTAGCTTGTCGCGGGACAGTCCCCTTCGGGGACAGTCCCTGTTGGCATCGCTATTTCAATTCAACAGTAGCCCCAGCTGCTTGTAGCTTCTTCTTCATTTCTTCGGCCTCTTCCTTAGGCACTCCTTCTTTTACTGGTTTAGGGGCCGCATCTACTAAGTCCTTAGCTTCTTTTAAGCCTAAACTTGTCATTGTCCTGACCTCTTTAATTACCGCAATCTTATTAGCTCCTGCACTGGTTAAAACTACAGTGAAGGTACTCTTTTCTTCCTGTGGGCTTTGAGCGCCAGGCGCTCCTGCTCCTGCAGCGCCAGAGACCGCAGCCGCCATCATAGGCATATTAGCCTGCACACCAAATTTTTCCTCTAAGGCTTTAACTAAATCCGATAGATCTAATACGCTCATATCTTCTATGGATTTAATCAGTTCTTCTAATTTTTCTTTAGCCATTTTTAAGACCTCCTTCGTCGGTTTTAGTCCTTAACCCATAGTCAACAGAAAAATTACTGTGGACTTTTTTCAATTGTAGACTTTTTTTGTTTTATCTGCTCTAAACAATAAACAAATTTTCTTAATGTCTGCTTTAAAACACAAACCATTCCAAATATGGGAGATTTCATGGCCGTGACAACCTGGGCTCTTAAAACTTCTTTAGGCGCAAGATTAGCCAGTATTTCAATAATTTTTCTATCAATAAATTTATCTTCTAGGAATCCGCACTCTAATTTTAGATGTTCGTGCTCACGAGAAAATTTGTATAATGCGCGCGAGGCATCCACTGCCTCTTTTTTAGCAAAGACCACACCGCAAGGGCCCTCCACAAACTTAACTAATATTTCCAGGTTTGCATCTGTTAGGGCGCGCCTAACTATGCTATTTTTTGCCACCAAAAGACTAGCATTTGATCCTTTTAAGGATTGTCTCAATAGGGTTAAGTCCGGAGCGGACAATTTAGAATATTTAATAATATATATTCCGTTGGATTCTTTTAACTCTTTTTCGATGCGACTTTCTAGCGTCTCCCTGAATATTAATCCTATCTTTTCCATATTAACTGAGCACGCAACTTATGGAACGCTGGTGTTCATAAGTTGCTGTGCGAATTTAAGCTGCAAGCATTAAACCATGGTTCATAGTCGAAGAAATAAACAGGCTTTTTATAAACTTTCCTTTGACAGAAGCCGGCTTCGATTCATTTATTACTTCGATTACTCGAGAGGCATTTTCATATAATTTATCCTCTGGGAAAGAAAGCTTACCCACTAATAAATGTATGCCGCCTTGTTTATCTACCCGAAATTCGACCTTGCCTTTTTTCACATCTTGGATTGCTTTTGAGATATCATTAGTTACTGTGCCGGTTTTTGGGCTAGGCATGAGGCCGCGCGGGCCCAAAATCTTCCCCAGCTTACTCAGGTCTTTCATCATCTCAGGCGTAGCAATAGCGCAATCAAAATCCAAAAATCCCCCGGATACCTTTTCTATCAGTTCGATTCCTCCTACATAATCTGCATTAGCTTCTTTTGCAAGTTTTTCATTTTCTCCTTTGCAAAAAACAGCAACCCTTACCTTTTTACCTGTGCCATGGGGAAGCGCTACGGTGCCGCGCACCATCTGATCGGATTTCTTAGGGTCAACATTGAGATTAAAGTGCAAATCAACAGATGGATCAAATTTAGGCAATGCCAGTTTTTTTAATATCAAAATAGCGTCCTTTAGTGGATATGTTTTTATCCTGTCTATCTGTTTTTCTGATTCTCGGTATCTCTTGCTGTGAATTTTCATTTCATCCCTCTGCAACTATCCTTCTATAGTTATTCCCATGCTTCGGGCTGTGCCCTCTATAATTTTAATTGCTTGACTTAGGTCGGCAGTGTTTAAATCTTTGGCTTTAAGTTTGGCGATTTCTTCAGCCTGTTTTTTAGTTACTTTACCGATGATTTCTTTACCGCTAGTTCCTGATGCCTTGGCTAAATTTGCCGCGCGTTTTAACAAAACAGAGGAAGGCGGGCTTTTAATAATAAAGCTAAACGACCTGTCCTCATATACGCTAATTACCACGGGTAAGATTAGGCCATCTCTGCCCTTGGTTTGTTCATTAAATTGTTTGCAGAATTGCATAATATTTACACCGTGTTGACCCAATGCAGGCCCAATAGGGGGAGCTGGATTGGCCTGGCCCGCCGGAACATGCAATTTAATTTGCGCGTTAATTTTCTTAGCCATTTTAAATGAGCACGTGACTTATGGAGTATAATTTTCTGTATCCGACATAAGTCACTGTGCGAATTTAACCCAGCACTAATTTTTGATAAAGCGGTTGAGATCTACTAAAGGGCGTTTTCCCTATGATACCGTATTCTTAAACTAAAGTGCACTTACAAAAATTAGTGCTGGGTAAGTTCGTGCATACAATTTACGTCCTTCGACTGCGCTCAGGACATAATCCTGAGTGAAATCGAAGGATTATGTTCACTATCGTTCCATAAATTGTGCACTCACTTATATCTTTTCCACTTGCCAATACTCTAATTCTACAGGTGTCGCCCTGCCAAAAATTGAAACGTTGACCTTTAATTTCCCTCTTTCCGGATGAATTTCTTCAATGCTGCCGTTAAAATTCATAAACGGCCCCTCGGTAATCCTTACCTGCTCACCTTTCTCAAAAACAATTTTAGGGCTAGGCTTGACCTGGGTTTCTTGTGACTTTTTTAAGATATTATCTACTTCGTTTTGCGGCAAAGGCATAGGCTTTTTACCTAAACCTATAAAACCAGTTACACCCGGTGTAGTTTTAACCAGGAGATATGTTTTCTCATTCAGATCCATTTCTACAATAAGATAACCCGGGAAAAATTTTCTTTGCGATATTTTCTTTTTGCCTGAGCGGATCTCAGAAACCTGCTCAGTGGGTATAATTATACTCTTGATTAAATCTCCTAAGCCCTCAGAAGAAATTTTATTTTCTAAGGCCGTCTTAACTTTATTTTCTAAACCGGTTTGCGTATGGACAACATACCAATTTTTCATGTTTTGAGCAGCTAAAAATCATAAAACAGCTTTAAAATTCTTATTTAAACAAAATCCTGAGCATCTTAGAAAGAAAAATATCAATTACGCCTATGAATACTGCCAAAATAAGAGTAACTGCAATGACAACTAAAGTTGAACCGGTTAATTCTTGCCGATTTGACCAAGAAACTTTACTTAATTCTATTTTAACCTCTTTTAAAAAATTGGTTATTTTCTTGAATATGTTCATTACTTATAACTCAAGCAGGAGCGGCAGGAGTCGTACCGCACTTTTTCTTAAAACACAGGGGTGGAGGGAATCGAACCCCCAGTCCTGGTTTTGGAGACCAGTGGTTTCCCGTTAACCGACACCCCTATCAACTCAAAAAAGTGCGGGATGCCATTAACCGACGCTCCTAGCTTTAACACCGTTTAGTCCTGTTTTGCCAAACAGCCCCATTTTTTAAAAGGTTGAGCGTGACGGAGGTTTATTTTATTTCCTTATGCCCAGTATGTTTATAACAAAACTTACAGAATTTCTTGAGCTCTAATTTGTCCTGGTGTTGTTTCTTATTTTTTTTCGTCGTATAATTTCTATTTTTACAAACTGTGCATTCTAATGTAATAATTTCGCGCATGCTCTCTTAGGCCTTAATATTCTAAAAAGCTGGAAACGGGAATCGAACCCGTGACCCCGTCCTTACCAAGGACGTGCTCTACCGACTGAGCTACTCCAGCATCAAATCCGCTGCGTCTTTAGTAAGAGCGTTACACCGCGCCTTAATCCCCCGACTTCGCTTGAGGATTCATGCGAAGGAATCGTTAGCAAAGTCGAACGAGTTCCTGGGAATAGTGAGCGCAGTCAACCCAAAAAACGGGGCATTTCTGACAATCTAATTTTTCTTCCATTCCTTCCCACTCCAAAAGATGGAATTTACTGGGCGTAACGGGATAAATACGGAGCCTGCCAAACAATATATGAACTTTCAGGCGCTAAGGTAAAAAAAACCACACTTAAGAATTTTTTATAATTCTTTGCCACTTTGCAGAATTTCCTTTTTTATTATTATATAGAAAAAATGTGGAAAAACTATTTTTGAAATTTACGTAAAGAGTAAAGTATATATTAAAAATTCGGCTTTGTCAATCTTTTTTTAATATTTTTTAAAACTATAGGGGGATGTGCTCGGTAATCTTTTTCTTATCTTTGTATGTTTTGTAGTTTTTATACTATTGACAAATAAGATTATATAATATAATATATTTGTTCGGAGGTGAGGGGTATGATTAAAAATTTCTACACCACGCATCAGGCCAGTAAATTCTGCAATGTCTACCCAACTACGGTGATTAACTGGATAAAAGAAGGTCTGTTATCTGCCTATACTACGCCCGGAGGGCACCGCAGGATTAAAAAGGACGACTTGCTTAACCTTATGCAAAAAAACAATATGCCCATCCCTGAAGAATTAACCAAAGGAGATAAAAATAGGGTGCTGGTTATAGATGATGACCCAAAGATACTGCGGATGATAAAAACGATCCTTTCTCAGGAAGGATTAGAAGTATCCACGGCAGACAGCGGCTTTCAAGCGGGGCTTTTAATTTCTAATTGGCTGCCGGATATTATTATCCTTGATATTCTTATGCCGCATATGGATGGCTTTGAAGTGTGCAGCCGCTTAAAAGGCGACGAGAAAACAAAGGATATTGCTATTATTGCAGTAACAGTCTTAAAAGACGCCAAAGAAATCAAAAAGATGAATTCATGCGGCATAACTGATTATATCTCCAAGCCCTTCAAAAGCGAAGAATTAGTAGCAAAAGTCAAAAAGCATCTATTGATTGAATAAATCCCGTTAGAGAACTTCGTCCTTTTACCCCGTTAGAAAATTCTTTTCTAACGGGGCGAGCGGTTTACGCTGAATGTGGTATTAAACCACCATCAGCTTAAGAATCGGTACACCACC
>Ga0105164_10002836_pt1 | contig 10661 bp, 12 predicted proteins | sample VDWuncwatermetaG_FD_89674 | JGI IMG/M metagenome (GOLD analysis project Ga0105164, IMG submission 89674) | Wastewater microbial communities from Netherlands to study Microbial Dark Matter (Phase II) - VDW unchlorinated drinking water | ecosystem: Environmental > Aquatic > Freshwater > Drinking... | reverse complement strand
GTTTATAAATCAGATACACAAACAAAACAGGAACACAGATGTTATTATCGGAAAAAACAAAACAATCAAACTTAAGGAATTACTTCCTCATTCTTGGAATTAAAATAAGAGTCTTTATTAAATAAGTTAATAACTTATAATTTTATTCAAACACTTTCTGCCAGTTCATGTAGATGTTGTTCACAACTTCAATCATGTCCATTCCCTTGATTTCGGCAATTTTTTTATAGCTCTCAGCCACGAATGCAGGCTCATTCCAACTATTCTTGTCCGGGCTGAGGTACGGGCTGTCTGTCTCGCAAAATAATTGAGAAATCTGGACATTTTTGATAATGTCCTGGAATTGGAAGCTCCTGACTACAATTGTAGGCACTGTCAGAAACCATCCGTTATCGGCAATCCTTTTTACAATGGATTTTTTGCCGGAGAAGCAGTGCATTACAATTTTTTTATTTTTTGAGCTCTCAAGCATCTCAACTGCTTTTTGCTCGGCTTTTCTTGAGTGCACAACAATCGGCTTATCCAATTCTTCAGCAAGCTTTATCATTTTCTGGAAATCCTCAATTTGTTGCTTATCCTCGCCGTTGACAAAATCCAAGCCAACTTCGCTGACTGCAGCTATGCTGTTCTTGTTTTTTCTGATGAATTCAATTTCTTCGTCTATGTCAAAATCATTAAGGTTTATTGGGTATTCGCCGTTTTCAACCTCTTTTTTCAGCGCATTTCTCGGGTAAACTCCCATGCCGCACTCGACAATGTCATATTTCTTTGACAACTCCAAGCAGGTTCTGTTTGTCTCGGGAGTTATGCCGTTTGTTATTATGTGCTTTAATCCAGCAGTTCTTGCTCTTTCTATAACTTCATCAATCTTGCCAATAAGAAGTTCGTGGTCTAGGTGAGAATGCGCGTCAATTAACAAGTCCATTTTGCATTCAAAATCGGCAATATTTAAATAAGTATTGTGCCTAATTGAGAATGAGTTCAAAAGATTGAAATCACAGAATATACTTCAAAATCTCTCTCAAGTCTTTTTTCTCTATAACAACATCGGCAGCTTTTTTCAGTTCATCATGCTGGCAATTAAACGCTATTCCGAGGCCGGCTTCCTGAATTATCTTCATGTCATTTAGGTAGTCGCCGACAAAGACGCATTCGCTCAGGCTGATTTTTTCCCTCTCTGCAATTTTTTTAAGCGCAGTTGCCTTTGCATCCATGTCAAATTCCGTTGCCTCAACTTTGCTGATGTTTCCATTCTCATCAAAATAAATCCTGCTGAGGAATACATCATCAAAAAAATCCCTGTAGTTTGGAATAAAGTTTTCCAAAAGAATATTCAGAGAGCCGGAGATTATTGCAAGCTTCAGCCCGTTTTTTTTCAGCTCCGACAATGTTTCCATTGCGCCTTCCATCAGCTTCAATCCCTTTACTGCATCAAAGAAATCCTTTTTTTTTGCTTTTTTTTCTTTCCACAGGTTTATGTCGTGCTCCGCCCACTGCATATAGGTTATTTCGCCGTTGAAGAATCTGGCTTTTGCGTCTTCTCTCCTGTGCCTGTCAGTCTGGAAATGATCATGAAACACCTGCCATGAAAATTTCAGATTGTCTATCAGAGTTCCGTCCATGTCGAAGCATACCAGCTTGTATTTAGGCATCTTATCCGGAATTTTCATGCCATTTTAAAATGTTGTTATAGGGAATTATCGGCAGCTCCGGTCAAAATCGCCATTCATTTTGTAAAAAATCCTGCAGAACTTATTTGTAGCCAATTTGATTTCTTTCTGCCTTTTTTTGTTATTTTGTATTTTTTAGTCTTTCCGCTGCCCTTTACTTCTTTCATAAAGCCGCTTTGGCTTAAAGAGCACAAGGATTCTCTTAAAAAGGAAGCTAAAAGCGTTGCAGAAAGGATAAAGCAGCTGCAGAAAGACTAAATCTGCCGCAATTATCAGATAAATTTAAATTGCGGGGGCAGGATACTCTCTTTTCCGGCCTATGCAATTACATTAAAGGAAAAGATTATATGGGTTATGAAATTGAATTATAAAAAGCATCGGCAAGAGGGATACAAATTACATAACCTAAGGAGGATAAAATGAAAAAAGAAGAAAATGAATCCGAAGAATTGGAATGTTTTGAAAAAATAGTGCATGAAAGGTATGCTACAAAGCTTTTTGACGGGAGAACAATACCGGAATCAAAAGTGAGCAAGTTAATGAATTTGATTCAGTATGCTCCATCATCTTTCAACATTCAGCCGTGGAAAGTGATTGTGATAACAAATCCGGAAATAAAGGAAAAGCTTTCTCCTGTTTCATGGAACCAGCCGCAGATAAAATCATGCTCTCATTTGCTGGTTTTTTGTGCCAACAAAGACGTAAAAGGCAACATAGAAAAATTGGAGAAGTCCATGATAAAAAACGGGGCTGAGAGGGAAGGCATAAAAGGCTACATACAGATGATGCTTGACTTCGAAAAAATGCTTAATGAAGAGCAGAAGCTGGCATGGGCCCAGAGGCAGGTTTATCTTGCACTGGCAAATGCGCTTAACGGCGCAAGAGCTTTGGGATTTGATTCATGCCCGATGGAGGGTTTTGACTCCAATGAATATTCAAAAATTCTTAAGCTGCCTGACAATATAGTGCCGACAGTCCTGTGCCCGATAGGCTACGCAGCAGACAAGCCAAATCCAAAATTGCGCTTCGATATGGGGGAAATATTTATGCATATGTAAGCTTGTTAAAGCTGAAATGAAAATAAATATTCTGCGCTCGGATGAAAGAGGCAAGACAGAGCTTGGCTGGCTTCACAGCAGGCACAGCTTCAGCTTTGGAAACTATTACAATCCGAAAAGAACCGGTTTTGGCCTGCTGATGGTTTTCAATGATGATATTGTAGAGCCTTCAAAAGGCTTTGGAACCCATTTCCACGATAATTTTGAAATCATTTCCATAGTTCTGGAAGGCGCGCTTGAGCATAAGGACAGCATGGACAATCATGGTGTGATAAATGCAAACGAGGTACAGAGAATTTCCGCCGGCGCCGGAATTTCTCATTCTGAATTTAATCATTCAAGCAAAGAAAAAGTTCATTTTCTTCAGATATGGGTTGCTCCGAAAGAAAAAAACCTGAAGCCAACTTATGAGCAAAAAAGCTTTTTAGGATTGAAAAAAAACGAATTTGTTAAGGTTGTTTCCAGAAAAAATAATGAGCATTCAATCTATATAAACCAGGCTGCAAGCTTTTCAATCGGAGATTTTGACAAAAGCAAAGAGGTATCCTACAAGCTTGAAAATTCAAACAACGGAGCTTATGTTTTTGTAATTGACGGAGATTTGGATATTGAAGATTACAATATCAAAACAAGCGATTCGGCTGAAATAACAGAAACGGGTCTTTTAAAAATTAAAGCAAATGAAAAAAGCAGGATTCTATTGATAGAGGTGCCATTAAAATAATTGAATTTTATAACTGGAATCATCAGTCTTTTCAACCATTATTTTTTAGCCTTTCCGTATTTTCTCCTGTAAATTATTGCACCGACCGCCAATACGATAAGCCACAAGAGCCAGTAATCAATGAACACCGCCCTTATGATTCCTTTTCGGTTTACATCAAGCGCAACTTGGGCCGTGTCCTGGAATTTTTTTCCTTGTGCATCTTCAAAATCAAGCAGCAAGTCCAGATTGTATTTCCCCGGGTTTGCATCCTTATCAACATCAACCGAAAAATAAACAGGCGCTGAATTGCCTGCATCAAGCATGTCTATGTACCTTACGCTGCCGTCTGTTGAAAACGGAAATTGCGGCAGTATTTTGGCTTTTATTTTTCTTGCAGCGTCCGTGCCTGTGTTTTTTAAGCTTATTTTCACGCTTCTCAGGTTTTGGTTTGCATAAAGTGTGTCGGAGCCTGCGTCAATAGTTGCAAACTGCGCCTTCTTTTTTACATAAAAGTCAAAATTAAAAGTTTTGGCCTGCTTTTCCATATTTTCGTCATAATATACAATCTCCATCGTTAAAGGATATATTTTTGCCTCGGCATTCTTCGGCACTTCGACGCTGAACTCCATTGTCTTGCTTTGCCTTGCGTCCAATAATTCAACAGAGTCAAATGATTTTGACCACTTCACTTCTATAGGATTGTCTGCTTTCATTGAAGCGCTCAGTGACTGGGCCCTGAAGCCGCCGTCATTTTCCAATTTGACAGTTAGAGTGCCTGTGTCCCCGGGATAAATGTCAACCGGATTTGAATTTATGATATTTGCATTTATTTCAGGGGATCCATTGACAAAAATGTTTAATGTATTGCTTGTTGAAAACTGTATGAAGCCGTTCGATTCGTAATTATTCACAACTTTAAGCTGGTAGAATCCGCCGGTGCCCGTCGGGTCGACTTTCAGCGGAAAATCAACAACTTTGTTGCCTCCATAGCATAAGTCTCCTATGGATAATGTGCTTATTCCGTCCATTATGAACGGCGCCCCTGCATCAATGCTGCTCGTGATGGACTTTGCGCATGAAGAAGGCTCTGTATTGACCAGATTTGCTGACAAAACGAATTTTTTGCCGACGTAAGCCCCATCCTTTAAAGTGAAATCCGAAACAACTACATTCGGCCTAATGTCAGCATAGGCTAAAGCCGATAAAATAATTGACGCGAACAATAAATTCAAAAATATTTTATTAATTTTTTTCATCGTAATATCCTCCGGGTATTTTATTTTTTGTTATAGAGAATTTTGAAATATATCAATTTTGTCAAAGTTCTCTATATTGGATTTTTTATATTTTATTATATTGAATTGATTATTTTTATTGCTCATTCTATGTCCCTCTTGAACACCAAAAATACAGCGCCCACTGTAAGCGCCAAAAAAAGCATGAGTATAAAAATTTCATAAGAGATTGTTATCAGCGAAAATCCTTTTATCATAACTCCCCTCAATGCATCGCCCGCATATGTGACTGGAAGAAATGCGGCAACGGCCTGAAGGAATTTTGGCATTGCCTGCACCGGAAAAAAAGCGCCTCCTAAAAATACAGTAGGCATGCTCACAAGCATCGACATGGCCATGTACTGCTGCTCGCTTTTAACTATGCTTGACAATAGCATGCCGATTGCAGTTGACACCCCTGCATAAATCACAACAACTAAAAAAACTGCAATCAGGCTTCCCTCAATCTTTATTTGGAAAAGGTTCATTGCAAGAAGTATTAGGAAGCTGGACCTGAAAATCTCGAAAACAATGTAGAACAGCAAAGTGCCCAGGATTATTGTTACGTTTGATGTCGGCGTCAAAAAAACCCTCGTCAGTGAGCCGTCTTTTTTCTCGCCGGCAACTGCCCTTCCCATTCCCATGACAGCGCCCTGGAAGATGGTCAGCGCAATAATGCTCGGTATAAGGAAATCAATGTTTCTCTTGCCGGTGCCGTATGCAGGCTTTTCCTCATAAGTTAATGGCTTCAGCAGGCTGCCTGCCCCGTAATCCGTAAAATCTTTTATTTTATTTACCGGCTCGGCAACATTGTTTTTTTGGAACTGGTAGCTCTGAATGGAGTTTATTTTTTCGTCTTCTTCCCGGGATATTGTGCCGGCTGAATGTACATTTTCTTTTGCATCCTGTATCAAGGCTGAAGACTGGCGCAATGATGCTGCCTGCCCTTTTGCTGCAAGATAAGCCGGAGTTTCAGGAAGGTATGTCTGATTGAAGCTGGAACTCTCATTTGGCTTGACTTCTCTTGCAACCACAGGCGACGGCGCATCTAATGAGTTTTCAATAGAAGAAGCCTGCTGGCTTATTTTTTTGTCCGCCTCGTCAAGAGAACTCTCCGCATTCTTGGCTTTGGAAAATATCAGCGCATATTTATTTACATATTGGCTGCTGTAATCCTGCAGTTTTTGGGACGCTAAATCAACTGATTTTTGGAAATTGGCAATTTTTTCCGTGCTTATGTCTTTTGAAAGGCCGGAAGTAATTGAAATGAGTGCCTGCTTTGCAGTGGTTGCTACTGAAGAATCCGATTCATCTACAATGACTATGATGCCTGCCTGCTCTCCGTTTTCAATCTTTTGCCCTAAATTAGGCGGGATTTCAACCAAAACTTTTATTTTGCCGGTGTCAAGCAGTTTTCTGCCCTCGCCCTCTGTGCTTAAAATTCTCTTTACCGTAAGTATCTGGCTGTTGCTTATCTCCTGCTGTATTTTCTGTGAAAGGGGGGAGTTATCATATGGGATTATTGCAGTGGGAATGTGCTTCGGTGTGTTTCCCGACGTGTATCCAAAAATCAGTATCATGAACACCGGAAATAAAATCAGTGGGATGATTCTTGACTTGTCCCTTATTATCACCGTGAAATTTTTTTGTATGATTGCCCCAAGTTTCTTCACATCCACAATTTTTTCCTTTGTAAGGTGGTTTTTATGCTCCATCAGTCCCTCAAATCTTTCTTCGTAAGATGTATGAAGATGTCTTCAAGTGAATGCTCTTTTACTTTTATTTCCAATACTTTCTGCTTTTTCCTGCTGAAAAAATCACTCAGCCTGAAAAATATTTTTTCTTTCTGGGTGACCTTTATGTTGAGAATTTTATTGTCCTGATGCACCGACGACACAAATGGCATTTTTCTGAGCTCTGAAACAATTTCTTTTGATGGGTTCTCAAGCTCGACCTCAACAGTATGGTCTACTTTAACCATTTGCTTGATTTCAGCGCTGGTTCCCAATGCTATAATGTTTCCTTTGTCCATTATTGCAATCCTGTTGCACAGTTTTTCGGCTTCTTCCATGTCGTGCGTGGTGTAGAATATTGTTATGCCTGATTTGTTAAGGCTCTTAGTGAGCTCCCTTATTGCTATCCTGCTCTGCGGATCAAGGCCTGTTGTCGGCTCGTCCATAAAAAGCACTTTTGGATTTGACATTATGCTGGCTGCAATCGACAGCCTTTGCTTCATTCCGCTTGAAAACGCGCCTGAAATCCTGTTCCTGTGCTCGTACAATGCAACAGTTTTTAGAAGTTGCGTTATCCTCTCCCTTATCACAGAACTCTTCATGCCGTAAAGCTTTCCGATGTACTCGAGATTTTCTTCAGCAGTCAGTTCCGGAAAAAGGGAAAATGACTGAGGCACAACTCCTATGATGCTCCTAACATAAGAGGCATCTTTCACCAAGTCGTAGTCTGCAACAAGCGCTGTGCCGGAAGTTGGCTTGACTAAAGTCGTAAGCATGCTTATCGTTGTTGTCTTGCCTGCGCCGTTCGGCCCCAGGAAGCCAAAAATTTCCCCTTCTTTCACCTGCAGGTCAATCCCGTTAACCGCAGTAAGCGTACCAAATTTTTTTGTAAGCCCTTTTGTCTCAAGTATGCTTTTCATTTTATTAATTCAATTTTTTTATTCTTTCAGATGTTTCATGAAGAATCTTTCTGAAGCCTGCTCTTTTTTTCCGGTATTCTTTTGACATCACAAAATCAAAGATTGATTCGCGCATTTCATTAAGAACGTCGAAATCCCTTGCAAAATGCTTTTTTCCGCCGCTCATTACATTGAGGGAAATTTTTATCCTGGCAAGCTCCTTTTTATCGTAAATCGGGCTCATCACGCTTATTATTTTTTCAAGTGTCTTCTTTCTCTCGGCCATCAGGCTTTTGAGTATTCTTTCGCCGTTTTCCGATATTCTGTAGATTTTCCTGTTGTCCTTGACAGAGAAAGTTACCATCTTTTTTTTAAGCAGGTCATTAAGCAGCGGGTATATCGTTCCAGGGGACGGCATCTTGTTCCCGGTGAACTGCTCGAAGCTCTTCATTAAATCGTAGCCCGTCTTCTCTTTTTTCACCAGTTCCTTCAGAACAAAAATCTTAAGATATCCTTGCATTATCGATTCTCCGATACAAAAAAATTGCTACGCAATTTTGAGTATTCGAAAACTATTATCGGTCTTCGATATATCGGAATTCGATAGTATTTATAAACTTAACGGTCCTATTTTGGATTGACAGATGTCCAACAGACTATTTCAGCAAAATTTTATCAAGCTTTATCCTGTTGGTAAGCCCGAGCCTTTCCTTGGTTATCAGCCTTTTTTGCTCCAGCCTGTAAAGTATCCGCGTGGCTTTGACTTTGGATATGCCGAACTTTACCGCTAATTTGTTTTGGTTCAGCTCACCGCCGGATTCTCTCAATGCAGAAATTATCTGTTTTTCATCCGCCTTAAGCATGTGGAAAATCGCGCCGTATAAATTTTGGCTGGAGTCGGCAGCAGGCTGGCTTGAATTTACGCCATTAGGGCGGTCTGAATTGAAGTATATGTAAGTTGCGGCCGCGCCAACCAAAAATGCGCTTGTGATTAAAAGCAGCGTTTCGGCCAGTGTGAAGTATTCTGCGGTTGATGTAGTAACTTCCTGGCCCGATTGCAGTGTTATCCGGATGGGCTGCGTAGTGAACAGCTTGTCAAAAATCAGCAGAAGCGCAGCAGTCAATATGACGACTGAGATTAAAATTGAAAACTTCGGCATGGTTCATGCGCTGGCTTATTGATATATAAATCTTTTCTTAAATTTTGTTGGTGTTTCAAAAAAGTGAAACCAGTTGAAGCAAAAGTATTTATATCGTTTCATCTTTATTGATGTTATGAAAATGAAAAACTTAAAGACGGGAAAAAATAAGGAAGGGATGCACAAGAAAGATTCCGGCCGCAGGCTTTGGAAGATTGTAGCAATTGCAGTCATTCTGATATTTGCTGTGATAATAGGTATTGGGTTGATAAAAGCGCATTACCTTGGTTCTTCTTTCATAAAGCCCTCACAGAGTCAGATGGACTACGCTGAGAAGATTGCAAAAGAAAAGCTGCAGTCAGCCGGTGTTGATTTATCTGCATTCAAGATTGAGACTGGAAAGAAAATGAGAGTATTCCACAAAGGCAATTCCACAAAAACAGTAATGCAGGTTTCTTTTTACAATAATGCAACAACGCATACATACCTTGTGGATATAAATTCCGGAAAAGTGCTTTTGCATTCAGAAACAGACGTGTATGAGTTGATGGAAAACATGCACAATGGCCGCCTCTATGGCAGGAATATTTTTGGCTCCGGCAATTTTGAGCATGAAGGAATTGACAAAAAATGAATAAGGCATCAAGATTGAGTTCAATAATCCGCCTGAAAGATGTATGGAAAACCTATAAAATGGGGGAGGTAGAGGTCAACGCATTAAGAGGAGTGAGCCTCAAGATTAATCAAGGCGAGTTTGTCGCAATAACCGGCTCAAGCGGCTCCGGAAAAAGCACCATGATGAATCTTGTCGGCTGCTTGGACTTGCCAACAAAGGGCTCCATATTTCTTGACGGGAAAGATATATCTGAATTGGATGAGTCCAGCCTTGCGCAGATTAGAGGAAAGAAAATAGGGTTTATTTTCCAGCAGTTTAATTTAATCCCGACATTGAATGCACTTGAAAATGTAATGCTTCCCCTGGAATTCCAGGATGTCCAGGGTGATGCCGCAAGAAAAAAGGCAGCTGATATTTTGAATCTTGTTGGCCTTGGAGACCGCCTGGAGCACCTGCCTTCGCAGCTTTCGGGAGGCCAGCAGCAGAGAGTGGCAATTGCAAGAAGCCTTGCCAACAATCCCGACGTTATACTTGGAGACGAGCCGACCGGCAATTTAGACAGCACAACAGGCATTGATGTCTTGAATTTATTGCAGAAATTATGGAAGAACGAGAAGAAAACAATAATTATAGTTACGCACGACCTGAAGCTCGCAGGCTATGCCAAAAGAATCATTCAGCTAAAAGACGGGCAGATTGTAAAAGGAGGATGAAAATATGAAAAAGATTATTTTGTTTTTGATGTTGTTTTTGATGTTGGGAATTGCATCTGTCTATGCAGTTGAAACAACATCACCTAATGTTCAGGCTACCTTTTTAAATCAGGATCCATCGCCTGCAAGCGCAGGCGACACAGTTGACGTAAGGTTCAAGGTCGAGAATACGGGAGGGGGCAGTGCAAACAATGTTGTGGTTGAACTGCTTAATACATATCCTTTCATGGTCGTTGACAAGCCTGCTCTTCAGGAGCTTGGCACTTTATATGGGTACCAGACCGATAAAAATTATGTCAATGTCGAATACAAGCTCAAAATCGACAAGGATGCTGTAAACGGCAAGCACGAGCTGAAATTAAGGTACAAGTATCAAGGATATGACTGGGCGATAACCAGCACATCTATAGACGTTGCAAGCAGGCAGTTTGCGCAGATAATTGTCGACAAGGCAAAATTGCAGCCTGGAGCTGAAACAGATTTAAAATTCACAGTTTCAAATACCGGAAATTCTCCTCTTCAAAATCTTGTCTTTTCATGGAGCGAGCCAAACGGAGTTGTGCTTCCTGTTTATTCCGACAACACAAAATACATCAAATACCTGGACATGGACAAATCAGTTGATTTGGACTACAAGGTAATTGCAGATGTGAATGCAAAGCCGGGGCTTTACAAGCTTAGCCTCAACCTGAAGTATGAAAGTGTGCAAAACTCAACCTCAACTTCGATAAGCACTTCAGCAGGAATTTTTATCGGCGGTGAAACTGATTTTGACGTTGCATTTTCGCAAAGCTCCCAGGGCCAAACTTCTTTGTCTGTATCAAACACGGGAAATAATCCGGCGCAGTCAGTT
>Ga0105164_10002834_pt1 | contig 10666 bp, 12 predicted proteins | sample VDWuncwatermetaG_FD_89674 | JGI IMG/M metagenome (GOLD analysis project Ga0105164, IMG submission 89674) | Wastewater microbial communities from Netherlands to study Microbial Dark Matter (Phase II) - VDW unchlorinated drinking water | ecosystem: Environmental > Aquatic > Freshwater > Drinking... | reverse complement strand
TATTGAAACACCCAGAAAAGATATAGATTTATACCTGAAACAAAATAATGTCAAGGCGCGCACTGATTCAACAAATTACCATGACAAGTATAAACGCAACAAAATAAGAAACCATCTTTTACCGCTTCTTGAAAAAGTGTATAACCCGAATATAAAAGACGCGTTGTCCAGGACAGCCGGCTTATTAAGGGATGACCGGGATTTACTGGAAGAGGTTTTACTCAAAAATATTTTTACAGGCATTCTCAAAACTGGCAAAAAAAACACCGTTTTGCTCAACCTTAAAAAATTTGATAAATTGCACGTAGCTTTGAAAAAGTACGTTTTAAGGGAATGCATACGCAGGATTAACCTGCGCCTCAAAGGCATTGAATACAGGCATTGGAGGCTTTTGGAATCATTTATAGCGAAAAGAAAAGACAATGCCGCATGGCACCTTCCTTACGGATGCCGGGTCAAGGTGAAAAAGGGAAGCCTTTTATTTTATAAGGCGGAATAACAATAAAGTCGAAGGTTGACTTTGCATAATATAATTGATATAATTACATCAAAAGGAGCTTTAAACAAATGAACGGAAAAATAAAAAAGGGCAACAATATTAATAATAAAAAAAATAAGCGCCTGGGCAATGACGAAATCAGGCAGGGCCTGCGTATTCTTATTACATGGCTTTTGGTTATAGCGGCAACGTGGTTTTTGTTTAAAGGAAGCAACAATCCCGCGGAGCAGGGCGCGCCGACAGAGCTTGGCTACGCCAAGTTTTTTGAAATAGTGAAAACCAACGCCACTACGCATCAGATAGCGACAGCCGTGAAAATAGAGGATAGCATACAAGGTTCATTTTCCGACGGCAAGAGGTTTACCGTGATAATCCCTGCTGATGATCCTGATTTGTTCCGCGTGCTTCGTGAAAATGTCCCGAAGTTCGAGGTTAAAAAGCCCACGTTTCTTTCTAACCTTTTCTGGGCTGTGCTGCCAACCTTGGTTTTTGTCGGCCTTTTATGGTTATTATTTTACAGAGGCGCTATGCAGGGCGGAGGCAAAATTTTGGCTTTCGGTAAGTCCAGGGCGCGCTTTGTCTCACCTGATATGCCTAAGACTACGTTTGCCGATGTCGCAGGCGTTAATGAGGCTAAAGAAGAATTGACCGAGGTTATAGAATTTTTAAAGGACCCCAAAAAATTCCAGCGCCTGGGCGGCAAGATACCCAAAGGTGTTTTGTTGATGGGCCCGCCGGGCTGCGGCAAGACTCTTTTAGCAAAGGCTGTTGCAGGAGAGGCCGGGGTGCCGTTTTTATCGATAAGCGGCTCGGATTTTGTTGAGATGTTTGTAGGCGTAGGCGCATCCAGAGTGCGCGATTTATTTGAGCAGGCAAGAAAATCAGCAACTGCTTCCGGTAAGGGCTGCATAATATTTATAGATGAGATTGACGCGGTAGGAAGGCAGCGTTTCGCCGGCATAGGCGGCGGCCACGACGAGCGCGAACAGACGCTTAACGCGCTTTTGGTCGAGATGGACGGGTTTGATACGTATCAGGGTATAATTTTGATAGCTGCAAGCAACAGGCCTGATGTTTTGGACCCGGCGCTTTTAAGGCCGGGAAGATTTGACAGGCAGATAGTGATAGACAGGCCGGATATCTTAGGCCGCGAAGAAATACTTAAGGTGCATGTAAGAAATATCAAAGTTTCCAAGGAAGTGGATCTTAAATCCATCGCAAGGCAGACCCCGGGATTTTCAGGAGCTGACCTGGCTAATCTGGCGAATGAGGCGGCGTTATTGGCTGCGCGCAACAATAGAGACGCAGTGACAACAGAAGAGCTTGAGTCTGCCATTGAAAGGGTAATGGCAGGGCCTGAAAAGAAGAGCAGGGTAATTAATCCCAGGGAAAAGAAGATTATCGCGTATCACGAGGCAGGCCATGCGCTTTTGGTGCTATTGCTGCCGGAAGCAGACCCTTTGCATAAGGTGTCGATTTTACCAAGAGGTATAGCGCTTGGTTATACCCTGACCCCTCCTTCGGAAGACAGGTATGTATTGACTAGGAAAAAAATTCTGTCAGATATTACTGTTGCGTTAGGCGGCAGGGTAAGCGAAGAGCTGACATTTGCCGACATGACGACAGGCGCGCATAATGATCTAGAGGTCAGCACGAACATGGCCAGAAAAATGGTTTGCGAATTCGGCATGAGCGAAAAGCTGGGCCATCTTACTTTAGGAAGGCGCCACGGCCAGGTCTTTTTGGGCAGGGATATTTACGAAGAGGATCGCAATTACAGCGATGAAACAGCGAAACAGATAGACATAGAGATCAAGAATATAGTCGACTCCTGCTACAAGCAGGCAAAAGAATTGCTGACAGCTAACAGGGATAAGTTAGATATGCTGGCAGGCACGCTGCTTGAAAAGGAAGTACTCGACGGAGAAGAAGTAAAAAAACTACTCGGGTTTTAATTTAAAGTGCGCAAGAAATTTACCGTAGACTGCAGGGGCCATATATTAACGCTTGGTAGAAAAACCTGCATTATGGGGATACTGAACGTTACGCCGGATTCCTTCAGCGACGGCGGCATGTTTTTTGACCCCTCCAAAGCGATTAAGCGCGGCATAGAGATAGAAAGAGAAGGCGCTGATATCCTGGATATTGGAGGCGAGTCCACAAGGCCAGGCGCCAAGGAAGCCCCTGTGTCCGAGCAGATCAGAAGGGTTGTGCCGGTAATTCATGCGCTTAAAGGTAAGATTAAAATACCCATTTCTATCGATACTTCCGACGCCAAAGTCGCGAAAGAGGCAGTTGAGGCAGGCGCAAGCATCATAAACGATATCACAGGGCTTCATAAGGACAAAGGCATCGCTGACGTGGCTAGTGAGTATAAAACCGGATTGTGCATAATGCATATTAAGGGCGCGCCGGGCAATATGCAGGACGCCCCTTATTATAAAGACCTGATGAAAGAAATTTGCGGCTGGCTGAAAGACGGCATTAAAATCGCCAGGGCAGCAGGTGTGTCGCAGAGCCGGATAATGATCGATCCCGGCATAGGCTTTGGTAAGACGCTTCAGCATAATCTGAAAATACTGAAAAATCTGCATGAGCTGGAAAAGATCAACAGGCCTCTGCTTATCGGGCCTTCGAGAAAATCATTTATCGGTAAAATTCTTAACTTGCCGCCGGAGGAGCGCATCATGGGCACGGCTTCCGCTGTGGCGATTTCCATAATGAATGGCGCCCATATAGTAAGGGTGCATGACGTAAAAGAGATGAAACAGGTTGCGCGCCTTGCGGACGCCGTATTGGGGGTATAAGATGCCGGTGCATATCATAATTTTTTTCAAAGCCTTCATTGAGATATTGGTTCTGTGGTTTGTGTTTTATACCCTTTTGGTATTTTTAAAGGGCACAAGGGCAATCCAGGTTTTACGCGGGCTGATAATCCTGGTGCTGATATTTTTTCTGGCGCAATATTTCGGATTCTACACGCTAGACTGGATTTTATCAAGGCTTTTAGCCATTTCGGTTATAGCGTTTTTGATATTGTTCCAGCCGGAATTGAGGCGAGGATTGGCAAGCCTGGGCCAGAAGCGCATATTCAGCATGCTGCCTACGGAGGCAAAGGTCATAGAGGAACTGACAGAAGCTGCGCTTCTTATGTCCAGAAGGAAGATAGGCGCGCTTATCGCGATTGAAAGAGAGGCCAGCCTTGGCCATTATCTGGAAAGCGGCGTTGAGATAGACAGCAAAGTATCAAGCGAGTTGTTGTGCACTATTTTTACGCCGAATGCCCCGCTTCATGACGGGGGGGTGATTGTGCATCAGGAGAGGATTGTCGTTGCAGGCTGCCTTTTCCCTTTGACGGAAAATCCGAAGATAAACAAGCTGCTGGGCACCAGGCACAGGGCAGCGATAGGGCTTACGGAAGAAACTGATGCCGTAGTTATCGTAGTGTCCGAAGAGACAGGCGGCATTTCAATAGCGATCGGCGGGAAACTGACGCGGCAGCTGGATAAGGAAAGCCTTTCCCGCGTGTTAAGAAATCTGTACAGGTTAAGGCAGAGATCGAAAAATATCTGGAAACAGCTTGCCATAGGCGGCCAGTTCAGATACGGGACTTTTTCAAATACAGAGGAATGATGAAAAGAATTGTAGACGAGATATTGCATAATTTCTGGCTTAAGGTAACAGCATTGGTTTTGGCCGTGCTTACATGGCTTTACGTAACCGAGCAGATTGTAAAAAGGTAAAAGATGCCGAAGCTTGGAGTTAACATAGATCATGTAGCAACATTAAGGCAGGCCAGGTACAAAAATATAGAGCCTGGCATGATGCCGGAGCCGGATCCTGTCAAGGCAGCTGTTATGTGCGAAAACGCCGGGTGCCATTCGATAGTCTGCCATCTGCGCGAAGACAGGCGCCACATAAATGACAGGGATCTCGAGGTATTGCGCAGGATAGTCAAGACAAAATTGAACCTTGAAATGTCTGTCGCGGCGCAAATAGTGAAGACAGCAAAAAAAATAAAACCCGATCAGGCGACGCTTGTGCCGGAAAAACGCCTGGAAGTCACAACTGAAGGCGGGCTCAACGTAGCTAAATCGGTATCTAAGATAAAAAAGGTTGTAAAAGAGTTGCAGGCAGCCGGCATCCCTGTAAGCCTGTTTATAGACCCCGATAAGAAACAGATACAGGCTGCAAAAAAAACAGGCGCGCGACTGGTTGAGTTTCACACAGGCCGTTACGCAAACGCAAAAGACCAGAAGGCCCTGAAGGAAGAATTGGACACGTTAAAACACGCTGCGAAACTCGCGCAGCGCCTGAAATTACGGGTAAATATGGGTCACGGGCTTAATTATACGAATGTGAAAGACGTGGCGTTAATACCGGCAATAGAGGAATTAAATATCGGCCACTCCATTATTTCAAGGGCTGTTTTTTACGGGCTCGACGAGGCTGTGCGCGAAATGCTTGCGCTTATAAGGTGAATGAGTGATGATGATAGTCGGGATCGGAATAGATATAGTTGAGATTTCAAGGATAAAACAGGCGGTAAAGAAGTGGTCCGGCAGGTTTCTGAATAGGATATTCACAGAAAGAGAGCTGGAATACGCGCACGGCAAAAGTATTCCCTGTCAGCATCTGGCTGCAAGATTTGCAGCCAAAGAGGCGGTTCTTAAGGCAATCGGAGACAACACGATTCACCGTATAGAATGGGTGAATGTTGAGATCTTAAACGATGAACACGGTAAGCCTGTCGTAAATTTATCCGGCCAGGCGAAAAAAATCAAACAGGAAAAAAATATCTCCGAAATAATAATAAGTATGTCGCACACGCGCACATACGCAGCGGCAAACGCGATTATATTGATAAATGATAAATAAAGCGGTAAGGACAGCTCTTTTAAAAAGAAGGCCTGATACGAATAAAGGCGATTACGGCCATGTGTTTGTGATTGCCGGCTCTGTCGGAATGACAGGCGCGGCGTATCTTGCTGCGCAGGCGGCCTTGCTGTCAGGCAGCGGGTTAGTTACTGCCGGCATACCAAGATCACTTAATATAATTTTGTCGCGCAAGACCGTCGAAGTTATGACCAGGCCGCTGCCAGAGACAAAACAGCAAACGTTGAGTCTTAAGGCATTTCCTGAAATAGAAAGATTTATAAAGTTAAGAAGGCCTGACGTTTTGGCAGTTGGCCCCGGATTGTCGCAAAATAAAGAAACCCAGGCGTTAATTCGCAAGGTTATTTCTAAAATAGATTTGCCAATGGTCATTGACGCCGACGGTCTAAATGCTTTTGTGAAACCGTGTCATTCTGAGCGAGCGCAGCGAGCGAAGAATCTAACGTTAGATTCTTCGGCTGCCTTCGGCAGCCTCAGAATGACATACGATAAAATAATTACCCCTCATCCGGGTGAAATGGCGCGCCTCCTGGGCATAAGCGTTAGAGAGGTACAAAAAGACAGAAAAAATGTTGCAAAAAAGGTTGCCGCCGATTATAATGTTATAACTGTTTTGAAGGGCCACAGGACGATTGTGGCAGATCCCGGCGGCCGCGTTTATATAAATAAAACCGGAAATCCCGGGATGGCAAGCGCAGGCTGCGGCGATGTTTTGACAGGCATGATCGCCAGTTTCATGGGCCAGGGCATAAAGCCGTTCGAGGCAGCCAGGTTAGGCGTATATTTGCACGGCCGAGCAGGCGATTTGGCAGCGAAGCAAGTTGGGCAGGTAAGCCTGAAAGCGACTGATCTTTTAAAGTATATACCAAGTGTAATAAAGTCCCTCGCCACTAGTAGACCATTTACACCGCGTAGGTGTAAATACACCTACGCGGTGTAAATGGGTATGGTGACTCGGGACATTTTTTGCTTTGCAAAAAATGCTGGCGTAGCTCAATGGTAGAGCAATGGTTTTGTAAACCATAGGTTGAAGGTTCAATCCCTTTCGCCAGCTCCAAATTCAGCGAAGCTGAATTTGATCCTAAGGTGCCGTTAAACAATCCGAACGAATAGTGAGGATTGTAGGCACCGAAGGACCTAACGCTCTTCGTAGCAGAGGTTCTGCGCCGCCTACAACGCTCGTTATTCGCTTGCGTTGTTTTACGGCGGCGCAGAATCCAAATTTGTGTTCACAAATTTGGGCAGGTACCAAAGCGGCCAAATGGAACAGACTGTAAATCTGTCGGCTATGCCTTCGAAGGTTCGAATCCTTCCCTGCCCACCATGTTCGCCGAAGGCGAACATGGCTCAGAAATGCCGTTAAACGATGCGACCAAAGAGAGCATCGTAGGCATTTCGGAGCCTTTCTTAACGTGAAAGTGATAAGAAAGGTCCTTCGGCAGCTAAAATCCTCACTATTCGTTCGGATTTTTTGACGCTGCCTCAGGACCGCATTTGCTTCGCAAATGCGGGCGTAGTTCAATGGTAGAACGGTAGCCTTCCAAGCTGCTCACGTGAGTTCGATTCTCATCGCCCGCTCCACGTTCACCGAAGGTGAACGTGATCCTGAAGCGGCGTAAACAATGCGACGGACAGGAGCATTGTAGCCGCTTAAGGACCTAATCGAAAATTATGAAAATAGGCCTGATAAGCGATTCACACGGAAACATCCAATACGTAAAAAATGCAGGGCAGTATTTAAAGGATACAGCCAAGGTCGATCTGATTGCGCATCTGGGCGATGAAGATGATGACGCGGACGTTCTTAAAGGCTTGGGCATAGAAATACTGAAGATATCCGGCATATTCAGCGCCTCATATCAGGATCCTGCCATATCAAGCCGTACAATAAAAGAAATTGACGGGATAAAAGTCATGTTTACGCATTCACCTGAACTTTCCGCAAATGATTTGCGCCATATAAGGGCTGTATTCTACGGGCACACGCATATTCCCAAAATTGAAAATAAAAACGGCGTACTCTGGGTTAATCCCGGGCATTTATGTGAAGCCGGCAAAAGGGATAACCCGGCAAGCTTTGCTGTTGCAGTTATAGAGAGCGGTAAGATATCGGCAAATATAATAAAATACAGCGATATACTATAAAAATTTCAACCCTTGATTTTAGTTCGGCGCAGTGATATTATAATAAAGGTGGATTGGGACAAATCTTACAAAACGTGATAGCTAGTAAAATTTGGAGGTGAATATGCCTACTCTAAGCGATTTGGAAAGGCGACGGCAAAAAAGAGTAAAAGTGCAGCTTCCGGTGCGTTTAGATTTTAACAACGCGGAGGGCCTGGCTGCTACAAAAAATATAAGCCTTCTGGGTGCGTGTCTGGATATAAACAAGGAAATTCTGCCCGGGACGCGAGTCGCCCTTTCGCTGGAGATACCGAAATATGTCGAAGATCAGAGCCTGATCGGGGAAATAAAGGGTGAGGGCGCTGTTGTAAGATGCGAACCCGAGGAAAAGGAAGGCCGTTTAGGCAATTATGAATTAGGCGTATTTTTTTCCAGTTTTATGCCGCCCGGCGAGGAGAAATTGCTGCGCTATCTGGATCATGTGGCAGAGGAAGAGGAGAAACAGATACGCGCATGGGTGGAGCAATACAGGGCGCACATAAAACAGCGCAAAAAAGAGATAGCGAAGAAAAAAAGAGATATTGAAAAGAAGAGAGAGGCACGGCTCGCAAAAAGGATGAAAAAAGAATTGGCCAAGGTAAATAAGGCCAAAAAGGCAAAAAAGCAGTCGTGAAAAATACGGTATATGACAGCATTAACAAGAAAAGAATTTTCAGCCGGGGGTGTGGTATATAAAAAAGCAGAAGATTTGATGCAGGTCTTATTGATAGCCCGCAAACAGGCCCGTAAAGCGCAGGCTGCCGGTATAAATAAGATATGGTGCCTGCCTAAGGGCAAGATAGAGAAAGATGAGACGTCCCGGCAGACAGCCGCAAGAGAGATTAACGAGGAAACAGGCGTCACAGGCAGGATAGTAAAGCTTTTAGGCGATATTCGTTATCAGTTTATTTCTCCGCTTGACAAGGCGCGCGTTTTTAAAAATGTGCGCTTTTTTTTATTTGAATACACGGGCGGCGAGATCGCCTGCCAGGACAGCGAAGTCGAAGATGCCAGGTGGCTTAATGTGGATGAGGCCCTGAAAATTATGGCATATCCGTCTGAAAAGGAAATAATGCGGAAAGCTGAAACGGAGGCGCGCGCATGAAAAGAACATTTGTTATACTGATGTCTATTTTTCTGGCCCTTGTATTTACAGTATCGGCCAGAAATGTTTTGGCGCGTTTTATGCTGATAAAAGGCGTAAAGACCGCCGTGGGCCTTGGTATGAGTATAAAAAATATTGATATAGGTATCTTAAAAACTTCTGTAAATATCAACGATTTGAAGATATTTGGTCCGCCGGGGTTCAATGAAAAAATCATGGCAGATTTGCCGCAGATTTACATGGATTATCAGCCCGGCGCATTGTTTAAGGGCGAGGTGCATTTAAAAAAGCTTAAATTAGAATTAAAGGAATTTATTGTCGAGAAAAACCAGCAGGGCAGTTTAAATGTTAATTCGATAAAAGGCCTAAAAAACAAAAAAACCGCCAATAACGGGCAGCCTCCCCAGCATGCGGCGCCAAAATCAAACCTGCGGATTAAGATAGATTCCTTGGAACTTAAAGTAGGCACGGTAATATATAAGGACTATACGCAAACGCCTGTTAGTATTTTCAGATATCAGATAGGCATATACGAGAAATACGAAAATATTACAGACGTCAGCGTTTTGGTCAAACTTATAGTTGCAAGGGCCCTGGTAAATACTGCCATATCTAAAATTTCAGGGCTTAATATTGATGGCATAAGCAAAGATTTATCCGGGATCTTTAAGCACATAGAAAATACCGGGTTTGACACCATAGACAGCGTGACAAAACAATTGGAGAGTATACTCAAATGAAAGAGACGGCTGATAGATTTACAGAACACCTGAAGGTTGTCCTGGGCGAAGGATTAAAGTCCGTAGTTTTATACGGCAGTATGGCCAGAGGCGAGCATATGAAAAAACATTCCGACATAAATATACTGATTATCGTAAAAGATGTAAACCTGAATACCCTGTCAAGTATCTCCAAAATAAAAAATAAACCGGCTTACAGGAATGTTGCGCCGCTTGTTTTTACCGAAGAATATCTGGAAAATTCAGCCGACGTATTCCCGATAGAATTTCTGGACATCAAAGAAAACCACATTGTTTTATACGGTTCGGACTGTCTTAAGGATTTGAAAATAGATTTAATCAACTTGAGGCATCAGTGCGAATGGGAATTAAAATCGAAACTTTTGCAGTTGGAAAAATTTTATATAGAATCAAAAGGAAATAAAAAAGCCCTTAAGCTGTTTTTAGTCAAAAAACTCCCGTCATTTGTGGTCGTGTTTAAGAATCTGCTGCGGTTAAATGGCGCAGGGCTTAACTTTGATGATAATATTTTAAATAAACTGCGGCTTGCCAGGCAGGCCGGCATTGATATTGATGATTTATTCGGAAAGTTTTTCTCGGAGCTCAAGCGCGTATCGGATGCCGTTGATAAGCTGCCCGTAAAAAACAATGTTTAAAAAATTTATTACTGTTCTTTTACTTATTTTTGTATGTGCTGTTGCATATGCTGCCCAAAATCTGCCCGAGCCGGCGGGCCGGGTAAATGATTTTGCAGGTGTCATAAAACCTGAATCTGCGGCAGGACTAGATTTGCTGATTTCATCAGTCGAAGAAAAAACTTCTTATGAAATCGCCGTTGTAACTATAAAATCAATTGCCCCTTATGACGAAAAAGAGTATGCCAGGCTGCTTTTTGACAAATGGAAACCCGGCAAAAAAGGCAAAGACAACGGCGTTTTAATTCTCTTGGCAATCGATGAAAGGCGCTGGCGCATAGAAACAGGCTATGGTTCAGAAGGCGTGCTTACTGACGCCTTATGCAGCCAAATAGGCCGTAATTACATGGCGCCGTATTTTAAAGAAGGCAATTACGGCGAAGGGTTGTATCAGGGCGTGTCGGTAATAGCCAAGGCATTGAACGGCGAAGAATTGCCTTCTGTTAAAAAGGGCGTAACCGGCAGCGATATCCCCCAAACTGTTTTTTTGATAATTTTTATAGTTTCATGGATTGTTTTGAGGCTTGTCCTCCCGTTTTCTACGAGAGGTTCAGGCCGTTTTTACGGC
>Ga0105164_10002833_pt1 | contig 10668 bp, 10 predicted proteins | sample VDWuncwatermetaG_FD_89674 | JGI IMG/M metagenome (GOLD analysis project Ga0105164, IMG submission 89674) | Wastewater microbial communities from Netherlands to study Microbial Dark Matter (Phase II) - VDW unchlorinated drinking water | ecosystem: Environmental > Aquatic > Freshwater > Drinking... | reverse complement strand
TCTTGAAAAAATCCTTCAAACCATTCCATTTGAAAAGCCTAAAATCCCTTTTGTGAGCAATGTAAGCGGTCATTTTGAGGAAGCCCCCCTCCAAATCAGAAAGAATCTCGTGAGACAAGTGAGCGAAACTATTCTTTGGGAGGAGTCTATCAAGCTGCTCATCGCGCAGGGAATCCATCAATTTGTTGAAATCGGTCCAGGAAAGGTGCTTGCGGGATTAATCCGGAAAATCGATCCCACCGCAGAAACCTTCCATGTTGAATCACCCCAGGAAATTCCGTACTAACGGCCGAACACTGGAGGAACTGTTGAGTTTTCAAGGAAAAGTAGCTCTTGTGACAGGAGCAACACGAGGAATTGGCCTTGCGGTAGGGCGCCGTCTGGCCCAAGAGGGGATTTCTCTATCCCTGTGCGGTCGGAATGAGGAAGCGTTAGGGCATCTTCGGGAAGAGTTGGAGAAAGGGAAGATTCTCCACATTGTCTCAAAGACCGACGTCTCCAATCCTATCCAAGTGAAAGAGATGGTGGAGAAAACCCTTGACAAATTTGGAAAGATTGATATACTCATCAACAATGCGGGGATTACGGCAGATACTCTTTTAGTCCGAATGAAGGAATCCGACTGGCAAACGGTTTTAGAGACCAATTTGACAGGTGCATTTCTAGTGACTCGAGCCGTTGCAAAGGGAATGATTAAAGCACACTACGGTCGGATTGTGAATGTTTCATCGATCATTGGCATTATGGGGAATGCGGGTCAGGCGGCTTATGCCTCTTCAAAAGCGGGGCTCATCGGCTTCACCAAAAGTGTTGCCCGGGAGCTTGCCCCCCGGGGGATTACCTGTAATGCTGTGGCGCCGGGATTTATTGAGACCGATATGACCCAGGGGCTCCCCGAAGCGGTACAGAAAGGTATTCTCTCTCGTATCCCTCTCGGTCGTTTTGGAACCGCAGAGGACGTTGCCGAACTTATCCAATTCCTCGTTTCAGAGGAGGCCGCCTATATCACCGGCCAGGTTATTCGTGTGGATGGGGGCATGGTCACAATTTAAATGAGGCCTGAACTTATGGAGCATAAGCGAACATAAGTTCGTTGGCCGAATTTACCCCGCCTGCTTCGCTTTGCGAAGCAAAGCGGGCGGGGTTCAATTCGCACCTTCAGGAAGTGTTTCAGAGAAGATGTACTTGACAGCATCCAAAGATGCTGTCAAGTACAGTGCTCATTAAAGGAGGGAACGGAATGTCCATTTCAGAAAAGGTCAAATCTATTATTGTAGAACAATTGGGTGCGAAACCGGAAGAGGTCACACCGACCGCATCCTTTGTCAATGACTTGGGAGCAGATTCCCTCGATACCGTTGAATTGGTCATGGCCCTCGAAGAAGAATTTGGGGTTGAAATTCCTGATGAGGATGCGGAAAAGATCATGACTGTGGAAGATGCCATTAAATATATCGAGAAGAAAACCACAGGAAAGTAATCCACATTTTTAATACATTACAGAGGGCGTATCGATGTTGGCCGATACGCCCTTTTTAAATCAGGGCAGAGGAGAACTTCGATGACGCGGCGTGTGGTGGTCACAGGAGTGGGGGTGATGACTCCTGTCGGAAAAAATTTCCAGGAGGTCTGGAAATCGCTTGTAGAAGGAAAAAGCGGTATCGGGGCCATTACCTCTTTTGACGCTTCTGCATATGATTGCCGGATTGCAGGTGAAATAAAGGCGTTCGATCCTTTAGTATTCATTTCTCCGAAAGAGGCGAAGCGGACGGAGCGTTTTGTGCAGTTTGCCGTCTCTGCCGCGAAAATGGCCGTTCAGGATTCCGGAATCGATATTTCGAAGGAGGACGTTCACCGCTTCGGTGTCCTCCTCGGCTCCGGAATCGGAAGCCTCCGTGTCATCGAGGAACAGCACAAGATTCTTCTGCAAAAAGGGCCCGATAAGATTTCTCCCTTTCTCATACCGATGCTCATTGTGAATATGGCTCCGGGACAGGTGTCCATCAGTCTCGGTCTGAAGGGCCCGAACTCTTGTGTCGCAACCGCCTGCGCCTCCGGAAGTCACGCCGTCGGTGACGCGTATCAAATTATCCAGCGCTCGGATGCAGATCTTATGGTGGCGGGCGGAACGGAAAGCTGTATTACCCCTCTGGGGATCGGGGGGTTTTGTGCCATGAAAGCCCTTTCGGTGCGCAATGAGGACCCTCAAAGGGCCTCCCGCCCTTTTGAACGGGATCGGGATGGGTTTGTGATGGGGGAAGGGGCCGGCATTTTGATTCTGGAAGAATATGAACGGGCGAAGGCGCGGGGTGCGAAGATTTACTGTGAAATTGTCGGATATGGTATGACCGGCGACGCATATCATATGACTGCCCCTCCTCAAGACGGAATGGGGGCCGCTGCAGCGATGCGTCAGGCCCTTGCCCGCGCAAAAGTGTCTCCTTCAGACGTCGATTATATCAATGCCCATGGAACCTCCACCCCCCTCAATGACAAAATGGAGACAATGGCGATTAAGCAGGTGTTCGGACCCGATGCAAAAAAAGTTCCGATCTCCTCCACCAAGTCAATGACCGGTCATCTCCTTGGCGCGGCAGGGGGAGTCGAAGCGGCTGTCTGTGCACAGACCATTCGGGAAGGCGTGATTCACCCGACCATCAATTACCAAAATCCTGATCCAGAATGCGACCTCGACTATGTACCCAATACCGCGCGGAAGGCCAAAGTCGACATCGCTCTTTCCAACTCCTTCGGTTTCGGCGGCCACAACGCTACCCTCATCTTTAAAAGGGCTTAACTCACGTGTGCACTACCAAAAACCATTGACAATTTTGTCTTTCTTTAGTATAATATGTAATTTGAACTCTTACTTAGAGTTAAGGAGGTCTTCTTGTCTTCAAACGCACCTCACTTTGATAAAGAATGGGCCCTCGTTCTAGGGGCCTCGAGCGGTTTTGGAGAGGCCTTGGCACTTGAACTGGCAGCCAAGGGGATGAATATTGTGGGAGTCCATCTTGACCGGAAAAATACCCTTCCCAATGTTGAACGGATTGTCGGTGAAATCCGATCCAAAGGTCAGCAGGCCCTCTTTTTTAACGCCAATGCCGCAGACCCTCAGAAGCGCAGCGAAATTCTAACCACTCTCCGGGAGAAACTACAGGAAACCGAGGCTCCTTTTGTGAAAGTTTTTTTTCATTCCCTCGCTTTTGGAACGCTCAAGCCTTACATTGCTGCGGAACCCGATGGCGCCATCACGCAGCCCCAGATGGAAATGACGGTGGATGTCATGGCCCATAGTCTTGTCTATTGGGTTCAGGAGATGGTTCAGCGCAAACTCTTGGGAAAGGGGAGCCGGATTTTTGCCATGACCTCTTCCGGCGGCTCAAGGGTGTGGCCGACCTATGGAGCCGTGTCGGCTGCAAAAGCGGCGCTTGAATCCCACATCCGCCAGTTGGCTTTGGAACTCGCCCCTTTAGGAGTGACCGCCAATTGTGTCCGTGCCGGAGTGACAGATACACCGGCACTCAGGAAAATCCCCGGAAACGAAAAGATGATCGAAGCCGCCTCCGCACGAAATCCTTTTAGACGGTTGACAATACCGAAAGATGTCGCTCAAGCCATCAGCACTTTTTGCCTTGAGGAGATGCATTGGATGACAGGGAATGTGATCGGGGTGGATGGAGGAGAAGATATTGTCGGGTAACATCCATGTATGAAGCGTACTGGGGGCTGACAGAACCCCCTTTTGAAAATACCCCGGATCCCCGCTTCTTATATCTCTCGAAGCAGCATGAAGAAGGGCTGACGCGGCTTTTTTATGTGGTCAAATCCAGAAAAGGGGCCGGAATGATGACAGGAGTTTTCGGATGCGGAAAAACACTCCTGGCCCGTGCGGTCATCCGAGGGCTCCAACAATCAGGTCATCGCATCGCCTATATCACAAATCCCCGCCTCGACTCTCTTGAAATGTTGCGGATGATCCTTTATACGTTAGGTATCCCCAATCCTCCTCTCCATAAAAGTGATGTCCTGTTTCAACTTCAAGATATCCTTTCCAATAATAGCAGGGATGGCCGGGAGACAGTGGTGGCGATCGACGAAGCCCATGTGATTCAGGATCCAGAAATCTTTGAAGAAATCCGCCTCCTTCTTAATTTTCAATTGGAGGAGAAATTTCTGATCACCCTCTTTCTCATTGGCCAGCCGGAATTGCGGGACAAAGTAGAGGCGAACAAGGCCTTTGCCCAGCGGATTGCCATGCGATTTCACTTGGAGCCTTTTGCCCTTGAAGAAACGGATCCCTACATTGCTCATCGCCTTTCGGTGGCAGGAAGGAAAGAACCCATTTTCACCCCAGAGGCGATCCGTTTCATCCATGAAAGGTCAGGAGGAATTCCCCGTCGGATCAATCAGATTTGCGACATGAGCCTTTTCACAGGGTACGTACGCCGCTCAGAGCGGGTGTCGAACGAGATTGTTGAAGAGGCCATGGCAAGTGTTGAGGGGCGAACGTAATGGTTCGACTGTCGGATGTTTTTGGTCCAGATGGGAGTCTGAAAATCCCTTCCAAGGAAGGGGCGAAGGACATTTCCAAGGAGCGGCCTACTTCCCCTAAAGAAGGCCCTCCTCCCAGTCGTCCCAGAGAAGCGGAACCAGAACCCCCCACGCCCAGTGTAAAGCGGCAAACTGCCGCGACGTTATACAAAGAAGCCCTGGAGTGGGTAAGGAAAAAATTTGCAGAAGCAGAAGTGGGTTCCGTCAGCGATGTTACGGGAGCTTCTGAAATCATTGAACGATTCATCGCGACCCTGGCAGGGGATGGCGAAGATCTCCTCACCCTGACGTCTTTGTGGAAAGAGGAGTATTATCTTTATCCTCACAGTGTCAATGTGGCGATCCTCTCTCTTAAGATAGGTCAAGGACTGCATTACAGTCAGAAAGAGCTCCTTCAGTTAGGCGTTGCGGCGCTTGTTCATGATTTTGGGATGGCGAAGGTCCCCAAAGCACTTTTGGAAAAGCAGGGTCCTTTGTCTGAAGAAGAAATGGCCATTGTTAAAAAACATCCTATCTATACGGTTCAGCTTCTAGAAGAAACCAAGGGTCTGGACCGTGTCATCTTAGACGCCATTTCTCATCAACATGAACGACTGGACGGGACAGGGTATCCTCAGGGACTTAGGGAAGATCAGGTCAGTGAAGTGGGCGGAATCATCGCGATGGTTGATGTGTATGAAGCGCTTACACATCCAAGACCGTATCGAAAGCGGCAGACACCGGATGAGGCGATGAAAATGATCGCTTATTCGATGGGAAATCAATTCAAGGCGAATCCTCTCCGTATCCTCAAAGCCCTTCTCAAAGAACTCTCGATTCATCCCGTGGGGAGTTTTGTGGAGTTGAACACCAAGGAGGTCGCGCAGGTTGTCAAGGTGAATCGGAATTTTCCTCTTTTGCCAACGGTCGATGTCTATCTCGACGGAAGCGGCCATCGGCTTTCGGAGGTGAAACGGATTAATCTCGCACAGGAGCCTCTCATCCACATCAGAAAATCGGTCGATATTTTTGAGATCACGAAAGGGGAAACATGGCTCAGTATGAGTTGAACCTACGCGACTACTACCGGATTTTCCGCAAGCGGTTCGTGACCGTTCTCCTCGTCTTTTGCGCCACCATGGGTGTTTCCTATTACCGTCTCTCCACTCAGAAGCCGACCTATCAGTCCTCGATCAAAGTGAAGGTGTCGATACAGACCTATATGACGTCCGGAGAGGCCGCTCTTGCAGGGGTGGGGGATTTCCTCCAGACCCAATTGGCGCTTATTGAAAGTTATCCTGTCGCAGAAGGGACGGCAAAGATTTTGGGCTGGCTTGAAGGTGTTTCTGATCCCCTTGAACGGACACGCCTCATTCGAACCGTTCAGAAAAGCGTCAAGGCAGAGCGCATCGGTGAGACGAGTATCCTCCGCGTGACGGCTACCTCTCCCGACCCTGAAAAACCACTCCTTATTGCGGAGGCTATTGCAGAAGCCTACCGCGTTTATGATCTTGAAGAAAGGGGCCGTTACCTGAGGGCGACGCGCCTGTTTGTCGAAGAGGAACTCAAGAAAGTGACAGAGGGACTCAAGAAATCAGAGGAGGCCGTCAAGCAGTTTAGGGAAAATATCCCATACGACGCAGTGCAGGCTGTCCAGCTTCGCAACGAGGTCACCACCCTGGAACTCCGACTTCAGGAGCTTCTCCTCCGGGCTACTCCCCGACACCCTGGGGTCGAACGGTTACGAAGGCAACTTGCCGCCACGAAGGGAGAACTAAAGGGGCTTGCTCAGGAAGAATTGACCCTTTCCCGTCTGATACAAGAGGTTGGGGACAATCAGAATCTCGTAACAAAACTCAAATTAAAACGTAATGATGCACGGATCCGCGAATCAGAGAATGTGTCTGTTGTCAGCATTCTTGAAAAGGCAACTCCTGCCTCTATGTCCTTTCGTAGCGATCCAAAGATAAGCCTTGTCCTCGGCGCAATCACGGGGCTTCTGTTGGGATTTGTGTGCGCCTTTTTCAAGGAAGGATTAGACACCTCTATCGGTGCCATTGAAGAAGTGGAGTCTTTTTTGGGAGTCTCGGTTCTGGGTGTTATTCCCCACATGGTATTGAGGTCGGAGAGGAAAAAACTCTTTTTTCTTAGAAAAATAGTCAACCCTGAGGACAAAATTCTTGAATCCAGAATGCGGCTAGTGACCCATTTGGACCCTCGGTCGCCGGATGCAGAGTCTTATCACACCCTTCGAACCGCAATTTATTCTGTATTGCCTCAGAAAGAGAAATTGGCGGTTGCCATATCCAGTACAGGACCGAGGGAAGGTAAATCGATTACCAGTGCCAACCTGGCGGTCTCCTCAGCCCGAATGGGTAAGAAAACGCTCCTCATTGACGCAGACTTTCGCCGGCCCATCATTCATGACATATTCGGACTGGAAAGGGTCCCTGGGCTCTTCGAAGTTTTGACCAAAACTGTTCCTTACGATCAAGCCCTTAAAAATGTTTCCGATCTTCTGATAGGAAACGTCGCGTGGCAAGAAACATTAAGAAGCCCCCATCTCGGCTATCTGAGTTTCATGACCGCAGGCCATCTTCCGGCCAATCCCCCTGAACTTTTGAACTCTCAGGCCATGGAAGAACTTATTCGTATTCTTTTGGCGGAGTTCGATTTCTTAATTTTTGACTGCCCCCCTATTCTCCCCGTCACCGATACGCTGATCCTGGCCCCAAAGTTGGACGGTGTGATTCTCGTGTATCAATCAGGCCGTACGGCACGAAACGCTCTCAAACGGGCGAAGATGCAGTTGGATACCGCCCAGGCGAAGTTGTTGGGGGTCGTTTTTAACGATGTCCGCCCTATTGAGGCAAACACAAGCTCTTCCTATTACTACCGCTATCGGAAATATTATACGGATGAGGACAAGAAAGGAGGAAAAGACACGGCGGAATAAAAGTCAAGGAGGGTCCAGGAGGCTATAAAGGGAGACCGCGATTCTTTCTTCCATATAAAACTTCTTGAGAAATTTCTTCTTTTGCTCAATATCCGGGTCTTTGAGATATCCCCAACGCCCCACCCGTTTAAAATGACGATCCAAAGAGGAGCGAAAATCGAGATTTTCACGGTAAATCTGCTCAGCATCTGAGATGAGAAATTTGTTTTCCATGAATTGCCCGGGCGACCGTTCAATGTACCAAATGCGTTTGGTCCCCACGGGTAATTTTTTCGCAACTTCCTCCCAATCCATCAAATGGAGAGCCTCGTTTCTATCCATAAAATGAAGCTTTGCCCCTGCCCCCCTTTTCTCGTAGAAGTAGTAAAAATAGTAGTTAAAAGAGGGATTCATTTGGGTATGAAGAAGATAGTCCCCCGGTTCAAAATGGCTTTGTACGAACCCGACAACTTCACGGTAAGGTTCTAAATACGTGATGAAAAGGTATTGATGCCCCAAGAAATAATTGGCAAGCCCGTAGGCGTTCACGAGAATCAGCCCAGCTAGGAAAAGAGCTCTACCCAACGGTTGAAAGGAATAAAGACCCGTTGCAATGAGAAGAACATAAAAGGGAAGCGAGACGAGAGAGTAATGAGGCTGGGCGTTCCGGAGGGAAGATAAAAGGAGCACCGGGATGACAAATGCGAGAGAGATGAATTTTAAGGAACGGTTTGAGAATCCCTTGAGCGAATAAAGGAGGGGAGGGATCGAAAAAAAACAGCCCGCAAGAACCCAACCCCATTTCCACGGAAAGGTCGTCGGCCCAATGAGGAAAAGGTAAAAGACAAAAGCCACTTTCCCGAAAACTCCCCCAGGGAAGAGGAGTGTCTCAGGGCTTTTGGGATGAACATAAAACCATTGGAGCGCCTCAAGGTGTGTGAACAGGTTCAGAAAAGAGATGAGAAAAAAGGGTGAGATGGCACAGAGTGTGAGGAAATACCGTTTGACGTAGGTTCGGCCCTTTCCCGAAAAAAAAGTGAATACAAAAAACAGTTGCACGAGATATAAAGGAATGAACATATAGTGTGTCAAAAAAGCCATGAAGGAAAGGCCGAAATGGCTTAAAAGAGACCCCCTCCGGCCATTTTCAAAAAAAAGCATCAAAAAGTAGATGCTGGTAAGAGATAAGAAAAGAACAAGCGTATACATCTTGACCTGGCGGGATTCGAGGAGGAAAAAGGGGGAGGTGGCCAAAAGGCCTGTGGCCAGAAGGGCCACTTCTCTTGAGAAAAGTTTTTTCCCTAACTCATAGAGTGCGACGAGGGTAAAAAGGGCAAAAAGGGCTGAAGGGATCCGCAACCAAAATTCATCCTTTCCGAAATGGCTCCAAAAGGATAAAATGATGTTATAGGAGACATTTTTTTGAAAGTGGAGGATCTCTTTAAGGCCCCAATCGGTTTTGAGGGCAATCTGGGCTTCATCCTCCCAGAGGCTCCTTTCCCCCAACTGGTAAAATTGGAGGAAGATCGAGACAACGGCAAGAAGAATCCAAAAAAAAGACCCTTTTTTCATTGGTGTCAGTCTAACAAAAGCCTGTGAGAGCGTCAATGTGTGGCTTTTTGAGCGGCTTGCAATAGTGAGTGAGTCATGATAAGCTAAAAATAGGGGGAGAGATGGTCCATTTAGAGGATCGATTCACAAAGGATCCGGACGTCGTTCATCGAAAAGTGGATGGCGAATGGATCCTTGTTCCGATCCTGCCCAGAAAAGAGAAAAAAGGGAGATTCTATTTCATGGAAGGAGTGGAGGGACGAATTTGGGAACTTTTAGATGAACGTCGGAATTGCCAAGCAATTATCGAGGAGATGGTTTCAGAGTTTCATGTGAAGAAAAAACGGGCAGAGAAAGAGATCCTTCTTTTTCTTGAAGAACTTCAAAAAGAAGGACTCATACGGAGGACTTCATGACAACCCCAAAAAGACGCAAGGTGAAAAAAGAGATTTCTTCCAAAAAGCGTTATAAAAAGCCGACTCTTCACCGGGTCGATATGGAGATCACGGCACGGACAGTTATTACTCCTGTTGGGCCGTAATGATGATGGAGCGTTGGGTTCTTGCGACCGGAACACAAAAGGTGATTTTAGAGATCGCTGGGATCGCTATCTCCTTTGAGGCTGAAAGACTCCTTCTCGAAAAATCCCTTTCTCCTTTTGTCACTCAAACCCCCCCCTCTCTTATTGTAAAGGGTTCTTTTTCAAGACCTCCCTCCTTCAAAAAGGTAAGTCCTATCTTCCAATTCAAAAACATCTCTCGATTTTATCAAATTCCTGAGGGAACTTTGATAGAGATCGATCCCTCTTTCTCTAAAAATCCTCCCAAGGCGATTCTGCTCGATTCTTGTGCGAGAAGAGCAACCTTCTTTTTAGAATCCAAGAATGGACGGATGCCTCCTCTTCCCATCCTTTGGACTTATGTTTTCTCACTCCTCTCTTCTTTTTTGTATCAGGGACGCGGACTTTTTGTTCATGCGGCAGGGATTCGCAATGGTGGGAAAGGATTTCTTTTTGTAGGCCCTCAAGGTGCAGGAAAGAGCACAATGGCGAGACTTTTTGGACAGGAGAAAAATGCCCTTGTCTTGGGTGATGAATATATTGGGGTATGTAGAGAGAAAAAGGGAATTCGCATCTATGGGACCCCCCTTGTCAGTTCTTTTCCTTCATGCTCCCCCAAAGGGACATCGCTTTCGGCGATCCTTTTTTTGACCCACGGTAAAAAGAATCGGCTAAGGCGCTTGACACCCAAGGAATCCCTTGAACAATTTCTTCCAGAAATGCATGTGACCCCTTGGTTACGAGAAGGTCTCTCTTTTTCTGCAGAGTTCTCTCTCGATCTCTGTACCCAGATTCCAACGTATGAATTGGCATTTGTTCCTGATGAGCGTGTCGTTTCTTTCCTAAGAAATTCTTTTCAGGAAGAAAGGAGGGGTTTAAGAAGTTTTGTGGAACGCAACTGATTGCAGAAGGATTGAACTTCTTTTTGAAAGGAAAGAGTATTTTTAATCCTATAGGATTCGGATAATTTCTGACAGATCTCCTTTTCTCCATAACCCTTAAGAAGAAGCCCTAAAATATCCTGTGCCGTCTCATTGAGCTGAAAAGCGAGTCGTTTCTTTTGAGTGAGTTTTTTGAGCCATTCCATAAC
>Ga0105164_10002832_pt1 | contig 10670 bp, 11 predicted proteins | sample VDWuncwatermetaG_FD_89674 | JGI IMG/M metagenome (GOLD analysis project Ga0105164, IMG submission 89674) | Wastewater microbial communities from Netherlands to study Microbial Dark Matter (Phase II) - VDW unchlorinated drinking water | ecosystem: Environmental > Aquatic > Freshwater > Drinking... | reverse complement strand
TGATCTGGAAATTAATCAAGAGCGTGATCAGGAAAAAATCGAACATCAAAGAGTTGTAACATCAGAAGAGTTTGAAGAAATAGTTGCAGAAGGCTGGCAGTATCTCGGAACTTTGCCAAATGGTAAGATTGTAGTCAAAAACAGTCGGGGCTCGGACTCGCAGTGAACGCGGACCCGATGGTTTTTGAACGTACAGTCAGTCCGAGAACCGAGGGTTTGTGAAAATAACCATTCCAAAAAGTATCCTAAAAGATTTTAACCGCACCAAAAGATAGGATCGGCGTGAGGTTTCTTACCCTTGAAGATTTTAAAACGTCAGGGAAGACTGTCTTTCTTCGTGTTGATATGAACTCGCCTATGGATCCAAAAACCATGCAAATACTTGAAACTAGTAGAATAAGAGAATCTGCAGAATCCCTAAAAGATCTTCTAGGGGCAAAGGTAGTCATAGCCTCTCATCAGGGCAGAGTTGGAAACAAAGACTATACCGGTATGGAAAACCATGCCAAGGTCCTAGAACAAATTTTGAATCGCCAGATAACCTATGTTGAAGATGTGATTGGTACAGAAGCGCAAAGAGAGATAAAGAAGATGAAAGATGGCGACGTACTCTTGCTTGACAACCTCAGACTCTGTGCAGAAGAAAATTACGAGTTCTCGCCAGCTGATGCGGCAAAAACTATTATGGTTACCAGACTAGCAAAGCTATTCGATCTTTGCGTCCTAGACTCTTTTCCAAGCTCACACAGATCGCACCCTTCCATAGTTGGTTTTTCACACGTGCTTCCAGCATGTGCTGGACGATTAGTAGAACGCGAGGTCCGTAAGCTTGATGAGATAATGACAGTTGCCAAGGGTCCGCACGTTGTAGTGCTTGGAGGTTCAAAGGTGATGGACAGACTAGAAGCGATAAAGACTCTTATTCAAAATGGCAGGGCAGACCAAGTCCTGCTAACTGGTGTAATTGCAAACGTATTCATGCGTGCTCAGGGCAGGGTAAAATTTCCACTTGGTATAAAAAGCGAAGATGAGGTTGTCTCAAAAGCGCATTCTCTAATTGGCGAGTATCCTGATGTCTTTACAACACCAGTGGACATTGCAATAGACCGGGATGGTTCCAGAGTAGAAATGGACGTAAGAGAGCTTGACAAGGGTGATCAGATTCTTGATCTTGGACCCAAGACAGTTGAACACTATGTAAAATCAATTCATAGTGCAGGAACCGTCTTTATGAGCGGCCCTGCAGGATTTTTTGAAAATGATAATTTCAAGTTCGGCACTGAGAGTCTTCTCAGAGCGGTCGCAAATTCCTTTGCAACTACAATTGTCAGTGGTGGTCACCTTACTGCCGCATTAAAAAGATACGGGTTGGCAGAAAAGATTCATCACACAAGTACCGCAGGCGGTGCTCTGGTCCTATATCTAACTGGCGTAAAGCTTCCAATGATTCAATCGTTGGAAGAAGCTGCCAAACGATATCGAGCTAAATAGATGCCTTACAGGAAGGGTTGGGACAAGTTCTTTCCTCTAATTTACCTAGGTAAATTTCAAGATTGCATGAATTACACGTGAACTTTTCTACGGGGGCGTTGAGTTTGAACCATTGTGTTGTGAAGTCTTGTGCTATTGGTCTGATAAGCCCGTCGTTGTGTAGATCCTTAAAAAATGGTTCCATATCATCAATGATAAGGGACTTGCCAATCTCTCCGCTCTTTAGTATTTCAAAGATCTGATCGTTTGTGAATCTCCCATTCATGTCATTGAACTTCTCGAAAATTATTTTTCTTATTTGTAAGGAGACCGGTAGAGCCTGAATGCCCATGCTAAAATAACTTTGTGGCTTCTTCTTTTATCTTATCTGCTGAGGCAGTATCCTTTAGCTTCTCAGTAAGATACGAGTAGACTCCATATTTTAGAACCTTCAACGAAAGTAATGCGCATTTTATTCGTGCTGGCCCAAGATCAGGAAGGCCAAGGTTATCAAGAATGTCTTCTTTTGCTAGTTTCTTGACATACTCAAAGTCCTTTCCCATGATAAGTTCCGTAAGCATAGAGGCACTTGCTTGGCTTATTGCACAGCCCTTTCCTGTAAATTTTACATCAGAAACCTTGTTGTCCTTTATGTTGATGTGCATCTCAAGCTCATCACCGCACAAAGGGTTACTATCTCGCATTGCGATGTCTGGGTTTTCTAGTTTACCAAAGTTACGAGGATTTCTATAATAGTCCAATATGATTTCTCTGTAAATGTCTGCGCTACTCAAATTCTAAACAGCTCTCCAGCTCTATTAAGTGACCTGATAAAAGCATCTACCTCTTCTTTTGTGTTGTAAATATAAAAGCTGGCACGAGATGTGGCCGCTACATCAAGCCTTTCCATAAGAACTTGAGCGCAATGATGACCCGATCTTATCGCAATGCCATCCTCATCCATTATTGTAGCAAGGTCATGAGGATGAATGTCTCCTAGATTAAAGGAAATTACTCCACCACGTTTTGTCATGTCGCGAGTTCCGTACAGCACAATTCCCTTTACGAGCGACATTTTTTCCAATGCATATTTTGTTAATTCAACTTCGTGTTCTCTTACCTTGTCCATTCCCATTCTTTCCAGATAGTCTATGGCAGCAGAGAATCCTATCACATCGGCAATGTTTGGCGTACCTGCTTCGAATTTGTATGGCAAATCATTCCAGCTAGTTTCATACTTGTGTACTTCTCTTATCATATCACCACCGCCGTTAAATGGTGGCATGCTATCCAGTATCTCTTTTCTAGCCCATAGAACTCCAACGCCAGTTGGTCCAAGCATCTTGTGTGCAGAAAACGCGAAAAAGTCGCAGTCCATCTTTTGCACATCAACCTTCATGTGCGGAACTGATTGAGCTGCATCAACTAACACTTTTACTCCCTTTTCATGACATTTCTGAATAATTTCTTCAGTTAGAGAGATGGTACCAAGAACATTAGACATGTGGCTAAATGTAACGAGCTTAACGCGTCCTGTCTCTAAATAGCTGTCAAGCTGATCAAGAATCAGCTCCCCGTTGTCATCTACTCCAATATACTGAAGCTTTGCTCCCTTTTCTTTGGTCAATAGCTGCCAAGGGACAATATTACTATGGTGCTCGTATTCTGTCGTTACAACAATGTCATCTTTTTGAACATTCTGTCTTCCCCAAGAATATGATATGAGGTTAATTGCTTCGGTTGTATTTCTTACGAAGATAATTTCTTCACGATTTTTAGCGTTGATGAATTTTGCAATTTTATCACGCGTGAGCTCAAACGCTGCAGTAGCTTCTACAGCAAGCTGGTGTACTGCTCTATGTATGTTAGAATTATAATTAAGATAGTAGTTTCTGATGGCGTCTATTACCTGGATTGGTTTTTGTGTTGTTGCGGCGTTATCAAAATATATCAAGGATTTGTTGTTGTGAACCTTTCGTTGGAGTATTGGAAAATCGCTTCTAATATTTTCAATATTTAGTGCACTGGCCTGCAATCTTTATCCTACCTCAACATAGATCTCATTCTGTTCTATTTTAATATTGTATGTTTTAAGTGGTTTTTCGGCAGGACCATTTTGAGGCATGCCAGTCTCAAGATTGAAAACTGAGAGGTGTAATGGACAGGTTACTCCATCATCTCCCAGAAAACCTGTTGAGAGATCAGCTTCTGCATGAGTACAAATTCTGTCGGTTGCGTGTATTTTTCCGTTTAGGTTTGCTAGAAGAATCTTTTTTTCCTTGTAATCAAAGGAGAACATCTCACCTTTTCCAAGCTTATTTTTACTGCAGGCCTTTACCCAATCTGCCAAAACTTTCTCACCTGTACTTGTAATGGCTTTCAAAAATGTCAGTCTCACGATATCTTACTTCTTCGACCTCAAGTATTGCCTTTAACTGCTCGTCTGTTTTGATGGTGAGGTCCCTTCCAATCCACTTGCAATCTATTAGATAGCTTATCCATGCACGAATCTGATATGACATCTTCCTTGAAAGAGGCTCTAAAAATCCTTCAACTATGATTCTTTGAGCCTCTGCTTTGTCTAGACATCTGGAAGCAAGGTAAAACATCTGTTCTTCGTCAAGCTGTGCTACGGAAGCCGAATGTGTTGCCTTTACATCATTTGTAAATATTTCAAGTCCTGGTATAGAGTCTGACTTGGCTCCTTTATCAAGTAAGATTGAATGTCCTGCCAGATAGGCTTCAGCGTGATGAGCATTTTCCTCTATTCTTATCATTCCTTTGAAAAGAGATTTTGAAGTGTCCTTTAACACAGACTTTTCGAGAACTCGCCCTATTGTTGATTGGGCTTGATGAATCAAGTTAGATGTCAAATCAAAGGATTGATTTTTGTTTCCAAGAACTATCTCCGTGTCATTTGCATTTGCACCTATTCCGTTTAGATAATTTTCAACCTTATATCGCGATAGTAGTGCGCCAAATAATCCAAGATACCAATTCATCCTTCCATCTCGTGAAATTCTTCCCGTCCTTGTGGAAAAGTCTATTGCATTTTGATCCATTGCCTGAAGTGTTACCATGTCAACTTCTGCATTCTGTCCCACGTTTACATCGAGTAGCTCAAGGTAGGCCTGCTGTTTGGTGCTCTTTGGAGCATAAAGTTCCTGTACAATAGTAGCCTTACTATTATCATCTGCCACAACTATGTTACGTGAGATAGTAGAAGTTCCGTCAAGAGAAAGTGATGAAATCAGATGTATGGGTTTTTCCAATACTAGACTTTTTGGAATGTAAATAAAAAATCCAGAATTAAAAAAGGCATTATTTAGAGCTGTGTACTTGTCTTTTTTTGGATCAGCAAGTTCAAGAGATTTTTTTATTGTGCTTGCATGATTTTTTATAGCATCTTGAATTGTACAGACTACAAGACCCTTTGATTTGAGCTCTGAAGGCAGATTTATCTGGTGAATGTTTGTACCCAACTGTACTATACTAATATTGCCTGCAATCTCCCTCATTCTTTCCTTCACAAAATCAGGGACGGTGCTATCCGAACCTAGTGAAAATGATACTTGATCCGGATCCATTTTGTTTGCGTCAGTGTATTTGTTGTAAAGTGGAGAGACTTCTGGTGGCATCTCACGATATATGGAAAAAGAATTTTTTCTGTAATCTTTTAACCACGAGGGTTCGTTGTTGGAGGAGGAGATTTCGTCTATATAACTTGAACCAAGTGACGATAGGACTAGAGAGGCCATGCCATGTTAAGGTAGGGTGGAAATCAGTCTAACCGACTGAGCCATCCATTTCCAATTTTACTAGTCTGTTGAGCTCAACGGCATACTCCATTGGTAGCTCTTTGGTAAACGGTTCAATGAATCCGTTTACAATAAGGGTAAGTGCTTCCTCCTCGGAGAATCCTCTGCTCATAAGATAAAAGATCTGTTCGTCGCCTATTTTACCAACGGTTGCCTCGTGCGTAACTGTAGCATCTTCTTGGTTGATCTCTATGTATGGATAAGTATCAGTCTTTGAGGTGTCATCTAAAAGCAGTGCGTCACATCTTACCGTTGCCTTGACGTTTGTAGCACCCTTTGCTACATGTAATAGTCCTCTATAGGTTGTTCTTCCGTTAGCCCTACTCACGGATTTTGATGTTACTCTTGACGTAGTATTTGGAGCAAGGTGTACCATCTTTGCACCAGTATCCTGGTGCTGATTCTTTCCTGCGAATGCTACAGAAAGTGTTTCGCCATGTGCTCGTGGTCCAAGCAAGTAGATTCCTGGATACTTCATTGTTAGTCTACTACCAATGTTCCCGTCTATCCATTCCACTCTGGCACCTTCATAAGCATAGGCTCTTTTTGTGACTAGATTGTAAACATCGTTACTCCAATTCTGAATTGTTGTATATCTTAACTTTGCACCTTTAAAAGCAATCAACTCGACAACAGCAGAGTGAAGAGATTCTGTAGAGTACACTGGTGCTGTGCATCCTTCGATATAGTGTACCTCTGATCCTTCGTCTGCAATTATCAAGGTTCTTTCAAATTGGCCTATGTTTTCAGCATTGATTCTAAAGTATGCTTGCAAAGGAAGATCTACCTTGACACCTTTTGGAACGTAAATGAAGGAACCGCCACTCCATACTGCACTATTTAATGCTGAAAACTTATTGTCTTCAGGCGGTATTACTCTGCCAAAATATCTCCTAAAGATCTCTGGCTGCTCCTTAAGAGCTGTATCAGTATCAAGAAATACTACTCCTTTCTTTGCTAGGTCTTCTCTAAGATGATGATAAACCACTTCTGATTCATATTGTGCGCCTACTCCTGCAAGAAACTTCTTTTCTGCTTCTGGAATACCAAGCTTGTCAAATGTCTTTTTTACATCAGCTGGTACGTCGTCCCAGCTCTTTTCTGTCTTTTCTGAAGCTTTTGCATAATAGTAAATGTTGTTAAAGTCAATTTTGCTCAGATCACCACCCCAGTTTGGCATTGGTTTTTTCATAAAAATATCATAAGATCTCAGCCTAAAGTCAAGCATCCATTTTGGCTCTCCCTTCAGTTTGCTGATTTCTTCTACCGTACCACGTGAGAGACCCTTTTTACTGAGATAGACATACATCTCAGTCGAGTCCTTGAAATCATATTTACTATAATCCATATTGATGTCTGTTGCCATAATAGCAACATAACCCCGTTATATTATAAATATCTTCTACAACTCATCCTAGTTGTACAGCGGAGTAGGTCAAGCTAAATAGTCCAAGCTAATTTTTTGATGAATCTAAGAGAATTAATTTTGTTTGGTAGAAAACTCTTAGGTTGAGCTAACGAAAAATTATTTTTCATTTGTTAAAACAATTTTTGATTGTTTGAAAAGCTCCTGAAACAGTATGAACAGCTGAAACAAGTGGTTCAACGCCAAATTTTTTCAGTTCTTCAGCTGTAAATGGTCCAATTGCAACAATTTTTGATTTTGCCAGATTTTGCAAAAGAGTTTTTTTGTCAGAATCCATTAACATTATCTCAAAAAATGCTGAAACTGATGACGCACTTGTAAAAATTATTCCGTCCACCTTATTGTTTGCAAATAGTGTCCTGAATTCATTCCATTGTGCTGTGTCCCTAAAGGAGCAAACATCATAAAGATAGATCTCTTTAACATGCAACCCAATTTTTTCAAGTAGCTGAGCCAGAAATGGAGTCGAAGCACCACTCCTTGGGATTATTACCTTTTTTCCTTCGGGATTCAGCCTTGTTAAGACCTCGCCTACTCCTACAGAAGAATATCTTTGCGGCATGTGAGCTACTCTAATTCCCTCAGCCTCCAGTGCAGCCTTTGTCTTTGGCCCTACTGCAATAACCGCAGTATTAGCAACAGTAAGTTGAAGCTTTTCATATTTTGAAATCTTTCTTGCGGTATCAAAAAGAAGCTTTACGGCTTTTGAGCTCATAAAGACAGAAAAGTCTGGGTCCTCTTTCTTTACTGCATTTAAAAATTCTTCCACTATCTTTTCACCCTTGCTAACTAGTTCTATAGTGGGAAGAGCGATTGCCTTTGCCTTTGAGTCTGTTATTAACTGGATGAATTCTTGAGAATCTTCCTTAGAACGAGTAATTGCTATTGTCTTTCCTGCTATCATTTTCTCCAGCCTATTTTTTCTGATAAACCCACTACCTTACCTATTATAATTATAGATGGGGGAGCAATCTTCGAGTCTCGTACTTTTTTTGATATGTTAGAAAGGTTTCCCTTTATCATTCTGTGCTTTGAGGTGGTTCCATTTTGTATCACAGCTACAGGGGTTTGCTTGTCAAGTCCTCCAGCCATTAATTGTTTACAGATTGCTTCTAATCTTGAAAGTCCCATCATGATCACTATTGTGTCTACTGATTTAGCAAGTTTCCTCCACTTGACGGATTCTTTTTTCTTTTTAAGATCCTCATGACCGGTCACAAAAACAACTGATGACGCATAATCTCTGTGGGTAAGTGGAATGCCAGAATATTCTGCTGAACCAATTCCCGATGTTATGCCTGGAATTATTTCAAATTTGATATTGTGTTTTTTTAAAAATTCTGCTTCCTCGCCACCTCTACCGAAGATAAAAGGATCTCCTCCTTTGAGTCTTACAATATTTTTTTTCGTCTTTGCCAGCTTTAACATCAAAGAATTAGTATAGTTTTGATGATGATAATCATCTCCAACATCACGTCCCACGTAAATCTTTTTGGCGGATTTTGGAATCATATCAACGATTCCTTTTCCTATCAACCTGTCATAAAGAACAACATCTGCTTTTTTGATGGTTTCGAGGGCCTTTAATGTGATGAGTTTTGGATCTCCAGGACCTGCTCCAACTAGGTAAACTTTGCCTGTCATTTTTTATTCCATTCCTCTACCTTTTCTCTCCAGTTTTTTGCAAGATCTGTGATTCCCTTTTCTGTAAGCTCATCTGCAACTTGTTTTCCAAGATCAACTGCAAGTGATGAGTGTCCTGTCTTTTCCACATTAATTGATTTATTACCATCAACAGAATAGACTCTAACTCTCAGTGTAAGTTTACCATCCTTTATTTGTGCTAGTGCACCAACGGGAAACCTGCATCCCGAATCCACAAATATAGAAAGCGCTCTTTCTGCTTCGATAGCGCATCTAGATTCGTAGTCCTCGATTTTTTTGAGAAGTTCTATGAGCGTAGTGCTATCCTTTCTTGCTATTATTGCAATGGCACCTTGGCCAGGAGAAGGAGGAAAGTCTTCTGGAGATAGCTTCTCGAATTTTACATCAAGCCCAAGTCTTAAAATTCCTGCTTGAGCAAGAACCACAGCATCAAATTTCCCGTCATTTATCTTTCTAATTCTTGATTCTATGTTTCCACGGATTGGTATGATGTTAAGATCTGGCCTGATTCTCTTTAGCTCAACTGCTCTTCGTAGACTGCTAGTACCAACTGTTGCTCCTTTCTTTATTTTTTCAAGAGTAGAGCCATCCCTTGAAATAAAAACATCATTTGCAGCCTCTCGTTTTGGTATGGATGCCAAGGCAAGTTCGTCTGGTAGCTCCGTTGGGACATCCTTTAGACTATGAACTGCAAAGTCCACTTTTCTTTGTATTACAGCACGATCTATTTCCTTTTCAAAAATTCCTTTTTGATTTATAGAGAAAAGTGGGCTTGCGTCAGTATCACCCTTTGTCTTTATGGTAATTATCTCAAATTCTGTTTCGGGGGATTTTTTTTTCAGCTCCATAATAACCCAATTTGTCTGAGCTAGCGAGAGGAGACTACCACGAGTACCTATCTTGTACTTCAACCTTTCACCGCCTTTAGGGACTTTTCAAATGCCTCAATAGTCTTGCGGAGGTCACCAAGAGTATGTGAGTCTGAAAAAAATACAGTCTCAAATTGTGATGGTGCTACAAAGACACCATTTTTTAAAAGTGATGCAAAAAGTTTTCTGAATTTCTTAGCATCAGCCTTTTTAGCAGAGAGATAATCTGTTACAGGTTTATCTGCAAAAAAGATCTGAAACATTGAACTGATGAAATTAACCTGATGTGGGATTTTTAGATCTGTTGCTAAATCCCTTATTGCTCTGGCAAGAATGGCGCAGGATATCTCAAGTTTTGGGTATAATTTGTTTTTGTGTCTGTTTATTGTTTTGATAGATTCAATTGCAGCCCTGACTGAAATGGGATTACCAGCAAACGTGCTTGCCTGATACACCTTACCTTCAGGAGATAACATGTCCATTATCTCTGCTTTTCCGCCTACCGCTGCAATAACAAAGCCATTTCCAAGTGCCTTTCCAAGGGTTGTCAGATCTGGTTTTATTGAAAAATATTGTTGGGCTCCGCCTGTAGACATTCTGTAGCCGGTGATAACCTCATCAAAGATAAGAAGGGTATTGTGGTCTTTTGTAATTTTTCTTATATCAGAAAGAAAATTTTTCTGTGGCAGGATTAGACCCATGTTTGCCAATACAGGTTCTACTATCACTCCAGCAACATCTTTGTTCTTTTCGAGTACAGAATTGAGCTGGTCAGAATTATTGTACTGAACTACAAGCGTATTTTTTGAAACTTCTTGTAATACTCCTTCTGAAAACGATATTCCCTGGTGAGCAGCTCCTGAGCCAGCTTTGACAAGTACGTAATCATTAGCTCCATGATAACACCCCTCAAATTTGATGATTTTTTTCTTTTTTGTAAATCCTCTTGCCAACCTTATTGCGGTCATTGTTGCCTCGCTTCCTGTGTTTACTAGTCTTACCTTTTGCATTGAAGGATAATTTTTCAAAATCATTTCTGCCAATTCAACTTCAAGCTCGGTTGGTGCACAATAAAGTGTGCCTTTGTTTAGTTGGTCTAAAACTCCAGAAATAATTTCTTTTCGTCTATGCCCCAAAAGCAGTGCACCGTAAGCGTTACAATAGTCTAGGTATTTTCTTCCGTCGACATCCCATATCATGCTTCCTTGCGCCTTTTTTACAAAGAATGGGTATGGATCATAGCGCCTAACTGGACTGTTGACTCCTGATGGTATTACTTTTTTTGACCGTGAAAATAATTTCTTTGAGATGCGCATTGGATCAAAGTAAATTAGTTATTATTATAATCTATATGAAAACCGTTGGATTATGGGGCATTTTTGAACCAAGTTATGGGGAAATTGCAGTGGTACTAACTAGTAG
>Ga0105164_10002831_pt1 | contig 10670 bp, 7 predicted proteins | sample VDWuncwatermetaG_FD_89674 | JGI IMG/M metagenome (GOLD analysis project Ga0105164, IMG submission 89674) | Wastewater microbial communities from Netherlands to study Microbial Dark Matter (Phase II) - VDW unchlorinated drinking water | ecosystem: Environmental > Aquatic > Freshwater > Drinking... | reverse complement strand
TTACTTCTCATGCCAATGCTTCTTGTTACAACACAGCCTTGGCATTCATAGGAAAGCTCGGAAAAAACTTCCGTAACATCCCAGGAATCTTTGCTCCACCAGGAATCCTGCGCATAGGCGACATTTTCAGCATGTCTGCAGTTATAACTTTGCACCATATCTTTAGTGGACTGAAGATAATCCCCTGAAAAGGCCACATTTTTAATCCCGTGATAGAATTTCTTAGGCACACTAAGAGCTAGCGCATATGATTTTTTCCCCATCTCTTCAATAAATTCTCGCGTCCAACTCATTTCAGCCAAACGTTTTTCATATTGTTCTTTTGAAAGTTGATCGTTAAAAAAACAATATTGTTTATTGTGCAGTCCCGCACAGCCAAAACAATTTGTACAACCCCTTAAATCGTAAGAAAACTGACAGGAGACGCAATCCAAAAGTTCTTGTGAGAATGTACAACTATAGCAGCGTGCAAGATTAAAACATTCATAGCAAAGTTCAGATTGCTCAACATCATAACAGTCAGCAGAAAAATAGCATTTATTTTGATACCAATTGCCGTACATACACTTTTCACAGGCATTACTTGCTACAACAAGGTAACAGTCTTTATTGTTGCCTGACTGGTTTGAATATTCAGAATTAACACTATTCTTATTAAAAACGGCCAGATGAGGAACCTTAAGTGACAGCTCATGAAACTGCTCAAAAAATGGCCTATTAAAATCAACGTCCTGGCCATATTCAAACGCATCCCATTTATCAGACCACCAATAATCTTGTTTGTAGACAGGAAAGAGTGCCTTGTCATTATATATTGATACAATCATATCGCCAGTTGCGTCGCATTTTCTGCGATAGAGACTCCATTCGTTGCGGTTAATCAAGCGACGTTGATAGCGACAAGTTGGACAAAACATTGGAAACGGCACATCTATTTTGTTATAGAATGCTTCGTCTTCTTTGCGAACAATGAATGCCTGCTGGCATTGCTTGCACGTCCGATTGTAATCCATATCAAATTATTTCGGCTTGGTAACACTGTTCGCAATACACAATTTCTTTTCGTTCAGGGGCATAGGAAGTTTTGAATGTTGTTGGACAAGGCTTATCGCCATGGGCATGTGAGGCAAAATTTTGATAAATCCCATTCGCCGACGTTTTGCCCGCGCATTGGCAGGTGCGATCCCACAGTTTGAGCGGATTTCTTCTTACGATTCGCTGATAGTGCCTACAGTTTGGACAAAATCGCGGAAGAGGTAAACCCATTTTTTTGTAAAACTGGAACTCGTGGGGAACAATACGAAACCCCGTAGTGCATTGCTCATTACATTTTCCTTTGTGGAAGCATCCAATGACTTCCCTAGAGATGCCCTCATTAACCGTACTAATATCGTCGGGTAAATTTTGCGTTGATACTGTTAGCTCAATATTGCGTTCATCGGTGGATTGCCATGCATAACCTTTTTTCTGGGCGTCTTCCTGGGAAAGGGTGAAGTAATATTGTGCCAATGTCTCGTTATAACCAAAGGGCGACAATTCCGAAGGAAAAAATTCGCCATACCTATATTCTCTTCCACCTTTATCAATGTAAGGTATTTCATTCATATGTTGGATAATTTTGGGTACTAACGCCTCATACTCCTCTTTTGAATACTGCTTATTGAGAATACAGTAATTACCTTTACGGACCCCGATACAGCCAAAAAGATTTTTTGAAGAATGACACCCAAATGCGTATTCAAGATTTTGCGCTCCGTAATTCCATAAAGAAAATTTAATATTACTAATACCCAAGCCACACCATGCCCCTTCATATATAAGTTCTGCTCCTACACCAAACTGCGTATAATCGTATGCGTCTTTTGTTCCCGTAGTCACATACTTAAGAAGCTGAGTATATCTGCAATTTTCTCCCCGCCCTACCACGAAAGAATCGCTCACATTTTTAGATTCGTAGATATAGTCGCCTAATGCCCTTTCATTCTTCCTTCCGTGCATAAAATTTCTGGGTATTTGCAAGAAAAATTCCTCACTCTCTTTTCTTTTTTGCTCAAAAGCCTTAAACGAACCGAGATTAAACTTTTCAAGAGTTTTATAGTATTCCTCCTTCCTATAAGGCTTATTAAATATATAGTATGATTTGTTACGGAGATTTATGGAACCAAAACAAGCAGTGCATCCAATGCAGTCCCTACAAAATAAAAGTTCTTGCGAATCTTCACAATCTTCGCTAAAAATACATTTAAAGCAACGCTTTAATCCACTGCTTTCATAACAAAGTTCACTTCGCAGACTAAAAAGTATATCAACGCAATCTTTGAGATTTTCTACGCTAAAGCAATAAGAGCAATCCTCGCTTTGATCAGACCCCGCCACAAGATAACAATTTTTCAATCCCGCCGCAGCGTTACAATAATCGCTGTTCACCATAGTGGAATATTCACGTTGCAAATGCGGAAAAGGAACGCGCAACATTAGCTCATGAAATTGCTGGAAAAATGGCTTTGAAAAATCGTACGCGGCTCCATACTCCAATGGATCCCATTTGTCAGCCCACCAGTCTTTATCTTCCATTACGTTAAACGGTTTATCTGGAGAATACGTACTTATCGTATCCCTTCCATTTACCTGGCGGGAGTATAGTGTTCGCTCGTTAATCCATAGTAGACGGCGAATAAGCCGGCATTGGGGACAAAACGTGGGTGGCGGCACTTGCATTTTTTCGTAAAACGCGAAATCTTGCTCATCGATCACGAACTGCTGTTTACAATTTTGACAAATTTTTGTTTCTTCATTCATAATTACTTTTCGCTTTTCGTTTTAAGCTTTACGCTTCCTAGCCAACCTCTGCTTGGTAACAGACTTCGCGGTACACAATCTCTGGTCTATCAAATGAGTAGCTCGTGTTAACTTCATGGCGACAATGCGACTTGCCATGGAAGTGCAGTGCCTGATTGCGATAATTACCGTTATCTGAATCTTCACCGCCACAAGAGCATTCCCGGTTCCATAATGTGCGCGGGTTGCGCAACGCAAATCTATCTTGACGACGGCAGGGAAAACATTTAAACGGCAAGGGTAAATTCATTGTCCGATAAAGCTCAAGCTCCATAGGGATAATGGCGTAAGCAGTTACACAGTTAAGGTATTGAGCTTTTGTTTCCTCACTTTCCTGGCTTGAGCAGCGAATAACTTGCTTTATAATTGTCTCATCAACCTCCTGAATCGTTTTGGGCAATGCTTTGGCCGTGAGCGTTGTTTTATAGTCTTTTGCATTCTTATCGTGCCAAGTTAACCCCATGGCTACTACCTGCTCTTTGGTTAAGGGAAAATAGTCTTGCGCCACTGATTCGTTATACGCAAACGGAGTTAGTGATGCCGGAAAATACTCGCCCCACTCCCCTGTTTTTCGCATATGCTCAATCAGCCGTGCCTTAAGCTTGCCATACTCTTCTTTTGTATATTGCTTGTTGAAAATACAGTAATGTTTTTGACGAAGGCCAAAACAGCCAAATAAATCAGACGAACCAAAACACATGTCACTGTAGTAGGAATCGTGCGTATCCCAGCAACTGCGCATACCAATACTATTTGCTACAACACAGCCTTGGCACTCGTAGGAACGCTGTGAAAATACCTCGGTGACATCCCAAGAATCCTTTGACCACCAAGCGTCCTGCGCATAGGCGAGATTTTCTGCGTGCTTGCAGTTAAAACTTGAATGGACATTCTTGGCGAATTCAATATAGTCTCCGGAAAAATCAATATTTTTCGATCCATGATAAAACTTGTGTGGAACATTGAGGGAAAATTTCCGCGCTTTACTATTCATTTCTTCAATGAATTCGCGCGTCCAAGTAATCTGGCCCATCTTTGCTTGATACTCTTCTTTGGAAAGTCGTGTGTTAAAGTAATAATACTGTCTATTGCGTAAACCAACACAGCCAAAGCAATCCGAGCAGCCTTTTAAATCGCGCGAAAACTGACAATTCGTACAGTCGGCAATATCTCGAGAAAACGCGCACTTATAACACCGCATAATATTTAGGCATTCATAGCAAAGTTCTGACTTTTCAACGTCGTAGCAGTCGCCACACAGAAAACAGCCGGCTTGATACCAATTTCCATACATGCATTTTTCGCACGCATTACTTGCCACCACAAGATAGCAATCCTTATTATTCCCCGACTGGTTGGTATATTCCGAATTAATACTTTCTTTATTAAAAACTGCCAAATGCGGCACCTTAAGCGAGAGCTCGTAGAATTGTTCAAAGAACGATCGCGAAAAATCTATCTCTTGGCCGAAGCTTAATGGATCCCAATTATCTGCCCACCAAGCCGACTGCTTGTACACTGGAAATGGCGCATCAGATCGGTATATAGAAATAATTTGTTCGCCCGTGGCATCGCATTTGCGTTGATATAAATTCCATTCATTGCGATTAATAAGGCGGCGCTGGTAGCGACAGTTCGGACAAAGCGTAGGGTCGCCCACACCAATGGACTTATAAAAATCCGCGTCTTCCTGACGAATAAAAAATTCACGCTCGCACTTTTTACATTTTGCTTTGTATTCCTGGCTCATATGCTTACTTAAGATTTAAAGATGGAACTGGCGGTTAAAGACAGTGTATTCTCCTTGCATGGTAAGCATTTTAGAAAAATGCGATATATCAGTTTAAATCTTAAGAACGAAGTATAGCGTGCGACGCAGTAAAAAATTTAACACCGTCTGCTTACTTTTCTTTCCCCGCTCGTGGTTCATAGTCGGCACCTGTTTTCTTGCTTCCTGCTCCGCTTGATTCAATCACTGAAACAGCGAGTTCTTGTACCCGTTGAAGCGCTTGACTAAGCTGACGCTCAAGATTTGCAATTTGCGTTGTTTGACGTTTTATCGTTTCTTCTAAGCCTTGGATCGTAAGTTTTGCAATTTCTCGTTCGCGCTGCATATCTTTTTGCGCGAGTTCTGCTTCGATATTTGCCTTGTGTTCGAATTCTGCTTTTGTTTTTGCCATCGCTTCATTGACTGCCTTGGTCAATTCCTGCGGAAAGGCTTCAGCTTGCTTACGCAGTGTTTTTATTTCATCTTCCTGTGCTTTGAGTAGTTCTTCCCGTTCTTTTAGCACGCGCTCACGCTGTGTCATTTCTTCTTCAAATTGGCGTTTACGTTCTTGCATCTTTAACGCATATTCATCCCCTTCTTTCTTGCGTTGTATGCTCAACTGATAGGCGTATTCTTCTTGCTCCCTTGACCATACGCTGCGCTTTTGCTGCATTTGACGTTCAAGCGTTTCCTCTTCTTCCAGAAAATGTTTTTTGAGTTCGTTTGCCTGTTCAATAAATTTACTCACAAAACTCGTAATAGATTGGCTTAATTCATTTACTATTCGTAACGCCTGCGCAAAAGTATCCGGTCTTTTTGTTGTCTCAATACTTGGTTGGCTTGTTGGCTGCTGAATCCTCGCTTCCCTTGTTTGCGTCTGTTGTTGCGACGCTTTATATGCCTCTAAAATTTCTTTTTTCGTACTTCGTTCAGTTACGGGATTCATAAACATAATGGTTAATGATTATATTTTACTATACTTAGCATCTTTTCACGAACGTGAAAAGATGCTGACCGTATTTATGTTACTTCGGCTAAATAGCACTGCTCGCAGTAAATAATATCAGGCTTATCAGGTGAATACGCGGTTTGAAAATTATTAGAACAGTGGTCGTTTTTATGAAAATGCTCCACGGTATTCTCATAAATGCTATTTTCAGAAGTTTTGCCTGCGCATTGACATTGACGCTCCCAAAGTTTTAACGGATTCCTAAATTGAGTACGCGCTGCATGGCGACAATTCGGACACAACCGTGATAAGGGGAGGTTCATGGACTGATAAAATTTTAACTCCGCGGGAATAATCGTAAAGCCTTTGGTGCATTGTTCATTGCACTCGCCCTTGTGCAAGCATTCAATTACATCTTTAGTAATGGAATCCAAGACACCATCGATAGTATCCGGAAGTTCGTCAGTTTTTTTCGTTACTTGAACAGTTTTCGCTGCCATCTCCTTCCATTGATAGCCTTTGCGTTGCGCCTCCTCTTTTTGCAAGGGAAAAAATTCTTGCGCGCTTGTTTCATTATAACTAAAGGGACTTAATGCAATGGGAAAAAACTCGCCGTAGGTATAAGTATTTCCTTGCTTGTCCTTATAGGGTATTTTATCCATTTGCTCAATAATAGTGGCGCGTAATTTTTCATACTCATCTTTAGAATACTGTTTATTTAAGATACAGTATTTCTGTTTTTTAATGCCCACGCAGCCAAAAATATTGCTTGAGCCAACAATATACATACTGTATTCAACATTACGACTCTGGGTAATTGCCCACCAAGTAAAACGAACATCAGATACCTTGTCGCCGCATTGCAATGCCTCATAGAGTAGCGAGGAAGTCACTCCATAATGGCTAAAATGTAGCTATCGGTGAGTGGCCCCTGGCTGACCGTGCAAAATCGGCAATCTTGTGCATTGGCCAACATAAATGAATCTTTGACATTTTTGCAATTTCGAATGTATTCTCCGCTCACACCAGTATTATGTCTGCCATGCGTATATTTTTGCGGAAAGCCTTGCCAAAATGCATACGCTTTCTCGCTGCTTTTCTGAAGTTTGCTAAAAGAAGACGACAGGAGTTCTGGCAGCAGCCGCTCATACTCTTCCTTAGCATAGGCTTTATTGAAAATATGATATTGTTTGTTGCGCAAGTTAACGCATCCAAAGCAGTCGTTGCAGCCGAGACAATTTTTGGAAAAGTAGACATTGTTGCAATTTTCACAGTCTAGCGAATACCATACGCGATAGCATTTTTCACAATTCACTGTTTCATAGCAAAGCTCGCCGTGATCAAGCATGAGATTGTCAACACTATCTTTGCTGTTAAGAACTATGCTGCCGTAACTCAAATTTTCCCCATAATCGCTATACGTTACCATATAACAGTCTTTAAGATAGCTCACCATGTGAGTATAGTCGGAATTAACAATAGTCGTATAGAGACCGTGGAGCGTCATCTGTGGCACACGCTGATACAGTTCGCGCAATTGTATTAGAAAAGGTTTTTGCGGGTCAAAATCCACACCGAAATCTAGCGCATCCCAGTCGTCTTTCCACCAGCAAGGCGAACAGTATACAGTTAAGCCGCGATCAGGAGCGTAAATGGAAATCATGGCCTTTTTACACTTATCACACATACGGCTGTAAAACGTGCGCTCATTGCGCCACGCCAAACGGCGAATAAGCCGGCATTGCGGACAAAACGTCGGCGGTGGTACCTGTATTTTTTCATAAAACGCCAAGTCCTGTGGCTCAATAAAAAATTGCTGTTTACAATTTTGGCAGGTTTTGCTTTCTGGAGGTATTGACATAAATAGTGAATATGATATACTTCAATTACTAAACGTGGGGCGGATTCTACATGAGTCCGTCCTATTTATTTTTATCGTCTTTCATTTTTAATAAATATTTTAGGTATTCAAAGTCTCTAAAATTTGCACCGGCAAACTGCCGTATTTCCCTAGCGGTTCGTTTACCACGAGCGAGAATAATAACTTGTTTGCGTTGACTTTTTAGATATTTAAGCACGCAGAGAAAATCTCCATCACCCGACAATACTACGGCTCTATCAAAATTATTTATTTCTTTCATTAAATAAAACGTCATATCAACATCGCAATTGGCTTTTCGTTTTGTCGTGCCATCTTCCTGCTCATATATCTTTACTGGTTTGAGATAAAGCTTATAGCCAAATTGTTGGAGTTTTTTATAAAAACGAACACGCTGCAAATGGCGACTTAGCAGAATAAGTTTTGCCTCGTCAAGTCTTTTGTTCTGCGTTTTAATAAAATCATTAAGATACTTTGCTAATTTATCAATGGCAACGGTTTCCTGGGTGAGATAATTATAGGTAAAGCTATGCGTTTCAACTCCCCCAAAATACAACACCTTGTTCACCTTATATTTTTGTTTAAGGTATTGTAAAAGCTTTTTATAATCAACTTTCCAGCCCAAGCTCTTTTCACCTCCATAGAAAAGATTAGAAGCGTCAATAAACACAAATGTTTTCATAAGATATCCCCGTAAGGGTTTGTATGCTATACTGAAAAAGTTTTACAGAACGCTCCGACTTTAAATCGGAGCGGTTTTTTAATCATGTATGTCATCGACAATAAAAGCCTCCTGGCATTGGCGGCAGGTTTTTGTATTGTGTGACATATTGTAGTAATTATGGCTGTATGGTACTATTTTTCCTTACGAGCGTCAATGAGATTGCTTCGTCGCAGACTCCCTCGCAATGACGGAGTTAACTGTCAAATGTAAACTGTTAACTGTTGTACTTATGCCTGATCAACGAGTAAAAAGGGAAATTGAAGTTAATAAAAAAGCGCCGCCCCCGCCTGAATTGCCGCGCTATAAGCAAGTAGAGCCCAAGGACGTCTCGTTTTTTGGCATAACCAACTATAGCGCCACCCTGGAAGAAAAACGCTATGTCTTCGGTATTAAACGCGTCGACCGCAAGCGCCATATGTATGTTATTGGCAAGAGCGGCGTGGGAAAATCAAAACTGTTAGAGCTGCTCATTCGCGCGGATATTTATTATGGTCATGGCGTTTGCGTCATTGATCCACACGGTGATTTAATAGAGAGCATCATTGATGCCATTCCTGAACATCGCATTGAGGATACGATTATTATTGAGCCTTCGGATGTCAATTACCCAATTTCTTTTAATCCGCTTGCTAATATCAAAAGCGAAGATAAGTATCTGATAACCCAGGGGTTAATCGAAGTTATGAAAAAACAGTTCGGCGCGAACTGGACGCCCAGGCTTGAACACGTATTTCGTTTTGTTGTCCTGGCCATGCTTGATTATCCCGAGGCCACGGTGAATGGCATGATTAAGCTGCTTACTGACCGCGCCTATCGCCAAAAAGTTGTGCAGCACATTCAGGATGACATGGTTAAACGATTCTGGGCAATTGAGTTTGCCGACTGGTCTGAACGATTTGATAATGAAGCCATTATTCCCCTCATTAACAAACTCTCGGAATTTCTGTCAAACCCCATGCTGCGAAACATTTTTGCTCAAGTTGAAAACAAGATAGACTTTGAGCTGATTATGAATACGCAAAAGATTTTGTTGCTGAACCTGTCAAAAGGAAAAATAGGCGAGGAAAATGCCAACTTTTTCGGCTCAATGTTTATTACCAAAATTTACCAGGCCGGTTTAGCGCGCGCCTATCTGCCCGAAAAAAAACGGACGGATTTTTATATTTATATCGACGAGTTTCAAAACTTTATGACCAATACCCTGGCCAACCTGTTTTCTGAATCGAGAAAGTACGGGGTGTGCATGACCGTAGCCCACCAGTATTTAGGACAGTTAACTGGTGAGGTGCGCACCACGGTGCTGGGCAATACCGGCAATATCGTGGTATTTCGTGTCGGAGGCGAAGATGCAGCCCAACTTGCCCATGAATTAACACCCATATTTACCGCTGATGATATTGTTAACTTGGCAGTACGTGAGTTTTACATTAAAATGGCGATTGATGGCCAGACCTATGATCCATTTTCGGCAGAAACATTGCCGGTATTTGAACCGGAATTTGCCACGAATCGGGAAAAAATCCGCGACTATACCAGAACGAATTACGCTATACCCCTAGAAAAAATGAAAGAAGTGTATACAAAGGAAAGCGAGCTTGTCCCAGAACCGCCAAAAGGTGGCGCTAAGAGCAGTGGCGCTCAAACGAGCAAGACAGACGATACGCCGTCGCCGATAGTTTAGCTTCATTAGCTTTCAGCTTCGTTAGCTTATTAGTAAAAACAAGCATAATGATGTGCTTGTTTTTTTGAATGCATTTTCCGAAATCTAATAAAACTAAGAAGCTAATGCAGCTAACGAAGCTAGGAAGCTACTCTTTCGCTTTGCCAAGAATCTCTTTTAATCCCGAGAAATCAACGTCTTTTCTGTCCTTAAGGGGCGTTTCACCCTTACCTTTAACAATCTTTAAGCAACTGTCGCAATAAACCGGCAGACCTTCTTTTGGCTTGAACGGCACGACCGCGGTTTTACCGCACCGCACGCATACGGCCTGGTACATTTCTTTTTTCTTGGGCGGAGGAGTTGTCTGTGGCGCGGCCAAGACAATTTTTCGCAGCTCATCTTCAGAAACCGTATCTTCATCCATAACACCAGACCAGCGATTGATGCGCAGCTCAACCTCTGCCCGGGGAACACCGTGTCGCTGACGCGACGCTTCGATAACCTTTTCCTTATTCTTTTGCGTGTCGGGTAATTGAGTGGGCGGCAGAACTTGCCCGGTAAAAGGCTCGCGCATCACACCGTCAATCATTAACCGAAGGCAAATATTAAAGTTAGGAATATTCACTAAATCATTCATGAGAAATTGCGGCTCAAATTCCTTTTCCAGGAATTCCGCGTCGCCTGCGCCAACTCTGAAACAAATAATTGTACCGACATTGCCAAACACCGCATCGCGCACCTTCGTAGACTCGTTGGTGACCAACTGGGCAATATATTGATGAGCCATAACCAGGCTTAGGCGATATTTACGCGCTTCGGAAAGAATCGAAGCAAATGCGTGAGTACCAAAAT
>Ga0105164_10002829_pt1 | contig 10672 bp, 6 predicted proteins | sample VDWuncwatermetaG_FD_89674 | JGI IMG/M metagenome (GOLD analysis project Ga0105164, IMG submission 89674) | Wastewater microbial communities from Netherlands to study Microbial Dark Matter (Phase II) - VDW unchlorinated drinking water | ecosystem: Environmental > Aquatic > Freshwater > Drinking... | reverse complement strand
TCTTCTTCGCGGTCGTGCGCTTCGCGGCGGCGCGCTTCTTCGTCGGCTCCTCATCGAGCATGAGATCGGTCGGCGCGCCTTCGTCGGCGCTCGCGACCTCGCTGGCCTCGACCTCGTCGGTCTGGTCGATCAGATCGTCGTCCTCGGGCAGCTCATCTTGGTCCGCCTGCGCCTCGGCGCTTTCGGCGGCAGGCGGCGGCGCGGGACGGCGCTCGACCTGAGGCGGCGCGGCATCGCGGATCCGCTGGCGGAGCGCCTCGAACATGACGACCGTCCCGGCGGCCGCGGCGTTGAGCGACGACACCTGGCCCTGCATCGGTATGCGCACGACCTGATCGCAGCCTTCGAGCACGAGGCGGCGGATCCCCTCGCCTTCGCCTCCGACGACGATCGCGGTCGGGCCGCGGTAGTCCACCTCGTCCCACTCCATGTCGCCCGAGTCGTCGGTGCCGACGACCCAGATGCCCTTCTCCTTGAGCGCGTCGACGGCCTGCCGCAGGTTGGCGACCTCGGCGATGAGCAGGTGCTCGCTCGCGCCCGCGCTCGTGCGCGAGACCGCGGGGGTGAGGCCGACCTGGCGGTGGCGCGGGATCACGACGCCGGCCGCGCCGGCGCCCTCCGCGGAGCGGAGCAGCACGCCGAAGTTCTGCGGGTCCTGGAGCGAGTCGATCACGAGGACGAGCGGCGGGTCGGTGAGCGTCTCGAGGTGGAGGAGCAGCTCGTCGAGCTCGACGCCCTGCCGTCCTTCCGCGATCGCGACCACGCCCTGGTGCTCCACACCCGGCGAGAGGCGCTGCACGTCCATGCGGTCGACGAAGAGGATCTGGACGTGGCGCTCCTGCGCCTCGCGGACGAGGTCGTTGACCGCGCCGGTGCGCACGCCGCGCTCCTGCGCAACGTAGACGCGCCGGATCGCGCGTCCCGCGCGGAGCGCCTCGAGGACGGCGTGCGGTCCGGCGATCGGCTCCCCCGCCTCCTCCGGCGGACCGCTGCGCGGAGTCGAGGTCGCGCGTCGGACCATGTCCTGGTAGCGCTGCTGTCGCGGGCCGCCGGGACGTATCCCGCCCGGTCGCGGCGGGCCCGCGAACGGCGGCCGCTGCCCGAAGCTAGGACGCGCACCCGGGACAGAAGGTCGGGATCCCGGGCCGCGCCAGGGCCCGCGCTGCTGCGACTGATGCTGGCGGCGCTCATACGCTGCGACCTCGCGCGTCTGCGAGGACGACTCGTCGTCCTCGGCCGGCCGGCCCGGCCCATACGGCGGACCCGTCGGGACTCGGCCTCCGCGTCCGCGACGGCCGCGACGCCGGCGTCCAGCGTCCGGTCCGCCGCGCCACGGCTGCGCGCCCTGCGGCGGCGCGCCCTGCGGCGGGCGGCCCTGCTCCATCGGCGCGCCGCGGTCCTCGCGTGCCGCTCCTCGATCGTCCATCGGCGCGTCGTGCGCCGGCTCGCGCTCCGTCCCGTCCATCAGCAGTCCTCTTTTCTCGGCACCGGCTTCGGCGCTGCCCTTAAGCGCAGCCGCTCTTCATCCGCGTGGGGAGCGGCTCCCAGCGCTGTCCTTCCTTCGTGTCCTTCACCAGATAGCCCCGGCGCTTGAGCTCGTCGCGCAGCTGGTCCGAGCGCGCGTACTCGCCCCGCGCACGCGCCTCAGCGCGCCGCTCCAGGAGCGAGCGCGCGTCGTCGTCGATGACGGTCGCGCTCTTCGCCCAGGCCTCGAGCCCCAACCCCAGCACGCGGTCCATGTCGAACAGCAGCCCGAGGCCGCGCGCGCGGTCGCTCCGCTCCGGCGAGCTGAGCAGCGCGACCGCGTCCTCCGCCGCCGCGAGCGCTTTCGCCGTGTTCAGGTCGTCGGCGATGCCGTCGACGAACGCGCGGCGGATCGGGTCGTCCGGCGCGACGTCCGCGTGCCGCTCGACCGCCACGACCGCGGCCGCGATCGCGCTGCGCCAGCGCTCGAGCCGCGCCTGCGCCGAGCCCAGGCCTTCACGCGTGAAGTCGACGCCCTTGCGATAGCTCGCTCCGAGCGTGAGCAGGCGGAACGCGAGCGGATCGACGCCCCACGCCTCGATGTCGTCGAGCCGGTAGAAGCCGCCCGCCGACTTGGCCATCCTCGCTCTGTCCACCTTCAAGAAATGGAGGTGCACCCAGTAGCGGACGAACGGCTTGCCGGTCGCGCCCTCGGACTGGGCGATCTCGCACTCGTGGTGCGGGAAGAGGTGATCCTCGCCGCCGGAGTGGATGTCGAACGTCTCGCCGAGGTACTGCATGGACATGGCCGAGCACTCGATGTGCCATCCCGGGTTGCCGCGCCCCCACGGGGATCCCCACTGCTGCAGGTCGCCCGGCTTCGCCGCGCGCCACAGCGCGAAGTCGTGCGGGTGGCGCTTGTTCGGATTGACCTCGACGCGCGCGCCGGCCTGACGCTCATCGGGAGGCTCCGGGTTGAGGCGCGTGCCGTAGCCCGGGAAGGTCGTCACGTCGTAGTACACGCCGTCGGCCGCGACGTACGCGTGGCCCTTGGCGATGAGCCGCTGGATGAGGGCGATCATCGGCTCGATGTGCTCGGTCGCCTTCGACACGACGTGCGGCTCGAGCACGTTCAGCTTGCAGCGGTCGACGAAGAACTGCTTCGTGTACATCTCCGCGAGCGCCTGCGGGTCCTTGCGCTCGCGCTTCGCCGCCAGCTCCATCTTGTCCTCGCCCTCGTCGACGTCACCGACGATGTGCCCGACGTCGGTGATGTTCATCACCTGGCGGACCTGGAGCCCGAGGTATTCGAGCGTGCGGCGCAGCACGTCCGCGACGAGGTACGCGTACAGGTTCCCGATGTGCTGCCAGTCGTAGACGGTCGGGCCGCAGTTGTAGATGCCGACCTTCCCCGGCTGGAGCGGCTCGAACGGGATGACCTCGCGGCGAGCGCTGTCGTAGATGTGGAGCTGCGGTGTGGTCGCCGAGATGGCCGCCTCCTTGTTGGCTAGCGCTCGTCGACGAGCGCTGTCGCGAGGGCCGCGATCGCCTCTCCCGCGCCGATGGGACCGAGGCGCTCGTTCGTCGTCGCCTTGACGCTCACGCGCCCGGCGTCGACGCCGATCGCGGCGGCGATCGCTTCGCGCATCGCCGCGATGTGCGGCGCGAGGCGCGGCGCCTCCGCGATGACGGTCGCGTCCACCGACGCGACCGCGAAGCCCGCGCCGGAAAGCATCGCTGCCACGCGGCGCAGCAGCCCCAGGCTGCTCGCTCCCGCGTGAGCCGGATCGTCGCTCGGGAAGTGCGTCCCGAGATCGCCGAGCCCCGCGGCCCCCAGGAGCGCGTCCATCACCGCGTGCAAGAGGACGTCGCCGTCGGAGTGGCCTACGAGGCCGGCCGGATGCTCGATCGCGACACCGCCCAGCACGAGGCGGCGATCCGGCGCGAGCCGGTGGATATCGTAGCCGACCCCGCTCCTGATCGATATCCGTCGGCCTGCGGGCCGCGGATGGTCGCTCCCGCTCGATATCGTGGCCTGCGGCCCGATAGGCGCTGCTCGGACCGGCAAAGCCGGATCCTCGCTCGACCTTGTCGTCGCAGGGAATGCCGCGAGGCCCTTGGCGACGATCTCGCGCGCGTACGCCAGGTCTTCCATCGTCGTGATCTTGACGTTGCGCCGCTCGCCCGGGACCATGCGCGGCTTCTCGCCGGCCGCCACCGCCGCCGCGGCGTCGTCCGTGAACGAGCGGTCACCGGCGGCGGCGCGCGCACGCTCCAGGAGGTCCCTGCGGAACACCTGCGGCGTCTGCACCTGCCACAACCCGTCGCGCTCGAGCTCCTCGAGGGGGACCCCCGCCTCGTCGGACCGCCGGACCGTGTCAGCCAGCGGCAGGCCGGCCACGGCCGCGCCTTCACGGCGTGCGGCCTCGACGCAGCGGCTGAAGAGGCTCGGCGTGACGAACGGCCGCGCCGCGTCGTGGATGGCGACGACGTCGGCGGTCGTCGCATCGAGCGCCGCCCACGAAGACGCGGTGCGCGTCTCGCCGCCGACGACCACCTTCACGTCCGGGTAACGCGGGCCCACCACCGCCTCGACGGCCGCGAGCCGAGACGGCGCCGCGACCACGACGACCTCCTCGAAGATCGCGGCGGCCTCGGCGGCCGCGATCGACCAGCAGACGACCGGATGGCCGCCGAGGTCGGCGGTCACCTTGTCCTCGCCGAGCCGGCGCGAGCTCCCCGCGGCGAGGATCGCCACGGCGACACGCTCGGTCACGCTGTGACGGTCGTCAGTGACCGACGGCCCGGATGCGCCTCGGGCTCTCGTCGCCCTTCGGCTGCGCGAAGATCATGCGTCCGCCCACGGTGTTGAGGACGCGCATGACCGTGACGGCGATCTCGCTGTTCACGTGGCGCGCACCGTTCTCGATGACGATCATCGTCCCGTCCTCGAGGTAGCCGACCCCCTGCCCTGCCTCCTTGCCCTCTTGGACCACGCGCACGGATATGTCCTCACCGGGCAGCACGACCGGGCGCACGGCCTTCGCGAGGTCGTTCATGTTGAGGACGGTCACGCCCTGGAGCTCCGCGACGCGGTTCAGGCCGTAGTCGTTCGTCATGATCGCGACGCCCAGCGATCGGCCGAGCGCGACGAGCTTGGCGTCGGCGCCGTGGGCGGACGGGTCCTGATCGATGACCTCGACTCGGACCGTCGCTTCCCGCTGCATCTTCGAGAGCATCTCGAGCCCGCGGCGGCCGCGCTCGCGGCGCAATGGGTCGGACGAGTCCGCGAACAGCTGGAGCTCGGCCAGGATGAAGCGCGGCAGGAGCAGCGTCCCGCGCACGAATCCCGCCTTCGCGACGTCGGCGATGCGGCCGTCGATGATCACCGACGTGTCGAGCAGCACACGCCCCGTCGTCTCGCGATCGCGCCGGCCGTGACGGAGGTCCCGCGCCGCGCTCGCGAGGTCGGATCGCTTCGCGACCCCCGCGGCGCCGCCGACGAGGCCGAGGATGACCGCGGTCGCGAGCGGACCGAAGCGCCCGAGATCGCCCGGAAGGAGCGCGATGGGGAACGCGAGCAGGAGCGCCAGGAGCAGGCCGATCGCCGCGCCGAACGAGCCGCCCACGAGATCGCCGAACGCGGACTCGCGGATGCGTCGGGCGATCCCGCGAGCGGGCTCGACCGTGACGTACGGCGCGCCGAGCCAGCCCAGGATCGCGCATGCGACCGCCAGGAGAAGGACGACGATGACCTTGTTGCTGGGAGGCGTCACATCGCTGACCTCGAGCAGCTGGGCCCCGAGCTCGAAGCCGAAGACGAAGCCGACCATCGCGCCGACCAGGCGCACGAAGGAAAGGAGCATTGCCCCATCGAGCGTACCGCTCGATGGTCGGCGGTACTAGCGGTCGGTGACCCCCGAGCGCATCACGGCGTCGCGCAGGTCCTTGACCGCGACGATCTCGAGCGCGGTCCCATCGACGTCCCGAGCGCTGGCCGCGGGGACGATCGCGCGCTCGAAGCCGAGGCGCTCCGCCTCGCGGAGGCGCGCGCCCAGACGCGGGACGCGCCGTACCTCGCCGCCGAGCCCGAGCTCTCCGACGAACACGGCGCGCGGATCCGCGGGACGATCCCGCAGCGCCGAGGCGACGGCGACCGCGACGGCGAGGTCGGTCCCCGGCTCGCGCACGCGAAGACCGCCGACGAGGTTCACGTACACGTCGTGCTGGCCGAGCGACAGCCCGGCGCGCTTGCCGAGCACCGCGAGCAGGAGGATGACCCGCTGCAGGTCCGCTCCGTTGGCGGTGCGGCGCGGCAGCCCGAAGCTCGTTGGCGTGACGAGCGCCTGCACCTCGACGAGCAGCGGCCGCGTGCCCTCGAGCGTGGGGACGACGACGCTGCCCGCGACGCCGCGCCCGCGCTCCTCGAGGAAGACCCCCGACGGATCCGCGACCTCCGCGAGCCCCGCCTCCCCCATCTCGAAGACGCCGACCTCGTCGGTCGACCCGAATCTGTTCTTCGTCGCGCGGAGGATGCGGAAGGAGTGGAAGCGCTCGCCCTCGAGGTAGAGGACAGCATCGACGATATGCTCGAGGACGCGCGGGCCCGCGACCGCGCCCTCCTTGGTCACGTGGCCGATGAGGAAGATCGGCACCTCCTCGCCCTTGGCGACCTCGAGGAGCCGCGCCGTGCACTCGCGCAGCTGCGAGACGCCGCCCGCGGCCGAACCGATGGTCTCGCTGCTCATCGTCTGGATCGAGTCGATGACCGTCACGACCGGCTTCGTGCGCCGGATGGCCTCGACGACCGTCGCGAGGTCGGTTTCCGCGAGGAGGAGGATGCCGCTGCCGTCGATCCCGAAGCGGCGCGCGCGCAGCTTCACCTGCGCGGCGGACTCCTCGCCGGACACGTAGAGGACGGTGCCCCGCTCGCGCAGTCGCGCGGACGCCTGCATGAGCAGGCTGCTCTTACCGATCCCGGGGTCGCCGCCCAGCAGCACGAGCGATCCGGGGACGATGCCACCGCCCAGGACGCGGTCGAACTCACCGATCCCGGTGGAAAGGCGCTCCTCCGCCGACGGCGGCACCTGGTCGAGCGGGATCGCCACGCGTGGCGCGCGAGGCGCGCCGTCGCGCCCCTTCGGCGCGGCGACGACGCGCTCCTCGACGAACGTGCTCCACCCGTCGCATGACGGGCAGCGGCCGATCCACTTGGGCGAGTCGAAGCCGCACTGCTGGCAGACGAAGGCTGTCTTCGGCCTGGCGGGGGGCACGCGCCAAGTATCGGGGACGTGTTGCGCGCGGGTGGCCGCTAGCTGTCTACAGGAGCTCTTACGCGGAGCCGACGGGCTCCAGCTTGCGCTCCTCGGCCTCGGCCTTCGCGATCTCGAGCTTGCCGTCCTTGGCGTCGACGCGGACGGAGTCGCCCGCCTTGAAGACGCCCTGGAGGAGCATCTCGGACAGCGGGTCCTCGATCTGGTTCTGGATGGTGCGACCGAGCGGCCGCGCGCCGAAGTTGGAGTCGTAGCCGACGCTCGCGATCTGGTCCTTCGCCGCGTCGGTGACCTCGATGGTGATCTCCTGCGACGCGAGCGACTTGCGCACGCGCACCAGCTCGAGGTCCACGATCGCGCGGATCTCTTCCTTGTTGAGAGGCTCGAAGACGACGGTCGCGTCGATCCGGTTGAGGAACTCCGGCCGGAAGAAGCGCTTCATCTCCTCCTGGACGCGCTCCTTCATCCGCTCGTAGGCGGCCTGGATGTCGGCGTCGTCGCCCCCCTTCTGGGCGCGGAAGCCGAGCGCGGCCTCGCTCTTGAGCAGCTTCTGCGCGAGGTTGCTCGTCATGATCAGGATCGTGTTCCGGAAGTCGACGACGCGGCCCTTCGCGTCGGTGAGGCGACCCTCGTCGAAGATCTGCAGCAGGATGTTGAAGACCTCCGGGTGCGCCTTCTCGATCTCGTCGAGGAGGATCACGCAGTACGACTTGCGACGGACGGTCTCGGTGAGCTGGCCACCCTCTTCGTATCCGACGTAGCCCGGTGGCGAGCCGACGAGCCGCGACACGTTGTGCCGCTCCATGTAGTCGGACATGTCGATCTTCACGACGTTGTCGGGGCTGCCGAACATGAACTCGGCCAGCTGCTTCGCGAGGTACGACTTGCCGGTACCGGTCGGTCCGACGAAGAAGAAAACGCCGATCGGGCGGCGCGGGTCCTTGAGGCCGGCGCGCGCGCGGCGGACTGCGCGCGAAACGGTCTTGATCGCCGCGTTCTGCCCGATGACCTTCTCGTGCAGCGTCTCCTCCATGCGGAGGAGCTTCTGCGTCTCCTCCTCGGCGAGGCGGCGGACCGGGATGCCGGTCCACATCGAGACGATCTCGGCGATGTCCTCGTCGGTGACGTCGGGGCGCTTCTGCGATTGCGCGAGCAGCCAGTCGGCCTTCGCCTGCGACAGCTTGTCCTGCTGCGTGCGCTCCTGCTGGCGGAGACCGGACGCGGCCTCGTACTGCTGCGCCTCCATCGCGGATTCCTTCTCCGTCTGGATGCGTTCGAGCTCCTTCTGCGCCTCCTTCACCTCGGCCGGGAGCGTCGAGTAGCGCAGGCGGACGCGGCTCGCGGCCTCGTCCATGAGGTCGATGGCCTTGTCCGGCAGGAACCGGTCGCTGATGTAGCGGGACGAGAGCTCCGTGGCGGCCTTGACCGCGTCGTCGGTGATGGCGACCTTGTGGTGCTCCTCGTACCGCGAGCGGATCCCCATGAGGATGTTCATGGTCTCCTCGATGGTCGGCTCGTCGACCATGACCGGCTGGAACCGGCGCTCGAGCGCGGCGTCGCGCTCGATGTACTTGCGGAACTCGTCGAGCGTCGTCGCGCCGATGCACTGCAGCTCGCCGCGCGCGAGCGACGGCTTGAGGATGTTCGCCGCGTCCACCGCGCCTTCGGCGGCACCCGCGCCGACGAGCGTGTGCAGCTCATCGATGAAGAGGATGACGTCGTGGGCATGGCGGAGCTCGTCGATGATCTTCTTGAGGCGCTCCTCGAACTCCCCGCGGTACTTCGTGCCGGCGACGAGCGAGCCGATGTCGAGGGTCAGCACGCGCTTGCCCTGGAGCGTCTCGGGCACGTCGCCCTTCACGATCCGGTGCGCGAGGCCTTCCGCGATGGCGGTCTTGCCGACGCCCGGCTCGCCGATGAGCGCCGGGTTGTTCTTCGTCCGGCGCGAGAGGATCTGGATGACCCGCTCGATCTCCTTCTCGCGGCCGATGACCGGGTCGAGCTGGCCCGCCTTGGACATGGACGTGAGGTTGACGCCGAGCTGGTCGAGCGTGGGCGTCTTGGAGCCCGACGACTTGCCGGCCGACGCGGTCTCCGCGGCCGCCGGGTGCTGCTGGCCGAGGGTCGCGATGACCTGGTGGCGGACCTTCTCGAGCGAGACGCCGAGCGACTCGAGGACGCCCGAGGCGATGCCCTCGCCCTCGCGGACGAGCCCGAGCAGGAGGTGCTCGGTACCGACGTGGCTGTGTCCCAGCTTGCGGGCCTCGTCGATGGCCAGCTCGATGACCTTCTTGGTGCGAGGCGACAGGGTGATGTCGCTCGGGGCCGTCGTCGAGTCGCCGCGGCCGATGATGAACTCCACGGCGGTGCGCACCTTCGACAGCTCGACACCCAGGGAGTCGAGGACGCGAGCGGCGACGCCTTCGCCCTCGCGGACGAGCCCGAGCAGGAGGTGCTCGGTCCCGATGTAGTTGTGGTTGAAGCGGATGGCCTCGTCCTGGGCGAGCGCGAGGACGCGCTTTGCGCGATCGTTGAACCGGTCGAACGGACCCATCAGAGACCCTTACCCACTCTTCCGCGCGAGGACGGCATCTTGTTCACATCATACAGGCGGATCCCGCACAGCGACCCGCCTGACGGATGTGGATCGGACCCTCGAGCCCGTCCGCGATGCGGGCGAGCGCGCCGAACGGCATCAGCTTGGTGATCGTCGCATCTACGTCCTGGCGCGATCACTCTTACCCGGACACGATCCCACCGCCGTCGCGGTGCAGCGCCTAGATCGCGAGCGCGAGCTGGGCTTGGTGCGGGAGGAAGACTCCCGCGACGAGAGGCAGGCGCCCGACGTCGCTCATCCAGACGGCCAGCCCGAGCGGCGCGAGGCGTGCCAGGACGGGCTCGCGGCGCACGCGCTTCTTACCGTCCGTATAGAAGAAGGAGGCGAGGTCGTCGAACACGGGGTGCTCGATCGTGTCGAATCCGACCCGGTCGCCGATGTAGCGGAGCGGAGAGGCGACCATGCTGCCGAGCCGGTCGCGCTTCCAGCCGGCGTACGCCGCGCGGTCGGCCCGGTGGACGACGCACATCCGGCGAGCGCCGGGCCGTCCGACAATCGCCGCGTCGCCGAGGAGCGAGCCGAGGATCACCTGGATCTGGACCTCGTCGGGCGCGATGCGGCGGCGCACGTCGTCGGGGTGAGTGGGCACGCCGCTGCTATCGGGATGCTCTTGCCTCTCTTGTCGGCAGCGCGCGCTACCGCTCTTGTCGGCAGCGCGCGCTGCCGCGACGCGCGGCCGAGGGGACGCGCTCCCCGCCGCAAAAGCCGCTCGTCGCGGAGCTGCCCAAAAACAAAACGACCTGCCGCTTGCGCGGAGGTCGTTTTAGTCCCGGCCCTGACCTATTTTCCCGGGGACCTACGTCCCGAGTATCTTCGGCGCTGGCGGGCTTAACTGCCGTGTTCGGGATGGGAACGGGTGTGACCCCGCCGCTCCAAGGACCGAGGATGCCATTCTAGCGATCCGCGGCGGAACGGAAAAGGCCTCGGATCGCGCGCGAGGCGGTCAGCGGAGCCGAACGGCCCCGCCGAACTGCCCGCTGATGGGGATGCTCGCGGTTTGTCCGGTGCTCATGTCGACGAGGACCAGCTCCCTCGGGAAGGCCACGCCCTGAGTGATCGTAGCGGAGCCATCCACGCGGAAGCCGACGAGCGTCGCGCCGAAGTCCCCTCGGACCGCCATGCGGCGAGCGCCTGTGCCGACGTCGAAGGAGACCAGCTCGGTCCCACGGCACGGCGGGGTCCGGCACCCCGGCGGGGTGAGACCATCGACCCACCAGATCTCGCTCGTTCCCGGCCGCCACTCGGCGGCGCTGGCGGCGAACTCGACCGCCGTGCGCTTCGCCGGCTCGGCCAGAGGCCACCACGCGAGCGAGCTCGA